>Ga0364910_1090_pt1 | contig 41777 bp, 41 predicted proteins | sample SorcelJu500001C4_3_FD_206970 | JGI IMG/M metagenome (GOLD analysis project Ga0364910, IMG submission 206970) | Enriched cells from Trout Bog Lake Hypolimnion, Wisconsin, USA - BchlTB.June25.5000.01.C4 | ecosystem: Environmental > Aquatic > Freshwater > Lake > Hypolimnion/Profundal zone | place...
AAACTGTTGAAAAGGGGGGATAATGGTGAAGGCGACTGGCATTGTCAGAAGAATTGATGATTTAGGCAGAGTGGTCATACCAAAAGAGATCAGGCGAACGTTGCGTATCCGTGAAGGCGATCCACTGGAAATATACGTTGACAGAGAAGGTGAAGTAATTCTCAAGAAATATTCGCCTGTCGGGGAATTGGGCGATTTCGCTAAGGAATACGCTGATTCACTGAATGAAGCTATCGGCCACGTGATACTGATCGCTGATCGAGATAACGTAGTAGCAGTCGCTGGTGCTTCAAAGAAGGAATTTTTGGGTAAGCCGCTTGGACCAGCAGTGGAAAAAGTAATGGAGGAACGCAAGACGGCATTAATCAATAACCCTGGTGAATATAAACACTGCAGGGGTTGCGTTACCGACTGTGAAGAAGATGAGGTCTGCAAGTTTACGGCAGAAGTTATCTCACCAATCATTGTTGAAGGAGATGCTATCGGGGCGGTAATAATCTGCTCTAAAGAGCAGGGCGTCCAGATGGGCGACATGGAAGTCAAGCTGGCTGAAACCGCCGCAGGATTTCTCGCCAAGCAAATGTCCCAATAATCTTCTAAAGTAGCGGACCAGGTTCGCTACTTTTCTATTGGGGCAGAAAACATTCGTCGGAAAGTGTTTTAAGTATTACTATATTTTGCTATAATATAATGTGCACTTTTTTATCAATCAATTTGAAGTAGCGTGCCAACCCTTAACTCGCAGAGGGTAACAAAAACGAGGGGAATGACTTTATTGAGTAAGGATACGTTTTTAAAAGGCGCGCTCATTCTCACGGTAGCGGGAATATTGGTGAAGTTGATCGGTGCGCCGCAGAGGATTATTCTGTCGCGACTGTTGGGCGGAGAAGGCATTGGCCTCTATCAACTGGCTTACCCCATCTACCAGCTGGCCCTTAGTATATCCTCGGCTGGTATTCCGGTGGCCATTTCGATTATGGTGTCTGAGAAAATAGCGCTTGGCGATTACCGCGGTGCGAACCGAGTTTTTCGTATTTCGCTTTATGTTCTAAGTATTACTGGCATTATCTTTACGTTTTTGCTGTATTTCGGTGCGGGGTGGTTGATCCAATTCCACATCGTTCGTGATCCCCGGGCCTATTATGCAATTGCCGCCTTGTCACCAGCCATATTTTTCGTTACCGTGCTGTCAAGTTATCGGGGGTATTTTCAAGGATTGCAGCTGATGACACCAACTGCAGTCTCGCAAATTTTCGAGCAGCTGTTCCGGGTTGTAACCATGATTGCCGCAGCTTACATTCTATTGCCCCGAGGGCTCGAGTATGCGGCGGCGGGAGCAAGTTTTGGCGCTGCACCGGGCGCAGTGGCTGGGCTGACGGTTTTGTTGATTTTTTATTGGCGTCAGCGGGCCAGAATGCGAAAAAAAATCTCTGATCAACCGGCGATAAAGCAGGAAGGCGGCATCAGTATTATTAGCCGCATTATTCGACTGGCACTACCGGTGTCCTTGGCCAACATAATGTTGCCGGTGGTGGCCCTGTTTGACCTCCTGATTGTCCCTGCCAGACTGGAAGTGGCTGGGCATACAGTTCAGCAGTCTACCGAGCTGTATGGCTATCTTACCGGGATGGCAGTGCCGTTGATCAATATGGCGACTATCCTGACGGCATCTTTGGCGGTAAGTCTCGTTCCGGCAGTCTCCGAGGCGTTCACGCTTCGTAATTTTCAGCAGGTTTTTCAGCGTACGGCCACAGCGATGCGGATCGCCAACCTGATTACTATTCCTAGTTTTGTGGGCATGATGCTTATGGCCGACCCGATCTCTCTGATGCTTTTCGGCACTCCCAACGCCGGTACTTCTATCAAAATTCTGTCCCTGGGTATTTTTCTGCTGGGCATCCATCAGGTTACCACTGGCGTGCTTCAGGGGTTGGGGCGTACGGCTATTCCGGTTATCAATATGTCGTGCTCCGCTATTGTAAAAATAGTGATGAGTTGGGTGCTTACCGCCATTCCGGTTCTGGGCATCAAAGGCGCAGCCTGGGCAACCAACGCTGACTTTGGAGTGGCGGCGATGCTCAATATGTATTTTGTTTATCGTTACGTCGGCTTTACGATTGATGTCAAAGCTACTGTGCGGACCTTTGCCGCAGCGGCAGCAATGGGAGTGGTGGTTCTGCTCACTTATGATGCGTTAATGACCAGAACACATCACAATACGTTGTCCACCCTGATTGCCATAGCCTGTGGCGGCGGTGTTTACGGGTTTTCCATTCTTTGCATCGGAGGAATAGGTGAAAGGGACATTGAACGGATTCCGCGGATTGGGCTACATATGGCTAAGATTTTGCGTTTACTGGGGCTCATAAGGAGGTAACATGCCAGAAATTACTGTTGTCGGCCTGGGACCAGGGGACTTTGGCCTGATTTCACTCGAAACTCTCAACATACTACAAGCCCAGCCGCGATTATTGTTGCGTACAGCCAAACATCCGGCTGTAGACGGCCTGGTGAGTAGGGGAATAAACTTTGAAAGTTATGACCATTTTTATGAACAATATGCTTCCTTTGAGGAAGTTTATGAGGCCATAGCCAGGGACTGCATCAGCCGTGCCGGGCGGGATGGTACAATAATTTACGCTGTACCGGGTAGCCCCCAGGTTGCGGAAAGAACGGTTGTATTGATTCGTGATTTGGCCGCGGCGGCAGGTATTGCGGTGAGGATTATGCCGGGGATGAGTTTCCTTGACATACTGTTTGCCCGATTGGGAGTCGACCCGGTGAACGGGTTGACCGTAGTGGATGCAGCTGATATCGCTAAACTGCCGCCTTCTTTTCATACTGCGTTGGTTGTCACTCAGGTGTATAACTGCCAGGTAGCGTCAGACGCCAAACTGAGCCTTATGGAATACTATGATGACGATTTTGGCATTACGGTGGCTCACAACCTGGGGCTTGACTCGGAAGAAATCCGGACTATTCCACTGTTTGAACTGGATCGTCTGCCGGATATTGATCATCTCACCACCCTTTATCTGCCCAGGCGCACGTTGCTAAAGCCTGATTCTCCCCTGGCTCCATTGGAGTCGATAATGGCCAGACTGCGATCACCCGGCGGTTGCCTTTGGGATATCGAGCAAAACCACAGTAGCCTGCGGCGTTATTTTGTTGAAGAAGTATATGAGGTGCTGGAGGCAATTGAGCTTGCCGATGCGGACAAGCTTTGCGAGGAACTCGGCGATGTGCTGTTGCAAGTGGTTTTTCATGCTCGGATAGCCGAGGAGTGTGGCGATTTCAGTCTGCAAGATGTGGTCAACGTCGTTACTGAGAAACTTATCAGGCGGCATCCACACGTATTTAGTGATATAACGGTGCAGGATGCGGCTGAAGTCATTGTTAATTGGGATAAAATTAAACGCCGGGAGAAATCTGGTGAAAGGCCAGGAATATTGGATGGAGTCCCCCAAAATCTGCCGAGTTTGATGCGGGCTTTCAAACTTCAGCTTAAAGCGTCAAAAGTAGGCTTTGACTGGAATAATGTCGACCCGGTTTGGGACAAGCTATCTGAAGAACTGGAAGAACTGAAACAGGCCGTTGCCGTCGGCGATAAACCGGCCATGGAAGAAGAGCTTGGCGACGTGCTGTTTAGTATAGTCAATTTGGCCAGATTTTTTGATATTGAGCCCGAAACCGCCCTTACCGTGACGAACAACAAGTTTATTCGGCGATTCGCCTATATTGAAGATTGGGTTAAAAATAAGGAGCTGGATTGGAAGAAAATTACTATTGAACAACTTGATTTACTCTGGAATGAGGCAAAAGGGTCAGAAACCAAATAAAATCAGTAATTTTTGACAATTTTTTTTAGGATCAGGAGGAATAAATAGAGCAATAGCGAATAATGCTAAAAGTAACCAAATTTGACAAGGAGGAAAAAGTGTGAATAAAACTGAATTGGTTGCTAGCGTTGCCGATAAAGCTGGTATAACCAAAAAAGATGCCGAGAAAGCCATCAACGCACTATTTACTAGTGTGGAAGAAGCTCTTGCCCAACAAGACAAAGTTCAGGTAATTGGCTTTGGAACATTTGAGGTAAAAGCTCGTCAAGCCAGAAAAGGCCGCAATCCTCAGACCGGTAAAGAAATTACTATTCCAGCATCCAAAACCCCAGTTTTCAAAGCTGGCAAGGGACTAAAAGATAGTGTAAATAAGAAGTAATATAATACATAGGTGAAAACCGGGATAGCCCCCGGTTTTTGTCTGTTATTGGGAAGATTTTCGGGAGGAGTCACGATGGCAGGTAAGATATTGGTAGTGGATGACGAGATACCTATCAGGGAACTGATTAAATTCAATTTGCAAAAAGCGGGCTTTAATGTTGTCGAGGCTGACAACGGATTGAAGGCGATCCAGTTGGCGAAGGAAAAACCTGACCTGATTGTGCTCGATCTTATGCTTCCGGGACTCGATGGTCTGGAGGTATGCCGGCTGTTAAAAAACGATCGCTCTACTGCTGCTATCCCGATACTCATGCTGACTGCCCGTGATGATGAATTTGATAAAGTTGTTGGACTGGAACTTGGAGCTGACGACTATTTGACCAAACCTTTCAGCCCCCGGGAATTGGTGGCGCGCATTAAGGCGGTGCTAAGGAGAAGTCAAAAGCCGTCTGTGACCGAAGGTGAGTTTACTCTTGGCAATTTGCGACTTAATTTTAGCCGCTATGAAATTCACCTTGGGCAAGAGAAAATCGAACTCACGCCGAAAGAATTTGAACTGTTGAAAATACTGGCGACAAACTCCGGCAGGGTTTTTACCAGAGAACAACTGCTGGAAAAAATCTGGGGATATGAATACTTCGGTGATACCCGCACCGTTGATGTACACATCAGGCATCTTCGGGCTAAGCTGGAACAGGACCCGAAGGTAGCCGACGCCGTAGAAACCGTACGGGGAGTCGGATATCGTTTCCGGGAGCTGTGAACAGATGAATAATTTCAGGGTGATCACGTACCGCTCTACCAACTAGCGGTGCGTTTTTTTGTTTGTAAGGGGACTTCGTCATAAATACAGCAAAAGTAGCCAATTTACTGGGGTTAGGTATTGCAAATCACTAAGATTAACATATTTTTAACATTTACTTAACAAAATCAGCTACGCGGGCGTGTTATAGTGCAGGAAGAACCTCTAGGAGGAAATGACATGAACGCTAAGATACAGGTGAATAAGCTTAAATTGTACTACGGGGAATCATTGGCTCTGAAAAAAGTAATTATCGACATTGAGGAAAATGGCGTGGTGGCCCTCATCGGCCCATCAGGCTGCGGCAAATCGACTTTTCTACGTACGCTCAACCGCATGAACGACCTGATTCCAGGCGTCAAAATAGAGGGCGAGGTACTCTTAGACGGGGTGGACATTTATCATCCCGCTACCGATGTTGTCATGCTCCGTAAGCGAGTTGGCATGGTCTTTCAGCGTCCCAATCCATTTCCTATGTCAGTTTTTGAGAATGTGGCCTATGGGCCGCGGATTCATGGACTGAAGGATAAAACGCGATTGGCTGAAATCGTTGAAAACAGTCTGCAGGCTGCGGCGCTGTGGGACGAGGTGAAAGATCGCCAGAACAGCTCAGCATTAGGCCTTTCCGGCGGGCAGCAACAGAGGCTGTGCATAGCTAGGTTGCTGGCTGTGGAACCGGAGGTATTGTTGATGGACGAACCGTGCTCGGCGCTGGATCCAATATCAACCATGAAAATTGAAGAACTGGTTGGAGAACTGAAGAAGAAATACACTATTGTCATGGTGACGCATAATATGCAACAGGCTGCGCGTGTATCCGATTTTACCGGCTTTTTCCTCAATGGAGATATGGTGGAATTCGATAAAACCGACGCGATATTTACCAGACCTAATGATAAACGTACCGAGGATTATATTACTGGTCGGTTTGGCTAATCGTTCAACCGGGAGGAGGGAATTTAATGGTAACCAGACACAGCTTTGATCAGGAGTTGGAAAGCCTGCGTGAAGACCTATTAAGAATGGGTACGTTGGTAAGCAATGCCATACAGGATGCTGTACAGTCCTTGGCAAAACAGGATTTGGCGCTTGCCAAGAAGGTAATTGGCAGCGACGACGTTATAGATAAACTGGAAGAAGATATTGAAGACCGGTGCATGGTCCTCATTGCCCGGCAGCAGCCTTTAGCGAGGGATCTGAGGATAATCGGTACCGGACTGAAGATTACCACTGATTTGGAACGGATGGGGGACCATGCTTACGATATCGCCAGTGTGACTCTCAAGCTTGCCAATCAGCCACTCATAAAACCGTTGGTGGATATACCACGGATGGCCAGCAAGGTCGAGAACATGCTCAAGGATTCGTTGACAGCGTATTTTGAACTGGATATTGCCCGGGCGGAGAAAGTCTGCCAAGCTGATGATGATGTCGACAGTTTATACCAGCAGGTCTTCCGGGAACTCTTAACCTTCATGATGGAGGACCCGCGGACAATTACCCAGGCTACACAGTTGCTCTTTGTTGCCCGGTATCTGGAAAGAATCGGCGATCATTGCACTAATATCGCTGAATGGACAATCTATATGGTGACAGGACAGCGCCGTCGCAAAAGATAGCACCGGCTGTTCAGCATCTCGCAAAAACACACACACCACTCCTCGCCAACCACGGCTTGAGTGAGGAAAACCCCGCATCCATGCCAACCGGCACGGATGCGGGGTTTTATATTGCTTTTAAAGGCCAATCTAGGCTCAGTACTGCGTTTTATAATAAGCAATCTATTGTTCGCCGTTTTCAGGTAATAGCCGGTCCCGTGCCAGTGGCAGGCGAAAGGTGATGATCGTCCCCGCGCCAGGCTCGCTCTGTGCGCCTATTTTGCCACCCAGCAGTTCGACAATAAAGCTGACGATTGCCAGGCCGAGGCCGGTGCCGCCGGCGCTGCGGGTACGGGCGCGGTCCACCCGATAGAAGCGGTCGAATATTCGCGGCAGATCCTGAGTGGGGATGCCGACCCCTGAATCCTTAACAGCAAAAAAAACTTCATCGCGTTCTTGCCGCCAGCTGATATTGATCTTGCCGCCAGGAGGCGTGTATTTAATGGCGTTGTCAAGCAGATTGAGAACAATTTGCTTGAGCCAGTCGGGGTTGGCCATAACAGCCACTTGTTCAGCCGGACTGTTGATAGTAACGGAAAGTTCTTTATTATGCCAATGGGGAGCAAGTTCGTTAACCGTAGTTATGATTAATGGTTTCACGGGGGTAGGTTCGACATGGATGTTCTTACGGTAGTCGGCGGAATCCAGTTTAGCCATTTGCAGTAAGTCTTTCACCAGGCGCTGCATCCGTTCCGCTTCGGTATGGATAATACCCACGAACCGCACGCTAAGTTCGGGATCTTTAATGGCGCCGTCCAGCAGAGTCTCGGCAAAGCCTTTGATGGCAGTGAGCGGCGTGGCCAGTTCATGGGAAGCGTTGGCGACAAACTCAACCTGCTTTTCCTGCAGTTCTTTCAGCGCCGTAATATCATGAAAAACCGCCAGAGAAGCAGTTACTTCACCATCGCTGGTGGTGATCGGAGCCAGGAAAACCTGGAAATCCCGCTTATCGCCCTTGATGTCGGTTTTAAGATCGATGCTCTGTTTCTCACCCCGGTCTATGGTTTCGCGCACCACCTTATCGAAGAAGCTGTTGCCGATCACCTGTAGGTTGTGCTGGCCCATCATTTGGGCGTTGATGGTGAAGATGTCGGCGGCTGCGGCATTTACACTGGTAACCTGCCCGTAGCGGTCCATCAGGATCACCGCGCTGTTGGTATGCTGTAGAATTAATTCCAGTTTGCTTTTCTCAGCGACGATTTCGTTAACTTTCTCATCAAGGTTCGAAGCCAATAGATTCAAAGTATGGGCCAAAATTTCCAGTTCATCGCCCGTATGGACATGCACCCGCTTGTCCAGGTGCCCTTTGGCGATTTCCCGGGCGACTGCGGTGATTTGTTCCAGGGGAGCAGTATATTTACGGGCCAGACGGATGCTGATGATTATGGCCAGTAATGAGGCAATACAAAAGGCGACGAGCAGCACTGATCGGATTTCATTATAAGCCTGTTCGACATTGGACAGCGCGGTTGATACCCGGGCGATACCGACGGTTTTCTGACCGTAATGCATCGGAATGGCTACATACAGTAAATTTTCGTTGACTGTTGAGCTGAACCTTATCGATGAACCATAGCCGCTAGTTAGGGCCGCTTTAACCTCTGGCCGCTGGCCATGGTTCTCCAGCTTCGTCGGGTTCTCCCAAGAGTCTGCCAGAACGGTGCCGTCCAGGGCGATGATAGTAATCCTGGAGCTTATGTGGGGCCGAAGGCTCTTGATTATTGGATCAATCGTCAGTTTCCCCTGGGGGGTCGCCATCTGTTCAGCCAGGAGCTTTTCCACAATATCGGCCTGGGTCAATAAATCGGCGGTCAAACTCTGCAGGTTGTGCCGGTAAAAATACCACAGAAAATAACTGCCCAGTAGGGACAAAGTGACCAAGATCAGCACCAGATAGGAAAAAATCAGGCGAGTACGGATTCCCCAATGAAACATCGGTGCGCTCCCTTCGCCGCTATGCGCGGCCATTGCATCATTATCTTCTAATAATAGCGCAATTCGGTAAATATCGCCAGTTGCAGATAGACCTACGGCAAAAATTAACAATCTGTTAATAAAGCTTAACCTGGTGTTAACCACCGGCAGGCTGGCGGTATGATACCATTAGGTAAGATTTAAATAATTACGTCGGATTTTGTCGTCGAGCCAGAGTTTGCCGAACTAACTTGGGAATCGGTGGAGAACTGTTACTGGAAAATATCGCGGAGGTAGGGATAGATGATGAACTTTCATGCAGTAAGAGCTACACTGACGGTAGGGAGTGGAGTGAAGGTGCTTTTAGCTACTACCGGCCCTTTGCAAGGATTGTTTGATCGTCCAGCGATAACCCATGAGTTTTGCAATCGACAAGCTTTAAGCATTCTGCGCCGGGACGGGTTGATAAACTGCGCCGGTTTTTTTCAGCGCTACTTGCGGGAGCTTAACGCCGGCGTATATTGGGCCGACGAAGGCTGGAAAAATGTCGGTCACTATTTTGAACCCGAATCGGAAAAGGGACTGTGGCGATTCCCCAATGCCATCACCGACTTTCGCTGTTATTTTTCTCAGGCCTTGTATCAGGCCAGGCGAGGCAATTCGGCTAAAGCGGCATTTTTTCTCGGGGCGGCGGCCCACCTTGTGCAGGACCTTTGCGTGCCGCATCACGCCAGAGCGAAACTGTTGTTTGGACACAAGCAATATGAAAGTTGGGTCCGGGAGAGATACGCAAGATATGCGGTCGATAATGGTGGGATTTATCAGGACAAACAGCTGGCGCATCAGTTGCTATTGAAAAATGCCGCAGTGGCGGCTGATCTTTTGAGCTGGGTGGCGGCTGACGCTGATGAATCGCTATATTGTCAAGCCACAACGATTTTGTTGCCAATGGCTCAGCGAACCACGGCCGGACTATTTCTGCAATTCTACACCGCAGCAGCAGCGGTTTTGCGTGCGGCTTAGCGCTATTGGGAGGAAATAAAAATGTTCTGGTTTTCATCAACCACAGTCGACGATTCTGAGGACAGGCCTCGTAACTTCGTCGATCCCGAACTCGGGGAATTTAATGATATTCTTGCTCAGAAAAATATTCGCACCGTGTTTCAACCGATTGTTGCACTCGCTGACGGGGTAATTATTGGCTATGAAGCATTAAGCCGCGGTCCTGAGGGATCGCCGCTTGAACGGCCGGATGCCTTATTTCGGTTGGCCCACAAGTATAATCTGATCTGGGAACTGGAGTACCTTTGCCGGACCAAAGCCTTGGAACGGGTTGGCGATATGGGTTCGGACAAGATGGTGTTTATCAATATTGACCCTCAATGTATCGACGATCAGCGTTTTCAAAAGGGGCTTACCCGCGACCTGTTGGAAAAGTATGGGCTGGACGCTGGCAATGTTATTTTCGAAATAACCGAGCGGACAGCGATTGATGATTATAAAAAATTCCGTAAGTTATTGGATAACTATACCAGCCAGGGTTACAAGATCGCCATTGATGATACCGGGTCCGGCTATTCCGGACTACGGCTGCTGGCCCAGACTCATCCGCATTACATTAAGGTGGACATGGATATGGTGCGGGATATTGACAAGGATGGCTTAAAACAGGCAATGATGCGCGCTCTTTATGATTTTTCGGTAATTACCAACAGTAAAATTATTGCCGAGGGAATCGAAACCGTGGATGAGTTGAACACAATTATGGACATCGGAATCCCCTATGGCCAAGGCTATCTATTTCGTAAGCCTGCAGCTGGTTTTCTTGACATTTCACCGCTAGTTCGCCAGTTGATCGTGACGAAAACCGAGCAAAAAAAACGGGAAATCTTTCAGACGCCTCTGACCATGCCAATCGGCGAGATTGCCCATCGGGACGAAGTTTTTTCTCCGGCCACGCTTGTCTGTCAGGCTATCGATCACTTCAACGACATCGCGAATGCTCAAGGAATTGCGGTGGTGGAGGATAACCAGCCGGTAGGACTGGTTATGAAAAATAACTTGTTGTCCAGTTTAGCTACCCAGTACGGCGTGGCTCTATATATGCATCGGCCGATTAAGCTGCTAATGGAGCGAAACCCGCTGATTGTCGACTATGATACACCGCTGGAGCAGGTTTCCAAGTCGGCCTTGGCCAGAGCGGACGACAGCATTTATGACTATATTATTGTCGTCAGAAACAAGCAGTATTGGGGGATGACCACGGTAAAACGCTTGCTGGAGAAAACTTCTCAGCTGGAAATCAGCCGTGCAAAACACTCCAACCCCCTCACCGGACTGCCGGGGAATGTGCTTATTGAAGAAAAACTCAAGCAGATGATCGCCAGTGGCGGAGATTTTGCTGTACTGTATTTCGATATCGACAATTTCAAGCCGTATAATGACATCTATGGTTTTGAAAATGGTGATAAAGTGTTATGTGCCACAGCCACTCTGATCCAGAAATGGCTGTGGGAAAAAGATTCTTCCGGGACATTCTTTGGCCATATCGGCGGTGATGATTTCGTCGCCATCATTCATGATAAAAATGTGGCAGAGTTGTGCCAGTCGGTGATTGGCAGTTTCGACGCGCGGATGAAAGATTTTTATAGCGAGGAAGATAGACAGCAGGGTAATATCGTAGCGCTGAACCGTCACGGTATTATCGAAAAATATCCGCTGATTTCTCTGTCGATCGCGGTGGTAACTTCCGGAAGCCGCGTCTTCCGGAGTCCAGAAGAAGTCGGCGAAGCTGCCGGTATGGTAAAAAAACGCTGCAAGATGATCTGGCAAAGTTGTTATGAAATCAGCTGAGCGTTCTACATTCTGTGCGCCATTGGCAGGAGAAACAGGTAGACGTTAAAGGCGACAAAGATTCCGATCAAAATTGCATAGGGGATATAAGATTTTGCCTGAGGCGTTACTCCGTAGTTAAATTTAGCGATCCGGTAAGCCGTATATGCTGATGCGAAACCGCCCAAAGCCAAGAGAGAAAACTGCAGCAGCTCTATAGTACTCATGCTGACCAATGCCGTCGATTGGGTAGGTATTTTACTGCCGATGAGAGCCAAGCCGGTTATCAAAATGGCACCGCCTTCGGCCAGGAGGTGGAATAGGTTATGGGCAAGATGTCCCGCTAGGTCCAGGGGAATTAAAGCGTAACCAAATTTGGCGAAATTCAGGAAAGTTTTTTCACTATTGATCCGCTAACCAGCCCAACTGGCGGCAAACAGCATCAGCACTGGAATGGCCATAGCTACTGCGAATGTAACCGTGAAGGTGATTGCAGGATCGCTAGTTCCCAGCAGGGACTCCAGCATGTGTTGACCTCTTCCCCAAACTTGCAGCATGGTAATGTTCTGCACGAACACGATGCCCATAATAATTATCGCTAAGAAGGATTCCTCAAATTTAGGCTTGCTAATAAACCACAGTTCTTTTGAAGGGATGCGGGTCGAGATGGTAATCGAATCATTCGGGCAGTTTTTTACGCAATGACCGCATAAATTGCAGCGGGCACTGTCATCCATTGTGCGAGGCACCTCGAATAATGGGCATCCAGGAGCTTTCTTGCCGCCGTTGTAACAAGCGAGCGTGGTGCATTTTGCACACTTTTCCGGGGTTGCCCGCAAGGCCAGCGCGCCACAGCGGGAGTAGTTTCCGGCCACGCCGCCCAGAAAGCAAAGATATCGGCACCAAGTCCGGCGTTCATAAAAGGCGCCGGCGGTAATCACACCGGTGGTGATTATGAGCATCATAACGCCGGAGCCCCGGGGAGATTCCACGATGCCAAATACATGATCGGCCCAGGTTATAAGAATGAAGAAGATATCGATAATCCAGATGCCATATTTCTTGAGAAACTTGGGCACCGGACGATTATTGCCCACGATTTTTTGAATGTAGTCACTTACTGTGGCAAAAGGACAAATCGCACACCATAGTCGCCCAAAAGACAGGAAGATTAGGGGTATCAGCGGCCACCACAGTACCCAGGTCAGCGCTGTACCAAAGTTGCTATGGGCATCGGCGGGGCCGAAAAATAGCTCGTAAGTAATAAAGGCAAAGATTATAGCGACAGGGATCTGGATTATCCCGGGAAAGAAACGATTTCTGAGGATTGATTTTATAACTGTATTGTCTTTAGGCATTTAATTCGCCCCTTTTCTTTTTAACTGGGTATACTTAAGCAACCCAGCCAGCAGGATGACAGCTAAATTCACTCCGCCAAATCCATAAAGAATCTGTCTAGAATTGATTGGCAGCGCATTGGTGGTACTCTCCGGACTCATGTTTTTCATGTCGCTGTCAGACATTGAATTCATCGGGTCATTATTTGGCTTTGAAGGGCTTGTGTTTTTCACGACGCTGTCAGACTTTGGATTTATCGGTTCTTTATTTGGCTTTGCCTGGTCCATGTTTTTCATGTCATCGTCGGACATTGAACTCATCGGTTGTTTATTTGGCTTTGTTGGTTGATTCTCGTCGGCCGAAACTCCACCGCCTAGAGCAAATAACGTTAAAACTGTAATTAGCGTCAGCGCCAGAACTTTGGGACAATTGAACTTATATTGCACCGCAATGCTTCCCGCCTGATAACGCTCAGCAAGGCCAGGAGTGAGTGCGTGCTTTGTATTTGCAACTTTGGCAATAACCGGGATGTGTTCTGATGACATTGACAAAATCCCCTTCCACACTATGTACTTGGTTGCTGACTGTGGATACTCAATCTGCGACCATGCTGCAATTATAACAATGAAATGTGAGGAACTTATGATGAAGCTGTATGCAAATTGTGCTAATTTGTAAAAATGAAAACAGTAAAAAAACCCTTAAAGTATTCAGGATTTCCTGAATGCTTTAAGGGTTGGCAGCCAAAATTTCGTAGGTTCCATTTTGCTGAACAGTAAAAGTGAAAAATCAGGCCTTCTTGAGCATGCTTAAATAGTGAGATTTAACATAACCGTAACAATGACTTAACACAGGGGGCGGACTGGAAACTTATAATTAAAATTGAAATAATCAGTAGGAGGAAATAAAAATGAAACTTTCCGCGAGTACGAAATTTGCAGCGATATTGGTGGCCTTGGTGCTTGCCGCCGGTGTGCTCGGCGGTTGCGGCAGCAGCGACAACAGTCAACAATCGGCTCAACCGACCACACAGGATCTCAAGGGCACAGTGAGCGCTTCCGGGTCAACAGCGCTTTTGCCGCTATTAAAAACCGCCCAGGAAGAATTCCAGAAGAAATACCCCAATGTTACCGTTAACGTTGCTGGCGGTGGTTCTTTTGTCGGCCAAAACCAAGTCGCTTCCGGGGCAGTTGCTATCGGCGACTCTGATGTGGCTTTACAATCCGACTTAGAGGGCAAAGGGCTTGTTGAGCATTTAGTTGTGGGCATTCCCTTCGTGTTCATCGCCAATACCGATGTTGCTGTGGACAATCTCACCCAGCAGCAATATATCGATATTTTTACCGGCAAAATTACCAATTGGAGTAAAGTCGGTGGTAAAGACGAGAATATTACCATTATTCATCGGGCCAAATCCTCCGGTTCTCGGAAGACCATCGCCAATGTAGTGCTCAAGGGAGCCGCTTTCACTGACAACGCGGTAATTCAGGATTCTAACGGAGCGGTACGGTCGGCTATCGCCGGGACTCCCGGTGCCATCGGTTATGTGGACGCCGCTTATGTGGACCAGACGATTAAAGCCTTGGCCTATAACGGTGTGAGCTACTCCATCGATAATGTGGCCAACAAAACCTATCCGGTGTATACCGTGGGTCGGATGTTCACCAAAGGGCAGGCTGCTCCTGAGGTTCAAGCATTCATTGATTTCGTGACCAGTAAAGACTTCCAGGATACATACGCCGTAAAGAAAGGCTTTGTACCAGTATATAAAATGCAACAGTAACTCTCCTAAAAAGATAATATATCATTGATTGAAGCCATGCCCGAATCCGGCATGGCTTCAATCTTTTTAGGAGAGAAGTGAGGCCTTCACAGCTTGTCCCGCAAAATCCAAGACTTAACAAAATGGTAACAAGGCCTTAACACATGAGGCAAGCTAGAAACTTATAATTAAAAATGAAATAACAACTAGGAGGAAACAAAGATGAAAATTTCCATGAACATGAAATTCGCAGCAATATTGCTGGCCATGGTGTTTACCACCAGTGCGCTGGGTATTTGCGGCGTCGCCCACAGTCAAGATCTCAGGGGTACAGTAAGCGCCTCCGGTTCAACAGCACTTTTGCCGCTGTTAAAGACTGCCCAGGAAGAATTCCAGAATGCGTACCCTAACGTTACAGTTAATATCGCCGGCGGCGGGTCCTTCGTCGGTCAGAACCAGGTGGCTTCCGGGGCGGTAAATATTGGCGATTCTGATGTGGATCTGTCCCCTGATCTGCAAGGCAAGGGGCTTGTTGCACATATGGTTGTGGGCATTCCCTTCGTATTCATCGTCAACCACGACGTTACGGTCAATAATCTCAGCAGACAGCAATATGTCGGTATTTTTACCGGCAAGATCACCAACTGGAGCCAGGTTGGCGGTAAGGACGAAAGAATTACCATTATACATCGCGCACAATCTTCGGGCTCCCGGAAAACCATCAGCTATGTGGTACTAAAGGGTGCCGCTTTCACCGATAACGCGGTTATCCAGGATTCAAACGGCGCTGTCCGTTCGGCTATCGCCAGCACACCGGGCTCCATCGGTTATGTTGACGCAGCCTATGTTGATCAGTCGGTTAAACCTCTGGCCTACAACGGAGTGGGCTACTGCATCGATAATGTGGCCAATAAAACCTATCCGGTGTATACTGTGGGCCGGATGTTCACCAAGGGCCAGCCCGCTCCAGAAGTCATGGCGTTCATCAACTATGTGACAAGCAAAGAATTTCAGCACAAGTACGCCATGAAGTTGGGCTTTGTGCCGCTATACAGACTGTAATACTACTCCCTTAAAGATGATATATAGAAGATTGAAGCCATGCCGCTCGGCATGGCTTCAATCTTGTCCTGGCGAAAAATCCACCGCAGTAAAGAAGGCACGGGTTCGCTTTAACACAAAATTAACATTGGATTAACATTGTGTATACGACAGCTCTTTATAATAGAGAGAGAGAGATACCGATATCAGACAGGATGTGAACTTTGTGGCGGCAATCAATTCGGACTACCATCGACTAAAGCTGTTATACGATCGTTATATTCGTTACTTATTCCTGACCTGCGCCTTTTTAATGACAATAATTATTGTGTCAATAATCGTGTTTATTGGCCAACAGGGATTGACTACATTCACCGCGGTCAGTCCATCGGAGTTTTTCTTCAACGCCAAATGGGATCCCACTTCAAACCAATACGGGGCGCTAAGTTTTATCGCGGGATCACTGCTGACTACCTTCCTGGCGATTGTACTGGGAGCGCCGCTTGGCTTAGCGGGAGCGGTGTTCATGGCCAAGATAGCGCCATCCTGGCTGCGAGAAATCATGCGACCAGCTACTGATTTGTATGTGGCTATTCCCTCGGTGGTTTATGGTTTTGTCGGCCTGACCATCCTGGTTCCGTTTATTCGAACCTTCTTTGGGGTTAGCACCGGGTTTGGCCTGCTGGCGGCGAGCGTAATCCTGGCGATCATGATCCTGCCAACCATTATCAGCATTTCTGAGGATTCCCTGCGGGCAGTACCGCAGATGCTGGAAGAAGCATCACTGGCCCTTGGCGCCACGCGCTGGCAGACTATCAGGCGGGTGATAATTCCGGCGGCCTTGCCGGGAATACTGACCTCTATCATTCTGGCGATGGCCAGAGCCATTGGCGAAACAATGGCGGTTCAGATGATAATCGGCAACACCCCGCTGCTGGCCAAGTCGTTGTTTACTCCAACCGCGACTCTCACTAGCGAGATTGTGGTTGAAATGGGCAATACGCCTTTCGGTTCGACATGGGGTAATTCTTTGTTCCTCATGGCGCTGGTGCTCTTATTGGTATCGATGTTTATGATTTTGGCTATTCGCCGAATTGCCAGGGGGAGGATCGCATGATATCGTCAAAAATATCTAATAATATCGCCACAGTTATAGCCTGGTTGGCTGCATTCTTGATTCTCGGTATTTTGTTGTCCTTTCTGATCTACATGCTGTATAAGGGGCTGCCTGTGCTGTCCTGGAAGTTTATTTTCGGTACGCCCAGTGATATTAACGCCGGCGGCGGAGTTGGGCCACAGTTTTTTAACTCCTTCTACATCTTGTTTTTGTCACTGGCATTTTCCGTTCCGGTGGCAATCGGCGCCGGCATCTATCTGGCGGAATACGCCGGAACGGGCCGCCTGACCGATCTTGTGCGACTCAGTACAGAGAGTCTGGCAACTGTGCCGTCGATTGTTCTGGGATTGTTCGGTATGATAATTTTTGTCAACTTTCTGGGGATGGGAATCACTATTCTTGGTGGAGCTTTAACCCTGACGCTGCTCAATTTGCCGGTGCTTGTCCGGGTCACTGAAGAAGCTGTCCGCACCGTGCCGATCCATTACCGGGAAGCAAGTCTTGCCCTCGGGGCAACCAAGTGGCAGACAATTCGGCGTGTCGTGCTTCCCAACGCCCTGCCAGGCATTATTACTGGGATAACCCTTACCGCAGGACGGGCGCTGGGCGAGACGGCAATCCTGATATTTACCGCCGGTACCACTGTATCCCGCCATATGCCAGATTTTAACCCGCTGGCGTCAGGCGAGACACTGGCGGTTCATATGTGGTATGTAATGGCCCTCGGGCTGGTGCCTGACCGTCTGGATATAGCGAACGGCATCGGCGCGTTATTGATCATCACTATTCTGATTTTAAATATGATGTTGACTATACCGGCCAAGATAATGCAGCGTCGGCTGAGCGGCGCCGGCCGTTGATAAACCCCCATCTGCGTCGTTGGTGCTCCGGGAGCGCCTAGCATCTGGGGATTTCTCAAGCGGCCTGGATACGTTTCGTAAATATAGATAAAAAGACTTTCTCAACACGCAATTTTATGTGACTAAACCCAAAGGCTGGTGAGAAAGGTCCAGATGCTAGGAATGGCTGCGGTTGTGCCGCGACGCGTACTGGGTGTACGCTAGCAAGCAAACGCAGCCATGACAACGCAGATGGGCCTTTATCGCCAGCCTTTGCTGTGGCTAGTCGATTTTTTCTGTTCCTCTAACTAGTAACGTCGGGCAAGGCGCATAATGTACGATATGATTGCTGACACTGCCGAGCAGCAGGCCGCTGACACCGCTTAGTCCCCGTCGTCCCATGACAATGACCGAATAATTGCCTTTTACTGCGATATCCACAAGTTGTTTGCCAGGTGGCCCGTACTCCAGAACAGTGTCAATAGCGCCTCCAAAGTCGATGAATGCTTCGCGGGTTTTTTCCAGGATAAGCCGGCCGTTAGCATCAAGATCTTGGAGTACGGTGAGAGGAAAAGTGACGGTGTCGGCTATGCTGAAGGCCGGCAGACTATAATAATTTTGCACGATATGGACCAGTGTGATTTTCCCGTCGAACTTCTCGGCAAGCGCCCGGGCGTATTTGGCAGCCTGTAAAGCCATGTCCGATCCGTCAGTTGGCACCAGTATTTTCTTAAACACGTCATCGCCTCCTAGAATGGTCAATAGCAAGGTATTTTATGGTGGAATAACTAAAGCCATTTGTGGCACTATTCGGCGAGAGCTTTTGCCATTCCTGCCGAAGCGGGTCATCGTCGTCGACGTATTTTTGTAGTCGGTCGGCACATACTAACAGAAGTAAAGGAGGTATTTACATGGGAAACAAATGGCGAGTCATCGTAGTTGTTTTACTAGTTCTGACGATGGTTTTGAGTGGGTGTTCCATGTTCAATTCGCCACAGCAGAAGCCGCAGCCAGGCCCAAAGATGAATATCCAGGGAGCAGAGCCGCAAATCTTGGTATACATGCACGAGACCGGCACTAAACAGACGATGAAGATGGAAGACTATGTGGCTGGAGTCGTGGCCGGAGAAATGAAGAACAACTGGCCGGTGGGCGCGCTTGCCGTTCAAGCTATTTTGGCACGGACCTTTACAGAGTATGCAATCGAAAATAAAGGCGGTCTGACTGCCCATGGCACGCAGGCGTCCACTGACATCAAAGAATTTCAGGCTTATGACGCTAAATCGATAAACGACAATGTTCGTAAAGCAGTGGAAATGACCCGGGGCTGGATAATAACCTATCAAGGCAAACCAATTGACGCCTGGTTCCACGCCTCAGCCGGCGGAATTACCGCCAGCGCCAAAGAAGGGCTCAATTATTCTAAGGCCGAACCGCCATATATCCAGTCAGTCCAGTCGCCTGACGATCTAGCCCCCGCCGATGTTCAAAACTGGACAGCGACTTTTACCAAACAGGAAATTATGGCCGCTTTAGCCAAGCTGGGCCATCCCGTCAAGGACATTAGCAGTGTGGCAATAGGTGAAAAAGGTCCTTCAGGGCGGGCAGTGACCATTGTTATCAATCAAAAGATTACTGTTCCTGGACCGGATTTTCGGGTAAGTCTTGGTGGCACCAAGCTGAAATCGATGTTGTTAGACAAAATCGACAGCGCTGAAAGCGGTGTGACTTTTAGCGGCAAGGGCTACGGCCACGGTGTTGGTGTGTCCCAATGGGGAGCCAATAAACTAGCCACCGAGGGCAAAAAGCCGGAGGAAATTATCGGCCAATATTTCAAGGGCGTGATAATCGAGAAAAGGTGGCAGTAAAGATAGTCTGACCGTTGTCTTAGCTTGTCAGCAAAGAATAGCTAGTAATTACCTGAAGGAATATGCTCAGCAGACTGCTTAAAAGGGTCGAGATGCTGGAGCCACAAGGCTTGTGCAGTGCAGCGTACTACTTGTACGCAAGCGGGCAAACGTAGTGGTGACAATGCAGCTTGGCCTTTTTCGGGCAGTCTGTTTTTTGTGTTACATCAGAGCGGTGCAGGGCTTATTACGTTTAGCCCAATCGTCATTGTTATAAACGGATGGAGTTAGGACTATTTTCAGCTTGCTTGGCATATAAATCATTTAAATAGCAGTGCGGGGGGTATTAAGAATGGCAATGGATGATAAAACACCGAAGTGGCGGCATCAGGTTACTCTGATTGACCGGGAAGAAATGACGGTGGACGGGGTTGTCAGCCTTGGAAGTTTTGATGAAAAGGAAATCGTGATGGAGACCCAGCAGGGTATGTTGGCAATCCGGGGCGAAACGCTGAATATCAAGCAACTTAATCTGGAAAAAGGTAATATTGTCATCGATGGCACGGTGAAATCAATGGTTTATGAAGATGAGATCAAGCAGAAAAGAGGTCTGTTGGAGAGGCTGCTCAAATAAGGATGTGCTCTAATTGCGAAGCAAGTGGCTGCTGGGGTGGTATTTATTGTTGGCTATGTTATGCCTGGAGGTTGCCGCTTACGGCGTAGCAGGCGGGGCTCTGGAGTGGTACCGCAGCCTTGTTGCGCGGCAGTTCAACGCCGCTGTGTCTGCTGGCCAAGAGGTAGACAAGGTTCCCTATGCTGATATGATCAATCGCATCGCCAGGCGTGAAGGGGTGAGCGCCAGGCTAGTCGCCAGTGTCATCCAGGCGGAAAGCTCCTTTCAGCCTGAAGTTTTATCCCCTACAGGAGCGGCGGGACTGATGCAGATATTACCGTCTACCTGGGAGGAAGTCAATTCCAGGATAAGGGTTTGCGTGAACCGTCATAGCGGGGAATGCAGCCAGGAATGCTATTTTAACCCGGAAATGAATATTAGTATCGGCACGGACTATTTAAGCCAGATGGTTAAGCGGTATCATGGAAATACTTTTCTGGCGCTGGCCGCGTACACCGCCGGACCCGGTACGGTGGATAGATGCAAAGGAGCGCCTTTCGATGCAGCAACTGAAGAGTACGTGTCACGGGTGATGGCCAACTGGTATCACTTCGCCGCAGAGCCGCTGCCTGATTCCAGTATTATGGTCAGGTGGTGTGACCATGCTCGAAGGGTACTAGGTTGGATAATGGTGGGGAACTTCTGTTTGACGGTATGGGCTACACGGCGGATGAGAAGGCGTAGCAGGTCATGGCGCTGGCGTTAATGGTGGACAAAGGGGCGAGAACGGTGGATTTTAGCAGCCAACTAGCAACCTTTATTATTACGGTGTTAACCGGCATGGTTTTGGGGGGCGTATTTGATTTTTACCGAATAATGCGCGGGGTGTTCAGGCCTCGCTGGGTTTTAACTTCAGTGGCGGACTTGTTATATTGGCTGTTGGCCACGGTTATTGTGTTTGGGGCATTATTGCTGGGAAATTGGGGCGAACTTCGGCTGTACGTTTTTTTGGGGCTGTTTGCAGGGATAGTCTCTTATTATCGTTTTTTAAGCCGGTGGACCATTCACTTATTGATCGGGATAATCCGGTTGGTCGGCCGGGCGGCGAGGATGGTGAAACTGGCGATCGTTTACAGCCTTCTCAAACCGGCTGGCTTTTTGTTGCGGCTAACTTGCGCGCCCGTTCGTTACATTCGGCGTAAATTTGCGCCATTGCCGCCAGACCAGAATATCCCTCCACAATAATTGGATTAAAAGGAGGAATGTTTACATATCAAGCGAATAATTCATATATAAAGGTTCTGGTGGTGAAAAACATGCAGCCTCGTCGTAAATATCGCATTAAATGGTTTCGCATGGCGTTCATGCTGGTGGTTGGGTATTGTCTGTTTGTCGTTGTCAACCAACAGTTGGAATTGAATGCAATCAACCGCGAAGCGGATGCCACCCGTGCCAAATTGGAGCAACTCAAGCAGCTCAACACCTCTTATGCTAAAGAAAAAAGTCAGCTGTCGACTACCCAGTATGTGGAGAAGCTTGCTCGGGACGAGCTTGGTATGGCCAAGCCTGGTGAGGTTCCCTATATTCCGGCTGATAAAAGATAAGAAGTGGACTTTCTTGACACCTTTTCCCTGTTGAGAGTATAATATGGTTGCAAAACATAGTTTTAAGGAGGAAATTTGATTAGTATGTCCATTCAGGTTGGCAGTGTGGTAGAAGGAGTTGTTACCGGAATAACCAACTTCGGTGCGTTTGTTGAACTGCCGGGTGGGAAAGTAGGCCTGATCCATATTTCTGAAGTTGCCGATGTTTATGTTCGCGATGTCAAAGACTTTCTGAAAGAACAGAATAAGGTGAAAGTGAAAGTCTTGTCAGTCGATGAACGCGGAAAAATCGGTCTATCAATTAAGCAACTCCAGGAACACAGTACCCCAAAACCCCCTGCCAATGAAAACCATCGCCCCAGCCGGTTCAGCCCGCCGGCGTCTTTTGAAGACAAACTCAACAAGTTCCTCAAAGATAGTGACGAACGTCTTACAGATTTGAAGCGCAATACCGAGTCCAAGCGTGGTGGTCGCGGAGCTGCCCGCCGGGCTGAATAGAATATAGATAAGGGCAAATTAAGGGAACATCCAAGAGATGTTCCCTTTTTTAATTTGTCGCTGTTTTGTCAAAATAAGAGGAGGGCATTCTGACAAAATCCGGAAGAATGTTATCAAAAACACAGGGAAGAAGATTGGGAAGAGTGATTTATTGGGACCGGGAAGCGGTTAATGACGAATTATTTTCAAATCGACCGACTTGGTTAGACAAGATGTTGATGGTAATTTATGTAAAATAATATTGTAATTTTACCAAGGGGTGAAACTGATGCCGAAAGGAACGGTTACATTGTCTATCGACGGTCTGCCGGCCAGCAAACCCGCTTCCCATTCCGCGCTGAGGGCTGGTTTAATCGGGTTGCCTCGCCGCTGTTATTTATTGTTATTACCGATAGTTGGCCGTGAGGCGTGGCTGCTGGGAGGGCTGGCTTTTTTGCTTGGCCGGGTGGCATTCCTCGGTGAATTAGCTCCGTTTGGGTTGGCGTTTTTCGCGGCAGTGGTCCAGGTCGCCAGGCACCGGGCTTTGGGTGTCGCCGTCTGGGCTGTTGCCGGCGCGCTTTCGGTTGGACGATACAGCGAAGCCGGTTTAAACCTGGTGATTATTTTACTTTACTTTCGTTTGCGGGACAAGCTGCCGTCGCTGCAGTACCGGGTTTCGGCAGCACCGTTATTCATTTTCAGCGCCTTAATACTGGGCGGGTCAATGATAGTGCTGTGGCACAGCGGGACGCTGTATGATTATCTGTTAGCAGTGTTTAACGCTGTAGCCTGTCTGGCCCTGTCCTATATTTTTATGTTCGGGGTAAGATTGCTGACGGCCCCGCCGGGTGAAAGGCATATGAATGCGGAGCGGCTAGTCTGTCTGGTAATTCTGCTGTCAGCGGCGGTAGCCGGGCTGGGGACGGTAACAGTATGGGGTTACAGCTTGCGCGATATAGTCGGTAGTTTCACAGTAATGGCGTTGGCGCTTGGAGGCGGTTCCGGGCTGGGGGCTGCGGCCGGAGTGGCAGTGGGCTTGGTTGTTGGATTGGTGGACGCTAATGCTACGACTTTGATCAGTTTCTATGCTGTTGGGGGATTGCTGGCCGGAAGTCTTCAACCTTTGGGACGATTCGCCGTTGTTCTCGGCTTTTTGCTCGGCGGGGTTATCACTGTGCTACATTTTGGGAATAGACTTGAATTTATGCAGGTAATTACCGAAACTATTGTAGCCGCGGGTTTTATCAGTATTGTACCAGGAAGCTGGCTGAGGAAGTGGCGCGGCAGTTTTCGGGAGCAGCCCATGGAGCGGATGAGTGCACGAAACGTATATGAAGCAGCGGCTAAGCTGTCAAGTGTTGCCGAAATATTCGCCAATCTAGCTGCGACGTCAAGTTCAGCTGTAACCGATAGCGAAGTCAAAAAGAGGGAATACGAGAGAACCCGGCTGCTGTCGGCTGTGGGCGAACAGGTCTGTGGGCCGTGTCAGCGCCGGGCAAAATGTTGGGAAAAAGATTTTGACCGTACTCATCAGAACATGCTAGAGGCGTTGGCTCGGGCCGGTCAGGCGAACTTGATTGTTGCCAATCTGCCAAAACATTTAAAAGAATGCTGTTTGAGCAGCAGGGAACTGACAGAGATTGTCAATGCTGTGGCTCAGCACAACAGGACGTATTCTTTCTGGCAGAAAAAATTCGCTGCGACGCGGCGGTCGCTTGCCGAACAACTGAAGGCAGTCAGTGGAATCATGGGCAACTTGGCCGGAGCTTTGGGGCAGGAGCCGGTAAATGACAACGGTATCGCTGCGGAAATCAAGAAAAAAGCGGCGCTTATCAATTGCTCGCTTGGCAAGGTTCAGGTTCATTGTCAGCAGGGAGTACACACTGTGGAGCTGAACAAGAACCCCTGTTCAGGTAATCGCGAATGCATGAATTCTTTACTGTCTTTGACGGCCGCTCTACTTAAGCGAAAACTGGTATTACATTCTGAGTGTGGGGAGTCTTTTGCTGATAGAAAGTGCCGCGTTATTTTCCGGACTGTTTGCCAGTACAGTGTGCAAACCGGTACTGCCAGTATCGCTAAAGAGCCACAGGCAGTATGCGGCGATACTTCCGCCGTGGTTGAGGTTAACCAAGGTAAGCTTGCGCTCATTCTTAGCGACGGAATGGGTAGCGGCAGCAAAGCCGCCGGTGAGAGTAAAGCAACTGTGGAATATTTGAAGAAACTTCTGGAAGCCGGTTTTTCGGTAGATACTGCGGTAAATATGGTAAACAACGCTTTACTGCTTAAAGAACCGGAAGAAAACTTCGCCACCGTGGATCTGGCGATTATCGACAGCTATTCGGGTGAAGCCGAGTTCCTCAAGGTTGGGGCTGCATCCAGCTATGTAAAACGATTGGGTGAGGTAACAACGATTAAATCCGCGGCTTTACCTATCGGTATTCTAGGCCATATTGAGGCTGAAGTAGTTAAATGGACTTTGTCTCCAGGGGATATTATTGTGATGGTCAGTGACGGTATTAGCGATATTAACGTGCCGGGAGGTAACAAGGAATCCTGGCTGGCCAAATATCTGCGCGAGGCGGGCAATGTTAGTGCTCAGGAAATGGCGGACACAATCATGAATAAAGCGATCTTGTTGCTTGACGGCAGTATTGGTGATGACATGACCGTTATGGTTGCCCAGATCAGTCAATGCCCGGGACTGGGGCATTGAGTCGCAAATAGGTAAAAAATGCTGCTATAATCTTAATGACCGGTTCTTGTAAGATGCTAATAAGTAATACACTTTTTTATCGTGGCGGCCCGCTTCGCAAAACGGGCCGCTCCTTTTGGCCGTCAGCTGCAGGCCTGATAATAAAGACTGCTGACGGAAAGACTAGTTCAAATGGTATTATGTAGCAGGAAAATAGGCAACTTCAGGAGAAATAGGCCAGTGCAGGGTTTGCGAAGGAGGTGGGATGGTGATGGCCATCCGACTGGAATACATTATGAGTTTAACGGTTTTGGCCGGCGAAGTAATGCTTAAAAATGGAGCGGAAACTTCGCGGGTCGAGGAAACCATGGAACATATCGCCCGGGCTTGCGGGGCCACTAATGTTGAATGTTTCGTCATTCCCACAGGAGTTTTTCTGACGGTGGAAGAGCCTTCGGGAAGGTCCCTGACAACAATGCGGCGGGTGAAGGACCGAACCATTAATTTAGATAGGATTGCAAAGGTGAACGAATTGTCGCGCCGCTTGGCCGACAAGCGTATAAAGTATGATGATGCCCGTGCCCTGCTGGAGCGAATAGCCCAGGAGCGTACCGGATTTTCGTTGTTGCCGTCGATGGTGGCCTCCGGTCTGGTAGCGGGAGGCTTTGCAATATTGCAGGATGGGAGCGCTCTTGAGACGGTGGCTGCTTTTTGCAGCGCCGCGATGGTACGCTATATTGCTCATGTAGTATCACAGATGCATGGCGTGCGGTTCACGTTTGAATTTCTGGGAGGATTGACTGCGGCGCTGGTAGGCAGTCTGTTATATAGCATATGGCCGTTTCTCAACCAGGATGTGATTATCGTTAGCGGTCTGATGCCCCTGGTGCCCGGCGTGGCGATAACCAACGCAATTCGTGATATTATTGCCGGCGACTTTCTGAGCGGTATGTCCCGAGGGCTTGAGGCCGCGCTGACTTCGGTGGCTGTTGCTATGGGGGTTGTCCTAGTCCTGGCGGTACATACGGTGAGGTGATAATATGTTTGTGGTGAAAGTAATAACCGTATTGGTCATCGGGGCAGCCATCGGGGTTTTGTACCGAATTCCACGCGGTGTTCTCGTTTATGGCAGTGTTACTGGCCTGGCGGCTTGGTTAGTCTACTATGGCTTGTCAGGAGTCGGCGTAGGTATTGTCTCCGCAAGCTTTTTCGGCAGTCTGAGTGTTGGCTTTTTGTCGGAAATACTGGCGAGGGCTTTGCGAAAACCAGCTACTATCTTCATAATACCGGGATTTATTCCACTAGTTCCCGGTGGGCAGGCTTATACCACCATGCGATTTTTGGTGGAAGGCCGCCAGCTTGATGCTTTGGCAATGGGGGTACAAACTATATTGATAGCCGGGGCCATAGCTTTTGGCATTTTTGCCAGTGTCACAGCTTACCGGTTGGCGGTGACTAATAATAGTAAGAGCGAGATTGACCATGTTGACAAAAGTTAGGTCCGTAATTGAAAAATACAAGCTTGTTGCTGGCGGCGACAGTGTTTTGGTGGCCTGTTCAGGTGGCCCGGATTCACTGGCGCTTGTTCATATTTTTTATCAGTTAAGGGCAGATTACAATATAAATTTAGCAGTGGCTCATGTTAACCATATGCTCAGGGGCAGCGAGTCTGATGCTGACGCCGCTTTTGTCGCCGAGTTTTGCGCCAGGCTGGATCTTCCGTATTTCCAGACAAGTGTCGATGTTCCGGGCTATGTCGCGGGCTACGGCTTCTCTACTGAAGAGGCCGCCCGAATCCTAAGATACCGCTACCTTAGGCAGATAGCTAAACAACTTGGCGGGGCAAAGATTGCAGTGGGGCATCATCAGGACGATCAGGCTGAAACCATACTGCTGAATTTATTCCGAGGGGCAGGCAGCGCCGGGCTGACAGGCATGAAACCTGCGAGAGACGAAATTATCCGGCCGCTACTCATGGTATCGCGACAGGAAATTGATGATTATTGTCACAGTCATGATTTACTGCCCCGGCTGGACAGTACCAACTTAAAATCTGATTACTCGCGGAATTATTTGCGGATTGAACTAATGCCGCTGATCAAACGCCGCTTTAACGCCAATATTTCTGAGACGTTGGCTCGTACTGCCCTGTTAGTCAGCGACGAACATGAATTTATCGCCACTCAGGCCGACAAGCTTTGGCCGGAGGTTGTGCAAGAAAGTAGCGGTGAGGACGTCAATATTGACTGCCTACAGTTAAATTCACTGCATTCTGCCTTAAGGCGGGAAATTTTCCGGAAGGCGATTGCAAAAAAACGTGGCGACCTGAAAGGAATAACCTTTTTCCATGTGGAAAGATTGATAGAGTTGGCGTTGAATGGAAGCGTCGGCAGTGTGATTGAGCTTCCGGGCAAGTTGGTTGCCCGCAAGGGTTACCGGCAGGTGGTCCTGACTGCGGCTCTGCCTGCGGTTCCATCACCGGGGATTCCTGCTCCGGGCAGCGAACTAAAGGTGCCTGGAGTGACGATTCTACCAGCGCTCGGGTTGATTGTGACGGCCCGATTGTTTGATGTCCGCCCCATGGAAGAAGAGGGTGTGACTGCCACTTTTCCTTGTGCCGGGCTTGTGCCGCCGTTATACGTCAGAACCAGACAGGACGGAGACAGGTTTTGGCCTGCCGGCTCGGTGGGCGGGAAAAAACTAAAGAGTTTTTTTATTGATAATAAAATTCCTCGGGAAAATCGCGATCAGATACCAATATTTTGCGACCAGCGGGGAATATTCTGGGTAGGTGGTTATCGACGCGCTGAGCGGACTGAGTCCGGCGGTGACAGCAATTGCTTTTTAGAGCTTACTATTACAACAGGAGGATTAACCAGTGATTGAAGATATCCAAGAAGTTCTGCTCGGAACCGATGTTTTGGCCACGCGCGTCAGAGAACTGGGCGCACAAATCAGCGCTGACTATGCCGGGAAAGAAATTTTGATGATTGGCGTGTTGCGTGGGGCGGTTATTTTTATGTCTGACCTGGCCAGAGCTATAAGTGTTCCGGTTGCCATTGATTTTATGGCTGTTTCCAGCTATGGCGTCTCCAGTAACTCCAGTGGAGTCGTGCGTATTCTGAAAGACCTTGATGAAAATGTGGAGGGAAAAAAGCTGCTGATCGTGGAAGATATCATTGATACCGGGCTGACACTCAAATACTTGCTGGAGAACCTTTGGTCCCGTAAACCAGCCAGCATCGAAATTTGTACTTTGCTTAACAAGCCGTCGCGGCGTAAAGCTGAAGTACCTATCAGTTATAATGGGTTTGATATTCCGGATTATTTTGTTGTCGGCTATGGGCTCGATTATGCGGGCAAATATCGCAATCTTCCGTTTATCGGTGTACTGAAACCCGAAGCATATCAATAATGATTTCATAATGGTGATAAGTGGGTTTGCAATTGTCACTGCAATTTAATTATGGTATAATAATAATCTGTGAAAGTGAAAAACTGTCTTATGAGCTGTAGCGAGAGGGGGGTTACCGATTGAACAAATTATTACGCAACGTGGGTTTTTACGCGCTGATAATCATCATTGCGCTATCGATTATTGATTATTATTCGTCACGCAATACAGTCAAGCTGGAAAAGAGCTATTCCGAGTTCCTACACGATGTGCAGGATCAGAATGTCACCAGCGTGACGATAGTGGATAACGCTATCCGCGGCAAGCTCAAGGACGGACAGGAATTTACCACAATTGCGCCCAATGATCCTACCCTGATTAATACCTTACGTGAGAAGAATGTTGATATTAGAGCTGAACAACCGCCGCCGCCGCCCTGGTGGACGACCGTTCTGTCTTCTTTATTGCCGATGGTGCTGCTTGTCGGTTTCTGGTTTTTTATCATGCAACAGACCCAAGGTGGCGGCAACCGGGTAATGTCTTTCGGGAAAAGCCGGGCTAAACTGCACGGCGAAGATAAGATCAAAGTTTCTTTCGGCGATGTGGCCGGGGCTGATGAAGCCAAACAGGAACTAGAGGAAGTCGTGGAATTTCTGAAGCATCCGAAGAAATTTAACGACCTGGGAGCGCGAATTCCTAAGGGAGTATTATTGTTTGGCCCTCCGGGCACTGGTAAAACATTGTTGGCCAGGGCGGTTGCAGGCGAAGCCGGCGTGCCGTTTTTCAGCATCAGTGGATCAGACTTTGTGGAAATGTTTGTTGGAGTTGGTGCGTCAAGGGTCCGGGATCTGTTTGAGCAAGCTAAGAAAAATGCACCCTGCATTGTCTTCATTGATGAAATTGATGCGGTCGGCCGTCACCGGGGCGCCGGTTTGGGCGGTGGCCATGATGAACGTGAACAGACCTTAAATCAACTGCTTGTCGAAATGGATGGATTTGGCGTAAATGAAGGCATCATTATCATTGCCGCGACAAATCGCCCGGATATACTTGATCCTGCACTGCTTCGTCCAGGTCGTTTCGATCGGCAGATTGTTGTTGACAAACCTGATGTTAGAGGTCGCTTGGAGATTCTAAGGGTACACACCCGGGGCAAACCACTGAACAAAGAAGTCGATTTGGACGTTCTGGCACGGCGTACCCCCGGATTTACCGGCGCTGATCTCAACAATTTGGTAAATGAGGCGGCGTTACTTGCGGCCAGACGAAATAAGAAGCGGATTGAAATGCCGGAAATGGAAGAGTCTGTGGAACGGGTTATGGCTGGGCCGGAGCGTAAGAGCCGGGTAATCAGTGACAAGGAAAAGAGATTGACAGCTTTTCATGAGGCCGGCCACGCATTGGTGGGCATGATGCTCACCAATACTGATCCTGTGCATAAAGTATCGATCATTCCCCGGGGCAGGGCCGGCGGATATACGCTGATGCTTCCTAAGGAAGACCGTTATTACGCTACCAGATCAGAGCTGCTGGATCAACTGAAAACGCTGCTCGGTGGCCGGGTTGCCGAAGCGTTGGTACTTGGAGAAATCAGCACCGGTGCACAGAATGACCTGGAAAGAGCCACTGATCTTGTACGCAAAATGATTACCGAATATGGTATGAGTGAAGTGCTGGGGCCGATTACTTTTGGACGGCGCCAGGACCAACAGGTGTTCTTAGGCCGGGACATTTCCAGGGATCGCAATTACAGCGAAGAAGTTGCTTACTCCATCGACAAAGAAGTTCGGCGCCTGATTGAAGAGGCTTACACCAAGGCCGAAGAACTGTTGACGAATAATATGGATAAACTGCACCTGGTGGCTGAGGCGCTACTGGAGCGGGAAACACTTGAAGGTCAGGAACTTGATCAACTGTTGAAAAACGGCAAGATTATTGATCTGGCTAAGAAGGAAGAGGACCCGGCGGTGCCCTCCGTTGATGCCACGACCCCTCCCGAGGGAAATGGCGGACCGAAAATCGTATATTTCGTTCGCCAGGGTGATGAAACACTATGCCCCAAACGGTGCTGACATGAATTGTCGGTGAACGGTATATTATTAATGAAAAACCTTTTTTGACACCGGTAGTGGCCAATAAACAAAAGAGGTGATCATATGCCGCGTAGGTGGATTGCCAATACCTTTACGGTAATAAACCTCTTTGCCGGACTTATGGCGATTCTGCTAGCCTGTGTTCAGCAGTGGGCGCTGGCTGTAGCCATTATTTTTGGGGCGGCATTATTTGACAATTTGGACGGACGAATAGCAAGGCGGCTTAATCTGACAAGCGAATTCGGCAAGCAGTTGGACTCGCTTGCCGAATTAGTTTCATTCGGGGTTGCGCCGGCAATGATCGCTTTTTTACATATCTTTGCCAGTACCGGCTGGAGCGGAGCGGTGCTGGCGGCTGTTTTTCCAATCTGCGGGGCCTTGCGGCTGGCCAGGTTCAACATCTCCAGCGTTAAGAGCCACTACATAGGACTGCCGATAACGGTGGCCGGACCGATCCTATCACTCAGTGTCTTGGCTGGCCAAGCGTTACCGACGGTGCAGGCAATAGTTTTATTGCTGCTGTCAGGACTGATGGTTTCCACGGTTAAGGTGCCAAAATTATAAATACAATTTGGTCACAATATATTTCTTTATAGAATGTTTATTTGCCTGTTTGACGGCGGCTTGGAAAAACCAGGCCGTTTTTTATTTTATTGAGATTCAGTTGTCGGCCCGTTATTGCCAGCTTGATATAGTAACTCTTGTCGTGAACAGGGAAACATGCTATTATAATTCTGGTTATAATGCCACGGGCGGTATCATCAAGAACTGCACCTTTACTTGGACGCCGAATACGAACTTAATAAATACTAAACCGCTTGGATCTTTTGCGACCGAGACGGAGAAGCCTGAGAGTTAAGGCCTTCCTGTCTGGGAGGGCCTATTATATTTCTGAAAGTGGGGGATGATACGATGGATATCATAAGCCGGGTTATGGATCTCAAAACATCATTGAAACAGACCAGGCTAAAGGGGAAAACAATTGCTTTGGTGCCGACAATGGGTTATCTGCACGATGGCCATTTGGCGTTGATGCGCCAGGCCAAGATGGACCATGATCTGGTTGTTGTCAGTATTTTTGTCAATCCGCTGCAATTCGGGCCCCAGGAAGATTATCAGGTTTATCCCCGAGATTTGAATCGCGATGCCGAACTGGCTGCCGCCGCGGGCGTAGACATCCTGTTTACACCGCTGGTGGGGGAAATGTATCCGCGAGGCCATCAGAATATGCTGACATTTGTTGATGTTCATGCACTAGGCGAGCGCCTTTGCGGGGTGTCCCGGCCAGATCACTTTCGCGGAGTTGCCACCGTTGTGGCGAAGCTTTTTCATATTGTTGAGCCTGACGGAGCCTATTTTGGGCAGAAGGATGCCCAACAAGTGATTGTCATTGAGCGGATGGTGGAAGATTTGAATATAAACGTGAAGGTTGTCGCTGTTCCCACTGTCCGGGAAGCGGATGGTTTGGCGTTGTCCTCACGCAATATTTATTTGAGTTCAGCAGAACGCCAGGCTGCACAGTTACTGTATAAGTCCCTGGATTTAGCGAAAGAAAAACTTGGGGCGGGAGAACGCGATGCTGCGGTAATAGTCAGCGAAATGCGCCGGATCTTGGCAGTGGAGCCGTTGATAAAAATTGATTATATCTCAGTCAGCGATCCGGCTGATCTTGCAGAACAAAAAATCATCAAGAAGACAGCGCTAGTCGCGCTTGCCGCGCAAATCGGCCGGACCAGGCTGATTGATAACATGATTTGGCGAGAAAGTGCGGGAGTGAATTCGGGCGCTGACCAATTTGCCGGTTGACAGATTGTTAACTGAATTATTATTATATAGATAACAATGTGGTTATAGAGTAACAATCCGTCAGGAGGGAGTCCGCTATGAGGGCAGTTATTTTGCGAATATTACGCGAAAATGGCGATTGTTTTCTGTCAGGCGAAGATATTTCACGGCAACTGGCAGTTTCGCGGACAGCCATCTGGAAACATATTCAGGCTCTCAAGCGGGATGGCTATGTCATTGAGGCTCATTCCCGGCGGGGTTATCGTTTCTGCGGCGGCCCGGATTTGTTGCTGCCGGAAGAAATTGAGCCGCAGCTGACAACGGCTATATTAGGCCGAAAAATTCACTACCTACCCGCGGTTGATTCGACAAACAACGAAGCGAAGCGTTTGGCGGTTGACGGTTGCTCAGAAGGCCTTATCGTGGTTGCCGAAGAACAAAGCGGCGGGCGGGGTCGATTGGCTAGGGGCTGGTTTTCGCCTTTTGGCAAGGGCCTATGGTTTTCGCTGGTATTAAGGCCTTCTTTTAGTCCGCAGGAAGCCTATAAATGCACCCTGATGACCGCAGTAGCAGTCAATAAAGCTATCAAGAAGGTAACAAGCATTGACTGCCGGATCAAGTGGCCTAACGATATCTTATATGAAGGGAAAAAACTGGTGGGAATTCTCACCGAAATGTCGGCTGAGATGGATGCCATCAACTATGTGGTTATTGGTGTTGGCGTTAACGTGAATATTGCCGGTGATGAATTTCCACTGGAACTCAGGGAAACTGTTACATCATTGGCAATGTTGTCCTTAGGACGAATTGACCGGTTGGAATTATTGGTTGCCGTTTTGGCCGAGATTGAAGATAGCTACCAGAAAACATTGCAGTACGGATTTAAGCCGATATTGGAAGAATGGCGGGCTGCTTCGGCGACTTTGGGCTGCATTGTTGACGTGTCCGGTGGCGGCCGCCAGTTTTCCGGCCTAGCAGTAGATATTGCCGACGATGGCGCTCTGCTGGTGCAAACGGATACTGGGCTGGAAAGGATATTGGCCGGCGATGTTTCGGTCCGGGCCAGACAGGGGGAGGAATAACATTGGCTACACGTTCCATGATTTTGGCCGGGCTGTTTGCCGCTTTAATCGCCATAAGCTCGCAGATTTCGGTTTTGATGCCGCTAAGTCCAGTGCCACATACCTTGCAGGTAATTTTTGTAATGTTGGCAGGCGCACTCTTGGGAGGGCGCTGGGGTTTCACCAGTGTATTAGTATGGGTATTGCTCGGCGTTTTCGGTTTGCCGGTATTCGCCCAGGGAAGAGCTGGCATTTTTGAATTGGTCGGACCCACAGGCGGATTCAAAGTCGGCTTTATGGCCTGCGCATTTTTGGTGGGGTGGCTGACCGAACGGACAGAAAATAGCTTTGCCAAGACGGCGGTCATTATGTTCGTCAGCTTGATGATAATTTACATAATGGGATTACTGGGATTGATGGGCCACTTTGCATATTTCCAGCATAAAATCCTGACACTCAAAGTTGCGGTGTCGCTGGCGGTAATTCCCTTTTTACCTTATGATATTATAAAAACGCTTCTGGCGGCTTATGTTGGGGTGAAAGTGCGCCGGGCACTGAACCGGAACGAAATTGCGGGCCGAAGGTAAAATATTGGCGAAAGAACGAGGAAACGATTATGTTGCTGGTGTTCGATGTAGGCAACTCCAACATTGTTCTTGGAGTATATGAAGAAGACAACTTACTATATCATTGGCGTATATCAACTGATCGACAGAAGACTGCGGACGAGTACGGTGTGTTGATAAATAGCCTCTTTGTTCATCGGGGCCTGGGTATTACAGAAATTCATGCGGTGATCATTTCATCTGTTGTGCCGCCGCTTATGGCGCCATTGACCAGAATGACCCAACGCTACTTCGGAGTGGACCCGATGATTGTCGGGCCGGGAATGAAGACCGGAATGAGCATCAAATACGAGAATCCCCGAGAAGTTGGGGCGGATCGAATTGTCAATGCCATCGCCGCATATGAGAAACATGGCGGTCCGCTGATTATTGTCGACTTTGGCACTGCTACCACCTTTTGTGCTATAGCTGCCAATGGCGATTATCTTGGCGGGGCGATAGCTCCTGGTATTGGAATTTCGACTGAAGCGCTCTTTCAACGTGCCGCGAAATTACCGAGAATTGAGCTTGTTAAGCCCCGGACGGTTATTTGCCGCAACACTGTTGCCAGTATGCAATCAGGGATTATCTTTGGCTTTGTCGGTCAGGTGGACGAGATCGTCCGGCGAATGCAATTGGAACTCAAGAATGAGGCTCTGGTGGTTGCCACCGGCGGCTTGGCAAATCTTATAGCCCAGGAATCCAAAACAATAAAAATTGTCGACCCGTTTCTCACGCTGGAAGGCCTGCGGATAATTTACGAACGTAATGCCTGAGCCCAGAGCTAATAATAACTTACAAGCCCTGCTTGTTTTAGCGCTAATCGTCAATAATACCGGTGTATGGCTTGTATACGCCGGCTATACGGGACATCTGCCAGAGGAGTTACCGCCATGAATATCGGAAAAATTGCCATCGCCGAGCCGGTTATAGTCTTGGCTCCGATGGCCGGAGTCACTGATTTGCCTTTTAGACTGCTGGCTAAAGAAATGGGCTGCAGCTTAGTCTGCTCAGAAATGATCAGCGACAAAGGCCTGACTTACCACAATAGCCATACCCTGGAATTGCTGGCGATTGATCAGCGCGAACGTCCTGCTTCAATGCAGATCTTCGGATCGGAACCGGAGAGCATGGCGGCGGCGGCGAAGCTTGTGGCCAGCGCCGGTGCGGATATAGTTGATATCAATATGGGCTGCCCAACCCCCAAGATTGTCAAGAATGGCGGAGGCGTCGCATTGATGCGCGCGCCTGAACTGGCATACCGGATCATGGCCGCTGTGGTGGAAGCCGTTGAAATACCTGTCACGGTAAAAATCCGCAAAGGGTGGGATGACAATACTATCAACGCGGTAGAGATAGCACGTCTGGCTGACCGGGCTGGTATTGCAGCCATCGCGGTACATGGTCGGACAAGGGAGCAGTTTTATACCGGCCACGCCGACTGGGGGATTATTCGTGACGTGAAAAACGCTGTTAATATTCCGGTCATTGGCAATGGCGATATCCGGACCGGCGCGGATGCCGCTCGAATGTTGACGGAAACAGGCTGTGATGGCATAATGGTAGGGCGGGGAGCACAAGGCAATCCCTGGATATTTAAACAAATTCGGCATTACATAACAACCGGCGATCAGCTGCCTGGACCTGTTCTAAACGAGCGGTTCTCGATGCTGCTCAAGCACCTTGATCTCTTGATCGACTGTAAAGGTGAATACACGGCAATTCGCGAAATGCGTCGCCATGCGTCCTGGTATACCAAGGGGCTGCCGCACGCAGCCGAAATTCGTCTAAAATTTAATCAGGCCGAGAGCCGGGATGATTTCCCCCGTATTCTTGCCGCATTCTATTAGCACTATGGGGGTGAAATAATGACATTGATTCTTCCGGTCGCCAACGGGATGTTGCCCAAACCGCACGGCGGAAAAATTACCGGGGTATTTGTATCCGGGCAGGGGGGAGAATCCCTAGACCAGGCAGGAGCCGGCAAGGATGTCCTTATTTGTCCGTGGATAGTCGACGAACAGGATTTATATCCAGTGGGTGTTATTGCCCGACTTGTCCGGGTCTGGGGGCAAAATGCTTTGGCTGCAGATGGACAGAAGCACACCCTGATAATGGCGATATTGGAGGGACAGGGGCATGCTCGGTGGCACACCCTTGTGGCCAGTGGTCCTAACCTTATCTCCGATAATATTGAGCCTATCGATTTTAAAGCAGCCCGCAGAGAATATCCAGCTATTTCCGGGGCAGGCTGGGCCGCTGCAGGTGGATTTACCGAATTTAGAGACCTAACGGATATACCGGTAACCATATACGGAACTGACCTTGAGACTGGTCGCAAAGTTAACATCAAAGCCAATCTGGGTGGACTGGTTACTCAAGAACAGGCTCATACCATTGAACACGGCATAATTCGCGCGCTAAAGACCTATGGTCTTTGCACCGCGCGCACTTTGCTTGACTCCATCGTCAAAGAAACTGATGAACTAAAAAAATCAGTTGAATACAGTATGCGCTTTGCCCTGCCGGAAATGATCGGCAGGACGGCCACCGGCGCCTGTGGTAATCCGATGAGCAACATGGCGCAGTTTTATCTGGCGCGGGAATTCGTTGACAATGTCACCGCTGGTAAATCGCTCAACCGTTCTTTGTTTGAAGCTCAGCGACGAACCATGTCTCAGTTGACCAGCGAACTTGGACTGACGACCAGGCAAGAAACCTGTGGACTTCAAGGCCTCAAAAAAGGGATGTATCATGACGATACACCACTTAAGGTAGAGACTTGCAAGAAAATTATTCGGCGATTCCCAGTTGATCCGTGGGATTGACTGGGATTTTTTGTAAAATATACTTGAGTTGTGCCAAAAAAAATGATAAAATATGTATGTACACAATATTGTGCACATATAATAACTAGGAGCGGTGAGAAATGCTATTGCGCATTGGCGATAAAATCGTAAACCGCGAGAAAATCTATAAAGCCGTTGATGAAATCCTCGAAATGCGTAGTCAGGGATACTCGCAGCAGGAAATTGCCAACAAGATCGGCTTGGACCGCACGGCTATTTCCCGGCTGGAAACCTTGGGCGAGGTCCGAAAAGGCAGCCGAATTGCCTTGGTTGGTCATCCGATAACCAATTGCGACGAACTCAGCGCCATGGCCGGACAAGAGGGAGTGGAGTTTTGTTTTTTGCTGTCGGAGAAGGAACGTTGGCAAGTCGTACAGAGCATCAGTGGCCTGGAATTATTCAATAAGATCATGGAAATTGTCGGCGCCTTAAGAACTTATGATGTGGTAATATTTATTGGCTCCAACAAGTGGATTAAACTGGCGGAGACGCTGCTGGACAAAGAGGTGATTGGCGTCAAAATAGGTGAATCACCCATCGCTGACGACAAGTATGTGAATGTAGAAGAAATCCGTTCGATAATCAAAAATTTACAGTCTTAGCAGGAGGCAGTGATGAAACGGGTAGTCAGTATTAGCCTCGGCTCAGTAAGACGCGACCATAAGGCCGTGCATGATTTTGCCGGGCAACCTTTTTGTATTGAAAGAATTGGCACCGATGGCGACAAACAAAAAGCTATCAGTATAATTCGTGAGCTGGATGGTAAAGTTGATGCTTTCGGTTTGGGCGGCACCGACCTATATATTTATGCTGGCAATAAACGATACACTTTCAGGGAATCTGCTCAAATCGCCGCAGCGGCTCGATTGACGCCGATGGTTGACGGCAGCGGAATAAAGAACACCCTGGAACGCCGGGTTATTCATCACTTAGAAGTCAACCACGGGATAGAGCTCCGGGGGCGTAAAGTACTAATGGTATGCGCAGTTGATCGGTTTGGTATGGCCGAGGCGCTTGTTGAGGCGGGAGCCATAACTGTTTTCGGCGATATTATGTTTGGACTCGGGTTGCCGGTTCCAATCCGGACTCTTGATAGCTTAGCTCGTTTGGCCAAAGTAATCGCCCCGGTCGTTACCTGTCTGCCAATCAGCTTATTTTATCCGACTGGGGACAGGCAGAACGAGTCTAAACCAAAGTTTGGCGACTACTTTCAGGAGGCTGATATTATCGCCGGCGATTTTCACTTTATTAGGCGTTATATGCCGCTCGAACTTCCCGGCAAAATAGTTATAACCAATACAGTCACAAAAGATGACGAGGAACTCCTCAAGACCCGGGGAATTGCCACATTGGTGACCACCACTCCTGAAATAGACGGACGTTCTTTTGGCACGAACCTTTTGGAAGCAGTGCTGATTGCCTTGGCGGGGAAAAAGCCGGGAGAACTGACGGCGGCGGACTATAGCCGTATATTGGATGAAATTGGTGTTGAACCTAGGGTTAAAACTTTTTAACGAAGGGGATACATAATATGGATAATTTTGCGTTTATGCTCCATCCGCTCACGGCCGGCGACTTTAGCCGTAAGTTTCCCTTTGCCCGCAATTGGTCGGATGGCTTTGTTGAAGGAGTCATGAAATATATACCCCCGTTCAAAGTTTCCAACATTAGTGGGATTGAGTCGCCGCACAACAAAGCTGAAGGCTGGTTCATCGGTTGCCCGCTCACTTCGCGGCAAATGATGGAAATGCCGGAAGGCTATGTGTTGAAGAAAATAATCAAAGCAGGAAAAGTAGCCGAAAAAGCAGGTGCGAAAATAATCGGCCTGGGAGCCTTTACTTCGATCGTCGGTGACGCTGGGATTACCGTGGCCAAGAACCTGAATATCGCCGTTACCACCGGCAACAGCTATACTGTGGCTGCAGCCTTGGCAGGAACAAGGCAGGCTGCAGCGTTGTTCGGCTTGAGCATGGATAAAGCCAATGTCGTAGTCTTGGGGGCTACTGGTTCGATTGGGGCGGCCTGCGCCCACATACTCTCAAGGGAAGTTCGTTACCTTACCCTTGTTGCGCGCAACGAGGCCAGACTGGAAAAACTTGCAGGACAAATTTTTCGTTCTACAGGTTTATCTGCAAGAATAACGGCTAATACTAAAGTTGCGTTGCAGACTGCTGATATCGTAATTGCTGTTGCCAGTTCCGTGGATAGTCTTATTGAGCCGGAAGATCTGAAAGTCGGAGCTATCGTCTGCGATGTTGCTAGACCACGAAATGTTTCCCGTAGGGTGACTGAAGTACGGGATGACGTATTGGTGATTGAGGGCGGCGTGGTGGAGGTTCCGGGGGATGTCAACTTCGGGATTAACTTTGGCTTTCCGCCAAGAATGGCTTATGCGTGCATGGCGGAAACGATGATTTTGGCACTGGAGCGGCGCTATGAGAATTTCACACTGGGCCGCGACTTAACGGTGAAGCAAGTGGAAACAATTGAACAACTCGCCAAGAAACATGGCTTTAAAATTGCTGGACTTCGAAGCTTCGAACGGGCACTTGGCAACGATGAAGTAGAAAATATAAAAAAAAGGATCGCAATTAAATGCGCTTTGCCCAAGGAGGGAATCTGTTAGAAATCGTTGACAAACAACCCTTTTACGCCTATAATAGTGCTGGATGAGGGGCGTGCCCCCCAAAAGATCGTAAAGTGTCAAGTCGCTCACTTGACACTATTTATATTGTCTCAGTCATCATGGAGTCAACTATTGGCGATGCTGAATAGAATATACAGATTTTGTACGCAATTAACGGATAAAAAGGAGAGCAGAATAATGCCGGAAAAACAAACCATCCTAACTGCTGAAGGGCTGAAGAAAATAGAGCAGAAACTGGAATATCTGAAATCGGTGCGCCGCAGAGAAGTAGCAGAACGCATTCAGCAAGCAATCGAATTCGGCGACATCAGCGAGAATTCAGAATATGAAGATGCCAAAAATGAGCAGGCGTTTATCGAAGGCGAAGTTTTGACCCTCGAGAAAATGTTGCGCAACGCCAAACTGATCGATGAAGACGAAATCAGTGGCGATGTTGTGACCTTGGGGTCGACAGTTATTCTGAAGGATCTTGAATTTGGCGATGAACTTGAATACACTATTGTTGGCTCGGCTGAGGCCGATCCCACTGAATTTAGGATATCCAACGAATCACCTGTGGGTGAAGCAATTTTGGGACGTCAAGTAGGTAGCGTGGTGGAAGTAAACGTGCCTGCAGGGTCGTTGAAATACGAAATAATTGATATTAAAGGCATCTAAGCCTTAGTGAATTGTAGGGGAGTAACTGCAAATGGCGGATAATCACGACAATCATGAACTTAATAACGAAGATGTTAGCGATCTAGTCCGAATAAGAAAAGAAAAAATGGCAGCCATTGCTGCCCAGGGTCTGGAACCGTTTGGCCGCAAATATGATTTTAGCCATCATGCAGCACAAATTACTGCTGATTTTGAGCAACTTGAAGGACAGACGGTACGACTGGCTGGGAGAGTCATGGCCATCCGTGGGCATGGCAAAGCCAGCTTTGCCCATATAATGGACATGTCCGGCAAAGTGCAGCTATATTTCCGGGAGGATGCGCTGGGAAGCGAACCTTACGCCAACCTGGGGCTCCTGGATATTGGTGATATTATCGGCGTGGAAGGTGCTGTTTTTCGGACTCAGCGTGGTGAAATCAGTGTTAAAGCAGCAAACTTTGAGATTCTGGCCAAATCGCTTCGGCCACTGCCGGAGAAGTGGCACGGACTCAAAGATGTCGACACTCGTTATCGTCAACGATACCTGGATTTGATCGTTAACCCGGAAGTGCGCGATACCTTCGTACTTCGCAGCAAAATTATTCGGTCTTTCAGACGTTATCTCGACAACCTCGATTTCCTGGAAGTAGAGACACCGATGATGCACCCGATTGCCGGTGGGGCGGTTGCCCGTCCTTTTATCACCCATCATAACGCCCTGGATATGAAGCTTTACATGAGAATCGCTCCAGAACTATATCTAAAACGTCTGATCGTCGGTGGCTTTGAGAAAGTTTACGAACTGGGCCGGGTTTTCCGCAACGAAGGCATATCAATCAAACATAACCCCGAATTTACAATTATGGAACTCTATCAGGCATACGTGGACCATGAAGCCATGATGCAGATTACCGAAAATATTATTTCCACAACAGCGCAAGAAGTGCTTGGAACAACTAAGATCATCTATCAGGGCCAGGAAATAGATCTGACTCCTCCGTGGAATCGGATCAGCATGCCTGACGCCATAAAAAAATACTCGGATATTGATTTTTCTACTGTTACAACAGTGGCTGAAGCTAGGGCTATCGCCGATAAGCATGGAATCAAGTACGAAAAGAACCAAGGTATCGGCGGCATTATGAGCACCATATTTGAAGAAGTGGCTGAAGAGCACCTCATCCAGCCAACATTTATAACTGGCCATCCCACCGAGATTTCTCCGCTATCCAAACGCAACAAAGACAATCCGGATATTACCGATCGCTTTGAAGCATTTATATTCGGGCGCGAAATCGCCAACGGTTTCTCCGAACTGAACGATCCCATTGACCAGAAAGAACGGTTTGAGAGCCAGGTGGCGGAGCGGGACTCGGGCAATGATGAAGCTCATATGATGGATGATGACTATGTTAACGCACTGGAGTATGGGCTGCCGCCGACCGGCGGTCTGGGAATCGGCATTGACCGGCTGGTGATGTTTCTTACCGACAACTACTCCATCAGAGATGTAATCCTTTTTCCGCAAATGCGGCTACACCGTGATTAACTGTATTTGAGAAAACTTATTATATAAACAACTAACTTTAAGGCAGACCATTGGTCTGCCTTAAACTATTGAAAAGACCAATCTGAGTTTCACCATATATATAGGTAAGATTCTATCTTAGTGAGCGAGTTGATAAACCGACTGTAAGCCAGGTGGAGCAGCGTCAACAACCAGCTGTACATTTCGTAGAGAATGTTTTGCATGGCAACCTTGACAATCAATGTCCATTATGCTAATATATCACTTGCGTCGCATTCGAACTATCTGCGACTGAAACATACCAAAATAAAGTATATTGACATTAAGTCAGACAATGTGTTAATATAAACGAGTCGCCTGAAGCGGGCTGGAGAGAAATGCCAAGCATAATCGCCAGAACGGGGCAAGCGACAAAGACTC
>Ga0364910_1086_pt1 | contig 40981 bp, 33 predicted proteins | sample SorcelJu500001C4_3_FD_206970 | JGI IMG/M metagenome (GOLD analysis project Ga0364910, IMG submission 206970) | Enriched cells from Trout Bog Lake Hypolimnion, Wisconsin, USA - BchlTB.June25.5000.01.C4 | ecosystem: Environmental > Aquatic > Freshwater > Lake > Hypolimnion/Profundal zone | place...
CAAAAAAGGCGGAGCCGTTGTGGTAGAACGTACTCAATCTTATAGTTAGTGAAAGACAATTATTTTTTCTCTGGTTCAGTATTGAGAGAAAACTAAACTATGTTTGGATCAGAGACAAGATTGGGTAATTGCGACCAGCTGGCAAGAAATTAAAGTGTGTATAGACAAAATTGTTAGCTTCCGGGGTAATGATTTGGTCTGCTCTTTTTGAGTCTGCTTCGCTTTTTCTGAGAAACAAGGGGGTTTTTATTTTTTCTTCATTTCCTTAATTAGTACCAATAACGCAGCTCTCGCTGCAAAGGAGAGGTTTTTTATTTCTGTTAGAAGTTCGTCAAGCTGTTCGTGTTGTTCAGCTTCGCGCTTAGTTTTTATTCTTTCCCAGCCGGCTTTGCGCTCCCATGGTAAGCTCGTTTGGTCTTCGACTTCAGTCAGATTTGATGCGGGAACTATAGGCATGGGATTATCGTCAAACTCGGCCATAGATACGCCGAGGGCGTTGGCTATTTTAATAAGCATGTCATATCCGGGTTTTACTTTTCCCGACTCAATACGGCTTAAGCTTGACTGACTAATCCCCGAAACCTGGCCAAGTTTATATTTTGACCAACCCTTATGCATACGTAATTGGATTATTTTTTTCTCGATTTCCATAAATTCACCTCGTCATAAATATACTTGCATTTTAGCACATGAAAAATATTTTCAAATGATTGCATTTGCAAAATATTGCCTTACTTGTCTTCTTTGGTTTTACGTTGTAGTGCCGTTATTTTGTTTGCAATCTTTGCCAACCATTCAGGAGGCGGTTCTTTTCTTTCTGTGCCATCCGGCCAAAGGTGTAAGTGAGTTGCGGTCTTTTCTTTTTTCATGGCGACCCTCCTAATTAAGTTATTATACACTCCTAGTGGACTGGCGGCGTTCTCTATGAACATTGAACCGTCCCGAATATATTCACAGGGCATGCATCGGGGGTGTGTTGCCTATGGTGTTGGGAGTGCGAATAATCCCGCCGCTTTCCAGGGATTGGGCAATTATCATTCCTAATTGAAGTTGGAAAGCGTCTTGATGGTTTTGCGGATCAAGGCCGGTAATTTCTTTGATTCTGTTAAGACGGTACCGCAGTGTGTGGCGGTGGATGAACAGAGAATCTACAACTTGTGTGACGCTTCGGCTATTTTGAAAATATGATTCCAAGGTTTGAAATAAGTTGGCGTTTTTCTCTGTGTCATAGTGTACTAAAGGGCCGATGGTTTTCTGATAGAATTTCTCCAATTCCGGCAGGTTGTCGAAATTATTAAATAAGAGAAAAACATTAAGTTCGTCGTAACTGACAGTCTGGTTTTTCTTTCCTAATCTTTTGCCGATGGATAGGGCTTTTTCAGCCTCTTGGTAGCTACGGCTTACATCCGCTAAGTCGCTGTAACGCCTACCAATTCCTACGGTAACTGTAGCCGGAAGGCAGGTCTCCACCTTTTTGCGGATTAGCTCTCCCAAGGATTTGTCTTTCTCGTCCGCGTCCTCCGGATTAACCTGCAGCAGAATGATAAACTTGTCGCTTTTACTTTTAACAATAGTCTGGGGTAGCTTTAATGCCAGTAAGGAATGAAGCAGTTCCAATAACTGCTGTTTTACTTTTAATAGTTCACTTTCGCTGACTTTTTTGCTGATTTGGACGAAGTTATCAATATCTACTATCATGACGGTAAAATGAAATGGATTCTTAAAGCCTAAATGACTGGCCCGGAGCAGACTTTTTTTTGTGAAATTTCCTTCGATCAATTCGTCCAGGAAGTCTCCTTTTAATCGTTCCTCAGCTTCGAATACAGCTTCGTTTTTTAACATCTCCAGGGCCACTATCATGGTGGCTTGCGACACCGCGATTAGATCAAAATCGCTCAGTTGATGGTCTTGGCAATTAACTGCTATATAGCCATGTACTTTCCGGCCAATTTTAATAGGCTCAATCCAGTAATGGGAAAGTTCGAAGAGTTTAGCCAGTGACAATTTTTCTGCTTTGGGGTTTAGTTGAGAAAGATCGGAAGTTAGGAGTATTTCGAGAAGCTTGGTTTTGTCAATGTCGCTCATAAGGGGATAATGAGCAAGGATGTTAAACCTGTTGCCTACTATTACAATCCTTGTATTAACCAATTTTGACAATACTTTGGCCACTTGATTGAGTCCTTTGCCCTCTAAAGATACCTCAGTCAACTGCCGATTGATGCGCTGGGCATATTCTATTTTTTCTAATTGGCAGTTCAGAACCCTCTCCAGGATAGTTTTTATCATTTTTGTAAAGGACATAGATTTGGGAAGCTCTATCAGTGGCAAATTGAATTTCTCGCATTTTTCAATTAATATCGGGGGTATCTCGGGAAGATAGTAGCCTGTTTGAATGGCCAGACAGGCTATTTTCTTTTCGATGAATTGTTCAACTAAACCTTCCAGAAAGTCAGGATTGTTACTTTCCATATTCCGCCCGGTGGTAATTAGAAATTCGCCTTCTTTGAAAAAATTATATTCATCAATTATTTCGTTTACGTTTACCCAAATAATTTCTCTTCCTAGATCAGCTTTTCCAGCCATTAGCCGCGCGGAACGCATTACATCTAGGTTTAGAGCTTCTTCAACTGAGAATTTCATATAGCCACCTCTTCATATACTTCTCGAAGCTTCCATGAAGGCTGCAGTCATTCCGGCAAAGATTGAATTGATACTAGTAAATGAATACATATCTGCTATTTAATGTTTACTTCGGCTTTGGTATCTATTTTCCTATCATTTTTATCCAAAAGCAGTAAAAATGCTATTGTTATTTGGCCGTGCGTATAATGACATGGTATGTCATAAATGATACACTCCAGTAAGTAATTGTTCCAATATTTTGCATATAACTGAAATTTAGTGCCAAAATGGCTGACAGCAGTGTGATCAAACCCTTCACAACCTCCGAAATATTCTTGTTAAATAAAATTAAGGAGGCAACCAAATGTCACTTAAGTTTTCTCAGAATGCACCGAGTTTTTCCCTGTGGACTGAAGATCAGTTACATGCCCTGCACTTAGCGTCTTTAGAGATATTGGAGCAAACTGGAGTTACGATATACGAGCAAGAGGCCATTAAGTTACTTAAAGATGCCGGAGCTTATGTTGATGGTAATTTGGTTAAGTTCCCGGCCTGGTTGGTTGAGTGGGCGATTGCCAGTGCACCGGAAAAGATCACCATGGGAAACAGAGATGGTGAAAGGACCATGCGGCTCGAAGCCGGTGTTGTCAGCTATGGAATGGGAACGGATTTGCCATATTTCGTTGATCCTACAACAAAGAGAATCAGATCTACCACGATAGAAGATATTGAGAACGTGGCCAAAATCGGTGAGTATGTAGCGAATTACGATTTTGTTGCCTGTAATGGACTGGCCCGAGATGTCACTACCAGGTTGGCTGACTTGTATCATTTTAAAGCACTGCGAACTTATTGCAAGAAACCTATGCTGACTACTGCCACGGATTATGATAATATGAAGGCTTTAATTGACATGGCGGCGGTGTCAGCTGGAGGGTATGAAGAATTAAGAAGAACTCCCACGATGATACTCTATGCCGAGCCGATATCACCGCTGGTAAACTCCAAGGAAGCTGTGCAGAAATTGCTGTTATGCGCCGAATATGGCATTCCGGTTACCTATGCTTCAGGGGTCATTGCTGGTGCGACCGGTCCGGCTACTATTGCCGGTTCACTCGCGGTAGGCAACGCCGAGGGCTTAGCCGGTTTGGTAATGCACCAATTAAAGCGAAAAGGGTCTCCTTTTATTTACGGGTTGGTTTTTTCGGTCATGGATATGCATACCACGATCAGTTGTTACGGGGGGCCGGAACTGCCTCTGGGCCACACTATTGTTGGGCAATTGGGTAAGTTTTATAAGCTGCCTACCTATGGAACCTCTGGAGCGACCGACGCTTTGACCTTGGACGCTCAGGCTGGTATGGAATCAATTTTTTCGATTATGTGCGCAGCTTTGGGTGGAACCAATTTGGTTCATGATAACGGGTACCTTGGAGCCGGTCTTGTTGGCAGTCTCTCAAAAATATTATTGGATGATGAATCGATTGCTTTCGTTAAGCGCTTTATGATGGGCGCGGAATTATCGGAAGAGACTCTGGCGCTGGATTTAATCCATAAGGTTGGCCCTGGCGGAAACTTCTTGGCGGAAGATCATACTGCCAAATATTATAAAACAGAGACCTGGTACCCGCGATTCTTCAATCGCAAGAGCATGGAGGGCTGGTTGCGGGAAGGTTGTCTGACGACAGAACAGAGAATTGATGGAAAAGTCTGCGAACTGTTGGAATCGTATCAGCCGGAAATAATAAGCGCTGCACAATTAACTTCCCTTGATGAGATAATTGCGGAACACGAGCGGCGGGTAAGCAAGCTGTAAATGAAAAAAAGACGGGTATTTATACAATGTGTATAGGCGGCCGTCTTTTATTTTATACTGATGCACATATTTATAGAGATTAAGATGTAATATCATTTGAGTATACGAATATTTAGAAAACACCAAAAAGTGAATATATTACCAAGGAATTATTGGACTAATATCAAATAAATGTAAATGACGCAATAAGCGATTGTACAATTCTAATAAGCAAGGGGAGAAGTTCTATGATTATTAACTCCGCTGAAGGCAGGGAATATCCATTGTGGCGTCATGCCGCATTGTATTCCGAGCTTGAAGAAAAGCTAAATAAGTTAATAGAGCTATATCCCAATCAAATTAGGATTGAAAAAATCGGTAAATCCCATGAAGGGAAAGACTTATTATTGGTTATGCTGAGCGACTGCATAGGGGTTGACAGCATTGCTGAATATCAAAAATTTAGAGACGTAGCCTTTAATGATCCGCAAAAAATTCGGACTGAAATTGAGCAGGGATGTAATTATAAAATACCGGTTTTTTTTAACGCTAATCTTCATGGAAATGAAATATCCGGCACTGACGGAATGCTTAGCCTGATTCAATATCTTCTGATAGCTGATGAAGGTAAAAGGATACTAAAAGCTGTTCAAATAACTATTGCCATTTGTAGCAATCCTGACGGTCGGGGCAGGGGTCTGGACATCTTCAATGGGCATGGATTTGATTTGAACAGGGATTGGACCTGTCAGTCCCAACCGGAAACAAGGGCAATTGTATCTGGAGTTTTATGCCGGTTTCTCCCGGTGATTATGCTTGATTTTCACGGATTTATGAGCAGTAATAATGTGTTGATTGAACCTTGTACACCGCCGCACAATCCCAATTACGAATATGACTTGCTCCAAGAGCATGCAATAAAGAATGCCCGAATGATGGCACAGGAAGTCACTGATAATTTGCGCTTAAAATGTGATATTCCTGCTTTAACCATGGAAGATGGCTGGGAAGATTATGGCCCAGTCTGCACTCCCCAATTTTTTATGTATTTCGGTTCCATCAGCCATACCATCGAGACTAATTACCCTAATGAAGAAGGGGCTGCAGTAACATATTTTTGTGCCTTGGGTGCATTGAAATATGCGGTGGAAAATAAAAAAGCACTATTGATCAACCAGTGCGAATATTTTTTACGGGGGATCAAAAATACGCAGTTATCAGTACCCATTCCAAAGTATTATGTCATTCCTAATGAAAAGAACAGCCAAAGGGATTTAAAGCTAGTCAGGGCGAAGATTGAGCATTTATTAAATAACAAGATCCGTGTCTATAAAGGAATCCAGGATAATAGCTACATCATACCAACAGCGCAGCCGCTAAAAGGGCTAATTAATACATTGTTGTGGCAAGGGGAAGATATCAACAATAAGGTCAAGACGATGTATGACCTCTCTTTTTATTCTATTCCAGTAATGAGCGGCATTAATGTAATCGGAAAAGATCAGTTGCCAGCTGAGGAAGAGTTGAACCAAATTTTTCAGACAGAGCATGTCAGCGGAGTGATGGCCCCCAAAGATGACAGGCCGTACCTGCGCTTTTCCTCAGAAACGGGTGACTCGATAGCCATGGCAAACCTGCTAATGGGTCAAGACAAGGAAGTATATCGCTGCACCACAAGTTTTGATCAATGTGCACCGGGGGATTTCCTGGTCAAAAACGGTGAGGCTTCTGACATTATAAAGGAATTTATCAAGGTCAATAATGTTGATGTCAGTGATACGGACTTTCCTGAACAAGCCTACAAGCTAAACATTCAGAGAATTATTATTGTCGCGGACAGTCCCGGTTCCTATGAGGTTCTAAAGGAATGGGGCTTTGATGTAACGTTTCTGCCGTTCTCTGAATTGAATCGCGGCTATCTTATTGACCCGGAAAAATTTGACTTGTTGATCTTTGGCGGTACGGAAGCGGGAATATGGCGTGATGTATATGATGATTTGCTGGGAAATGGCTTTGGCGTCTCTTGGGCTCTTCGGGATCGGGGCAGAGATTTATTGATTGAAGCCGCCAAACAGTTCAAGAACGTGATTTGCTTCGGCTTCGCCGGAGCTAAACTTAATCAGGTGTTAGGTTATTTAAATACCGGGTTCGATTATGACAAAGGTATCACCGGCGATCCCGGAGCAACACATACCAGCGATTCGCAGGCGGTGGGAAGCGGCTCTTTTAAAATGAGGCTGGATCCTATGAACCCATTATGTTATGGCTATTATAAGGATGAAATAATTTATGCCGTAGGCCCGGTTTGGTTCAAAAATATCATTGACGGAAAAATTGCCGGCTATTATGCGGACCAGTCTTTTATTAACGGCTTTTATCAAAACAAGGAAGAGATTGACAATCAACCAGCCATGCTTTACAAGAAAGATGCCGCTGGAACAATTGTGTTGCTGGGAATTGACCCGTGCTTCCGAAAGTATACTGATTTTACTTTCCGGATTTTAGCTAATGCCGTATATCTCGCGGGATCTTCTTTAATTTATTAGTTTAAATACAAAGGAAGGAAGTGGTGGAGCTCACTAGGACAAATAGGTAAATAAAATTTAAAGTCCCTATTTCTTACTCGGATATATTCTGATGTAGAAAGGATGATTTTACAATGTTAACATGGAGAAATTTTTTATTAAGCCCACGAAAAATTTTAGCCGTGTCTGCACTGGGGTTTGGCCAATGTATCGTTTACCTATTGCCTTATCTTCAAAATGTTTTTTATAAACCAATGATGGATTCATTAGGAATTTCTAACGAGCAACTAGGGTTTATCCTCACAGTTTATGGCTGGGTGGAAATAGTGAGTTTTCTTCCTGGAGGCTTTCTGGCAGATAAATTTGACAGTAAAAAACTTGTTATATTCAGCGTAATCGCAACAGGCATAATTTCTGTTATTTGTGCATTTGATATGAATTACCAGCTTTACTTGGCAATTTGGATAGTACTTAGTGTGATTGGAAGTATGGTATTCTGGTCGGCAAACATGAAGTCGGTTAGATTAGCGGGAACTGAGGAGGAGCAGGGAAAGTTATACGGGTATTTTTATTTTTTCAATAATGGCTTATATACTGTTATCGGACTTGTCACCGTTGCCATCCTTGCCCATTATTCCTCCGAGCAAATCGGCCTCAAATATATAATTTTGTTTTATGCAGTGATGAATTTTATTTCAGCGTTATTTTACTGGTTTGCCCTGTCGGTTTCCGAACCTGCGCAATCTGGCAGCGACGCCAAGGAAGAAAGAGCCACCTTCCGGGAAATGCTCGAAGTACTCAAATACAAGGAAACCTGGTTTTTTGCCGTTATGGCGTTTACTTGTTATTCCGTGTATAATATCGTCTATTATTTTACCCCGTATTTTACTGATGTTATGGGATTGAGTGTTGCTTCAGCCGGGTTGATTACTGTTTTAACCGGGCCTTTCGCAGCTTTAATTTCCCCGCTGGCTGGAACATTGTGTGATATTGTCGGTTCCACTTTAAAAACCGTTTTTGCCGCATTGGTAGTGGTAGCGGTTTTCTTTTGTGTTGCCTTAATATACACAGGCACACTTTCATTGGCAGTCGCTATTGGCATTGACGCGTTAATCACGGTATCGGCAACAGCGGCTTATACGGTTATGTTCGCCGGCATTGAAGAAACTGGGTGGGACAGAAAGTTAGCCGGTACCTGTATTGGTGTTGCCTCAATTATTGGTTATGCACCTGATGCTTTTATGTATACCTTATTCGGACATTGGCTGGATGTCTATGGTAACGATGGCTATGCCAAAATATTCTTGTATTCAATCGTCGTAACAGTTGTCGGCATCATTGCTTGTTTTCTGCTTTATCGCTCAGCCAAAAAGTCTCGCAAAGAAGCTCAGATGGCAGCAGTCACTATCAGTTAATTAAACGTTGTTAGAACCCCGGGTTACGCTAATAACTGCTTTGTCGAGCACTTTTCCGGGTAATGTCGCGCACAAAATGTGAGGGAAAGCCGGGGTGAATATATTTAGTGAATGCTGCAGACAGAATGTTGTCTCTAAGTACGGGAGAACTTGAGTTAATTCACCAAAAGTCTATGGAGGTAATGCACAATTCGGGGTTATGGTTTCAATCGTCAAGAGCGCGGGAAATTTTTAAAAGTCACGCGATTAGAGTTGAAGGCGAAACGGTCTTTTTCACCGAGGATCAGATTCAAAATGCTTTAAAAACCGTTCCGAAAAAATTTACTTTATTAGCCAGAAACTCGGCACGAAATGTGGGCATTGGAGAAGACTGTTTTGCTTTTGGCCCCAGTGGCGGCTCGCCGTTTATTCTCGATTCTGACGGCACGGTACGCGAAAGCACCAGCAAAGATTATGAAAATTCTCTGAAACTTACCCAAATGTTGGACTGTATTGGCTTTAATCGCGAGCTCGTGGCTGCAGTGGGGGATATTGCCGCCGATAATATTCTTCTTTATGAACTTTTCACGTCGATGAAAATCACAGACAAGCCGGTTGATTGTTCAATCGCAGTTGGTGTGGATTTGCTGGCAATACTCTTCGGTATCAGTAAAGAAAATATGAAAGATACCTCTCAGGGAAAGGCTTATGCCATTGCCACAGCTAACCCGCTGTCCCCTTTGGGAATATCGGCTCATGAGAGTGATGCTCTCATTGATATCTGCCAGTACAACGTAGCTGTGGCAATATCTCCAATGCCTATGGCCGGTATGACGGCACCAACTACTCTCCCGGGCTTACTGATTACACAGAACTGTGAAATCTTAGGGGCAATTGTTTTAGCTCAGTTGGTTAACCCGGGTTGCCCAGTGCTATATGGATGCATTGGCACGGTGACAAATATGAAAAACGCCTGCGCTTCTATCGGTGCTCCTGAGGCCAGGATTATCGAATATGCTTCAGCTCAGCTGGCCCGCAGATATGGAGTTCCCACCAGGGGAGATGCAGGGCTTTCAGACGCGAATTGCATTGATTATCAGGCAGGGGCGGAGGCGGCCTTTCACTTTGTAAATGCGGTAAGAAACGGACTGCACCTCATGCCTGGTTTAGGAGCCATGGGGGGCTGGAATATAGGGTCATTAGAGAAGCTGGTGTTAGATGCGGAAATTGCCGAATTTACTAAAAGACTGATCAGGCCGCTAGAGTTTTCCGAAGAGAGCTTGGCGGTTGAAGTCATTAAGAAAGTTGGCCCCAGAGGTTCCTATATTGCTGAACCTCATACCTTTACTAATTTTCGCAAAGAGTTTTATAACCCGGTTTTATTTAATCGCATGCCTTATGATAATTGGAAAACTGCCGGGAAAGTGGACTCTTTGGAGAAAGCCCGGCAAAAGGTTGCGGAGCTGTTAAACAACTATCAGGCGCCTGATTTAGAGAGATCCTTGGAGAAAGACTTAGAAAAGTACACGGAAAAGCATTATGTATAAATGAACAAAGTCACTTTTTACAATCTGCTTAAAAAGGAGATACTACAATGTTTAAAACCGCTTTAAACGTTCAAATATCACCTCAACTGGATTTTTGGACAGACGATCAATGTAATACCATTCACCTGGCGGCATTAGAAATTCTGGAACGCACCGGAGTGAAAGTGTATGAAGAGGAATCTTTAAAGCTCCTCAAAGATGCAGGCTGTTTGGTCAAGGAAAATCTCGTTAAATACCCAGCGGCTTTAGTGGAGTGGGCCATCAAAAGTGCACCGGAGAGAATCGTTGTTTCTAGCACTGATAAGAAAAGAAGTCTTTTTCTGCAAAAGAACACTGCCAATTACGGAATGTGTAATGACTGTCCCTGGTTCTTTGATACTCGTACTCAGGATATTCGGACTTCGTTGCTTTCAGATGTGGAGGATGCCGCTAAAGTCGCCGATGTCCTGGACAATATTGATTTTGTGGGATCGCTGGCTCTTGCCTCAGACGTAACGGTGGAATTGACTGACCTCTATCAGTTTCGGGCAATGAGAAAGTATACAAAGAAACCTATATTAGGGTCTACTCTTGATAAATTTGTCATGCAGGCAATGATTGACATGGCGATAGTGTCAGCCGGTAGCACAGAAGAATTTAAGAGAAACCCCAGTTTTGTTGTTTACACTGAGCCGACCACCCCGCTTGTTAACACGCAAGAGGCTTTGGAAAAATTGCTGATCTGTGCTGACTATGGGGTTCCGGTTACCTATGCTCCAGGCCCGATGTCTGGGGCAACTTCTCCTATAACCCTTGCCGGAACAGTTGCTCTAGGCATTGCCGAAAGCTTGTCTGGACTAGTAATTCACCAATTAAGAAAAAAGGGTGCTCCTTTTATTTTAGCGTGCTTGGCAGGGCCGATGGATTTAAGCACAACAGTAGGGTTGTATGGCGATCCCCTTGTAGCAGTATTTAATGCAGCCTCTGGAGCAATGGGTAATTTTTATAAGCTTCCCACTTATGGCATGTCCGGCACTGTGGATGCCTGTGTTCTTGACCTTCAGGCCGCAATGGAAGCCACTTTTTCTATTGCCACGGCAGCTTGGTCGGGAACTAATTTAATTCATGATAATGGGTATACCGGCAGCGGGATGATAGGTAATTTGGAGCATTTGGTTATGACCGACGAGATTATTTCATCATGCAAACGTTTTATGCAGGGTATTTCTTTTAACGAAGAAACCTTGGCGACCGAGGTTATTCATGATGTCGGACCTGGAGGACATTATTTTATGTCCGAGCATACCCTGAAATATTTCAAACAGGAAACCTGGTATCCCCGTTTTATGCACCGCAAGCATTATAGCCTCTGGCAAAAGAGCGACGGCAAGGACATGGGACAGAAAATGCATGAGATGGTTTTATCTTTGTTAAATAGTCCTGAATGTAACGGAGTTTCCCCCGGTGAATTGGATGAAATGGACAGAATTATCGCCGAGCAGGAGGCTAGAGTCAAGAACAGTGGTAGATCCGCCCAGAAGGGGGTAAAAAAGCAGTGATTACTGTACAACAAAACTTCAGAACCCCCGGATTTCGGGTCTGGACCCAAGATCAGTGTTACGAACTACATTTAAAATCCCTGGAGATTCTTGAGCGTACCGGGATTGTCGTGCATGACGAAGCAGCAGCCACGGTGTATAAAAACGGTGGAGCTTATGTAAAAGGTACCAAGGTTTTCATTCCTGCCTGGATGGTGGAAGAAGCTTTGCGTACAGCACCGGGAAGAATTGTGATTAATGGCCGTGACGGCAGAAGAGTTTCTTTAGAAAAGAATCAGGTTAATTATGGAACAGGCACAGAGATGCCTTCTTTCCGAGACTTTCGCACCGGTGAATATCGCAGTTCTGTGCTGCAGGATGTTGTTGATGCCGCATTGGTGGCTGATTATTTGCCGAATATCGACTATGTCGCTCCCATGGGGTTGGCTAGTGAGCATACACCGGAGTTAACCGATCTTTATCATTTTAAGGCGATGCAGGAGAACTCCGTTAAACCGGTATTTACCACTGCTATTGATCAAGCCAGTCTGCAAGGGTTAATTGATATGGCTGCTGCCATAGCTGGTGATTACAATGAATTAAAACTTCATCCGCTGTTTATGACCTACACCCAACCTATATCCCCGTTGGTACATACAAAAGAGGCTCTGCAAAAGCTGATGCTGGCCAGTAAGTATAGTATTCCCATTACCCATTGCTCTGGACTGCAGTCCGGCTCCACAGCTCCTGTGACCATGGCTGGAGCTATGGCGTTAGGAAACGCGGAATGCCTGGCGGGATTGGTTTTGCATCAATTGATTAATCCGGGCGCTCCTTTTGTTTACGGAATTTGCGCCACAGTCACTGATATGGCAACCATGCTGGGAATATACGGGGGGCCGGAGATGCCCTTGTATCACTGTGCAGTGGGAGAAATGGGTCGATTTTATAAATTGCCCTCCTTTGGCACTGCTGGCTGTACCGAGTCAGCCACAATTGACCAACAGGCGGCTATTGATGCCACTTTTTCCATTTTGGTAGCGGCTTTGGCAGGCAACAATTGGGTTCATGACTGTGGATATATGGCCAATGGGTTAGCCGGTAGTCTGGACTATATTGTTTTTTGCGATGAATGCATCAGTATGACCAAGCATTACATGCGAGGGATTACTATTACGCCTGAGACATTGGCTCTTGATCTTATTGATCAAGTTGGCCCGGGGGGGAATTATTTAGCCGCCAGGCACACCTTAAAGCATTTTAAAGAAGTGGACTGGTTCCCTAGGTATTCAAACCGCAAGTCTTACCATAATTGGGTTGCTGATGGGCGTATAACCATGAATGAAAGAATCAAAATCGAAGTGGAAAAGATACTTGCCAGCCATAAACCTCAGCCTATCCCGGACCGAATCAGTAGCGAGCTGGACCTAATTATTAGAGATAATGAAAAGCGCGTGCTGCTGGAGAAGGAATAACTTTTCGGAAAGGAAGTGTAAGTAGTGGTTAATAAATTCTCCTTTGATAGTCAACCCCGACTACGCTTGCTGTCCGATGAGCAGATTAAGATCGTTCATGAAAAGGCGCTCATCACGCTGGAAACTACCGGTGTTAAATTTGATTCTAAAGAAGCTCTGAATATTTTGCAGGAAAACGGAGCGACGATCGATTTTGATCAACAGGTTGCCAAAATTCCTCCAAGTATGGTGATTGACGCGATCAACAGGGCACCGGCTTATATTCAGCTTTATGATCGAGAAGGAAATCCTGCCGCCAACCTGGGAGGAAACAATTTATACTTTGATCCGGGGTCTGCGGCGATCAAGTTTCTGGAATCTGACGGCGAAACTGTACGTCCCACCCAGTCTGGGGATCTTGTGAATTTAGCCCGATTGGTTGACGGTCTGGAGCATATTGAGTTGTTGTCAACAGCTTTGGTGCTTTATGACGTCCCGATGGAGGTCGGGGATGCTTACCGGGTTTATCTACTGTTAAAAAACAGTTCTAAGCCGATGATTGCTGGCTCTTTTAGTGTCGAAGGCATTGGCAGAATTCAGCGATTATTAGCGGCGGCAGTTGGAGGAGGAGAAGAATTAAGGGCGAAACCCAGGGCTGTCATTGATATTTGTTCTTCCGCTCCTCTTAAGTGGACGCATATTAGTTGCCAGAATATCATTGATTGCGCAAGGCTTGGGTTGCCAATAGAAACTATCTCCGTTCCACTCCCTGGGGCCTGCTCGCCGGCGACTTTGGCTGGGTCGGTATTGATTCATACAGTAGAGGCCCTCAGCGGTTTGGTCTTGGCCCAATGTATTAATCCAGGACATCCGGTAGTTTACGGAGGGGCTCCAATGAATTTTGATATGCGGTTTAACACCACGTCGTTAAGTGCTCTTGAGGCCACGATGATGGCTGCGTGCTATGCTCAGATGGGCAAGTATTATGCTCTACCCACCCACACCTATGCCTGTCTGAGTGACTCCAAATCAGTAGATGCTCAGGCCGGATTAGAAACAGCAATGAGCGGAATTCTTGCCAGCTTGGCTGGGGTGAATGTAATTTCTGGTCCTGGGATACTAGATTTCTGTACTGTCTTAAGTCTTGAGAAACTTGTCATCGACCACGAGATTTGCGGAATGTCCAAACGATTGGTCAAGGGAATAAATTTTACCGAAGAAACAGTTGCCTGTGACCTAATTTGCGAGCTAGGACCAGGAGGCGACTATCTGTCTTCTGACCATACTTTTCGTTGGTTCAAGGAGGAGTCTTTCTACCCATCACAAGTTATTGAGCGGAGAAACCGGGACACATGGGAGAAACTTGGCAAGAAGACAATGCAAAATAAAGCAGTAGAAAAGGTCAGGGATATCCTTGCAAACCACCATCTCAATCCTCTTTGTGCTGAGAGAGCACATAATTTAGATAATGCCATGCTAGCCATAATGACCGAATTAAACATAACCGATCTGCCTCACTTTGCTTTGTAATTGTCGCCGACTATACGCTTGTAATGGCCGTTAGACTGTGCTTACATTTCAAGTCATAAAGGAGGTGCAGGGTACTAGGTTTTTGTAAGCAGGTTGCGGGTTGGACAAGGAAATATGAGATACTTGCGGCCGCGCAGCTTGTTTTTAGTCCCAAAACAAAAACAAGGGGGGCTCTGGTGTGAAAAAAGGTTTGGTGTTTATCCTCGTGGCAAGTTTTTTGCTGTCGGTAGCTGGCACCGCTCTTGCCTTTCCGGTCGACTTCAGTGGTGATTATCGCGTGAAATTTGACTCCTGGCATGATGATATCGATGGCCCGGACGCTGGCAACGGAACTGATGAAGGCAGCCGAGTACGCCTAAATTTTTCCGCGCAGGTTGATAAGAACATTAGCTTATATGGCCGCTTGGGGAGCCGGATTACTTGGGGAACGACTGCAATGCCTGGATATAACAAAGCTCAGATAGATCTCTATGGCGTTAAAATCAGTGACTCCGACTGGACTTATACTCTTGGCCGTCAAGGCGTCAGTCTGGGACAGGGGAGCGTTATCTGGACCGGTTCAGATGTTGGTTATGATTCTAAATTTGATGGACTGACAGCAGCCGGCAAGTTCGGCGTCGTTAATTCCCAATTTATCGTCGGTAAAACCACTGATTCCACCATTGCTGCATATACAGCAACAGATGGCTACACGAATGCTTATTCGGCTAACTGGTGGGGCGCCGATTTCTCCGTTCCGGTGAGTGACAACCTAACCTTTGGTTCGACCTTGGCTTCGGAAAAGATTAATGCAAGCGATCAAAAAGGGATCAATTATTTTGGGGTCAACGCAACATTTAACCCGTCAGACAACTTAGCCCTAAGCGGCGAATATGTCAAATCCAACGCCGATACCTACAATAAAGCGTATTTTATCACGGCTACCTATAGCTGGGATAATGATTGGTTCTGCATTGAGTACAATAATGTTGAAGCAAATGCTGTCGACAGGGGAATTAGTGGCATCGGCGCATGGATGTATCCAAATGTTGGCTATGATCTTGACGCTGGCAACAAGTACAGCGGATTCACCTATACTTATAATCACCAACTCAGCAAAGCTGCGGCATTCGACATCAACTTCATGAGTCTTAAGGATGAAGGCACTAATGGCAATGACAACGAATGTACCGCCTATGTACAATGGGATTTCTAAATTAATCGTGTCTTAACAAAGTTTATTCCTAGCCAGTAAATGTGAAGCATTTACTGGCTAGGATGGTATTATGGCTGATATGCATTTGACATTTTCTCGTAACTACCGCATTATTCGCAACTTGTGCTATAATTTATTTGGGTGATAAATTTGTTTAAAAAGATGATGTGTGTATTGGTGGTTTTCTTTTCGGTATTATTGCCGGTGGCAGCTGCGCCGATAACGGACGACTCATCGGTTAAATTAATGCAAACAATATGGAAATCGCAAACGATCAGTGGGCTAGACAACGGTATATGGGTTATCCCCGAGGATGCAATAAATCAATATTTTATATCTCATGCCGATAATGACAAAGTGAAAAACCCGACCTTGAAATTATTGGGTGGCAATAAGATGTTTGTTGCCTTCAACAGTAGTCTGGGGCGAGTTGGGCTTACTTGTGAGATTAAACAGTTCGTTCATAATCAAACAGAATCATATGCCGAAGTTTATGTCCTTAAAAAAGAGGTTGCTAATAAACCGTTTGTGTCATGGATGCTCAAGTTTGTCCCTTTAGGAGCGATAGCGGATTTATACGGAAACCCGTTAAAGGATGTTAAACAGGTCGATGCGAAGTTTTCCGGCAACACACTCAAGGTAGACTTTCGACCACTTGTCGAGAAATCACTTCTTAATAGTAACATTGGTAAAAAGGTTGCGATTAGCAGTATAACGACAAGGGAAGGGGCATTAGAACTGCATACCAATATGAAAGCCGCGGATCTTTTGGGTGCAATGCTGGCCTCTTGACCAGGGAAACCTTAGTGACAATATTTATCGGTTCTAGTAAATACGAGAGTTTGCGAATAGCAGACTCTCTTTTTGTTTTTGGAGGGGCAGCAAACAAGCGGATTTTATCGTTCGCGCAGGCGAAGAATCACTGTTTACGTGATGGTGCTGATTCTGTGCACTAAATTACCTATTGGCGGTGTAGGGATAACTGCGGAATATGTCGAAATTGACAAGTATACGAGTAATTTGCCTTTAGGTCGATGATTTCAATAAAGTCTTGCTTTTTTTGACATTATCGACTGTTTTGCTCATATTCTTTAGCATCATGTCTTAGTAGTAATGGGCTTGCCGCCTGGTACATAATGGGCTAATTTCGTCTGGTGAATTATCAACGCATTCTTTCGGCGAAAGCGCAAACTGCAGCGGGCAGGAATTGGGAGGATATTGACATGGATAAACAGAGGTGGTTGCGGATCGTCAAGATTGTTGGGGTAATAGGGTGTGTTGTTATTGTCCTACTGGCGATTGTCCTGAAGGTCAACGCCCCGAGAATCGCTCAAGTGGTTGGGAGCTTGGTCGTCGAGCGTGCTGCCGAGTCGCTCAGCGGTAAGCTTGCTGTCGGTGGAATCGATTTTTCGCTGTTCGGGGACACCACATTACACAACGTCGTGCTGTCAGATAATGGCGGGGCGGTAGTGGCTACCTGCAATGAACTGGCGATAGGTTACAGTTTTGCCGATCTGTTAAGAGGCAATCTTACTATGGACAAAGTCCAGTCCATCCAATTATCTGGGTTAAAACTCAATCTGATACAAGACAAGGCTGGGCGCTGGAATGTAGAAAATCTCTTCAAGTTCGGCAATCAACCCTCCGAATTTCGCGGCAAGGTAGTGCTCCAAAAATGTGCCGTCGCCGTCACTACTCCCCAGTCAAAACGTGAAATTGAGTCGTTGGAGGGAGAGGTGTCTTTTGCCGGATATCCTTCTGTCTCCGCAGATCTTGCTGGCAAGCTGCAAAAAACCGCCCTAAAGGCTCAGGGTGTATGGAATAAGGACGGATCGTTCGCGCTCACCTTTAACGCCGACTTGTTGGATCTGGCCGAATACCAGTCCTCGTTGCCTGCCTCCGCCAAGATCACTGTGACCGGTGGGCAGCTGAAGGATATCGTCCTAACTGCGAAACGTGACAAAGACGTGACCCATGTGCAGGGAGCGGGCAAAATATCCGGCTTGGCTGCCAATATTGATGGAAATAAACTGACAGATGGGCAGGGCAGTTTCCGCCTTACTGAGCAAAGTCTGGAGATCGTTGACATGACTGTCGCCGTGTCCGGCCAGAAAGTCAGCGTAAAAGGGCAGGCCAGCCTCGCTGGGACGACACCCCGAATCAATTTTTCCGTTGCGGCCCAGGGTTACGACCCCGCCGGCATCAAAGGTGCCGGGGCGCTTAAAGGGTTACTTACTTTCCAGGCTACTATCAGCGGGCCAATCGACCAGATTGGCATGTATGGCAATTTCCAGATTCCCAGTGGCTCTTTCAATGGGACCAATTTTTCCGCCGCCGCCGGAAGATTTAGCTACGCCCAGGATATCCTGACTTTTGATAAGGTGCATTTAAGTGCGCTGGACGGGGCGCTGGATATCTCCGGTACGTGGAATATCAAAACAGCCTATTTCAATCAGCTGGTATCCGGTCAGAACATCGACAGCGCACTGGTTACTGATAAGGCTGTCCAGGGTCGGACCACTTTCACCGCCAACGTAGCTGGACCTGACGTCAACCACATCACTATTGGCGGGCGATTCAGCATGAACGCAGGTACCCTGTCCACTATCGCCTTTTCTTCGCTGGAAGGACAGTTCGCAAAACAAGGCAATAACATTGATCTGAGTGGGGTGTCTATCGTGACCTCGGGTCAGCGGCTGAGCGCCAGCGGTAATGTCAGCATGGCAGCGGGGAGAACTATGTTGAATCTGAAAGTCAGTTCTAATGGCACAGATATCAACGTTCTTCATCCCAACGCACCGCTTAAGGGTCTGGTGGCCTTCCAGGCGGATGTGACCGGGCCGGCCGACAACTTCGTCGCCAGTGGCAATTTCCAGATGCCTTCTGTTTACCTTGGGAGGATCAATTTTACCGCCGCCAAGGGCTCATTCCACTACGCCAACGATTTGTTAAGAATTGATAACGTCGTCGGCAGGGCTTTGGGCGGGACAATGACCACCACTGGTACGATAACGAAGGATACAGTATATAATCAGAAAGTAACCGGTCAGAACGTCGATGCCGGGTTCTTTACCGACCGCGATGTCCAGGGGCGAGCCAACTTCACTACCAAGATCAGTGGCAAGGGTGACTGGGACAACGCTTCGGCTGACGGCAGCTTCACCATGAAGAGCGGCAATATCAAGGGAGTATCCTTTAGTAATATGACTGGTGATTTTACCAAGCGCGGTGCGCAAAGCGACTTTTCCAATCTTCATTTGCAGATGGCTGGCGGCTTGGTCAACGGTACGGCCTTCACCGATGGGGATTACATCCGTCTGAAACTGGCTCCCAGCGACTCACCACTGGCATTGCTCCTCGGACTCAAGCTTGCACAGCTTATTCCGCAGCAGGAATTACGAATCAAGTTCCGTGGAGTCAAGTAGAGCAGAATGTTGCCTTTTTATGGCAGGAAAGTGCGAAGGTTTACCGAATTAGACAATTATTGTATTATATTTGCTCTAATTTGGGGCAGTTTATTGTGGTAGTTAAAGCCAAGCGGACAGAGTATGTTCTGGCGATTAGGTATCGGATGAGAGGCGGGTGTGCAGGATGGAAAAGCTGGTTTCTGGACAGAGGATGCAGTTACCCAACGATGTAGTGGCTAAAATATTAGAGGTCGAGGTGCAACTACAATCACCATTAACTATTGATATTACTTGTTTTGGTTTGGATGGACAGATGATCTTGGCCGATGACAAGTATATGATTTTTTATAATCAAAAGGAGTCGCCGGGGAAGGAAATTAGGCTGCGTGAAAGTGATAATCAAAAAGGGATTTTTCTGCTTGAATTATCACGGATGCCGGCTTCAATACAAAATATAGTTTTCACTGCAACAATTGACGGCAGTGGTACAATGTCGCAACTGTCAACTGGACATATTGCTTTTAAAGATAATGGACAGACTATTGCTCAGTATGACATCGTCGGTCAAGATTTCTCGAAGGAAAAGGCTATAATTATTTCCGAAGTTTATTATAAAAACAACTGGCGTATTAACGCTGTAGGAAAAGGTTTTGATGGCGGGTTAAGTGCATTATTAAAGCATTTTGGCGGTAAAGAGACAGCGGAACAAAGCTTTCAACCAGTGCCGGAGAAGATCGTTTCTTTGAAGAAATTAGAACTTGAAAAGAAAATGGAAAAGCAAGCGCCTAAGATACTTGATTTAGCGAAAAAAGTCAAAATATCTTTAGAAAAAGTTGGTCTACAGAACCATGATGCTAAAGTGGCCCTTTGTCTAGATATTTCAGCGTCCATGGGCAGCTTGTATAGTTCCGGCAAAATACAGGCCTTTGCTGAGCGAATCCTGGCGCTAGGAACTCGCTTTGCTGATAATGGATCAATTGACATTTTTTTGTTTGGACAGGGTCCTCATGAGGCCGGTGAGTTAACGATTGATAATTCAAATGGTTTTGTTAACCGAATGCTGCGGAATTTTCCCCTAGAAGGGGCAACCTACTATGGTAAAGTGATGAAGATTATTCGACAACATTATTTTGGACAAGCAGTAGCACGAAGTACGCCGTTATCTCAGGCATTGCCGGTCTATGTAATGTTTGTTACCGATGGAGCAACTTTTGATGAATCCGAAACCCGTGCGCAAATTGATAATTCTTCCTATGAACCAATTTTCTGGCAGTTTATGGCTATTGGAAAGTCAAAAAAAGATGCAAAGAACCCCAGTGGCTTTTTTGGTGCGTTGAAAGCTGCTTTTCAATCAGATTTTACCTTTTTAGAAGGGTTAGATACTATGGAAGGCCGTTTTATCGACAATGCTAATTTCTTTAGCGTTGAAGATCCAGCCAATATAGCTGATGAGTCGCTATATGAACTGTTGATGGCCGAATATCCTGAGTGGGTAAAGAAGGCCAAACAGCAAGGCCTTCTGAAATAATAGTATTTTACACAAAAATAATTTATCTATTATTTGGATACAGTAGGAATTTTGATAAGAATGTAGAATTTTTGATAAATAATTCCAACCGCTTTGAGGCTGTGATTAAGAAGGGAGGCTTTTACAATTAATCTACAAAAAGGCCAAAAAATTGATTTAACAAAGGGCAATTCTAGTCTTGCTGCACTGATAGTCGGGCTAGGATGGGACCCGGCAGCACAATCTTCCGGCAGTGGATTTTTGGGGAAGCTGTTTGGTGGCGGTAGTGCCAAGATTGATTGCGACGCATCAGTGATTATGCTTGGCGAGAATGGGAAATTGATACGTAAAGAACACGTGGTTTACTTTGGTAATTTGAAAAGCCCTTGTGGAAGTGTTAGCCATTTAGGGGATAATCTTACCGGAGATGGTGATGGTGACGATGAGCAGGTTGTCGTCCAGTTAAACAAAGTTCCTAATGATGTTCACCGTCTGGTTTTTGTTGTGAATATTTATGATTGCGTGAATCGCAAGCAAGATTTTGGGATGATACGAAATGCGTATATTCGTGTTGTCAATAAAGACTCAGGTCAGGAACTGGCAAAGTTTAATTTGAGTGAAGATTATGCCGGTAAAACAGCTTTGATTGCCGGGGAAGTGTATCGTCACCAAGGTGAATGGAAATTTTCCGCCTTAGGACAGGCAACTGGCGATGTTTCTTTGAGCGAGTTAACCAGAAAGTATCAATAAAATTTGGAGGATGAATCAAATGGCAATTAGCTTAAGCAAAGGGCAGAAAGTTGATTTGACAAAAACGAATCCAGGACTGAAAAACATTACCATAGGACTGGGATGGGACACTAATAAATATGACGGTGGCGGCGATTTTGATCTGGATGCTTCGGCATTCCTGCTTGATGCAACCGGCAAGGCACAAAGCGAGAAGGAGTTTATTTTTTACAACAATGTCTCTGGCGCAGAGGGCTCCGTTATTCATACCGGTGATAATAGAACCGGAGCTGGCGATGGTGATGATGAACAAATTAAAATCGACTTATCCAAAGTGCCGGCAACTATTGAGAAAATTGCCTTTGCGATTACGATTCATGACGCGGTTGCCCGCAAACAAAGTTTTGGACAAGTATCTAACGCCTTTGTTCGCATAGTAAATCAAGATGGCGGCGCCGAATTAATGCGGTATGATTTAGGCGAGGATTTCTCCGTGGAGACTGCTGTGGTAGTGGCTGAATTATATCGTAATTCTGGAGAATGGAAATTTAATGCGATCGGCAGCGGATTCCAAGGTGGGCTGAAGGCCCTGTGTGGAAATTATGGTATCCAGGTATCCTAATTTGTCTCACAGATAATAGATAAACCTATCAATGGCTGCGCCCAGTCTATAAAAACTTGTGGTCGGTCTTGCTGGTATGCAAGCTGCCGGACAAAGATTTGATTATGGGCGGCAGGGGTTTGTTGATAAATATTTGCCGATTAATCAAAATAGGGGGGCTAGGCCCCCTATTTTAATAAGCCAATACAATGTAAGGGCTTGATAATAGCATAATTACACGCGGCTTCGCGACAATTAAAGATGTAGCTGGCAATTCAATTATTGCTGGCATGAAAAATATTACGAAGAGCCGGACGTTCTTGACCGGATCTTTGGTTTTGGATTTGGCTGGGTGGCAGGTTCTAAGGAATTACTTACATTATATGGGGAGAGGCTATGAAGTACGAAATTTTGTATCCTGGGGCTTTTCCGCTGCTTAAGATGCAGTTGGAGCGGGGTGAAACCATTAAAGCAGAGTCTGACGCCATGGTGTCCATGGATGCTACTATTGACGTAGAAGGTAAGATGGAGGGCGGAGTACTTGGTGGCATCAGCCGGATGCTGGCTGGAGAAAAGTTTTTCTTTCAGACCCTTTGTGCGCGGCGTGGGGCAGGTGAAGTTTTGCTGGCACCAGCCATTCCCGGCGATATTATTGATGTTGAATTAGACGGTTCGTATAGCCTAATTGTTCAAAAAGACGGGTTTCTGGCGGGGGACATGGGACTAGAGGTGTCTTCGAAACTTCAAAATTTGATGCATGGGATATTTTCCGGCGAAGGCTTTTTCGTCCTTAAGGTAAGCGGCAAAGGGACAGTCTTTTTGAATTCCTATGGCGGCATTCATGCTATTAATTTGTCAGCAGGAGAAGAAAAAATTATTGACAACAGTCATCTTGTTGCTTGGGCAGATTACATGGATTACAAGATTGAGAAAGCTGCTTCCGGGTGGGTGTCGAGTTTTACATCTGGAGAAATGTTGGTTTGCCGGTTTAAAGGGCCGGGCATTGTTTTGATTCAGACGAGAAATCCTCGAGGTTTTGGCGATTGGGTTAAACAGCTTATTCCTGCCAGGTAGCGGGTTGCTATGGGTAGTTTAAAGTGATCCAAGGGCAAAACCCTTAATGGTAGATTGTTTACCGTTTAGCATTACAAGTATGATTAGTTAATTATTCCGCTGTATAAAATTTCCTGAAAGTGTCAAAGAAATATATTATTGCACAGGAAAAAGTCTTTTTTGAGAGGAATTTATCTAATGGTACTGACGCTAGCGGCTTTCCAGGGAGACTGGCTGCGAGTTGTGCCAGTTTTGGCATGACCGTAGCATAATCTTATATTTATATCAATACATAGGGGGGAAATATTATGGGAATCAATTTAGGTAAGGGTGAAAGAATTAATTTATCTAAGGATGCGCCTGGTCTCAAGAAGGTCGGCGTAGGCTTAGGCTGGGACACTAACGCAACCGATACCGGCAATGACTTTGACCTTGATGCATCAGTCTTTATGTTGGGGGCCAACGGCAAGATTTCCACCGAAAAGTACTTTGTTTTTTACAATAACCTAAAATCGCCCGATGGTTCAGTAACTCATACTGGTGATAATCGTACCGGTCAGGGAGATGGTGATGACGAGACTCTGCTTGTTGATTTGGGCAAAGTGGATGCTGGCGTGCAAGACCTGGTATTTATCGTTACCATTCATGAAGCAGAAGCCAGAAAGCAAAACTTCGGTCAAGTACGCAATGCATTCATCCGCCTCTACGATCAGGATACTAGCAAAGAAGTGGCCAAATATGAGCTGGATGAGGATTATTCCAAGGAAACTGCTCTTGAATTCGGCAGGATGTACAAGAAAGATGGCGAATGGCGTTTCCAAGCCGTAGGGCAGGGCTTTAAATCGGGGTTGCAGGGCTTTGTTGATAAGTATTTTCAAGGATAACCAATCATAGGGGGGGATTAATTTCCCCCTAAATTTCATTAACACGCCAGTTGCCGCAGGCGTTTGAGCGGCCCGGCAGTGTACAGTTGGAGGAGATTGGTAATGGGGTTCTTCGATAATGTGGATATGACAAAGAAAATGGTTGCGCCAGCCAGCATTAATCTGAAAAAAACTGGCGATTCGTATACGATTGATCTTGGGAAAAAATCAGGTGAAATTCTGGTTAATCTGAACTGGAAAACTGTCATTGAGAAAAAAGGTTTTTTAGGCATGCTGTCCAAGGAGAATATCGATCTCGATTTAGGCTGTATGTACAGGGTGAAAGGCGGCCAGAAGAACGTTATTCAAGCCTTAGGTAATAATTTTGGCTCAATTAGTTCGGCGCCTTATATTGCTTTGGATAAAGATGATCGGACAGGTCAAAGCACTGATGGCGAGACTCTGCGTTTTACCAAACCGGAACTACTGGATTTTGTCGTAGTATTTGCCTTCATTTATGAAGGCGCGGCTAATTGGAGTGCTGCTAACGGCATCGTTACCGTCAAACAGCAGGGTAGTCCTGACATTGTTATTAACCTGGATAATCCCGATAACGGTAAGATCATGTGCGGTTTGGTTACTATTGAAAATAAGGACGGCAAATTAGTGCTGACTAAGCATGAAAAGTACTACCAAGGTCACAAGAATTTGGATCAGGCTTTCGGCTTTGGTTTTAATTGGGTGGCCGGATCCAAAGATTAAGGCAGAAATAAATATCGGCAAGTATTGCTAGAAAGTGGAGAATAATGTGAGTGAATTTATTGCAGGTGCTTTAGCGAATTATGGACAGTTCTTCAATCTCGGGGCGTTTTTATCAGTCGTAACTAACTCGGTAACTTGGGCTATCATCGGCAGTCTTGTTGTGCTGGAAGGCTTGCTGTCAGCAGATAATGCCTTGGTGTTGGCCATTATGGTCAGGCACCTGCCTGTTAAACAGCAAAGAAAGGCACTTTTTTACGGAATATTTGGCGCTTATCTGTTTCGTTTTATCGCCATTGGGCTTGGCACCTATCTTATTAAGATTTGGTGGATAAAGCTGGTTGGCGCTCTGTATCTGCTATGGCTGGCGTTCCAGTTCTTTTTTCGTAAAAAGGATGAGGGCGAAGATGACGGCGATGCGGGAAAAGAGTCGCCTAGTATGGGTTTTTGGCGCACCGTGCTGGCAGTTGAAATGATGGACATTGCCTTCAGTATGGACAGTGTGCTGGCAGCTTTCGGCGTTAGCGACCAGGTCTGGGTACTGTTTTTAGGCGGAGTATTGGGTGTGGCCATGATGCGGGGGGTCGCTCAAATATTTCTTACTTTGATCTGCCGTTATCCAGAATTAGAGACGACGGCCTATGTATTGATTGCTATTATCGGCTTTAAGATGATGGGTTCGTCCTTCGGCTTTATTGTAAGCAATGCGGTTTTCTTTGGCACTATGGTTGTGGTATTTCTTAGTACTTTTCTTATTCATCACCTTCGTCAGCGTGAAGTATAAAGAATAATGAAATATTTTAGCTATCTTTCGGCTGAAGAAGAGCAAACTATTTTTTTTATTCCTCCTGAACCCATTTTCGTAACTGAGAAGCCGTTGCTGGAGTATGCGCTGGGGGCCACGTTGTATATGCCGGCTACCAGGAAAATAGCGGTGCAAGATATTAGTGGGAAATTGCAAGGCCTGATGTCGATGGTGCTCTGTTTCGAGGACGCCATCGGCGACAATGAAATAGCCACGGCAGAGGAAGCCGTGGTCGATCAAATGAATCTTTTGGAACTAGCCGTCAAACAGGGGACAACTTGTTTAACGGATATTCCTTTGATTTTTATTAGGTTACGGGAAGCCGAGCAGATGGCGCGGCTAGCTGAAAAGCTGGGTGATTCTCTGCGCTATATTGCCGGGTTCGTTTTCCCGAAATTTACGCAAGACAGCGGATTGGCGTATCTGGAGGGCCTGGAAAAACTCAATAAGAATATGGCGAAACCCTTGTACGGCATGCCTATTTTAGAGTCGCGGGAGATTATTTATGTCGAAACTCGCCGGAAAGTGTTGTTGGACATCAGGCAACTGCTGGGTGACTACCGGCAGTATATACTCAATGTGCGCATCGGTGCTACAGATTTATCAGGAATTTTCGGTCTGCGGCGCAGCCCGGATCTGACCATTTATGATATTGCGCCCATTCGGGATTGTATTGCCGATATTGTCAATGTGTTCAGCCGACCAGAGGATCATTATGTAGTGTCTGGACCGGTGTGGGAATTCTTCTCCAGCGAGCGGGTGCTCAAACCCCAGCTGCGGCAGGGGCCTTTTGTTGACCGTATGGGGCAAATGGGGGGACGCCAGCTACGCAGCAATCTACTGTGCCGTTATATTGACGGGCTAATTCATGAGGTGTTGTTGGACAAGGCCAACGGGCTAATTGGTAAAACGATTATTCATCCCAGTCACATCAAACCGATCCAGGCGCTGTCCGTCGTCAGTCATGAAGAGTACAGCGACGCCCTTAGCATCCTAAGCGGGGTGGGGGGCGAGTTTGGCGTGCTGCCAAGCCAGTATGCTAATAAGATGAACGAGATTAAGCCGCATAGCAACTGGGCGAAAAAGATAATGCTAAAATCAAAGGTTTACGGAGTATTTAATGAACAGCACAACTTCACGAGCTTACTCGACTCAGATGCTTTCATATGAGTTGCTGGAGGACTTGCAAGCGAGGATTGTCATCGAAGGTAATCCCTATTGCATCCCTCCAGAGAGCTTATTTGCCATGGCCGCCCGCAATAATAACAAGCGGGGCTTTTTGTTTGTCAGCAAGCTGCTGGGTAAACATATTCCCGTCCACCCGCTTATTCCATTAATCGGCAGCGGCGCTTTGGCCGGTCGTTATGCTGAGACGGTTTATGGTGATGACCGCTACAAGAGAAACTGTAATTTCGTTAAGGCTTTTGAACAAAAAGCAGCCCGTCGAAGGTGCTGGCACTTTATGCAGAAGAATCCTCTGCTTTTGCTGCAGCCGACCATCTTCATCGGCTTCGCGGAAACCGCAACTGCGCTGGGGCATGGAGTATTCGGCTGCTTCAACGGCCCGGGCAAGTATATTCATACTACTCATGAATGTATACCTGCTATTGCCGATGTGCTGGATTTTACCGAAGAGCATAGCCATGTTCCTGAGCATCACTGCTACTGTGTAGACGCGGGGTTCTTCAACAACCAGGACGCTGTTGTGCTCATAGATGACGAGATTACCACCGGAAAGTCGGCACTCAACTTTATTCAAGCTATTCAGCGGCATTATCCCCGCCGGGAGTATGCTCTGCTCTCGATTCTTGATTGGCGTTCACCCGCCGATCGGCAGCGGTTTGCTGAGCTGGAGGCTGAGCTCGGCATTACTATTCGGGTAATATCCTTACTTTCAGGGCAGCTGGAAGTAAAGGGCAGTCCGGTAGCGAGGGCAGGGCAGGCGTCGACGGTTAAGCCTCAAACCATATTTATGCCACAGACGGAAAGTGGTTTTCTTGATGGGCAGTTGGGGCTGCTGCAAAGGTATTCTTCTCTCAGCCAGGATGGTCAGGAAAACGATACGCCGTATCTGGCTGCTGCCGGACGATTTGGAGTATCGACGGCAGAGCAGGCGCTGCTTATTACCCGCTGCCGCAGAGTCGGCCAGTTGCTGCAGGGCAAAAGGCATGGGAAAAGGACATTGTGTTTGGGCACTGGGGAGTTTATGTATCTTCCGGTTCTCATTGCCAGCTATATGGGTGAGGGTGTCACTGTCAGCTCTACTACTCGCAGTCCCATTTATCCCGACATGCGGGAGGGGTATGGCATAAACTATGCCGCAGCTTTTCCCTGTCCTTCTGACAATGCTATTGCCAATTTTGCTTACAATATCAAGCCAGGGGCTTATGACGAAATATTTATTTTCCTGGAGAGGGAGGTTTCACCCGCCAGGCTGGAGCCGATTCTGAAAACCTTGGGTCAAGCGGTACCTCGGGTGGTAGTCGTGGTAGGCGTATCCAACCAGACTGGAGCTCTACTGCCGAAGCCGCAACCTATCGGCAGCTACGCCGCCGAGGATGTCGTCTTTCTCCTGAAAGATTTGGCCGGTTTGATTCATGAGACTGCCACTGAAGACCGGGAAGAGTTCATTCAGGGCGGAACTCACTACTCAGAGATGTTGCCACTCGAATACCAACCAGAGCCCGAGTATTTAGCGCTGTTTCACAAAACATTACAAGCTTCGGCGAAAAAGGTTGCGTTGGCTGCCGGCGTTGTTGCTGAGAAGATTCTTCAATGCAAAGGGCCATCAGTTGTTCTGGTGTCACTAGCCCGGGCGGGCACGCCGATTGGCATTCTGATAAAACGCTACCTGAAGGAGAAATATGCCTTAGATCTGCCTCATTATAGTATTTCTATTATCCGGGGCAAGGGTATTGACGAGAATGCGTTGCGTTATATTCTACGGCAGCACCCCGGAGTAACTCTGCAGTTTGTTGATGGTTGGACAGGAAAAGGAGCTATTACCAAGCAACTGATAGCTGCTTGTGCTGCCTTTAATGCCAGATATGGCACTAAACTGACGCCAGACCTGGCAGTCTTGGCTGATCCGGGCAGCTGCGTTTCGCTGTACGGCACCCGGGAGGATTATTTGATACCCAGCGCCTGCTTAAATGCCACTGTGTCCGGTTTGGTCAGCCGCACGGTGCACAGGGACGATCTGATCGGCGAAAATGACTTTCACGGCTGTAAATTTTATCATGAATGGAAGCAGCAAGATGTGTCACAGCTGCTTATCAATACTGTGACAAAGCAATTTCCGACTATTGCCGGACAGGCTGAGAGCGATGCCAAACAGCAGTTGGAGTCATCGAGTGAGCCAAATTGGGGTGGACTTGAACAGATTAAGGTTATCCAGAGCCAATTTGGTTTGCAGGATATCAATTTGGTCAAGCCTGGCGTAGGTGAAACTACCCGCGTTTTGCTGAGGCGTGTCCCCTGGCGGATTTTAGTCGACTCTATGGATAATCCCCATTTGCAGCATATTCTGTTGTTGGCGAAGGACCGGAACGTGCAAGTGGAGGAGCATCCTAATTTGACCTATTCTTGCTGCGGTTTGATTAAACCGATGGGGGGAAGTTAATTGCTGTTTGCCAGTGATCTTGATCAAACGTTGATCTATTCACCCCGCTCATTCCGGCTTAACCCTGAGCAGCAGGTGCCTCCTATCAGCTTAGTGGAAATTTACAACGGTCAGGAAATATCTTTTATTGCAGACAACGCTCTGGTTAAACTAAAAGCATTGGCGGCCCAATCGGTTTTTATTCCTGTTACCACTCGTACGGTAGAGCAATATCGGCGGATACTGCTGTTTAAGGAGGAGCTGATGCCGCCCTGCGCGGTTGTAAGCAACGGTGGCAATATAGTAGTGAAAGACCGGATAGACCAAGATTGGAACCGCCACATTCGCGCAAGGGTCGACCAGGAATGTCTGGCAGCCCCTGACGTGCTGAAACGGTTTCAGGAGATAGGTCATGAGTCTTGGTTGTTTTCTCCCCGCCAGGCTGACGATCTTTTTTATTATTATCTGGTGGAGAGGAACAACGTGCCGGAGCAGGAGCTGGCCTCTTTCACAGCTTGGGCTGACAGCTGCAACTGGAAGGTATCGCTGCAGGGCCGCAAATTATATTTGGTACCAGGGGTAGTTAATAAGTGGGAAGCTTTAGTGGCAGTGAGGCAATTGCTGGGGGAAGAGTTTACCGCTGCTGCCGGTGACTCCCTTATGGATGTCTGTATCTTAGAACAGGCCGATTATGCAATTGCGCCCTGTCACGGCGAGATTTGGGACAACCGAGCAACTTTGGCAGTGCCTTTTTTGAATTTTACGAAACAGCCCGGCATATTTGCTGCAGAGGAAATTCTTAATGGTGTTTTGCGGCTGGGAATGGATAGTGACGAGGAAACAGCTAGCAATCGTCATAATTTCTAACCGGCTGGAGGACGATTGCGTTCGGGGTATAAAAAATATAATTTCTCCTGGTGAGCATAGGGGCAAACCGGATTTTGTATAATACAATACCAGGAGAGGTGATGATATGAAGGCGAACCCACAGGAAATTGACTTAAGTCGGTTTTCGGCATTCTGGGGGCTGTTTTTTGCCATTCACGTACTTCTAGGTATTATGGCCTTCGCCGCAGGTGTTTATCTGGTGTGGCTTGGCGGCAATCTTTCCAGCGGTTTGGCGCTGATCGGTGCAGGTGCCATTTGTGTATTTAACGGTTCTGAAGGGCTTTCAGATTTACTAAGAAGCCTGACCCGAAGCAAAGTAATGACAGCAATGCAACAAAACAGCCGGGGTTAAAGCCGGCTGTTTTGTTGTTCTTCGCTAATCTTTTGGAGGGCTGAGCGGGAAAACGGCGAATATATCTTCTAAGCTTTTTATAGTAACTTTAATAATTGTAAGCGGTCGCCATGTTGGAGAGATAATCTTTTCTGGAAATGAAGCGGGAATAATGGTAGAATGTTACTATATTGCGCAGTTTAAAGAGGAATTATAAAATTTTTAGCAAAAAGTGGAGGAACGTATGAAAAAGTATGTACTAACAGTGTTGGCGGTGGCTATTTTGCTTTATACATATTCGTTTCAAGCGTATGCTTGCGAGTATGACAACAATCCTCAAAATAAAAGCCATTCTTCGAAAGATGCCGCTGGCTACTTTGCTTCAGAGTTCAACAAGTTTGCACCTGTCCCTGTACTGGACCTGGAGAGTGAACCGACAATATGGTTTTACACCGCGCATGAGCAAGGCTGGATAGTGAAACTTGATGCGAAGGACGCCAAGCTGGGCGCACTGATTTTGGGATATGACAAGTCTGGTGCCTTGTGGATCGGCATGGTACGTGGTATAAGCGATGGAATAATTACTTTTGGGATGTTCGACGCTAACGGACAGGAGGTCAAAATTAGTGTAGATCCCAATACCCTACAGCATGAGTATCGATTAATAGGCTACATATGGCCGCAGAGGGTCAATGATAAGGTGCAGGAAATTTCTATGGATAAGGCAAGTGAAGCCTGGCAAAATAAAGAGGCTCTGTTCATTGATGTTCGGGCAGTGGACAAGTATAAACAGGGGCACATACCTGGAGCTATTTCAATACCGCTGACTGAGTTAAAGAGCCGCTTGAAGGAAATACCAAAAAAACAAATGGTTCTATTAATTTGTAAATCCGGGCAAGGCAGTTCTCAAGCTAATATAATCCTTCAAAGTTATGGGTTTACTAATACTGAAAGTATCACTGGCGGTATGCTCGGGTGGCGGGGAGTTATTGAGAAATAGTTTTGATTGTCAAACCAGAAAGAATCCAATGGCTAAAGCCTTTGGATTCTTTTTTTGTTTGCTATTGATTATTACGGCGTACAAAGGTACCGGGTAAGAAAACCCCTGCCATGGCAGGGGAGTATAAGTATTTTATATCAGCAGTTTTTAAGTAGTGTTTGTCGGAGCAGTTTCTTAACTTTCTGTTTCAAGGGCCATAGACTATCTTTTCTTTTTCGAATGAATACCCCAGCGCTACCGATTCAATAGGACCTTGGGGGCTTTTTGCTTGAAGGATAAGGGTGTTTCCGCCATTTCCGCCATGGGTAAAAAGTTCTAACCAGGTATCAACACCGGATTTTTCTTCGCTGGGGGTACCCAGAATTTTTTCTGCCTGAGAAAAAGCCATTCCCGGGTTTATTCCACAAATTACTTGATCTTTCGAATTTGTTCCGATAAGAATGAGTTTTTTGTCCTTCGGGGAGAAAATGTACGCCAAACCATCGTACAATAAAATACAGTTATCTGAGTGCTTATCTGGTTTGCCAAGGATAGTATGTACTTTGTCAAAAGTTGTTCCAAGTGGAATGCCATTGACAATTCCCATTGAGACTTGCTCAGTCGGGGTATAGGGGGAACTTTGTGTGCTGTGTTCAGCTGGCGTGGGGTAAGTGAGCCTCTGGCCGTCGAAGATCTTTAATCCAAGTCCTATTATAAGTAATGTTAGGCATATAATTAGCAACGACCGCCGTTTAATGATAATCACGCCTTCCGATAAATAGTAGTATCTGATTTCGCCATTTGGCACTAATATCCTCCCCAATATGAGATTGTTTGCACCTGTTTTAATGTTTCCGCAGTGTAAACACACAATGTAATTATTGGTTCTTATCTGCTTTAACGACATCTTTGGCTATAATGAAGTACTAATCGACAAAAATAGTTTGATTATTCCAAAATACCTCCTGAGAAGGAGGAGTCGAGCCTTTAACGTGGAATTCTTAAGGGTGCCTTGATTATAGTATTAAGGAGGTGGGAGATGTTTGCTTTTTTGCATAGCTTGAACAGATTTCAGGCAGAAGGCCTTTTGTTATTACGTCTTGGAATTGGTGTAATGTTTATTATTTACGGTTTCCCAAAACTCATGGGGGGAGTGGAGTATTGGATTAAACTTGGTGCGGTGATGAAGCTTTTGGGTATTGGCTTTTTCCCGGCGTTTTGGGGTTTCATGTCGGCTTCTACCGAGTTTTTCGGAGGCGTGTTGCTTTTGCTGGGTTTGTTTATGCGCCCAGTTTGTTTTATGCTAATAATAAATTTGACTGTGGCTGTTGTCATGCATATCAGTTCTGCCGGCGGATTTCAAGCTGCCTCGCATGCCATAGATTTGATTATTGTCTTTGCCAGCCTTATTTTAATTGGGCCAGGTAAGTACAGCTTCGACGAAAAGATCTGGGGGCGAAAAATGAATAACAGATTAGGTGGACGCTTTGTCCTATGATTGTTGCTCTAGGATATCATTGGGTGATCGGGTCAAACGTTGTACAGTTTCAAAGCAACCCCAAAGATGGCACTGATTTTACCTCTAACTTGCAGAATAACATATACGAACGCCATTATTTTTAGCATATTGCAGAGTCGTTATCAGTCGGGGTTGATAAAGGCTTAAATTTACGGCCGCTTCGTCATATAGAAAAGGCTAACACGGTAATTTCGTGCTGGAAGCTATGTGTGCGGTTGGGGTGACATCTGACGATAAACACATAATGGACAAGTATTTCACTGAAAAAACCGCTGATAAGCGGTTTTTGGATTTTCTACAGCAACCTACTTGTTGTTTCGCCAGCTTGGTGTTGGCCGCGTTAATCGGCATATACCCTAATGGCAAAGGAAAACTGGAGGTGCGGGTTTGCCACTTAACATTATGTTAAATATATTAATTGAACAAGGTTACATACTGCATGATGTTTATTATGGTGAATTCTCATATTATCATTGGTAAGACGAAGTTGTTTTTTGTCAGAAGAAGAGACGCAGAGGATAGTCTGCGCGCAAGCTGTTAGTTCGTTACATGTTGGTGGTTTATCATTTTGATAAACTGTTTTTCGTAAATTATTCTTCGTTTATTTCGCGAAAACTACATTTAAATATAAGAAGGGAGTCGAGAAAATTGCCCAAATATTGGGCGGAAAAACAATCGCTGACAAACTGAAGACAATCGTCAAAACAGGTGTGGAAGCATTTCAATTGAAAAACAGTAAAAATCCCGGCCTTACAGTTGTTATCGTGGGAGAGGATCCGGCTTCGAAAGTTTATGTAGGAAGGAAGCATAAGGCCTGTCTGGAAGTGGGAATTAATTCAGATGTAGTGCGTATGGCGGAAGATAGTTCTGAGGAGGAGTTGCTGGCAATAATCGATGGGTTGAACGCCAATCCTGCAGTTCACGGGATACTTGTTCAGTTGCCAGTGCCCAAACATATCAATTCGGAGAGGGTGCTGGAACGCATTCGTCCGATGGCGATGCTGCTCCTGGCCAGACATGCCACAGTAACTATCTGTCACTCGCGGACGAAAGATTTGCCTGCTGTTTGCCGCGAAGGCGACATATTGGTGGCGGCAATCGGCAAGCCGAATTTCGTTACTAAAGATATGGTAAAACCGGGTGCCGTGGTTATTGACGTCGGCATTAACCGGGTAGGCGACAAGTTGGTGGGAGATGTCGATTTTAAGGAGGTTCAGGAAGTCGCGAGTTATATTACGCCTGTACCAGGGGAGTTGGACCGCTAACCATCGCCATGCTGCTTCACAATACTCTGAGAGCCGCTGAAATGCAGCTTGGTGACTGACTGTTATTTGAAGACCGCAATATGAATGCGCGGCTGACTTCCAAGTAGGAGCTTAATACCAAAAAAAATAAAAGGGGTGTTTTATTATGGTGTGGGATCCAACGGTATTAAAGGATTGGCAGATTGCGGAAGAGGCGGAGAAGAATATACCTACAACAGCTCAGTACTGCGAAATCATGGGTTTAGAGAAGGACGAAATCATTCCCTACGGCAGAACGCCGAAGGTTGATTTCTTAAAGGTCATGAATCGCCTGAAGGATAAGCCGGACGGCAAATATATAGAAGTTACTGCTATTACCCCCACTCCGCTGGGCGAGGGCAAGTCAACCACCTCGCTGGGCATTATGGAAGGCCTGGGAAAACGTGGCGTTAATGTCGGCGGCGCTTTGCGCCAGCCTTCCGGCGGACCGACCATGAATGTTAAAGGAACCGCCGCGGGCGGCGGTAACGCCTTGTTGATTCCGATGACCGAATTTTCTCTCGGTCTGACCGGAGATATAAATGATATCATGAACGCTCATAACCTGGCGATGGTTGCTCTGAACGCCAGAATGCAGCACGAAGCCAATTATGACGACGCCGAGCTTCTTAAAAGAGGGCTGAAGAGACTGGATATCGACCCCAAGAACGTTGAGATGGGCTGGGTTATTGACTTTGCCGCCCAGGGACTACGCAATATCATCATGGGAGTAGGCGGCAAAAAAGACGGCTTTATGATGAGCTCCAAATTCGGTATTGCCGTAGGGTCGGAATTGATGGCTATCCTGGCGGTTGCTAAAGACCTCGCTGATATGCGGGAACGTTTCAAGCATATCGTAGTCGGTTATGACCGGAGCGGAAAACCGGTAACAACCTCTGATCTGGATGTTGACGGCGCCATGACTGCTTGGATGCGTAACACCATCAACCCAACTTTGTGTTCAACTGTTGAAGGTCAACCCTGCTTCGTACACGCCGGGCCTTTTGCCAACATCGCCATCGGACAGTCCTCGATTATCGCTGATCGCATTGGGCTTAAGTGTTTTGATTATCATGTTACGGAATCCGGCTTCGCCGCAGATATCGGTTTCGAGAAATTCTGGAATGTCAAGTGTCGTCTGAGCGGACTGAAGCCGAATGTTTCGATTCTGGTGGCTACCGTCCGCGCTCTGAAGATGCACGGTGGCGGACCAACTGTTGTCCCAGGGCGGCCGTTGCCTGAAGAGTATACCAAGGAAAATCTGCAGCTGTTGGAAAAAGGCTGCGAGAACCTTATTCACCTGATCAATGTCATCAAGAAATCCGGCATCAAACCGGTGGTTTGCATAAACGCCTTTTCCACGGACACCAAGGCCGAATGGGCGATGGTGAAACGAATCGCCGAACAGGCTGGAGCCAGGGCAGCTGTTTCCCAGCATTGGCTGAAAGGCGGCGATGGGGCCCTCGACCTAGCTGATGCCGTAATGGACGCCTGTAAGGAAGAAGTCGATTTCAAATATCTGTATCCGCTGGAGATGCCGCTACGGCAGCGGGTGGAAACTATTGCCAAAGAAGTCTACGGCGCCGATGGCGTTGACTGGGCACCACTGGCCGAAGAAAAAGCCAAGAAGTTTGAAGCCGATCCCAAGTTTGCAGACTATGCCACGATGATGGTAAAAACTCATCTGTCCCTGTCGCACGAACCGTCGTGGAAAGGTGTTCCCAAAGGCTGGCGGCTGCCGATTCGCGATATCCTGGTCTATGGCGGCGCCCAATTCCTCTGTCCGATGGCCGGTACTATCAGCCTGATGCCTGGTACGAGTTCCGATCCTGCCTATCGCCGGATTGATGTGGATGTAAATACCGGCAAGGTAAGTGGGCTGTTCTAGTCAGAGGGAAAAACAGCGCGGGATTCATGTATGCTTTCGCGTCAGGCATGATGGCTTGGCGCGAAGGCCTATGTCAGGGAGCGGGTAACACAGTCGGCCCCGTTTATAAATTAAATAGTAATTATAATATTTCTGTTTCATATAAATGTAACTCGGCTTTTGTCGTTTAGCATAAGCCGGGGTTTTATAAACCCTATGAGAGAGGAGGCTCCCCAATGGCAGACGTTAATCTTGTTCCGTCATCCGGGTTTGTCGAAGAGATCCAGACTAGGTCGGGGCAGCCGATAAATACCTGCTACCAGTGCAAAAAATGTGCAGGCGGCTGTCCGATGAGCTTTGTTATGGAGCCTTACAACTCGGGATTACTGAAATTAATCCAGCTGGGGGCGAAAGACGCGGTCTTAAAGAGCAATACAATCTGGCTGTGTGTAGCGTGCAAAACCTGTGGTGCGCGGTGCCCCAACGGTATCGACATATCTAAAATTGCCGACGTACTGCGGGAAATGGCGCTGGCTGAAGGAGTAGCCCCGCAAGATAAGCGGATACTGGCTTTCCATCAGGCTTTTCTCACCACCGTTCAGCATCTGGGCCGCGCCTATGAGGCTGGTACTATTGGCCTGTATAAACTGAAAACGGCAACTTTTACCCAGGATCTTATGCTAGGGGCCAAGTTTATGGCCAAAGGCAAGCTGAAAATTATGCCCGAGCGGATCAAACGGGTTGGGGAAATTAAGCAAATATTCCGCAAGGCCAAGGAGGGGAGCAAATGAAACTTTCCTACTACGCAGGGTGTTCCCTGCACTCCACCGCCTCGGAATACAATGCCTCTGTCGGCTATGTATTCGACAAGCTTGGCGTAGAGCTGATGGAACTGGAGGACTGGAACTGCTGCGGCGCATCACCTGCCCACTCCACCAACCATTACCTGGGTATGGCCTTGCCGCTGAGAAACCTCGTCTTGGCCGAGAAAGCAAAAAGTGACCTCATCGTTCCCTGCGCCGCTTGCTATAATCTGCTCAAGGTGGCCGACCACGCTGTTCGCCAGCACACCGGCGCCGCGGATGCAGCCAACGCCGATTTAGAGGCGATCACGGGAGCTAAATATGAGGCGAGTATTGAGGTGCGCCATCCTCTGGAAATCCTCACCACCAAAGAAATGTTGCAGACTGTGAAAGCCAAGGTCGTGCACCCCCTGAGCGGACTTAAACTGGTGACCTATTACGGTTGCCTGTTGTCACGGCCCAGGGAGGTCGTCGCCTTTGATGATCCAGAGCATCCGCAGATCATGGATAAACTGTTAAGCACCCTCGGCGCAGAGGTTCGGCGCTGGTCTTATAAAACCGACTGTTGCGGCGGAGCGCTGGCTATGTCTCGGACCGACGCAGTGGAAATTCTTGTGGCCAAGCTGGTGACCGAGGCCGAACGGGCCGGGGCTGATGCTATTGTCACCGCTTGTCCGCTTTGTCAGGTGAATCTCGACACTCGCCAGACCAAGGTGGCGCAGACCATGCCTATCTTCTATTTCAGCGAACTGATGGGTATCGCTTTTGGTGCCCCTGATGCTAGTACATGGTTGAACAAGCATATCATCGATCCCGTGCCTGTGCTTACGGCACAAGCGAAAGGGGTGTGACGCAGATGGAAGATAAGAAAATCGGTTCTGTCCTCGTGTTAGGGGGCGGTATCGCTGGCATGCAGTCGGCCCAGGATTTGGCCAGCGGCGGATTCCTTGTCCACCTAGTGACCGACGAGCCGTCCATCGGCGGCAAAATGGCCCAACTGGACAAGACTTTTCCTACTAACGAATGTTCAATGTGCCTGCTAGGACCAAAGATGAGCGACACTTTGACTCATCCCAATATTATCATCCATACTCATTCGGAACTGGAGAAGCTGAGCGGGGAGGCCGGCAATTTCACGGCCCAGATTCGCCAACGGGCTCGCACCATTGATGTCGAAGAGTGTACTGCCTGCGGCGACTGCGTCGAGGTCTGCCCGGTCCGGATCAACGATAAGTTCAACGAAGGACTTAACACCCGTAAAGCTGTCTATAAACTCTTTCCCCAGTCGGTGCCCAACAGGTTTATGATCGACAAGCGGGGCAAGCCGCCCTGCCGGATGACCTGCCCGGCCCAGACCAACGTCCAAGGGTATGTGGCTCTCGTCGCCCAGGGCAAGTTCGCCGAAGCGTTGGAGGTCATCCACCGTCGGTTGCCCTTTGCCGGCATCTGTGGCCGCATCTGCCATCATCCCTGCGAAGGCGAATGCAACCGGCAGGAGATTGATCAGCCACTGGCCATCGCCACAATCAAACGGGCGGCGGCAGACTATGGCTGGGAGGGCTTGGCTGAATTTGAAGCCGAGATCCTGGCACCGACACGCAAAGAACGCGTGGCCATCATCGGCGGCGGGCCGTCCGGCCTGACAGCCGCCCACGATCTTGTTGCAAAAGGTTATCAGGTCACTATCTTTGAAGCACTTCCCAGCCCCGGTGGCTGGCTGAAATATGGCATCCCCGAATACCGGCTGCCTGGAGAACTGGTGCAGCGGGAAATCGACAATCTGCTCAAGCACGGCATCGAAGTGCGGGCCAACACTCGTGTCGGTACAGACATAACCATGGCCGAGCTCAAGGAGCAGTATAACGCTATTTTGCTTTCCGTCGGCATTCAGAAGAGCCGCGACTTGCCCATCGAAGGGGTCAACCTGCCCGGAGTCCTGCCAGGTGTAAACTTCCTGCGGGACATCAAATTGGGTAATAATCCAAGGCTCGGTAAAAAGGTCGTCGTCATCGGCGGCGGTAATGTGGCCATGGACGTCGCCCGTTCGGCGCTGCGCCAGGGCGGGGAAGAGGTTCATATTGTCTGCCTGGAATCCAGGTCTGAAATGCCGGCCCATGTTTGGGAAATCGAAGAAGCGGAAGACGAGGGGGTCATCATGCATCCCAGCTGGGGCCCTAAACGAGTTACCGGCAAAGAGCAGGTCGATGCCGTCGAATTCAAGGCCTGCACGGCCGTCTTCGACGCTGAGCGGCGGTTCAATCCCCAGTTTGATGAGGCACGTACTATGTTGCTCGAAGCCGACACCGTCATCATGGCCATTGGGCAGGCGTCGGAACTTGAGTTTCTGCAGGGCGAGCAAGACGTCGCTCTGGCCCGCGGCGGCATTGTTGCCGATAAACTTACAAAAGCCACCGGTGACGCAAGGATTTTTGCCTGCGGTGACATCGCCCACGGCCCGGCCTCAGTCATCGAGGCGGTGGCCAGTGCCCACGAGGCGGCCATCTCCATTGATCGTTATCTGAATGGGGCCGAACTGGGTGTTGGCCGCGAGAAACCGCTTCAAGAGAAGATGAGCCGCCCGTCCGATACGCCGGTCAACCCCGTTGCCCGTCTGGCGCAAAGTTTTGCGGCAGCGCCGGAACGGGCCAAGGACTATCGCGAGGTCGGTCTCGGCATGACCAGGGAACAGGCGATGGAGGAAGCGAGCCGCTGCTTGAGCTGCGGCGGTTGCTGCGAATGCCTACAGTGCGTAAAGGCTTGTAAAAAGAATGTCGTGCATCATGACGAAGTCGACGAAGTACTGGACTTAAACGTCGGCGCCCTCGTGCTTGCTCCCGGTTTTGACCTCTTTGACGCCAAAATCAAAGGTGAGTATGGCTACGGCATTTACCCCAACGTGCTGAACAGCATTGAATTCGAGCGGCTCTTGTCATCCACCGGGCCTTATACCGGTCATGTCATGCGTCCATCCGACAAAGCAGAGCCTCGGCGGGTTGCTTTCATTCAATGCGTTGGCTCGCGTGACTGCAGTGAAGGCGGCGCGGAATACTGCTCTTCCATTTGTTGCATGTACTCGACCAAAGAGGCGCTGATTGCCCGGGAACATGACAGCAACCTTTCGCCGACCATCTTCTATCTCGACATGCGCTCTTACGGTAAAAACTTTGACAAGTATGTCGAGTCAGCCGAGCGCGGCGGCGTCCGCTACGTGCGGGCGATGATCTCCACTATTAAGGAAGACCCTGTTACTAGCAATTTGTTTATTAAATATATCAACGAGGACGGCCAGCTCGTCGAGGAAGAATTCGATATGGTCGTGCTGGCTGTCGGCGTCAAGCCGCCTCAAAAGGGCCTCAAGGTTATGTCCACCGTCGGCATCGAAGCTAACCGCTACGGTTTTGCTAGCACCGGCGAATTCAGCCCCACCGAAACTTCCCGTCCAGGGATCTATGTCGCTGGCGCCTTCCAAGGGCCGCGGGACATCCCGGAAACGGTCATGAACGCCAGCGCCGCCGCCGCCAAGGCTGGGGAACTGCTGGCTTCCGCCCGGGGCAGCTTAAAGCGGGAAAAGGTTTATCCGCCTGAGCGAGATGTCAGCCAGGAGACTCCACGCATCGGTGTTTTCGTTTGCCAGTGCGGCATTAATATCGCCTCGGTCGTCGACGTGCCGGCAGTGGTGGCTTTTGCCCAGAAACTGCCAGGTGTCGAATACTGCATGGATAATCTCTATACCTGTTCCCAGGACACTATCAAGCGGATGAAAGAAATTATCGAGGAGCATAAGCTCAACCGCGTCGTCGTGTCTTCCTGCACGATGCGGACTCACCAACCTCTTTTCCGGGAGATGCTGCGCGAGGCCGGCCTCAACCAGTTCTATTTCGAGATGGCCAACATCCGCGACCAGTGCTCCTGGGTACACCGCGGACAGCCGGCTAGCGCCACCGAAAAAGCCAAGGATCTTGTGCGTATGGCGGTGGCTAAAGTCCGCCATCACGAATCGCTCCACCTTCATCCGGTGGCTGTAATGCCATCGACGGTGGTCATCGGCGGCGGGGTTGCGGGGATGACAGCAGCGTTGTCGAGCGCCCGCCAGGGGTTTGACGCTTATCTTGTCGAGCAGGAAGAACGGCTCGGCGGCTATGCCCTCAATCTCCGTCGTGATCTTGAAGGAAATGATATCCAGCAGCTTGTGCGTCAACTGATCGCCGACGTTGAAAGCCATCCCGGCATCAAGGTCTTCACCGATAGCGAGGTCTCCAACATTTCCGGCTACGCCGGCCACTTCGTCACCACGGTGAAGAGTCACAAGGACGGTACAGTCACCGATGTTGAACACGGCACAGTCATTGTAGCCACAGGCATTCAGGAGCGTACGACTACTGATTATCTTGCTGGGCAAGATGAGCG
>Ga0364910_1093_pt1 | contig 40511 bp, 31 predicted proteins | sample SorcelJu500001C4_3_FD_206970 | JGI IMG/M metagenome (GOLD analysis project Ga0364910, IMG submission 206970) | Enriched cells from Trout Bog Lake Hypolimnion, Wisconsin, USA - BchlTB.June25.5000.01.C4 | ecosystem: Environmental > Aquatic > Freshwater > Lake > Hypolimnion/Profundal zone | place...
CAATATAGTTAATATATACACAAATTTTGTATACAAAATTAATTCAACAATGAATTAAAGCCTAAAATCATTCACCGGTGAATTGGGTTATATACTTTCTGAGTTTACGATAAGCTGTAGGTTGGCTGACACCCAGAACTTCGGCCACTTTATAGCTGTTTTTATAATTGATATAAGCGGTTTTGAACATTTCTCTCTCAACCATTTCCAAAGCTTGTCGAAGGGGATAAACATTGTTAAGTAGACTGTCTTTGGTGTTTATCAGGCGCGGGATCATGTTTTCCGGCAAATCTTTTATCACAATTATATCGTCGTCACTTACCAGGCAGATCCTTTCGATGACGCTCTTCAACTCCCGGATATTGCCAGGCCACGGATAGTCATAGAATAGATCAACTACTTCGCTGGAAAGTTTTTTGTTGAAACCGTATTTCAAGTTGGTATGTTCTAAGAATGATTGGGCCAGGACGCCGATATCTTCTTTCCTTTCCCTTAAAGGCGGGACTCGGATAGATATTCCGTTAATCCTGTAATAGAGGTCTTCCCGGAATTGTTTATTTTTAATTTTGGTCATAATATCTTGGTTCGTGGCGGTAATAATTCGAACTTCGGCGGTTATCTCGGTTACGCCACCGATCTTTCTGAATTTTCGGTCTTGAAGAACTTGCAACAATTTTATTTGCAGTTGTGGAGAGATGTCCCCTATTTCATCAAGAAAGATGGTTCCGCCTTTGGCTAGTTCGAATAAGCCGGTTTTGCCCTGTGAGGTTGCTCCGGTAAAAGCGCCTTTAACGTAACCGAAAAGTTCCGATTCCAGTAATGTCTCAGGTATGGCGCTGCAGTTGATAACTTGAAATAGGCCGTTGCGACGATGACTCATATTGTGAATTACATTGGCAATCATTGTTTTCCCCACACCTGATTCACCAAGAAGTAGGATACTAAGATCGCTGGCTGCCACTTTGTGAATCAGGCTGCTGATGTTTTCCATTTTTGCGCTGACATAAAGCATACTCTCATCAAGTGTACTTGTGGTCAGTTTCTTGATTTCCCGTGTGTATAATTGGATTAATCTCTCTTTTTCATCCAGCTCTTTTCTTAATGAGAGTAGTTCGGTCATTTCCCGGGAGTTGCTGACTACTTTTACGATTTCATTTTTATCGTTCATAATCGGGACTGCTGTAACCAGCATTTTTTTTCCGGTTTTGGTGGTTTGAAGAATAGTTTCCGTTTGTTTGGTTTTCAAAACTACATCGGTTATCGAGGGAGAAAAAAGTCCCTGTTTGGCCAAGTCTTTTACATTGAGGCCGATCAGTTCCCCGCTTTTTTTGTTATAAAGCCTTTCACACGCTTTATTTACAAAGATGACAACGCCGTTTCGATCAGCTACAAGAATCTCATCATAGATTGAGTTGATAATTGCTTCATACTCTTCGCGTAATAATCTGATTGACAGATTCAAGTCATCGGAAGGGGAAGGACTTACTTTATCGATAGCTAGATCCATATTTCTGCCTCCCAATATTGCAAGATCGTTGATAAGAATTATTATAATTATAAATCAAATCGAAAATAATTCAATACTGAATTGCATTTTTGTGCTTGAATCATAAAAGTATGGTTAATTAATATCTAATATGGCTAAACATGGGATACATTATTGCATCGGATATTTTTAACTATCCGCAAATTTGCCCGCAATGAGGCTAGTTATCGCGATAGTGGTAGGTTGGGAATAATCGTTAACCCGTCTTCAGAGGAATATATGATAGATTTATGATATTGGCACAAATCTTGCAATTAATATGAATAAAATATAGTTTCTGGGGAGGTATATTACATGTCATTAGGCAATCAGACACCAAAAATGCTCACAGCTTTTCCGGGCCCTAAATCCCAGGAGATTCAAGCTGTAAGAGAAAAGAATGTTTCTAAAGGTGTATCCGTAGGTAACGCTGCTTGCGTTTTAAGAGGCGAGGGCGCTATGATCGAGGATGTCGACGGCAATATTCTGTTGGATTTTGCCGGTGGTATCGGCGTTTTGAACATGGGTTACAGTAATCCTGAAGTCGTACAGGCTGTGAAAGATCAGGCAGATAAATATTTCCATACCATGATTAACGTGCTTAATAATGAACCGTATATCCGCCTTGCAGAGAAAGTAAACCAAATAGTGCCGATTGATGGCCCGGTGAAGACCATGTTTGTTAACTCCGGCGCTGAAGCTGATGAAAATGCGATAAAAATCGCCAAAGCATATACCAAGAAAACCGATATCCTTTGCTTCGAAGGCGCGTTTCATGGCCGGACAAACCTCACCATGGCGCTGACTAGCAAAGTCGGACCGTATAAAACCGGTTTTGGTCCATTCCCTCCTGGAATTCATCGCATTCCTTACGCCTATTGCTATCGCTGCCCGTACGGCCTTGAATATGGATCTTGTAAAATACGCTGTGCCGAAAGATTCGAAGAAGTGCTGCATTCCGTGGTAGATCCGACTGAATTGGCTTGTGTCATCATTGAACCGGTTCTTGGCGAAGGCGGCTTTGTTTCTCCGCCGGATGAATTCATGATTGAACTCCGTCGAATTTGCGACAAGTACAATATTGTGTTGATCGCTGACGAAGTTCAGAGCGGTTTCTGTCGCAGTGGTAAAATGTTCGCAATGGAGCATTTCCCGATTAAAGCTGACCTTATCACTTTTGCTAAATCTATCGCAGCTGGTCTGCCGATATCTGGTGTTGCCGGCAAAGCGGCGATAATGGATTCACCGGTAGCTGGCGGCATTGGCGGCACTTACGCCGGTAACCCACTGTCCTGCGCGGCGGGCCTGAAAGTCATCGAAATCATGCTAAGAGACAATTACGCACAAAAATCCAAAGATGTTGGCGCTTTCTTAGTTGACGGCCTGAAGAAAATCCAGAAAAAACATCCGATTATTGGCGATATCCGCGCTTTGGGCGGCATGGTGGCCATTGAACTTGTCAAAGACCCTGTAACAAAAGCCCCGGCGAAGGAAGAAACTGCCGCCATTGTGAAAGATTGCTGTCAAAACGGTTTGATCATCTTGTCCACCGGTATCCTTGGCAACAATATCCGTGTGTTGTGCCCGTTGGTAATTACTAAAGAACAGATGGAAGCTGCTCTCAGCATTCTTGAAAATGCGATTGTAAAAGCAACCGCGAAATAAATTTACGATTTATGGGTTGGAAATGAATATCTATAATCTATAAAGGGGGACATTAGTATTATGAAAACAGCAAAACAGTATGAAGACAGCCTGCGCAAACTTAACCTGAAAGTATATGTGCAAGGCGAATTGGTAAAGAACCCGGTAGATCATCCGATTATCCGCCCATCTTTGAATTCGGTCAAGATGACCTACTCCCTGGCGGAAGATCCCCAGTATCAAGAACTGATGACCGCCACTTCCAGTCTGACCGGCAAAAAAATTAACCGTTTTTGTCATCTGCATCAAAGCACTGATGACTTGATCAAAAAAGTAAAAATGCAACGGCTTCTCGGCCAGAAAACCGCTGCCTGTTTCCAACGTTGCGTGGGTATGGACGCTATCAACGCCGTCAACAGCGTCACCTTCGAAATGGATCAAAAACTTGGCACAGATTATCATAAGAAATTCACCGCCTTCTTGCTGCAAATGCAGGAAGAAGATTGGACAGTTGACGGCGCCATGACCGACCCCAAAGGCGACCGTAACTTGGCTCCAAGCAAACAGGCTGACCCTGACCTTTTCTGTCATATCGTTGAAAGACGTAAAGACGGCATCGTGGTTCGTGGCGCGAAAGCTCACCAGACCGGCGCCATCAACTCGCACATGATTCTTGTTATGCCTACCATCGCCATGGGCAAAGATGATGCTGATTACGCGTTGGCCTTTGCTTGTCCTGCGGATGCTGAAGGAATATTCTATATCTATGGCCGCCAGTCTTGCGATACCCGTAAAATGGAAGGCGGCACTCTGGACGTAGGCAATCCCCAGTTTGGCGGACACGAAGCCCTGATGGTATTTGACAATGTATTTATTCCTTGGGAATATGTGTTCATGGCTGGCGAAGTTGATTTCAGCGGCCTGTTGGTTGAACGTTTCGCCGGTTATCATCGCCAAAGCTACGGCGGCTGCAAAGTCGGCGTGGGCGACGTTCTGATCGGTGCAGCTGCACTGGCTGCCGACTATAACGGTGCTAACAAGGCGTCTCATGTCAAAGACAAGCTGATCGAAATGATGCATCTTAACGAAACTCTGTATGCATGCGGCATCGCTTGTTCAGCCGAAGGCAGCAAAACTGCAGCTGGCAACTACCTGATCGACCTTTTGTTAGCCAATGTCTGCAAACAAAACGTAACTCGGTTCCCCTATGAAATCGCTCGTCTGGCTGAAGATATTGCCGGTGGCCTGATGGTTACCATGCCTTCGGAAAAAGACCTGCGTCATCCGGAAATCGGTAAAGTTGTTGAGAAATATTTCGCCGGCATATCCGTGGTACCGACTGAAGATCGTCTGCGCGTCCTACGTTTGATTGAAAACTTGACTTTAGGAACGGCTGCTGTTGGATACCGGACCGAGTCCATGCATGGCGCTGGTTCACCTCAGGCACAACGGATCATGATTGCTCGCCAAGGTAACCTCGAGCATAAAAAACAACTTGCCAAATCGATTGCTGGTCTTAAGTAATAGTTTCAAGGGTTAGGCTGTACGAATCGGAGGGATTTTCATGGATAAGCTAGAGCAGGCGGCTCAAATAGAAAAGGTCATCGAGGAAAAAATCCGGCCTGTTTTACATGCTCATCAGGGTGATGTGCAGTTCCTGGAGATTACCGCCGACGGTTTTGTAAAAGTAAGGTTGACCGGGGCATGTGCAACATGCCCCGGCGCCCAACAAACACTCTCCGAAGTTGTGGAAACAGAACTGCAGGAGGCATTTCCGGAAATAAAAGGTGTTATTCCAGTTTTTCAAGTCAGCGATGATTTGATAAACGAAGCACTGAAGATTATTCGTAAGGATCACCATTAAAAAATGAATATCAGCGATATCGGCGATATCAGCATAAAGTTTTGTGGCGGATGTAACCCCAAAATTAATCGCGGCCAGATTGCGGAAGAGGTTGAAAAGCTTCTTGCCGCTTTTGGCAGTGATGTTTCCTATAATGAACTCAAAGTTGATTTTATTATCTATATCAGCGGCTGTTCGGCCAATTGTGCAGAGCGCTACAATAAGACAGATGTTCCTTGTATCGTTGTGGCTGGAGAGAGTATTGACTCATTGCCGGTTGCCGAATACAATCTGGCTGCTGAGATTATTAGTAGGGTGAGGGGGATTGCTTTGAACAACTGGAAAACAACTTATCGTGACAAAATAGTTTCGGCGGAACAGGCTTTAAAAAGCGTTAAGTCCGGGGATCGGGTGCTGCTTGGCCATGCTTGCGGAGAACCGCCTACGCTTGTTGATGCGCTGGTGGAACGTGCTCCGGAACTTTCAAATGTGGAAATCGTACATATGGTGGCAATGGGCAAGGGCAAATACGCGCAACCTGGTATGGAAAAGAGTTTTCGCCATAATGGATTATTTATCGGTGCTCCGACCCGTAAAGCACTTGAAGAAGGGCGGGCGGATTACACCCCGTGTTTCTTTTCTGAGATACCTAGATTATTCCAGGATAAGATTCTGCCTGTTGATGTTCTCCTGATGCAGGTGACTCCACCTGATGAGGAAGGGTATTGCAGTCTGGGCGTCTCCTCCGATTATACCAAGCCGGCCTCACAGTGTTCCGGAACGGTCATCGCCCAGATGAACAAGTTCATGCCCTGGACGGAAGGTAGTAAAATCCATTTGGATGAGCTGAATTATATTGTCGAATCAGATACACCGATCGTGGAACTTGCTCCTCCGAAAATCGGCGATGTCGAGCGGGCAATCGGCCAGAATGTTGCTGCTCTGATTTGTGATGGCGCGACATTGCAACTCGGGATTGGCGCTATTCCTGACGCTGTGCTACTGTTTCTGGAAGAGAAAAAAGATTTAGGGATTCATTCTGAAATGTTTTCTGACGGCGTGGTACACCTTGCTGAGCTTGGTGTTGTCAATAATAAAAAGAAAACTATCAATACAGGCAAATTTACGGCAACTTTCCTGATGGGAACCCGCAAATTATATGATTTTGTTGATCACAACCCTGATGTTCAGATGCTGCCAGTTGACTATGTCAACGACCCTTATGTTGCAGGACAGTACGATAATTTAATGTCGATCAATTCAGCGCTGCAGGTGGATCTGATGGGTCAAGTCAACGCTGAAATGATTGGGCCAAACCAGTTCAGCGGCATCGGCGGCCAGGTTGACTTTGTACGTGGCGCCAGTCGTTCCAAAGGTGGTAAGTCCATTATTGCGTTGCCGTCAACGGCGGCCGGTGGAAAGATATCCCGTATCTGCATTGTACTGGACCATGGCGCCGGAGTGACAACATCACGCGGCGATGTGCATTATGTGGTTACCGAATACGGCGTGGCTGACCTTCGCGGCAAGAGTCTGCGACTGCGAGCTGAAGCGCTGATCGCCATTGCCCATCCGGATTTCCGCGAGGCTTTACGGGCTGGTGCTAAGGAATTAGGTAGAATTCCGAAAAATTAATCTCTACAGGTGTGATCAGTAAAAATTAATTAGGAGGAATAACAATGATCGATTTTTCTTTCAGAATGTTGACTAAAGTTGTTTATGGCAGGGGAATGGCCAAAAAGATTGGTGAAGAATGCAAAAAACTCGGCGCGAAGAAAGTCTTTTATGTTACCGATGAATTTATGGTGCAGAATTCGCCAGCTTTTCCGGTAATCTTGGAGTCCATGAAGCAAGCCGGTCTTGAAGTTATGGTCTATTCGGACATTCAACCTGATCCAAGTATTGAAGTAGTTATGAAGGCTTCTCAGGCAATGAAGGATTTCGGCGCCGATGTTGCTGTTGCTTTAGGTGGCGGTAGCCCAATGGATTGCGCCAAATCTGTTTGCATGCTGCAAACTAATGAAGGCTCGATTGCCGATTATATGTACAAACGTCGCACGATCACTAATCCGGCGAAACCGCTTATTTGTATCCCGACTACTGCCGGTACAGGCAGCGAAGTTACCGCTGGCGCAGTTACTACTGATAAACAATCACAGGAAAAGATTGGCGTATCTGATGATACCATGATGGCTAAATTGGCTGTTATTGATCCTGAGCTTTTACTGAGCATGCCTCCAAGTTTAACTGCTTCAACAGGGCTTGACGCTCTTTGTCATGCAATTGAAGGATATACTTCCACCCAGTCGCACCCGATTTCTGATGCGATGTGTCTTCATTCCATCCGCCTAGTCGGCGAAAATCTTGTTAAGTCTGTGGCCAACGGCCGCGATATTGATGCCAGGGGCAACATGGCTCTTGCTAGCTTGATGGCTGCTGCGGCGTTCACCAATGTTGGATTAGGTGCCGTACATGCAATTGCTCACTGTCTGGGCGCAATGTATCATGTGCCACACGGCGTGGCCAACGCGGTAATGTTGCCGCATGTCATGGAATTTAATGTCCCGGCCACTCCGGAAAAATTCCGCCAGATCGCTATTGCTCTGGGACAAAATGTTGATGGATTGAATTTAAGGGATGCAGCTTACAAATCTGTTGAGGCTGTTAGACAATTCAATATTGATTGTGGGATTCCGACATTGAAAGCAGTTGGTCTGACCGCAGAAGACATCCCCACAGTTGTGAAGAACTCCATTACTTATCGGTTGATGCCTTGCAATCCGCGGACTGTATCCGAAAAGGATCTGGAACGCATATTGAATAGTGCCTTAGCCCTTGGCTAATACTAAGAATTAGCAAATTTGGAGAATTGTCTGGAGATTGTTTAGGACAGACGAGGCATTTCACATGCAAGCAATAAACTTTCACCCCGGTAATTACCACCCTAACTTAAATTGTCATCGTAAACAGGGAACTTTGCGCTTGGGGGACAAAACAGATAAGTATGGCCAAGGCGATATTGTTTGGATAACTGTCGGAAAGCAAAACGCTCGGCAGATGAAGATCTTTACTGCAGTTATTGATCAAATTGTAGTTAAAGAAATATCACAGCTTACTTTTGAGGATCTCCAGGCTGAGAACCCCGGGATAACAACTGTTACACAGATGATCGATTTCCTGGCCACAATTTATGGCCAGGAAATCGATCAAAGGGAAAATATTACTGTGATTTATTTTTCGGAAATTTATGAATAGTTAGTTTGCTCTTCTGAAGATGCAGACTGTTAAAGAGCTCATTCGCGTTATCTTGACTATATTTGCCTGTTTATGTGCGAGAGCATTGAGCAAGCAAGTTCCGTCGAATATGCTGGCGTGACCTCTTTAACAGTCTGTTTTTCTTGAGAAGCTAATTGATGTTGAATATTCTGTATTTTGGAATGTTTTGTAAAATGATGGTTTTACGAAAATATTGACAATTATTAAGTAAAAGAATAGCAGGATTACTTACTGGCAATACCGAAAAAAGATTTTGTCTGACTATTGGTACTGATTGTCGTTTTTGTGGCGAAATCGTGGTATTTGACAAGTAATGCAATAAATTTACTGACTGAAGCCATTTTTAATGGATTTTGTAGATTTGGTGTAAATTAATCCTGTTCTAAATCGTTTTACTGCAGGAGGAATAAAATGGTTGTAAAGATTCAGGATTTGATGGAATTGTCGGATTTTCAGCAAGTAAGGATTGTGGCGGGACAATCGGGAATAGACAGAGTTATGCATTGGACTCATATTGTGGATCTGCCGGATGTAATCGAATGGGTGCAAGGCGGCGAACTTCTATTTACTACAGGTATAGGAATTCGTGATAATTTGAATGATTTGACGCAGATAGTGCGTGAATGTAATAAAAAAGGTGTTGCAGGATTGGTTATCAATATCGGTCCATACATTCAGCATACGCCGTCAGAAGTGATTGCGCTGGCTGATGAGTTGGGATTTCCGATATTCGAAGTTCCATGGGAAACTAAATTAGTGAAAGTTACCAGGGCGGTTTACAATCTAATCGCCATGAAATATATTGAGGAAAAATCTGTCCAGGACATTTTGGAGAATGTATTAGACGGAAACGCTGAAAATCGCGAGAATCTGATTGCTAGAGCTGCTTCATTTGACTTCGATCTGACCATGCCACATCAGATTATGGTGATTAAATTTGAGCAATTGTTGGCGTATTTACAAGAAACTGGCGCCTTGACAGAACAGCAGATATTAGTCGCGAAGTTGCAAATTCAAAACAGCATTCTTGGTGTTTTTGAACGTATGGGAAAAAAAGTTCTGTCGCTCGTCCGGCTGGATACGGTTTTAATTATGTTGCCTACACTGAAAAATTATAAAGAACAACAGAAGACTAAAGAAATCGGCGACGAATTACTAAGAATATTGCCAACTCGGTTTGTTGGGCTAAACTTCCGTATCGGTTGGGGAAATGTATATGAAGATATCTCTGCTGCGAAAAGAAGTCTTGCGCAAGCTGAACAGGCTATCCGAGTGGTACAAGCTCTTCCTGGCCAGCATAAAAGTATGGGATATGAAGGATTGGGCTTTTATAAAGTGTTGTTTAGCGTTAATGATCGAAGAGAGCTTGAGGCTTTTCGTAATGAGGTTCTTGATGTTTTACTTGAATATGACAAAAAGCATGGAGCTGAGCTTGTAAATACCTTATCGATTTTTCTGGAGGAAAATGAGAATTTTGCCCGGGTATCTGAACGGCTTTTCATTCACCGCAATACTTTGAAATATCGCCTGCAGAAAATTATTGACATTTCGGGTAGAAACATGGCCGACCCTAATGATCGCATGCACCTCTATTTTGCAACGATAGTCAACAAATTTTTGCATATGTAATGTCCTTCTGTAGTGTACTTAAGTGTATATGACTATTGTGTTTTTTAATCGACTTTTTTGTTCACAATATATAGAAAATTCTTAATATTTTTGTTATAATATGATAGGTTGTAATATTTGAGAATGTTTAAATAAGTACAGTTACAGCAAGCAATGTAAAAAAAATACAAATAATAACAAACCAGTTTTTTGGCCTTTAGTCATCTGCACAAGTACATCAGTTTCTACCTTTTTTATTTTTTTTTGTTGCCGCCTGGGGGACAAGCGAGGTGTTTTTACTGGCACCACGGAAGATGATGATGAGTGTAAATAACAGCATCTGGAGTAATTTTACAGAAAGGAGGTACTGGGGCAGTAATTTTTAATTGCGTCGAAGTTAACTGCTTGTTCATTCGTATTTCTGGTTTATCTGGCTTTTGAACAAACATAACAGTGCTGTACCCATATCATCTTCATCAAATCGTCTCCCACTTTATACATCTCCTCCATTTCCCGAATTAAACGGATTGCGGCAAAAAGGATCTTTAATGTAGAAGGAGAGTGTTATATGAGCAAGGAACAAGGTATGCAACTCGAGAAAGAAAATCTAAAGCGCGACCTACAGGATCGCCATATACAAATGATCGCTATCGGGGGAATCATCGGTATCGGTCTGTTCTTAGGATCTGCCTCGTCCATTAGGGTGGCGGGCCCGGGTCTAATCGTGTCTTATGCTTTTGGTGGACTTATCATGTTCTGCGTAATGCGGATGTTGGGCGAGATCGCCGTTGAATACCCGGTTTCCTCTTCCTTCGTCGGTTATGCCCGTGAATTCTTCGGCCCCAAGATTGCGTTTTTGACAGGCTGGACTTATTGGTATATGTGGGCTACCATCGCCATGTGCGAAATCTCAGGAGCCGGAATTTACATGAAATTCTGGTACCCGGATGTTTCCCAGTGGATGGTAGCATTGGTTTGTTTGGTTATATTTACCTGCACTAACCTCATCGCGGTTAAACTGTACGGTGAGTTTGAGTTCTGGTTCGCCCTGATTAAGGTTGTCACCATCATCGCGATGCTGATCTGCGGCGGAGCTGTAATTCTCTTCGGCGTTGGCAACGGTGGCGTGGCTGTTGGCATCTCCAACCTGTGGATGCATGGCGGTTTCTTTGCCAAAGGCTTCTCAGGCGTTATTATGGCGCTGACTATGGTTACGTTTGCTTATTCAGGTTGTGAAATGATCGGCATTACCGCCGGTGAAGCAAACAACCCGGAAGTTACCTTAAAGAGTGCTATCAACAAAGTTTTCTGGCGGATACTGATATTCTACTGCGGATCCATATTTGTTATCCTGGCGATCTATCCCTGGACTGAAATCGGCAAGATCGGCAGCCCGTTCGTACTGGTATTTAAGAGAATGGGCCTGGACGGCGCGGCTTCAGTAATGAATGCTGTAATGTTGTCCTCGGCTTTGTCCTGCCTGAACAGCGGCATATACACTTGTGGTCGTATGATTTATGGTCTTGGTCTTCGGAAAGAAGGCCCGGAATGGATGGCGAAACTCAACGCCGGTCAGGTGCCTGTGAATGGCATCCTGCTCACCATGGCGGTTGTCGCCATTGGCGTTGTCATGAACTTCTTCTTCCCCGGCAAAGTGTTCGACATCATTTCTAGCGTTGCTTCCACCGGCTGTCTGTGGGCTTGGGGCGTTATCACTCTTATGCATCTCAAATGGCGTAAAAGTTTGTCCCCTGAACGCTTCGCAGCTTTGAAATTCCCCTTGCCGATGTCGCCGATCCTTAATTGGGTCGTTGTAGCTTACGTCATTTTGGTTATCATCGGCATGACCATGGACCCGGATAACCTCATGGCTCTCGGCGTGTTCCCGATCTGGATCGGTATACTGCTGGTCTGCTACAGTGTCTTTAACATCGCAGACAGAACCAAAGTTATTTCAACTGAAGCTAAGAAGATGGAATGGTAAGCTGACAATTACAACTCGATAATATGCTGTGACTAATTTGATTAGAGCAGCAATGGACAGGCTTATTTTAGACGTGACAAAAGAGGTCGGAAGATTTATTATCCGACCTCTTTTTGTTTGGGTAATTAGGTTTTTGGCAATAGCGTGTTGTTGACTTGAAAATATTGCGGTACCAAATGAACAGTGGCTGTCGGAATATTTGTTCTGTTGGCACTAATCGCGGGTATATTGGTGGAAATAAGGGCCCAAAAGAAGGGCTAGAATAATAATATAGGTAAGAATGCCAGTAAATATGTAAATGTTCATTCATTATGGACATAGGAATGTGAATACTTTACTGATATGCTAATTATAAGAAATAAGTGCCAAATTAGGGCACTTTTTGCTCGAACCTATCACGGGGCCTGAGTTTGTAATAGCAGGCTCAATACTGCAACCCATAAAGCGCGAAGCGGAAAGGTTGAAAGGAGCCCAAGGACGGACTGGGACGAATTTTACTGTACGGTTGATCTAGCCTCTTCATAACTCAAAGCCTTATTAGTTGCCTGGCAAGATTAATATTACTGGAAACGTCCCCATGGTTCTCTGGACAATCTAATCTCAATGGAAGGTATGGCTGAATCTGGTAGCCCCAATTCCTTTTGCTGAAGGGTTTTTGTATCCTATGATTCTTTAGGAGCATATTCAGGATCAGGACTATTTTTTGCGACCAGTTTCAAGGTGACAAGACGAAAATTATTGTAAACTCTATGTTTTAAAGAAAGCCTTTAAAAAGCATAGGTTAGATCAATTTGAGTTCCCGACTTTAATTCCTCTGTGAAATTAGTAAGTTTTTACCATTGTTACTTATTTTGTTGCCGCCTGGGGGACAAGCGAAGTGTTTTTCGACACACGGAAGATGATGGTGATTGTACGCCGCAGTATTGGGAGGAATTTGTTAGAAAGGTGGGGTAGTTGGTCAGTAATTTGTAATTACGTCTAAGTTAATTGCCTGTTCATTCTTATTTCTGGTTTATTTGGCTTATAAACAAACATAACAGTGCTGTACCCATATCATCTTCATCAAACCGTCTCCCACTTTATACATCTCCTCCATTTCCCGAATTTAACGGATTGCGGCAAAAAGGATCTTTAATGTAGAAGGAGAGTGTTATATGAGCAAGGAACAGGGCATGCAGCTCGAAAAAGAGAATCTAAAGCGTGAGTTACAGGATCGCCATATACAGCTGATTGCTATCGGGGGAATTATCGGGATCGGTTTGTTTTTAGGATCTGCTTCTTCTATTAAAATGGCAGGCCCGGGGCTAATAGTTTCTTATGCCCTTGGTGGACTTATCATGTTTTGCGTAATGCGGATGTTGGGGGAAATCGGCGTCGAATATCCAGTTTCCTCATCCTTCACGGGGTACGCCCGGGAATTCTACGGACCCAAGATTGCGTTTATTACAGGTTGGACCTATTGGTATATGTGGGCTACCATCGCTATGTGCGAGATCTCCGGTGCCGGAATTTATATGAAATTTTGGTGGCCGGATATTTCTCAGTGGATGGTAGCTCTGGTTTGTCTGATTGTATTTACCGGCACCAACCTTATCGCCGTTAAATTGTATGGTGAGTTCGAGTTCTGGTTCGCCTTGATCAAGGTTGTCACCATCATCGCGATGCTGATCTGCGGCGGCGCCATAATTCTATTTGGCGTCGGCAATGGCGGCGTGGCTGTCGGCATATCTAACCTCTGGACTCACGGCGGCTTTTTTGCCAAAGGTATAAGCGGCGTAGTCATGGCCTTGGTTATGGTTACGTTCGCTTATTCCGGTTGTGAAATGATTGGGATTACCGCCGGTGAAGCAGCGAACCCGGAAGTTACCTTAAAGAGTGCTATCAATAAGGTTTTCTGGAGGATATTGATCTTCTACTGCGGTTCCATATTTGTTATCCTGGCGATCTATCCCTGGACCGAAATCGGCAAGATTGGCAGCCCGTTCGTATTGGTATTTAAGAGAATGGGTCTGGATGGCGCAGCGTCAGTCATGAACGGTGTAATGCTGACCTCGGCGCTTTCCTGCCTGAATAGCGGCATCTACACTTGTGGCCGGATGATTTACGGTCTTGGCCTCCGGAAAGAAGGCCCGGCATGGATGGCGAAACTCAACGCCGGCCAGGTGCCGGTGAACGGCATTCTGTTCACCATGGCGGTTGTCGCTATTGGCGTTGTCATGAATTACTTCCTTCCCGGTAAAGTGTTCGACATCATCTCCAGCGTCGTTTCCACAGGGTGTCTGTGGTCTTGGGGCATCATTGCCCTTATACATCTAAAATGGCGTAAAAGTTTGTCTCCTGAAAGACTGGTCAATCTGAAATTCCCTCTTCCGGCTTCTCCATACCTCAACTGGGTCGTTCTTTTTTACGTCGCTCTGGTGTGCGTCGGCATGACCATGAATCCGGGCGACAGACTTGCTCTATACGTATTCCCGATCTGGATCTTGATCCTGTTGATCAGCTACAAAGTCTTCAACATCGAAGAAAAGACCAAAGTTATTTCACCTGAAGCTAAAAAGATGGAATGGTAAGCTAACAATTACAACGAGATAAGATGCAGTGAATTTTACCACTGTCGTCGAGAGTTTTGTGGCGGCTGATTGCAGCAATGGACAGGCTGATTTTAGACGTGACAAAAGAGGTCGGGTAGAAGATTCATTATCCGACCTCTTTTTTGTTTGGGAATTTAGGTTGTGGCAATAACCTGTTGTTGGCTTGACAATACTGCGGGACTGTTAAAATGCACAGTGGCTGTCGGAATATTTGTGACTCTGGTACATAGTATGCCGGAAGAATACTTGCTATCCTTGTTATGTAGAAGAAAGCTGATTTATGTTGTAAAAGAGTGTAATCGCTCGGCGGCATTATTTGAAAAGGTTTGGGTTGTATGGGTAAATCTGTTGAACCATGCCGCGCCGAGATGCTATTGCGCGGGGCACTGCACCAGAGGTACGAAAACGGTTCATGTGCGGCGTTTTGGTAGAAAAATTTCCCCAAAATATGTATTACAAGAAAGAAGGAAAAACTAATGAGAAAAAAGTATTGTGTAAATAACGAGTGGCTTGAGTCCAAGACTACCAAGTATATGCCGGTAACTGATTCTAGCACCGGCAAAGTCATCGCTGAAGTTCCCTGCTGTACCATGGACGAGGTACAAGCGGCTATTCAGGCAGCAAGTCAAGCTTTTCCTGGCTGGAGCAACACGCCTGTCACCAAAAGGTCGCAACTGCTGTTTGCCGCCAAGCAAATATTTGACGAACATCTTGATGAATTGGTTGTGCTGTGCGCCAAAGAACTCGGCAAGAACCTTGACGAAGCTAAGGGCGACATCCTGAAAGCGATTGAAGTTACTGAAGTGGCTTGCGGGATTCCCAGCCTGATGAAAGGTCAATCGTTGATGAATGTTTCCGGCGGGATTGACACCGTGATGTATCGCGAGCCGCTCGGCGTGTTCGCTGGTATCGCACCGTTCAACTTCCCGGCGATGATTCCTTTTGGCTGGATGATACCGCTGTGTATCGCCACAGGCAACACGTTCGTATTGAAAGCCGCCAGCATGACGCCGTTGACGTCGATGAGAATGTTGGAATTGCTTATTGAAGCCGGGTTGCCAAAAGGCGTTGTCAATCTGGTCACTTGCAGTAGGAATGAAGCTGAACTACTGCTCACCGATCCGGCAGTAAAAGGAGTATGTTTTGTTGGTTCGACACCTATTGGACTGCATGTCTACAAAACTGCAGCTGCCCATGGCAAGAGAGTCCAATGTCAGACCGAAGCCAAGAATCACGCCCTAGTGCTGGCTGATGCGCCGCTGGAGAGAGTGGCTGCCGCTGTAATCAATTCTGGATTCGGTTGCGCCGGGATGCGTTGCATGGCTTTGCCGGTGGTCTGTGTGGAAGAGAGCGTAGCTGATGAGTTTGTGGCGATATTGGTAAAAATGGCTAAGGCTTACAAGGTCGGTTGCGCGTATGATCCTACTACCGAACTCGGACCGCTGGTCAGCGCCGAACAGAAAAAATCCGTCGTTGAGTGGATTGCCAAGGGTGTAGAAGAAGGGGCCAAGTTGGTCGTTGATGGCAGAGGCGTAGTTGTTCCGGGGTTTGAAGACGGGTTCTTCGTTGGTCCAACCATCTTCGATCATGTCAAACCCGGCATGACTATCGGCGATAGCGAAATATTTGGGCCGGTTGTTTGCATCAAACGGGTCAAGAATTTTGAAGACGGCCTGGCGATCATGAATGCTAACCCCTTCGCCAACGGTTCGGCTATCTTCACCCAGAGTGGCCATTACGCCAGAGAATTTGCCAAACAAACCGATGGCGGCATGGTGGGCGTCAATGTCGGCATCCCTGTTCCGATCTCCGCATTCCCTTTCTCTGGGCATAAACAATCTTTCTTTGGTGACCTCCACTGCATGGGTAATGACGGTGTGGCATTCTTCACTGAAGCCAAGAGCGTCACTTCCCGCTGGTTTGACGAAGCGGAAAAGAAAGTTACTAAAGTCAGCACCTGGGAAGGCACTATGACCCGCTAAGTAAATATAAAGCACATCAAAGATGCAGGTTTTATCAGGGTCAAAAGCCGTCTGTTTACAGAAGCGGCTTTTGACCCTGAAATATACAGTGAAAATGCACAGCAGCTATTGGAAATTTTGTTCATCAGGTACATTGAAAGTCGAGCCATTTCTTGATATGCTTAACGTAATATTGGCCAACCTGTTAGCCATGGCGTAGTTGCGTCTCAATTTCAATTTGAAAGGAAGTGTTTTATCAAACTTATCGTAGTTCCTTGAACTTCTTTTTTTGTCAACGCCGATGATTATTTATGGTGTTGATGTCATCGCCTCAATGGGTCAGTATCTCTGGAGATTTCGGAAAAAACCCGCTTGTTTTAAGCAAATCCGGTAGGTATGTTGCAGAGCTTGACACCTGGCCGGAGAACGTCAGCCATGGGCGGGAATTGTGCTGTGTTGAAAACATACCTTCCGATCCTGATATTCGGACAGTAATTAGAAGGAGTGATAACCAATGATGACAGGCAAAGAAATTAAAGAGCTTGACTTGCAATATAATCTTCATTCATGGTCGAAACAGGGAGCTCTAAATCCTATTCCTATTGCTAAAAGCGATGGTATTTATATCTGGGATGTTGATGGCAACCGTTATACTGATATGTCTTCCCAGCTTGTAAACATGAATTTAGGGCATGGAAATAAAAAGGTTATCAAGGCTATTCAGGAGAAGGCAGAGCAACTTTGCTTTATTGCCCCTAGTTATGCGGACGAATCGCGTGCGGTGCTGGCAAAAATGATCATCGATTTAATGCCTGATAATATGGGTAAAGTCTTCTTTACAAATGGCGGAGCGGATGCCAACGAAAATGCTATTAAGATGGCAAGGATGTTCACTGGCCGTAATAAAGTATTTAGTCGCTACAGAAGTTATCATGGCTCAACTTATGGCGCCGGTAACCTCACCGGAGAGCCAAGGCGTTTTCCGCTAGAGCCTGGAATTCCTGGCTTTGTGAAGTTTTTTGATCCGTATATTTATCGTGAGCCAATTGAATTTAAAAGTGAGAAGCAGGCTTCCGATTACTATGTTGCTAAACTTCGCGAACAGGTTATTTACGAAGGACGGCAAAATGTTGCAGCTATTGTATTAGAAACAATTACAGGTTCCAACGGGATTATCATTCCTCCGGATGGATATCTGCAAGGCGTGCGCAAAATTTGCGATGATTTCGGAATTATGCTGATCTGCGATGAAGTAATGGCAGGTTGGTGTAGAACTGGCAAGATGTTTGGTTTTGAGCACTTTGGCGTTAAACCGGACATGGTGACTTTTGCTAAAGGCGTTACCTGTGGTTATGTGCCGATCGGCGGCGTTGCTGTCTCCAAAGAAGTTGCAGCATATTTCAATGATAATACCCTGCTTTGTGGTCTCACCTACAGTGGACATCCTCTCGGTTGCGCTGCTGGCATTGCTACCTTGCAAAGCTACCAGGAACTGAATACTCTGGATAACGTGAAGAAGGTCGGAAAAGTTCTGGCTGGCATACTGGAAGAATTCAAACAGAAACACGCCTGTGTGGGAGATGTACGCTACATCGGTCTGTTTACAGCGATAGAACTTGTTAAAGACAAGGCAACTAAGCAGCCTTTGGTGGAATACGGCCAAGATCCTCAGGGTGTAATGGGCAAAATCGTCAAGATGCTTGCGGCAAAAGGTTTTATGACCTATTCGCATGAGAATATGGTAATTGTCGCACCGCCATTGATCATCACTGAAGCACAGCTCAGGGAAGAAATGCCGAAAATGGATGAAGTGTTGAGCGTTATTGATAAGGAAATGATATAAGGCAGGACCTCAATTATCATCTCTGAATACCAAAATATATGGATTGAATCTGATCGGCGAAATTGCCTAGACGCTGCACTGTACGCATTATATTAATAATACTTTTCGCACTACTGTCACTGATGCGCCGGCTAACTATTCTGTTAACCGGCGCATCAGTGGTTTGAATTTCTATTGCTATTGCCGAACTGCGATGTTAGGCAACCGTGCTTTACTAAATTAGATAATTTTACCCAGCTAAAGTATGGATTTCGCAGGTGTTCTTTGGGCAAAAGTCGAAGTATTCATTGTACAGGCAAGGAAAACTTGGAGCCTTTAGTGTTGGTATATCATTAATTAGAGGAGCTGAAAAAATGTTAGACGAAAAAGCTTATGTAGCTGGCTTGGTCGAAAGAGCCAGAGTAGCCCAACAGGAAATTGAGAACTATACCCAGGAGCAGGTGGACAAACTTATTACAGCAATTTGCTGGGACATAGTCAAAGATGGGCCGGCACAAAAAATTGCGCAAATGGCTGTCGACGAATCAAAGATGGGTAATTATGAATCCAAATACGGCAAATTAATGGTCAAACTTAAGGGTGGACTCCGGGATATGCTTTTAGAAAAATCGGTGGGCGTCCTTGAAAGAGATGAGAAGAAAGGCCTTATCAAGATTGCCAAACCTATCGGCGTGATCGGCGGCGTTCTGCCGTGCACCAATCCGGAAGCTACTCCGGTGTTAAAAGCGATGATGGCCCTTAAGACCAGAAACGCCATTGTGCTTGCGCCCCATCCGCGCACTAAAAAAACTAACGCTTATATTGTGGACTTAATGCGGGAAACCTTGAAAAAACACGGCGCGCCTGAGGACTTGATTCTCTGCATCGAAGAACCTTCTCTGGTGGCCAGTAATGAAGTTATGAAACAGTGTGACCTGGTATTAGCCACCGGTGGTGGTCCGATGGTAAAAGCGGCCTATTCTTCGGGAACTCCGGCCTACGGCGTGGGTCAGGGCAATGCGACTGTACTGGTCGACGAAACTGCTGATCTAAAGGATGCCGCCAACAAAATAATGCGCAGTAAAAGTTTTGATTTTTCGACCAGTTGCTCCAGTGAAAACTCGCTGGTGATACAAGAAGGCATTTACAATGACTTCGTAGCTTGTCTGAAAGCCGAGGGTGGTTTCCTGGTAAGCGCAGATGAAAAAGTAAAGCTGCAAGAAACTATGTGGGTCGACGGTCATCTCAACCCCGATATTATTGCCCAGTCACCCAAGACTATCGCCGACCTTGCAGGGATAAACGTTCCGGCAGACTGCAAGTTTATAATGGTCGAGGAAACCGGAATCGGCCCGGATCAATATCCCTTCTCTGGCGAGAAACTGTCGCCTGTTACGACTATGTTTAAATATGGGACGTTCGCCGAAGGGGTCAATAAGGTAAAGACGATCACCAGCTTCCATGGCAAAGGACATTCCTGTGGCATTCATTCCACAAATGATGATCGTATTCTTGAACTGGCGATGGCCACCAAGGTCAGCCGGATGATGGTCAGACAGCCCCAGGCACTGGCCAACAGTGGCGCCTGGACCAACGGTATGCCGATGACCTTGACATTAGGGTGTGGCACTTGGGGTGGTAACATCTCATCGGAAAACATCACTTTTAAGAAACTGCTTAATGTAACTTGGGTTTCTTACCCGATTGCGTCGACCATGCCGACCGATGCGGAACTTTTCGGCGACATAATGAAGGAATAGATTCAAGCTTGATTACTCGGGCAGACTACCGTCGATGGTGGGCTGCCCGAGTATTTTTTTTGTGCGGGACGAAATTGAATATGGATCAATCCGGGATATAACGCAGGAAGCAGGGGCGTGATAAACAAGCGGACTGGTCTGGGAAGAGTTAGGAAATAATGCTGTTGTGATAATTCAATTGACGTCAACTCTAGCAGAATTTATAATGGTATTAAACGAGCGATTGGTCACTCGCAATATATGAATATATTTTGAAGATAAGTAAATATACTCAAAAAAGAGGAGGTCTGGTTGAGTAGTTTGTGCTGGATACATAGTGTAAATGTTGTACGCCCCAGGGCCGTTGTCGCAAGTAGTAATAGAAATATTAGGGGGCTTGTTTATGAAATTCACCAGTATACGTGCCAAAACTTTAGTCACTATTTTGCCGTTATTGCTGTTGGTGATGGTGATGTTGTCCTGGATTAGCTACTATTATTCCGGCCAAATTATTGAAGATGATATTAATCAAAAGATGAGTTTGCAAATGACTGGCACCCTAAATGACTTCCAGGCCAAGTTGAATCTCACCAAGGCAATGGGTGAATCACTGGCTCGCTTTGCGGAAGAAAGCGGCTCCAGCATCACTAAAGCGCAATATACAGCTTTTCTAAAAAATGTTCTCCCCTCAAATGACATGGCTTTTGGCACCGGAATATGGTTTGAACCGTATGCTTATAAACCGGACGTAAAGTATTTTGGGCCTTATGTTTATAAAGATAATGGAGCCCTTGTGTATACTGAAGATTATGAAAAACCATCTTATGATTTTCCCACTCAAGATTGGTACAAGATAGGGAAAAACATTACTCAACCTGTAGCCTGGTCGGAACCATTTTATGATGATGGGACTAAGGTTACGATGTTTACGGGGGCTTTTCCCTTTTATGACGCCAATAAGAGGTTTATGGGTATAGCATCCATAGATACCGATATGAAGGCACTGCAGAAAGCGGTTACTGAAATTCGGGTAGGTCAGCAGGGATATGCTTTCCTTGTAGATAAGAACGGAAACTATTTGGCAGACAAAGATGCTGGCAAAATTATGAAGAAAAAGATTACTGAGGATGCGAATGGCAGCTTGGCAGCTGTCGGTAAAGATATGCTGGCAAATGCGCAAGGAACAAATTCATTTAGCAATGGGAATGACCGATACCGCATGGTATATGAGCAGATGCCGGAAACTGGCTGGATTTTGGCTTTAGTTATTCCGGAAGCAGAATTATATGCGCCGCTGAGAGGTTTGCTATGGCGCCAAGTCGTAGTGACTATCATCGCAATTCTATTGCTGTTCTTCGTTATTGTCATCAATACCAGAGAAATAACCGAATCGTTCAGGCGCGCAATTGGTCATCTTGATAAGATGGCCGAGGGAGATTTTGCGACAAAAATAACTAAAGACCGTCTTGAAAGAAAAGATGAAACCGGGCAATTGGCAAGGGCATTTGACAAGACTCAGCTTAATATACGTGTGTTGTTACAGCAAGTGATGAATTCTGTTGAGCTATTAGCGGCTTCATCGGAGCAAATGACCTCCAGCGCCGAACAATCGGCTCAGGCTTCAAGTCAAGTGGCTGCTTCTATAGCCCAAATGGCGAACGGCACTGCGGAACAGATGGCTGCTTCTCACGGGACATCTGACGTTATCGAAAAGATGTCAACCAACATCAGGCAAATGGCAACTACCGCTAATGGGGCTTCTAGCCAGTCAGTTCAAGCTGCAGATAAGGCAACTGAGGGTAACAAGGCGATAGAAAAAGCAGTTACTCAGATGGCGGCGATCGACAAGTCGTCGCAGATAGTTTTCACAGCAATTTCTAAACTGAGTAATCAGTCTAAAGAGATCGGTCAAATTGTAGATACGATAGCGGGTATCGCCGGACAGACGAATCTATTGGCGCTTAACGCGGCTATTGAAGCTGCAAGAGCCGGGGAGCAGGGGCGCGGGTTTGCTGTTGTCGCGGATGAAGTGCGCAAATTGGCCGAGCAGTCCGAAGAAGCGGCCAAACAAATTGCAAAGTTGATTGGTGAAATACAAGGAGATACTGGAAAGGCTGTAGAAGCAATGCAAAGCGGAAATCGGGAGGTACGTCTGGGTGCCGAGGTTGTTGCGTCCGCAGGGCAATCCTTCCGGGAGATAACCGCAATAATTAATCAGGTATCTGAACAAATGAAGGACGTATCTGTAGCCATTGAACAAATGGCTACAGGCAGCCAGCAGATTGTTGGATCGGTGAAGTTGATTGATAATTTAAGCAAAACGGCGGCTGGGGAAGCCGAGACTGTATCCGCCGCCACGGAGGAACAATCCGCAGCCATGGAAGAGATAGCCTCAGCAAGCCGGACTCTTGCCACCTTGGCATCGGAACTTCAATCTGCCGTTAATAAGTTCAACATTTAGGATATCAGTTTCAGCGGGGGTGACTTTTTGACTATCAATACAAATAGTGACAAGCTTTATTCACTTATCGATGCGGTTTCGCTCATTGATGACGGAGCAAAAATTGTTGTTGGCGGGGTCTTAACCGCCCGTGAACCAAGCGCAATTGTCCGTGAAATCATCAGGGCCGGGAAAAGGGGTCTCCATGTTATTGCCGGTGCCCATGGTTATGCAATTGATTTGATGTGCGCCGGCGATGTGGTCGGAATCTGTGAGAATTCTTTTGCGGGCTATGAGTTCGATTTGGGTTTGGCGCTGAATTATCGTCGCGCCTGCGAACAAGGCCAGGTGGTAATTAAAGAGACTGACTGCAATATCTTGCTGCAGCAATTCCGAGCTACCCAGTTCGGAGTTCCATTTCTGCCGATGCCCAAGCTGGGCGGATCGGATTTACTCACTCTGCATCCCGAATTTCTGGCGTCGAAATGTCCATATACCGGCGCTGATCTGACTTTAGTTCCGGCGATCAAGCCGGATGTGGCCATCATTCACGCTCATTGCGCCGATAAGCGTGGCAATGTGAAAATATTTGGCCCGGTATTTAAGGATAAGCTGCTGGCGATAATCGCTGATAAGGTTATTGTTTCGGTGGAAAAAGTAATATCAGAAGAGGAAATGCGGCGGCTCGAACCGACGATCCCGTATTATCATACTTCTGCCATCGTGCCGCTGCCATTCGGTGCCCACCCGACAGCCTGTTATCCGGATTATGCCTATGACCGCAAGCATTTACAGGAATTTGTGACGTTCTCTCAATCGGCGGAGACGGTGAAACAGTATCTGGAGAAATATATTTATCAATCGATGAATAACGAACAGTATCTCGAACTCATTGGCGGCCAGGAGAAAATAAGCTTTCTAAAATCCTGGAATCAAGACACAAGCCAATGGATGGAGGTATTTAAATGAAACCCGAATTCTATACTGTTGACGAACTGGTAATTGTTTGTCTGGCTCGTACTATCAAAGAAAATGATGTTGTTTTCAATGGGGTAGCCTCGGCGCTACCCTTTACCGCCATGGCGTTAGCCAAACAGACTCATGCGCCCAATTCAGTTTTCCTGGGGGGATTGCAGGGTGCGGTTAATCCCAGATTCCCTTTTCTGCCGCCAGTGTCGGTTGACTATACGTTTAGTATAGAGTGCGATTTGACTATCCCGGCGGAGGAAATTTTCAATCTGGCGAATAGTGGCAATATTGATCGTATATTCTTCGGCGGTGCCCAGATCGATAAGTACGGCAACGCGAACAACAGTATTATTGGCGACACTACGGCAGTGAAAGTCAAGTTGCCCGGCGGGGCCGGAGCTTGCAGTATTTCTTGCGTTGCCAAGCACTTTACTCTCTGGAACACCAGGCATTTTGCGTCGGAATCCGCTAGGAAACGCGGCAATTTCACTTTTATGGATAAGGTGGACTTTATTACAACTGTGGGGCATAAAACCCCGGCCGGTACACGCCGGGAAATGAACCTGAAGGGCGGCGGGCCGGATGCGGTGGTAACCGATATGGGCGTTTTTGACTTTGAAGAGTCAAGCGGAGTCATGCGTTTATGCAGCGTGCATTCTTATACATCTTTGGATATGATTAAAGCTTGTACTGCGTTTGATTTGCTGGTTAGCGACAACTGTCACCAGACAGTTCCTCCTTCTCGGGACGAGGTGGCGTTGATCAGGGAAATAGATCCGTTGAATATCAGAAAACGCCTGTTTGCTGCTGAGCAACTTGCGGCGCAAATGAAATTCGGAGACTGACAAAAAGCGGCTGGGGATAAAGGCCCATCTGCTGCGTTGGTGCATCTTCGCTTCGCTCGAAGAAAGCGATCGCATCAGCGCTGAAGCGCTGTGTGCCTGCTTATCCGGGAGTGCGCTTGTCGTACGGCCACTAGGTACTGTCTGCGCGCGCTTCCACGCAGCCGCCTTGCATCTGGACCTTTCTCCCCAGCCTTGGTTTTTACTCAACCTGGGTTTCTTAACAACTTGAGAAAGCTAACCCTTACGGGTTAGCCTTCTTTGTTTGTATTTTCTTGACGCAGAATATCCTGAACTTCTCCGCCACTGATTATTTTGGAGTAATTAACCATTGGCGATTTTGAAATGTTTTTATCAAATTCAGGCTGCATATCAGATCCGCCATTTACGCTATTGTCAGGCATAAGATCACCTCCCACGGTAGCTTTCCCGAAATATCAAGCTGCATGACCTGGCTGATTTTGTAATTTATGCCGATTGAAGCGATCGCATTATATGTAGAACCAGTTCGGCCTGTTCTACGTATAATGTTTCAGGTGATTCTGGACGGAGGGTAGTGTGATGGAGAATATCACGGGACGGGATGTTACAGTCGGCGGACTGGTGATTGCCTGGATTGCAATCAGTAAGCAAATGGAAAGATGTGAAGTCGATAATATTTGCCGGCGCTATGAACATTCAACAGTTCTTAGTTCTGGAGGTTGGAGAAGTATAATTAATGAACAAAAACGGAGGTTGAGATTAACTGATAATGTTTTCATCGGCATTGAAGATCAAGAGGGACCGATCAATGCCGAGATTGTACAGACTGAAGGGGAAGACCATTATGTTTTACTCACCGGTTCGGTAGAACATCCCATAAATGTGGAGGTTTTGTTAGCGCATGAACTGGCGCATGCAGCTTTAAGACACACCCGTGGATCCTGGCTTTCATCCAACCTAGCTGCGGTGCTTTTTGGGGTGGCGTATATACTGACAACGAATATTTTCTTGGCAATCTTGGCAGCTGTATTAGCCGAAAGCTTGCTGATAACTCCAATGCGGCAGCAGGAAGAATTTGATGCTGACCGAAAAGCGGCTGAGATTGCCGGGCCACAGAAGGTTATTGAAACTTTAGAGCTTTTGAAACGAACGGAAAAACCGTTGCCAGTTGTGGATTCGATTTTTAGCAACCATCCCCCTATTGACGAGCGGATTAAACGGATTCATGATTATTTTTCCCCGGTTTTACTCTGCGAACCCGACGCGTGATTTGATTGGTAACGCATAATGATAACCGGCTGACCGCGTAGCGGTAGGCCGGTTATTTTAACATCCAAATTGCAGTCGATATTGCCGGAAAGTTGCGATGTGTTAACGGATTCGCAGCAAACTATCGTCTGCGGCGAACCACAGCAGTTCGATGTTGGATAGGGCTTTTTTGTTGAGCACGAAGGCAGCGGCTGAAAAAGGCTTAAAAGGCAAATGAATTCCGCTGAGCTGAGCGGACCAGGAGTTCAGGAAGGTATTATCGCCGACAATGATGACACATTTTTCCTTTGCGTGTTCGGCCATTATTTTCAATAATTCCTGGATATCCGCCTGACCGATGGCATTGACGAATTTGGTCTTTACTCCTAATTCTTTGGCGATTATTTCGGCGGTTTGGGTTAAATGCGGGGTCATATTCGACCAGACTTCTATTTTAGTTTTTCGCGGTAGCAACCGATAGATTCCTTCTGTGGCTTTAGCGGTCGATTGACCAGCTTTTCTTGTCAGAACGTTGACTGGTTTACCATCTTTGTCGGGCTTTTCCTTATAATCACCGGCGTGGAAAAATATTAATTCCATTATTATCACCCCTAGTACTTAATTTTGACATTAAGGTAGCACTTCCTGTTACGGATAACCGGAAAAAGCCTGATTTAACACAAACTTAACAAAACAGTAACTTATGATGGTTTTAATTTGTCTACAATGAGGTTGAACTAGAATAGTATGAATATTTAGCAAGCGGCTAATACACCCAAAGCTCAAGTTTAACGGAGTGAATGATTATAAAGTGGTGGAGGTAGAAGAAGTGCTAATTTGCGCTAATACCATGATATATTTGGAGGATGATGCGCAGAGCGCCATGGCAAAGTTGGCCGCCATGGGTTTTGAGGCTGTGGATCTGTTTGGCGATATGCCCACACTGGACTATAGATATCTTGACTCTCTCGAACTAAAAGCCATCCGTAGCCTGAGCGAGCGGTATAAACTTGACTTGTCTATGCACGGTCCCTGTTGGGACCTGAATCCTGCTTCCGCAAGCCGCAGTCACCGCGACGATGTGGTTGCACATTACCGTGAGGGGATAAGGCTGGCAGCGGCACTCGGCGCGAAAACAATTGTGCTTCATTCCGGCTGGCGGTCTGATCCTAAATTGTCACGCAGCGACGCGTTGAGTTACGCCAAGGACACTTTTGCCCGCTGTCGGCCGGAGCTCGAACAGACGGGAGTGGCAATAGCGGTGGAGAATGTAGGATTAGGAACGCTGAATATGTTTCGAAATTGTGCCGAATGGGTCGGCATTGCTCAGGAGGTCGACCATGCCGCAATTGGCCTGGCCCTTGACGTTGGACATGCTTATTTGCAGGGCTGGGATCCGGCTGTCGCGGTAAGTATGGCGGGAAGTATATTGCGCCACGTGCACTTGCACTCCAATGACGGAATTTCCGACGGTCATCTGAGATTGGATCAGGGAGTCGTTGACGTCAGCCCGGCGATTAAGGCCATGCAGCAAATTGGGTATACCGGGCATGCGTCCATAGAAATATACGCCGCTCACAATAAGGAAGAGGCCCTGGAGGTCAGCCGTAAAGTGATACAAGATATTCTGGTGGCTTAGATATTTTTTCCGTCTTTATAATGATATATCCGGTGATGTCTGTTGCCGTTTCCTTTTTAAGGGAGCGGCAGCTGGTTTTTTCCAGCGATTATCCACAGGTTTCCTGGGATTAATTAAGGTTTTGTTAAGTGGATGTTAAGCTTTGGCCAAAGGCCTTATTACACCGGGCAATAAATGGTACTATCAGATTGTAAGACGATAAAGGGGTGGCCTAATGAGACTGCGGCGAACGGTTGCCGGACTCCGGCAAAATATTATTGAGATAATGCAGTTTTTCGGCCATTCGCCGGAAAGAGATAAAAAATGGATCAGCCGGGAGAAAATGTCTCGCAGTATGCATTCTCTGACTACTCGGGCGGCAATATTTTCCATCCTGACCTGCATGATACCAATATTAATTATCGGCTGGTATTTCAACCAGCAGGCATTGAATGCTCTTACTCAGACTGCTGTTGACAGTAATAATAAAGTGGCGGAGAGAATTGCCAGCGATATCGGTTCTTACATACGTTACAAGAAAAACTTTCTCACAGTTACCAGCGGCAAAGATGAAATACGGTCACTGGATCCGGCGATGACCAGACATTATTTATTGCAGATTCAGCCGTTTTATGGTGAAGATGACGCCATGTTTGTCACCGACGCCGCTGGAAAGCAAATTTCTCGCACGGATGACGCTGCTTTAGTAAACATAGCGGATCGGCATTATTTCGAATTGGCGATGCAGGGACAAATTAATTTTTCTGATCCGGTACGCAGCAAAGTTACTAATCAGTTAACAATAATGGGCGCGGCTCCCTTATATAGTGCAGACGGCAAGGTCGTTGGCGTGTTGGGAACCAATTTATCACTAACTAATCTTCAGGATCTTATTGAAAATAGCCTGTCACAAAGTCCGGGATACATTGTTACTGTGATTGACAAGAACCAGATTCCGTTATACCAACAGGGTGATAGTAGCGCAGTCGAAGATAGAAAACAACTGACAGAAGATTTTTATCGTGACGCTGTAAAGCAAAATAGCGGGGATACCGGAAATACCTTGGGCGTTTTTCGGGGGCAAAAATATTTTGTTTCCTATCGTCCGGTTGTCAACACCGATTGGGTGGTTGTAACCTTATACCCGGAGGCCATGGCACTACAAGCCACGTATGACATGGTCAAGCGCAGCAGTGAAGTTGCCATGCTGTTAATGGTGATTTTTGTGGCCGGTGGTCTGGCCGTTACCCGTAAAGCCTTGTCACCGCTCAAAGCACTGGTGGCTGGCGTTGAGAAGGTTGCCGGCGGGGACTTGACATATCGTATAGCAAGTAATAGTAGGGATGAACTGGGTGATGTGGCCGCTGCGTTTGACTTGATGGCAGTTAACTTAAGCCAGATTGTTCAGTCGGTTAAAGGCTCATCTGCTCGCCTACTGTCAGCCTCTGGCCATGTGACAATTGCTTCTGAGCAATCAGGACAGGCCAGTCAACAGGTATCCCAATCAATACAGAATATTTCCGAGCAAGTGACCTGCCAGGCCAAGGACATAGCAACAACCGGAACGTTGCTTGATCAGCTTATGGCCATCAGTACCACCGTGTCCGACCATTCCGGGCAAGTGGCCGATGCCACTCACGAAGGAACGGCTGTGGCTTCTCAGGGGCAAAAGGTCGTAGATAAAACGGTAGGCGAAATAAATAAAATGAAATCAAGGATGGAGCTCACGGCGCGGGCGATCAGTACACTAGGGCATAGCGTACAGGAAATAAATCAAATTATTGATATTATTACCAAAATTACTAAACAGACTAATCTCTTGGCACTAAACGCTGCAATTGAAGCTGCCAGGGCAGGCGAAGCCGGTCGTGGATTCGCGGTTGTGGCGGAGGAAGTGCGTAGGTTGGCCGAACAGTCGGAGTCAGCAGTAAACAATATCGCCTCAATCATTCAGGTGGTTAAACTCGGAACAAATGATGCTGTGGTTGCGGTAGAGGAAACTTTCGCAAGCATTGATCAAAGTTCGGCGACTGCCGGGGAGCTCGGGGAAGCGTTTGATAAGATTGTTGCGGCAATATTTCGAATGCAGGCAGCGGCTGACAGCATAACCGCCCAAACCGAACAACAGGTCGCCTTGTGTCGACAAGCGTCAGAATCGGTAAGTGACATTAATAAAATAGCTAGTGAAAATAGCGAGCGTATTCAAGGAATATCAGCTGTAAGCCAGGAGCAGTCGGCTGCAGTCCAAAATATTGCCGGTTCGGTGGGTGATCTTAAGGATTTGGCTCACAATCTGGAGAACCTGGTTCAACAATTCAAAGTATAATCACAAGGCCAATGTTGTCAGCACAGAGAGGAGCATCAGATGATGGCGAATAAGATTCTGATAGTGGAAGACGAGGACAATATTCGAGAACTGGTAAAATTCAATCTAATGCAGGAAGGATTCGATATTGTCGAGGCTGCTGATGGGATAATCGCACTTGAGGTGGTCCGAAGGGAAAAACCGGAATTAATTATATTGGATTTGATGTTGCCGGGACAGGATGGACTCGAAGTCTGTCGCACTTTGAAAAGTCGGAAGGAAACAGCCGGCATCGCAATTATTATGTTGACAGCTAAGGCGGAAGAAATTGACAAGATACTGGGGCTGGAAATCGGTGCCGACGACTATCTTACCAAACCCTTTAGTCCACGCGAGCTAACTGCCAGGGTTAAAGCGGTACTCAGGCGCAGTTACCGGGATTCTCTGCAATCAGGAGAAATGGTTGTAGGCAAACTAAGGATGAATTTTATCCGCTATGAGGTATATTTGGGTAAAGAGAGACTGGAATTAACGCCTAAGGAGTTTGAATTGCTGAAGCTGTTTGTTACCAATGCAGGTAAGGCATTTACCCGTGAACAGCTGCTGGAAAAGATCTGGGGTTATGAATACTTTGGTGATACACGTACTGTTGATGTTCATATCAGGCACTTGCGTTTCAAATTGGAGCAGGAACCTGAAATCGTTGAGGCTATCGAAACAGTAAGGGGAGTTGGCTATCGATTCCGGGACGGTTTATAAACTGAAATTTGAATCAGACGATGATGTATTTGTTTAATAATCTCTAGTTATTATCTTAATACTTTGCCTAAAATAAAAGACTGCGGATTAATACGCAGTCTTTTTTTATGATAAATAGAATAATTGAGAAGTAGTTATTGACAAGGTGGCAAATAATAAATAAAATATAATATAGCGAGTGAGTGATCGCTTAGACGCTGCAGAATGGAGACTAGATGACGAAATTACTTCACCGCAAGGAAAGTGTGGTATTAACGGCAATTGAAATAATTGACGAACTGGGATTTCAGGGACTTTCGACCCGAGAAATTGCCAAACGGCAAGAAATATCGGAAGGAACTTTGTTTCGCCATTTTAAAACGAAAAACGATATTATCCTTGAAGTTTTAGATTTTTTCTCGAAATATGACGCCGATATTTTTAAGACTGTTGAACTGAAAAAACTGGGCGCCAAAGAAGCTATTACTTTTATCGTTGATTCATATGTGGCTTACTATGAAAATTACCCGGCAATTACTGCAATGACGCAAATTTATGAAGTACTGTTCCGCGAACCTGCTTTTGCCGCAAAGATTAACGGGATAAAGTCGGGGCGACTGAGCTTTTTTCAGCAGTTGATAAAAGCCGGTCAAGTGAGCGGTGAGATTCGGCCGGATATTGATGCTGAGGCATTGGCAGATGTGATTGATGGCACCTGTACGGCTATTTGTCTCAGATGGCGAATGTGTAGTTGCGGGTTCCCACTTAGGGAAAAGACACTGGCGGCTTTAAAGATGATAATTGTGGCATTTGACCCGGCTGCGGAAATAATTTGCAAGGGAGGGGTAGTAAATGGGGAAAATAATTGCTGATGCTGTCACTAGGCGTTCGGCGGCACGACCACGAAAGATTATGCTGTTTCAGTATCACCGTTATCGCTATCTTGCAGCGCATGGTAATTGTAACTCCGAATTTCGCGCTGGGGTTAGCGACATTGCTGTAAGTCTGGATGGCGGCTCACAACTAGTTGTACTACACTACGAGAAGGAGTGACTCTGATGAGCTTTTTACAAAACATGAAAGTAGCCAAAAAATTAGCTCTACTTATTATTATCGCGGTGGTAGGTTTATGCGCTGTCGGATTTACAGGGTATTATTATCTGTCAACTGCCAAGAATGATATGGATGCGATGTATGGGGATCGGTTAATACCGGTCAAAGTGCTAAACGATGCCCGCACCCAGGCCAGATCAATCGAAGCTGATCTGTTTGATCTGATGCTCACCACCGACAGTAATGAAAATGCGCGCATAAAACAGGACATTGACACTCGGGCGCCAATATTCAACAAAGATTTGGCCGACTACGAAAGTACCCAACTTGATCCCTTTGAAGTGGATACTTTGAAGGATATGAAAGTTAATCTGGAGAAGTACCGTGATGCCCGGAAAGAGGCTGTTGATCTGGCGTTGCAGAATAAAAACGCTGCAGCTTATGACTCGTTTAATAATAATGCCCGTGCTTACGGTGAGGCGGTGCATAAAGACCTAATGGCGCTTGCGGATTATAATGCCAAAGTTGCTGATGATATCAATCAGCAGAATCAGGCCAACTTCCAGAAAGCAATACTGATGTTTGCCGGCATCATCTTATTTGCACTGTTGCTGGCGGTTATTCTGGGGTGGGCCATTACTAAAGATATATCTTCCTCGCTTGGTGCTACAGTACACCGTCTCGGTGTGATGGCGAAAGGAGATTTTTCGCAAGATATTCAGGAATCATTCATGAATAGGAAAGATGATTTTGGCGCTGTGGCGAAAGCCTTCGACGAGTTGAACAAAAGCATGCGCAGCTTGCTTGGCCAGATGACGCAAACCTCCGACCAGGTGGCGTCGGCGTCGGAAGAGATGACTGCCAGCGCCGATCAATGTTCCCAGGCGGCTAACCAGGTCGCAGGTTCGATAACTGAAGTGGCGCGCGGGGCGGAAAAGCAGCTGAAGGCCGCAGATGATTCAAGTGCCATTGTTGAGCAGCTGTCTGAGGGAATTCAGCAAGTCGCCGCCAGTACCACCTCGGTATCAGCAGTGGCGGAAAAAGCCGCACGGACGGCAAGCGATGGTGGACAGGCAGTTGATAAAGCGGTTAGCCAGATGAGCACTATAGAAAAATCCGCATCTGAAACGGCCCAAGTGGTCGAAAAACTTGGCGAAAGATCAAAACAGATTGGCCAAATTGTGGATACTATTTCCGGTATTGCCGGACAGACCAATTTGTTGGCTTTGAACGCGGCGATTGAAGCGGCCCGGGCAGGTGAACAGGGGCGGGGGTTCGCGGTGGTCGCCGAAGAAGTGAGAAAACTGGCTGAACAATCGGAAGAGGCAGCAAAACAGATCGCCAACTTGATAAATGAGGTGCAACATGAGACCAACCGCGCGGTAGTATCCATGCATGAAAGTCACAAAGACATACAGTCAGGAACGGAAATTGTCAACTTGGCGGGAAAAAGTTTCCGTGAAATTGTCCAGATGGTTGAACAGATGTCCAGCCAAGTACGGGAAATATCGGCCGCGATTGAAGAGATGGCTGCCGGCAGTCAGCAGATGGTGCACTCGGTGAAGGAAATCGTCAACGAGAACCGTAAGACCGCTGGACAGACGCAGACGATATCTGCAGCCACCGAGGAGCAATCGGCGTCCATGGAGGAAATTGCCGCTGCAAGCAGGGGATTGGCTTCAATGGCGGAAGAACTGCAAACCGCGATTGGAAAGTTTACTATCTGATTAGCAACACATCTCGATAAGAAAGAATTTTCGCGTCAAAATCGACTGCGAAAATTCTTTTTTGTTGTTTGTGAAGATTTTATATTCATTATGCATTCTGATATGCAAACCGGTTTGGTGAGAGTGTAGATAATATATTACATATTGTTCGAAATATTAGAATCTTTTTTCGTTAATCGGAATAATTATTGAAAAATAACGTGATTGTTCGCTTGTCGGGTGTAAAGCTTGTATTTGCAGAGGTGATATATTGTTGAATGATAGTGAAAAATTACTAGACTTGATCGATGAAGACAAAGAGGAAATGATTGATTTCTTAAAGATGCTGGTACAGACTAACAGTGAAAATCCACCAGGGAATGAAGAGCCAGTTGCTGTATTAATCAGTGAAAAGCTTAAAGATATCGGCTGTCAGGTGTATTTGCAGGAAATCGAGAATAAACGTTGCAACGTCATCGCTGTAGTGGAAGGTGAGAGTAAAGATAAGCTCCTGTTCAACGGCCATATGGATACTGTGAAAATCGGCAATCTCCGTGAATGGGACTATGATCCTCTCGGCGCCGAAATCTACGATGGCTTTATGTATGGCATAGGAGCTGCAGATATGAAGGCCGGCTTGGTTTCCATGATTTATGCCGTTAAGGCTGTAATCAAAAGCCGTGCTCCACTAAAAAAAGGACTGATGTTTACCGCAGTTATAGATGAAGAGGTGTTTTTCAAAGGCACGCAAGCTTTATTGGCAGCTAATACGCTAACGGACTGTGTCTTGGGATTTGTCAGTGAACCTACCGGGCTCGAAATACACACTTGTTTAAAAGGGGGGATCGAATTTACTGCCCAGACCTTTGGCAAGAGCGCTCATTCAGGAATGGCCTATGATGGAGTAAACGCCATATATCATATGAATAAAGTTGTCGATGCCCTTATGAAATATAATGATGTTTTAAAAAACAGAATTGATCTGCCGGGGTTAAAATATCCGACGGTAAACGTGGGGAGAATCAATGGCGGAACAGGGGTAACTTTTGTGCCTGATAGTTGCGAAATCGAATTTGATCGCCAGGTATTACCGGGGGAAGACATCGCCGAGGTGGAAAAAGAGATTTTCGCCTTGATAAGAACTCTGGAAGCGGAGCAGCAAATTACGGTGGACTTAAGGAAGAGTCAGCACTTTAATACCTGGAAAATATCTAAAGACGCGCCAGTAGTTAATTTGCTGGCGTGGGCGTACGCGACAGTTTTAAGGAATGAACCGGTTTTTGCCGGGTTCCCGGGTTATTGTGAAGTTGAGATGTTCGCCGCCAGTGGAATTCCTTCAGTTGTTTTTGGACCGGGAAGTTTAAACAGAGCGCATCGTCCCAATGAACGGGTGAAAGTTGGCGAGGTGATCGACGCAGCACAGGTGTATGCCCAGGTTGCCTATGATTTTACCAAATAAAAATAGGCCCGAGGAGAATTTGTTTTCGACTATTATTACTAAAATTGTGTTTTGCCAAATATTTATTTTTGAAAGAAGTGAATTGCTTTGGAATTTAATCGCAGTACTGATGGAGGGCAGCGCGAGAAGGTAATTTATCATAGGAACATTTCTATAACTGTGAGTAGGATTTCGCCGGTTCTGTTGCTTTCGAAAAGTATTTTGTTGAGTAGCGGCTGCGAAGCTATAGCCCAGATAATGGCTGCCACCGCAGATTTTAAAATCCATGACGCCTGGTGGGAGATTTACCGATCACCGGATTCGCTTCAGGTCAGTGGCAGGACAGTAACCGAACTGACAGGAGTGGAAGCATATTTTGATGCTGATCCTGCGCTGAGGGCTGTAGGCGACATAGACGGCGACTTGCCGCGGGAATTATTGGCGGAGTGCGTAAAGGGCATCATCCAGGCCGAAACATATCTATTCCAGGATAAGGGGTTTACGTCTGCCGAAGTTTTTGAAACGACATCCATGAACAAAAGTTATGCCAATTCCTGCCGGCTTTACAGCAATATGGATCGCGTAGATCAGACATGGTACGAATATATTGCCGATCGCAAGTCGGGCGATGCTCTGTTTAGTCTCTGCAAGACGGCAGTTATCCGATCGATAGGTGATGGCACCTTCATCGCTGATGGTGGTTATACCGACTCCTTCCAGGAGCTTGATATCCGTCTGACGGCGCTTGCTGGAGTGGTCGTAGGTGCCTACGGCAATTTCCAACGGGCTCCTGATTCGATTTGCTTAGAAAATATGGCGCTCCTTGCCAGACTGAATGGCCAAACAATCGCCAGTCTAACGGAACAGCAGGTGGAAGATTATTGCGGCGGGCCGCTAGGCTGTGGGCATATCGTGGATATTGTTAACCATATTCTTAAAACTCTGCGTGATGTTTCGGTCTGAAGAATGTCTTTGATTTCGTTCTAGGATATTTATACAGGTATATCAATTTCACAAAGCTTGTCGCTATAGACGCAGTTATAAAAAGTGCATAAGATTGTTTGTTATACAAATAGAATCGGTTTCCGATTAGTGGAATTCATAGCACGTAGAGCGCATCAACAAGTAAAATGACGGTTGGGGGGGTGATTCAAACATAGGAACAAGTTAACCGTAGCCTATTAATTTACGCCGGCCATTAGGTGGGAGATCAGATTATGCAAGACTTCTATATTCGGGGAGTCTAGAAAAACAGGGATTAACTAACCCAATATTTAAGAGAGGTGAGATCACTTTGGAAATTGAACAAAAAAGTATTGAGTTCATTCCTCTGGATCAACGCCACGGTTCGGTAAAGAGTTTGATGACTATCTGGTTTGGATCAAATATGGTGATTTTAGCAATCAGCACCGGCGCAATTGCGCCGTCTTTGGGGCTTAATTTAGCTTGGTGTCTTATGGCAATCTTGGTCGGCAATCTGTTGGGCGGATTATTTATGGCTTTTCATTCGGCGCAAGGTCCGCATTTGGGTATTCCGCAGATGATTCAAAGCCGCGCCCAGTTCGGGGTTATCGGGGCTATTTTACCGCTTCTTCTGGTAATTGTCATGTATCTTGGCTATTTTGCCAGTAATGAATATCTTGCCGGACAAACCCTCGGTTTCCTTCATATACCGCTTACGCCGGCGATTATCTTAGCGGGGATAGTTACCCTGCTTGTCTGTATTTACGGGTATGACGTCATTCACTTTGTCGAAAAATGGGCTTCCATATTATGCGGCATTGTTTTTGCCATTGTCAGTTATTTTGCTCTTCAACAGCCGCTTCCTGCCGACAGTTTAAATCTTGGCCCGGTAAATATGGGCTCATTTCTGCTTGCGGTCAGCATATACGCCACCTGGCAGATTTCCTATGCACCGTATGTCGCGGATTACTCCAGATATTTGCCGGAAGACACCTCAATTTCCTCGACTTTCTGGTATACGTACGGCGGCTCTGTTCTTAGTTCTTCCTGGCTGCATATTCTCGGCGCCTTCTTATTTATTGTAATTCCCAACTTTGCTGCCAATACTCCTGCCGATATTGCTGGTCTATGGAAATTGCCGATCAATACAATCGTTTATCTGGCAATGATCGTTGGTATTGTCTGTTCTAATTCCTTGAATCTGTACGGTGCCTTCATGTCGACGATTACCACTCTGGAACCGTTCACCAAGATACGGGGCACGCGAAAAACCCGGGTTACTATTGTGACGATTACTGCTATCATCGGCATGGCGATAGCCATCTGGGGGTCCGGCGACTTTCTTACAATATATTCGAACTTTTTGTTGCTTCTCTTATACTTTATGATCCCCTGGACATCGATCAATTTGATTGATTACTATTTCATAAAGCGAGGAAGGTATAGTATTGCCGATATCTTTGATCCGAGCGGAATCTATGGGCGTTTTAACTGGAGATCGTTGGGTACCTATTTTGCCACCGTAATTATTGAAATTCCTTTTATGAATACCACTTGGTATCAGGGGAGCTTATCAGTAGCGATGGGCGGCGCTGATATCGCCTGGATTGTTGGCGGATTATTTGCTGCAATAGTTTACTACCTAGTCAGTATTAACTCCCAGAATATTATCATGGAGACGAAATCCGGCGTGTAGACCCACTAAAATCAGTGATTATATTCGTTAAAGATATTCAGACTGTCGATATTCAATTTTCGAGAGTCTGTCTTTTTGTGATGCTTTCACAGGTAATAAGATACATGGCTATATAATGCGAAAAGTAAAAAAGGATATAAATGGAAATGTGTGCTATAATTGTATAGAAAACTATTCTTATCAATGGAATCTTTGATTGTAGTCGTCCTAACTTCAACAAGAAAGTAATTAAGGTGATTTAAAGGTAAATAGTAAGCTAATAGCGTTAAAATATTTATTATAATAATATTGAGGCAGAATATGACTAATATAAGTAAAGATTTTGATTTTTTAGATACTGATATGGCGGTTATGGTAGGGGGCGGTGGAAAAACTACCCTTATTAACCGGCTGGCTTGCGAATATTCCTTAATCGGAAAAACGGTGATAATTACTACTACCACAAAAATATTTCCTCCGCGGGGGTTTGATTACGAGCTGCTGCTTTTAGCTGACGATGTGGAAGATTCTCAGGGGCGAATATCTGATTTATGGCCAAAGAACAGAATAGTAGTTGTCGGGAGTGATCTCAATCAGGACGGAAAAATCGTAGGTTTAAATTCACAGCAAGTTAATAACCTGAAGTGTTTGGCTGATATCGTATTGGTTGAAGGGGATGGAGCACAAGGTAGACCATTTAAAGCCCCACGCCCATGGGAGCCGGTAATACCGGAATTGGCTTCGTTGATTATACCGGTTGTGGGAGTAGAGTGCATTGGAAGTCCTTTAACTGACGAAAAGTTTCATTCAGTTGAGCAGATTGGCATTTTAACAGGATTAAAGGTTGGCGATTCGGTGCGGGAAAAGGATATTGCCAAGATTCTATTAGATCCGCTGGGGTACAAAAAGAATGTGCCCAGTGGGGCCAGTTGGGTTCCTTTTATTAATAAAGTGGAGAGTAGTCAAGACAGGAAAAGAGCGCTGCTGTTAAGCTGCGTTCTTAAAACGGCAGGAGTAGAGAAGGTCCTGATCGGTTCGGCAGGTATGCTGGGGGAAATCTCTGTTGTTTGATAATGAATGCCGATTTTTACTTATTTGCGGGGTGATTTTATTGGGTAAAGTTAAAGCAGTGGTGCTTTGCGCCGGATTATCCAGTAGAATGGGAACAAATAAATTGTTGCTGCCCTGGGCTGATAAAACCGTGATTGAAACTACTATTACTAATTGCTTGCGGTCTAAAATCGCCGGAGTTACGGTAGTGGTTGGAAATCAAAGAGAGAGATTTAAGCAGATTCTTCAGCCATATCAAGTAGATTTCGTGGATAATGTCTGCTTTTCCCAAGGAATGAGTACTTCGGTTCGGGGAGGAATTGAAAGGATAGCCAAAGATGCCGAAACTGATGGAGTGCTGCTACTGCCTGGTGACATGCCTTTTGTGAAACCTGATACTATCGACCGCATTATCGAAACCTATGTTGATTTACATAGTTCGATAGTTATTCCGATTTTTCAAGGGAAGAAAGGACATCCTGTTTTGTTTGACCGTTCGCTTTTTCCGGAGCTTCACTGTATTTTGGGTGATATCGGCGCCAGAAAAGTGGTTGCACGCCACGAAAGCAGTGTATATTATCTTCCGGTAGATGATCCGGGAGTTCATATCGATATCGACAGCCCCGAAGAATATAGCAAGTGGAAATTGAAGGCGGTGTCTGAAACGAAATAAGAAATTAACTAGAAAATATAGTCTAAATAAGGCCGTTGAGAAATCCCCAGATGCTAGGCGGTTGCGAGGAAGCGCGCGCGGCAGTACATGGGGACGTACGACAAGCGCGCTCCCGGAGCACCAACAACGCAGATGGGGGTTTATCAACGGCCTGGATTATCGAGAGGGGGGAGCAGCATGGCGTTGTCATATGTTCTGATAAAAGGAGCGGGGGATTTGGCAAGCGGTGTAGCTTTGGTATTGAATAGAGCGGGCTATAAAGTGGTGATGACGGAAATTCCGCAACCTACTTGTGTGCGGAGGTTAGTTTCTTTTGCCAATGCGGTCTATGAGGGTGAAAGCATTGTTGAGGGTGTACGGGGATCGTTGGCAGATAATTTTTTTGCGGCGATTCGAATAGCCAATCATGGGGAAATTGCCGTGTTGATTGATCCCCAGGGCGACACCAAAAGAAAATTTCCCGCAAAAATATATATTGACGCCAGTATGACGAAAAAAAATTGTGGAACAGGTATCAAGGATGCCGATTTGGTTATTGCCTTGGGGCCGGGTTTTGAAGCCGGAATAGAAGTTCATGCCGTAATTGAAACAAAGAGAGGGCCTGATTTAGGAAAAGCAATCTTTGCGGGGTATGCTGAACCTAATACAGGAATTCCGGGAGATGTTCTGGGGTTTACCAGACAACGCTTGCTGAGTGCTCCTGTGGGTGGTACTTTCGTAGAAATGAAAAGTATCGGAGATTTTATTGAGAAAGGTGAAATAGTGGCTTTGGTCAATGAAGTCCCGGTTCGGTCGGAAATAACCGGCACAATACGCGGGCTATTAAAATCCGGGCTGGCCGTTTATCAGGGAATGAAGGTCGGTGACATACATCCGGATAATAATCCGAGTGCCTGTACAAAAGTTACAGATAAAGCCAGGGCAATAGCGCAGGGGGTGCTGGGAGTCATCAGCATGAATAATGAGATAATACCTGATGTGAAGATATCATGCGGTGAGTGGGGCAGTGGTCGGAGTTAATACCTTTTGAGGTGCAGACGAAGGATTCGGATGATTTCCGAGTATAGGAACGAGAAGCCGATAGTTTGGTCACTCGTTATTTTGTGATGTGGCTATGTGCTGGGATATTCTGCTATAATAATTTACGAGGGGGGATATAATGCAAAGTGTTGATAGAATTGTTACTATTCTTTCGCTGTTATCAGAAGCAGGAAAAGGGTTGGGAATAACAGAGTTGTATACTTCCTGTGATCTGCCTAAAAGTACGCTGCATCGCACTTTAAATAGTCTTCTGGAATATGGATTTGTCCTTCAGGACGAGCAAACAAAAAAATACCGGCTAGGCCATGCGGTATTGCGGTTGGGGGCAAGTTTTCTGGCTCAGAATGATTTAAGAAGCTATGCCAGAGCTTATTTGGAGAAACTGGGCGCCGAGCTGAATGAATCTGTCTACTTAACCATTCTTAATGATGAAAGCGCTATTTGTGTTGATACATTTGGAGCAACAAGAAACTTAAATTATTTTGTTCATATTGGCCGGGACATGCCTTTTAATACTACTGCCGCCGCTAAGGTAATCTTGGCTTTTCAGCCGGAAGAATTGATTCGCAGAATTATATCTTCGAAAAAACTGGTCAAACTTACAGAAAACAGCATTGTTGAGCCTGATCGCTTATTTCAACACTTGATGGATATTAAAGATCAGGGATATGGTATTTGTGAAGAAGAAATGGAAGAAGGCGTAACTGCAATTGCCGCTCCTATTTGGAATTGGGGCGGTCAAGTTGTGGCCTCTGTTGCGGTAATCGGCCCGTCTGT
>Ga0364910_1096_pt1 | contig 40082 bp, 37 predicted proteins | sample SorcelJu500001C4_3_FD_206970 | JGI IMG/M metagenome (GOLD analysis project Ga0364910, IMG submission 206970) | Enriched cells from Trout Bog Lake Hypolimnion, Wisconsin, USA - BchlTB.June25.5000.01.C4 | ecosystem: Environmental > Aquatic > Freshwater > Lake > Hypolimnion/Profundal zone | place...
CTTTTGTTACGCTATAAACCTCGGAGTAGGGTTGAATTCCGTTGTGTCCTTAAAAGCAAGCTTTGATGATTTGAGGGAAAGACAGATCTCCTTGCTATTGCCGCGCTGGCAGGTACTGCGGGCGCGGTGCGCGATAACAAGTGAGATCAGAATTAACAAATTGACAACTTAGTTTTAAAGTTGTATGCTGGTTGTATACAAGACGTATTGGGGGAAAGTATATTGTTTGGGAGCAGTCACGGAAAAGTACACGGTAATAAAGCTACACTCACCAATACAGCCTATGGTATGATCAAAAAAATGATTATCAAGCATGAGCTGGTTCCCGGAGAAGTTTTAAGTGAGAATATATTGGCAGACTCCCTGCAAATGAGCAGAACACCAATAAGAGAAGCCTTAAAGATGTTGCAGATGGATGATTTGGTGGTAGCAGTTCATGGAAGTGGGACCTATGTTAAAGACGTTTCAGAAAAAGAACTTCGCGACTTGTTCGCTGTTAGAATTGCCCTCGAATGTTTAAGCGCCGAAACCGCGGTAAATTTCGTTGATAATCAGTTGATTGATGAGCTGTTAAAAGAGTGGGAAGCTTTAACAGATATCGACAATACCAGCGAAATTGACTGGGAGCAAATTGCCGCTGCCGATAATCAGTTACATAATATGATTGTACATAAAAGTCATAATGATGTTTTGCGTCACATATATGCCATTTTGAACAGCAAGATTATTCGCTATCAGCACTTGTCGGCATTGTCACTGGGAAATTTATCGGATACTGTTGCTCAACATATTGAATTATTAAAATTTTTGCAGCAAAAGGATGTTACGAATCTCAGATTGAGTTTAAAGGACCATATCAACTTATCGTTGGAAAACATTATCAGAAAACTTTAGGAGAAAATATTTTGTCATAAGTTGCATACAACTTGCATACAAAGAGGTAAAATGCTAGAATGTGCAGGATGATGATAATTGGCGATAAACATAACCTTTGGGGGCTGAGTGGCGCTATCCGGCAAACTGAGCCGCTTTGGCACAACTGGATAAATAGTGGACGACTTTTATTTGCTCCAGGAGGTTGAATAGTATAACAAAGTAGCTAATAATGGAAATAATACATAGTTTTTTAGGTTGTTGAAAAAGGCCGATTAGTTAGAGGCGGTGAGTGTCTCGAAGAAGCACTCAGATTTTTTAATCATTTGAGGAGGGGTTGCCAATGACAATGGATTTATTCGATCTGAAGGGCAAGGTTGCTTTAGTAACAGGTGCAGGACAAGGGTTAGGCAGAGGCTATGCACTTGACTTGTCCAAAGCGGGAGCGACGATTATTTGTTTTAACAGGAATTTGGAGTTGGCGAAAGAAACTGCGCAGATGGTGGAAAAAGCCGGTGGAAAAGCTAAAGCCGTGGCTGGCGATGTTACGGATTTAGATGGCATCAAAAAGACAATAAGCTCGATAATAGGTGAATTTGGCCATATCGATATTCTGGTAAATAACGCAGGAACGGAAATTCCAGAGGGGATATTTGATGTAACTCCTGAACATTTTGATTCTATCGTTGCGGTAAATTTAAAGGGCACCTATTTTATGGCCCAGGAAGTTGCCCGATATATGGTCAGGCAAGGCAGCGGAAAAATAATAAATATCGCTTCATTAGGCAGCTATATAGGTTTGGCTGAATCAAGCGTTTACTGTTGTACCAAAGGTGGTGTTCAACTGTTTACCAAAACCCTGGCGATTGAATTGGCCAAAAATAATATTCAGGTCAACGCTATTGCGCCTGGCTACTTCCGGACCAGTATGACAGAACCTTTCTTCCAGGACCCTAAACACAATGAATGGATTAACGAGAGAATTCCTTTAGGCCGGATCGGGACAACGGATGACTTGGCTGGTACGGTTATTTTTCTGGCAAGTGCCGCTTCCAATTATATTACCGGACAGACGATTGTTGTCGACGGAGGCTGGCTAGCCAGCTAGGAAGAAGGGAATGTCAAGCGATGAAAGCTGTTAGATATTACGGGAAACAGGATGTGCGGGTGGAAGAGATCGACCGGCCTCAGCTGGAACCTGATGAGGTTATGGTTAAAGTGAGTTATGCCGGCATCTGCGGGTCAGATTTACATATTTACCGCAAGGGAATGTTTATCGTCAATATTCCTGAAACGATGGGGCATGAGCTTGTCGGCATTGTTGAAAAAACCGGACAAAATGTGCAAGGTTTTAAGGTTGGCGACATCGTTGTAGCCGATCCGCGGGTTCCTTGCGGAGAATGCAGTAGTTGTAAGAAAGAAAGCTATAACACTTGTCAAGCGTTAGGGTTTATCGGAGAAGTGTCCCAAGGTTGTTTTGCGGAATATATAGCTGTAAAACAGACTAAGCTGCTAAAAGTACCGGATACTGATTTAATCAGGCAGGTAGCATTAGCTGAACCACTGGCGGTAGCTTTGCATATCGGCGGTATCGCAGATTTTGCCGAGGAGGATGATATCGCTGTTGTTGGCGTTGGGCCAATTGGATTGTTGACTATTGTTGTTGCCAGAACTTTATATAAGGTGAAAAATATAACCGCTATCGATGTTTCCGCTGAACGGCTGAAGTTGGCCACTAAGGCAGGGGCCACTGCCGCCTGGAACAGCTTTGACGGCCAACCGGGTAAAGAATTTGGCAAAATAATCGAGGCTGCCGGCGCGGAGATTACCTTAAATAAGTCGTTGGATCTTTTAGCTGTTCACGGAAGTCTTTATGTTGTAAGTATCTTTGAAAACAATATAACTATTGATCCTAATGTTATTGTGAACAAGGAAATCAGGGTTGTCGGCTGCAATGTCTATACTACCGAGGAATTACAAAAAGCGGCGGAATTGATTGCCACCAGGCAAGTTGATGTAGATTTTCTGATTACCAACGAATTTTCACTGGATGAGGGGAAAAAGGCTTTCGAACTGCTGAATTCTGCTGATAAAACAGTGGCAAAGGTTCTGTTTAAGCCCAGTTAGGAATTAGGCTAGCATGGATAAATATAAGGGGGAATTTATGTGAAATTTCTAAAAGAAGCTACCAAGAAAACGTATGAAAGAAGCGAAGAGGTTACCAAATTTGTTGAGGATATTCTTAAAAATGTCCAAAAGCAAGGCGACAGCTATCTTCGCGATTTAAGCAAACGGTTTGACGGGGTGGATTTGGATAGTATTAAAGTTTCCCAGGATACTATCAAAGCTGCCTATGGGAAAGTGCATCCTGATACAGTCAAACATTTGAAACTTGCGGCCGAGCAGATAAAGTTTTATGCCGAGAAGCAATATGAATGCCTAAAGCCGCTGGAAGTGCAAAGTCCAATAGAGGGAGTTGTTCTGGGGCATAAATTAGTTCCGGTCGCGTCTTGCGGGGCTTATGTTCCCGGCGGTCGGTATCCGCTTCCCAGCACGGCGCTGATGTTGTCGATTCCGGCAAAGATAGCCGGAGTGAAGCGGGTTGTAGCCTGCTCTCCCGCAGGTAAGGAGTACGGAACAATTCATCCGGCGGTATTGGTAGCAATGGATATTGGCGGAGTGGATGAGATATATTGCGTTGGCGGAGCACAGGCGGTGGCAGCTCTGACTTTTGGGACTGAAAGCATAAAAAATGTCGATCTGATTGTCGGTCCTGGCAACAAATATGTAACTGAGGCGAAAAGGCAGGTGCTCGGCCCGGTCGGGATCGACAGCTTGGCCGGACCCAGCGAGGTATTGATTATTGCTGATGAAACAGCAAATCCGCTGTATGTTGCCAGCGACTTAATGGCGCAAAGCGAGCATGACCCTAACGCTAGGGCAACGTTGTTGACTACTTCCGAGGCTTTGGCGCAAAAAGTATTTCAGGAGATTGATAATTTGACCGCGGAACTTAGTACTGGTGAAGCTGCAAGACAGTCTTGGGATGATAACGGCTCTGTTCTCTTGGTGAATAACCTGGATGAAGCTATTGCTATTTCTAATGATTTTGCTCCCGAGCACCTGGAAGTACATACCGGAAAGGATTTGGAGGTGAGCAACAAATTATTTAATTATGGTTCCTTATTTATTGGTGAGTATTCTCCGGTAGCTTTTGGCGATTATTGTTCCGGCACCAATCATACGCTGCCGACGATGCGGACCGCCAGATATTCCAACGGCGTCTGGGTCGGCACCTTTATCAAGACTTCTTTCCATCAGAGAATAAGCAAGCAAGGTTGCCAAAATCTTGCTGAGACCTGTATGCATATTGCTGGTGTAGAGGGACTGTTCGCTCACCAAAAATCGGTGAAGGTGAGACTTGGTTAATAGCTATTGAAAAAAGGATTAGAATGCGACAGATTGATTGAGGTTAATAATTTTATTGCCTACCGTAAAGAGCATTTGCTCTTTACGGTAGGCAGGGATTGGTAGAAAAAACGAAGGGCGTGAAAATAAGTGGAAGTCGAACAAAAAAGTATTGAATTTATTCCCGAAAATATGCGCCATGGTTCGGTAAAGAGTTTATTTACTATTTGGTTTGGTGCAAATATGCAGATATTTGCAGTACTGACAGGTGCTGCAGCCTATTCCTTGGGACTGAATATTGCTTGGGGTATTTTTGCGGTCTTGCTTGGTAATTGCGTTGGTGCCATTTTTGTTGCCTACCATTCGGCTCAGGGACCTAAATTGGGTATACCGCAAATGATTCAGAGCCGAGCCCAGTTTGGCGTGATTGGTGCGATTCTTCCGCTTATAGTCGTGCTTTTTATGTATATCGGCTATATCGCATTAACAACCCCCTTGGGTGCCCAGGTTTTCCAAAGCCATCTGGGGATGTCGCTGACTGCTGCCAATATATTGTGCAATCTAATTACTTTAGTCTTAGTTGTGTACGGTTATGATCTTATTCATAAAACGGAAAAGTATTTCTCCTTGATCGCCGGAATAATATTTGTCGTCGTTACAGTTGTGGCTCTGCGGCTGCCTGTTCCAGCGGACAGTTATAGCTTCATTCCAGTTAAATTCGGGGTTTTTTGGCTAGCGGTTAGTATAATTGCTACATTCCAAATATCATATGCCCCCTATGTGGCTGACTATTCGCGTTATTTGCCTAAAGAGACTACAACTTTATCAACCTTTGTTTATACTTACTTGGGCCTGGTTATCGCCTGTTGTTGGATGCATATACTGGGGGTGCTTCTTGCTGCGGGTATCAAAGATTATGCCAGCAATGCGACCGACCTCATGGCCAGCCTGTTTAATTATCCAATGTCAGTCGTAGTATTACTAGTAATTCTGTTGGGAGTTATTACTGTCAATGCATTGAACGTATATGGAGCATTCATGTCTTTTGTTACTACAGTAGAACCCTTTACCAAAATACGGGTCAATAAGATGACCAGGCTAATCATTATGACTGCTATCACGGCTTTTTGCACATATTTATCTATTGCGGCATCTAGTAATTTCATGGCCAATTTTACAAATTTCATGAGTATATTGTTGTATTTGATGATCCCTTGGACAGCAATCAATCTTGTGGACTTTTATTTTGTTAAGCACGGCGAATACGATATTGATGCAATCTTTGATCTAAACGGCCGATACGGCAAATTTAACTGGAAGGCTCTTGCGACGTACTTTCTGACATTTGCTGTGGAGTGTCCGTTTGTGAATTGCACTTATTACCAAGGTGCGGTATCTAAGGCTCTCGGCGGTGCTGATTTAGCTTGGCTTGTAGGACTGTTTTTTGCATCCATTGTTTATTATGTATGGTCTACTCGTGCGTGTGGTGTGGTTGCCAGTAAAGAATTAAGTTAGTTATCCTGACTTTGTGGGGCTGACGGACGCAGGGATGTGGTTGGTCATTGTTCGTCAGCCTGCTTACATGACTTTGTGGAGGAACTGCGAAAGATAATGGGTATTGGTCGCTTAAAGACATGTTTTTTATAATATCAATGAAAATAAGTTCTGTGCGGTTGCCAATAAATACATTTTGGGTAACGTGTGGAGAGGAAGGTAGTTATGGAACTAGACAAGCGACAACAGGAGATGTTAGCGGGACAGTACGGAAATGGCACGGCGATGGCTATGAAAATTCAGCTTGCTATCGGAGAAGCTTTTGGCGCCAGCAGGATGGTGCCCATTACCCGGGCCCATGTGGCTTTGAGCAATCAGGAGGCGGACCTTTGGTTCGTTGAAAAAATATTGAAAGCCGGCGCTAAATGTGTTATTTCGCCGACGACTAACCCCGGGTTTTCTTTGCAGTATTTTACCGGTTGTCCGGACGTTTTGCCGGAAGATATTGAACTGATGAATAGGACGCATAACGCTTATAAAGAAATAGGGGCAGTTTTGACTTATACCTGCACCCCCTATATGGGAAGCAATATTCCCCACTTTGGAGAGATTGTAGCGTTTTCCGAATCCAGTGCTACTCCGTTTATTAACTCGGTGTGGGGGGCGCGCAGCAATCGGGAATCAGCGCAAAGCGCTCTTTGTGCCGCTATAACCGGCTATGTGCCGGAGTATGGGTTGCTATTGGCTGAGAATCGGCTGGGAGACATTTTGGTAGAAGTAAAAGCAACTATGAAAAGTGATTTCGAATATCAGTTGCTGGGCTATATGGGTAAAAAGATCGGCAGTGGGATACCGGTTTTTGTTGGTCTTCCTCAAACTATTTCCCCAGAGGCGTTGATGAATCTGGGAGCGCAGCTTAATACTTCCGGGGCTTACGGAATGTATCACATTGTTGGCTTTACCCCGGAGGCCCGCACGGTGGAACAAGCTTTTGGCGGGAAGAAACCGAAAAGAAGTGTCGTCATAACTGATGACGATTTACAAAAGATATTGGCGGAAATTTCGGCGGCTGGTGATAGGAAGGTTGATTTTGCCATGTTTGGCTGCCCCCATATTTCCATCAGCCAAGTTCAAATGATAGCAGAAATAGTCAATGGCAAAAAACTGGCCATTGAGACATGGCTATTGACTTCAAGTTATACCAAGCAGCTGGCGGAGCGGATGGGTCTACAGAAGATTATTAATGACGCCGGGGGAGAAATCGTTGAAGATAGTTGTCCGGATCAACCCTGTTGGCGTCACCTCCAGGGAAAAGTCGGTGTTACTGATTCGCCCAAATGTGCTTATTATCCCAAAAGAAGGGGTATGGACTTTATTATTCGGGATTTGGCAACTTGTGTTGAAGCGGCCCTAAAGGGGGATGTGCAATGAGTCAGCAGATATTTAAGGGACATAAGGTTTCAGAGGGCCTCGCCGAAGGGGCTGTGCTAATTTCGCAGGATGCGATAATGTTTTATCTGATTGACCCTCAAACAGGCATTGTAATCGAAAAGGGACATTTTCTTGAAGGCAAAAGCGTCGCTGGCAAGGTGTTGGTTTTTCCAGGAGGTAAAGGGAGCTCGGTTGTGCAGGCTGACGGGCTGTATCAGCTTGCGGTGAAGAAGAACGCCCCGGCGGCGATGATTATTCAGTATCCGGATACTGTTCTGGTGACTAGCGCAATAATTATGGAATTGCCGATGGTTGACCGGGTGGACGAGGCTTTTTACCAAACCGTGAAAGATGGCGATTTCGTCCGGGTCAATGCTGATACGGGAGAAGTTGAGGTTGTTCTTGCCAGTAACGAGTAATTGCCAGCCAAGGATAGAGTCGCATCTTCTTTAATAAGCTGTGGGTTGTTATATAATTGATTTTGCGGTAGTATTAAATTGGATGATTTATCTGAAGAGGTGTTGTAAATGGCTTGGGTTTATATAATTCTCGGTGGTATCTGTGAAATATTTTTTGCTTTTTCCGCCGAGCGGGCGCAGGGGTATACCAAGCTTGTTCCTACTCTTATGACGTTAGGCGCGGCAGGCGTTAGTATGTGGTTTGTCTCTTTGGCGATGAAAACATTGCCGGTAGGTACGGCTTATGCTGTTTGGACCGGAATTGGGGCCTTTGGCACAGCTTTGGTGGGGATAATTGTCTTTGGAGAACCAAAAGATTTTTGGCGTGTGTTTTTTCTGGGTATGGTTATTCTCGGGACCATTGGTTTGCAAGTTGTAAGCAACAAGTAGCGAATTTATTGCGATAGTCTGACGTATCCTGGACTGCAGGATGCGTTTTTTATTTAGTCTGGCAAATGATCAAATTGACTTATTGCTCAGGCAGTTGTACGCTGGAGATATTGATAACGGCTAATCGAAATAATTTGTCTTTAAAACAACATAATTAATGTGGAATTATGGTGGGGAGACATTAATGGGCAGTTGGAAAGTAAAAATGTTTGGCGTACCGGAAGTACACTTTCAGGATGAGAAGATATTTTTCCCGTTTGCTAAGGCGGAGGGGCTATTTTATTATTTGCTGATGAAGAAGAAGGCCTCACGGGACGAGCTGGCCACCTTGCTGTGGGGTGAAAGCGATGATGTTTCAGCGAAAAAGAATCTGAGAAACGCAGTGTATTTATTAAGAAAGATTTTTGGCGATGAATTTTTGTTAGTACCTACCCGCAATATTATTATACTTAATCCTGCATTTCCCCTGGAATGCGATGTCGAGCAGTTTTTAAACGATGAGGGTAGTGCCCAAATAGATCTATATTCCGGTGAGTTTTTAAGTGAGTTTTTTCTTAAAGACGCCGAGGGATTTGAAGCTTGGTTAATCGGGCAAAGAGAGTATCTGCGGGAATTATTTATTGCGAGATTAAAGAAACTGATTGCTGCTTTATTGCGCGAAAAAAATACGGCAGAAGCGCTCTATTATCTGAAATGTCTGCTTAAGGCTGACGAGTATAATGAAGTGGCTTGCCGTGCGCTGATGAAGGTATATGAGCGGGAACGGGCATTTCATAAAGCCATCCGATTGTACAACAGCTTTAAAGATAAACTGGACAAAGATTTGGGAATAAAGCCTGATGATGAAACGGTGCAAATATATAATCGGATTTGGAATTATAAGGCTGACATGCCGGATGCAGAAGCGGCATCTAGTAATAAGTTCTGGGGGCGGACAGAGGAACTTGCGGTTTTATCACAATATTTCAAGCGATTTCTCCAAAATAGCAGCGCTTTATTCTTGGCGGTGGTTGGTGAGACTGGGGTCGGAAAAACTGCGTTAGTGGAACGCCTGTTTGAGACCGGTAATTTTGGTGATGCCATTGTCTTGAAAACTTATTGTTATCAGATCGAGCAGGCATCTTCTTTAAAATCGTTCGGGCCTTTATTGCGGCAGCTTACTGAAGGGGTTCTGTCGCCGGGAATCAAATTGCCGACTCTTTGGGTTCAGACTTTGCTGGCAGTGTTTCCGGCATTGGCGGATGAACCGTTGTTTGAGAATATCGAGCAAAGCGTCAATTTCACTATGGAAAATTCGTTTGTCAGAGAAGTAATTATCAGTATTTTGAAAAAAGCGGCAAATGGCCGAAAAACGATAATTTTTATTGATGACCTGCAATGGGCTGATATTGATAGTTTGTTGCTATTGAAGGAATTAATTTTAAAGAATCCGGAAGATTTCATGATTATCAGTACTTGCCGTAACGAGTATCTGCAAGAGATTAATGCAGAGATGACATCTTTGGAGAGGCACGAAAAGTTCAAGTATTTAACTTTGCCTCCTTTTGGCTTGGAGGAGGTTAAAGAATTCGCAGCGTTCATGTTGCCGCCGGAAAGAATATTGCCGGAACTGACGGAAACTTTGTTTTATCGAACGGAAGGCAATGCTTTATTTCTTGTTGAGTATTTCAACCTGATCAAAGATGGGCTGGATATTAATGCAATATCGTCGCGAATTCAGGCGGTGTTAAAAGACCGGGTAATGTCGGTGTCGCAACCGAGCCAAAATGTGCTCAGTCTTGCCGCGTTTTTTGTCAAGGAAGTGGATTTTGAAGATTTAATGGCAATGTGCAATTTGAATGAGTTTGAGTTGTTGAAGATCATCGAAGAACTGCAAACGAAGAATTTGTTGGTAGAGGTGCCGGAGCGGAGCCGCAACAAGAATTTGTACAAATTCTCACATTCCCTGGTTCAGGACTTTGTCTATTCTGAGTTGTCATTTTCACGCCGGAAGTTATTGCACAATAAAATCGGCCTGCTGATGGAGTCAAAGCTAAGGAATGATTTGCGGGACCGTGATTTATATGGGGCGTTGGTTTATCATTTTTCCAACTCGGGAAACAGAATGAAAGTCCTTGAATATACGATTAAATTGGCGACCGAGTATTCATTTGTAAATCAGGAATTATTTCCGCTCATGACTGATGAGTTTCTCAAGGGTAGTGGGAATCTTTATTTGGAGCAAAGCCGATTGACCAAGTTGTTGCAGGAGATTGATGGCCTTATTACCGATATTAATGAGACGGAAGGAAATTCGGAGCAATTGCAGCGCCATGAAGTTGCCTATTTGGACATGCTGGGCCGGTCATACATTTGGCAGGACGAGTATCGCCGGGGTTTGAAGACAATCAGGCGAATGATAAGGCTGGCTGAAGCAATTGGCTGCAAAGAATACGTCATAAAGGGCTATCAGCAGGTTGTGTATTATGGTATCAGAAAGAACAGCGCCAGAATCGTCAAACGTTTTGCCGGAGAGATAATGGAAACGGCAACGAAATTTAATTATAAAGATTGCATTGGTCTGGCCTTCAGGTTTCTTGGGGTGGCCTGTTTTATTGAAAAAGACTATCCTCAGGCGGAAGAATATTATCGGCGGTCAATTGCCGCATTTGTCAGATTGGAAGACGATAATAGCAAGTACACATTAGGTGTTGCGGCCGCCTATAATTATATTGGCGATCTAAGACGTTTTTCTGGTGAATTTGATCAGGCGATTGATTATTACGAAAAAGCCATAGGTCTTTGTATAAGTAAGAATATTTATAAAGGGCTGTCAGTTTTTTATACTAATGCCGGACATGTGGCATTTAATATGCGAGATTATCCAAAAGCGAAGAAATATTTTGGCGAAGCGCTCGCCGCTAATGAACGGCTTGGCGCCCAGTGGGGACATTCAACCTTGCAGGGATTGTTGGCGGTGGTCGCTGTCAGGGAAGGGCTGCTGGCTGAAGGATTAGTCTGGCTGAAGAAGGCGGATTCATCTGCTGCGTGGTCGAAGAATCCTTATCACCGGGGCATGCTGGACAGAGTCAAGGCGGAACTTAGGCATATTACCGACAAAGACGATCAAGCCAGAAGAATCCTAGCTGATTATTTGCCAATGTCTGCTCAGGAATATCTTGGCAGAAGTAAGGAATCACTGGCTAAAGTGGGGGATATTCATGAGACTGAGGATTTGGAGCTTATGTTTCAGTCCACCGTTTCATGAAGATTATTTGATGAAAAATACGAGAAAATACAGCACTTCTTCGCTCTAGGTATTTTTAGTGATTTGGCGAAAAAAATTGACAATAATGCAACCTATGACTATAATAAATTTGAAGTTAATAAAAATTGTTACTATGCCTATAGTTATGAGGTGTTAGGGGGCAAACTCTATTGAGGTTTGCCCTTTTCGTTTGTCAATTGGTAAATGTCTTTTGTTATAAAGCAAAACCAACGAAGGTTTATGCTTTGTCACTGGCAGGGAATAGTAAGTAAGAACGGGATATTCCCTATATTTGCTCTGTAAATAAGTCCTAAGGAATGACGGCAAAGACCGTAGAAGGAGTATATATGTATAAGCTGGAACGGAATGATATTCAACTCGGGAAATTAGCGACCCTTTTGCTGCTTTTTTCTGGCGAAGCCGAAATGGAACTTATGAAATCAGGACGGGAATATGGCTATAAGCTATATAAAGGAAGAGTGGGTTCGATGGATTCTGCTAAAATTTTTGCGGCGGTGGAAACTGCCGCAAAAAAAGAAGGTCTTACTGCTGAGCATTATCGGGAAGAACACGCCTTATATCATGCGATTTTAGAGGCGTATCAAGGAATTTGCCGCGGACAAGTGGGGCTGGGCAATGTATTGCGAACTGCCGGACTATTGTTTACAATTGTACGAGGAAAGAGATTTCCGGGTGGCGAAGCTGATGGCGAATGGATTGCCGTTGCCATGTACGGTAATCTGGGAGCGCCGATTAAGGGTTATGAGCATGAAGTTCTGGGCTTGGGCATTAATCCTATCTGATTTTCGCCGCTACTATATTTTAACTAAGAGTTGTCAGGAACGATGCTTAAAGGGGGGACGGCTTAGGGACGTATGATCCGCTGGTGTGGCTGAGGGATGCCGCTAGTCAGGTGCAAATTAGGAGGAGGTAAAACTGTGAATACAGACGTGGAACTTGCTGAAAAGAATGTCGGCACGCAGGAAGGCAAAGGAGAAAAACTTAAGCGAAACTTGAAAGTTAGGCACATGACCATGATCGCCATTGGTGGTGCGATTGGTACTGGCCTATTCCTTGCCAGTGGCGCGTCAGTCAGTACCGCCGGGCCGGGAGGAGCCGTTTTATCCTATCTAATTATCGGTATTATGGTTTATTTTGTTATGACCAGTCTTGGTGAAATGGCCACTCTCATGCCGGTTTCCGGTTCCTTTGAAACTTACGCCACTAGATTCGTTGATCCGGCTTTCGGGTTCGCTCTGGGTTGGAACTACTGGTTCAGCTGGGTTATGACTGTTCCTTGTGAACTTGCGGCAGCTGACATTGTAATGAAGTACTGGTTTCCTAACTCATCAGACATTATGTGGAGTACCCTGTTTTTGGCAATTTTATTTGTTTTAAACTTCATGTCGGCCCGGGCATACGGCGAGGCCGAATTTTGGTTCGCAGGCATTAAAGTGATTACCTGTGTCGTTTTTATCGTTGTCGGCTTATTGATGATTTGCGGCATTATTGGCGGACATCCCATCGGTATGGAAAACTGGCATAAAGGCAACGCCCCCTTCGTCGGCGGCTTCTTCGGTATAATGGCTATCTTCATGATTGCCGGCTTCTCTTTCCAGGGGACTGAGATCGTAGGCATCGCCGCTGGTGAAAGCGAGGACCCGGATAAAAACGTGCCCAAAGCTATTAATAGCGTTTTCTGGCGGATTATGCTGTTCTATGTTGGGGCAATTATTATCATCAGTTGGATAATTCCCTATACTGATCCCAACCTCATTAACACCTCGCTTGACAACGTTGCAGTAAGTCCCTTTACGCTGGTGTTTCAACGGGCGGGCTTCGCGTTTGCGGCAGCGGTGATGAACGCGGTCATCCTCACTTCGGTGTTGTCGGCCGGCAACTCGGCCATGTATGTGGCTACCCGCATGCTTTATGCCCTAGCGATGGAAGACAAAGCGCCGAAGATGTTTAGAAAGGTCAATTCCCGCGGCGTACCGACCAATTCTTTATATCTGGCGACTATTTTTGGTTTCGTTGCTTTTCTTGCATCCGTCTACGGCCAAAACATTTACATTTGGCTGCTAAACCTTGTCGGCATGACCGGGTTTATTGCCTGGGTCGGCATAGCCGCCTGTCATTATCGGTTCCGTAAAGCTTACATTTTCCAGGGACGCGACCTAAGTGCCCTCAAGTACAAGGCGTTGTGGTTCCCGTTTGGCCCTCTTTTTGCCTTTGCGATCTGTATAATCGTTATGCTCGGCCAGAACTATGGGGCATTTACGGGTGGCACGATCGACTGGAATGGCGCCGTAGCGTCATATTGCGGCATACCGCTTTTCTTCATTTTCTGGATTGGCTATAAAGTTGCCAAGAAGACCAAAGTGGTTCCACTGAAAGACTGCGATTTCAGCATGCCCAGTGAATAAGCTATAAGTTTAGCTAGATGATTCCATTGGCGTCAGAATTGAAGATGATTATAATATTATGTTAATTGCGAAGTAGCCTATAGTTGTTAGATAATAGGGGGCAAAACTTGGTATAGTTTTGCTCCCTGTTTTTTTATTTTGCAAAATAATCCGCGTAGATGGAGGGTATAAAATGATACAGCTTGATGGGGATTCTTTAACTCTGGGTGATGTTGTAAAGGTTGCCCGCAGGTTTGAAACTGTTGAAATAAGTGAGGCAGGAAGACGCCAGATTGTAGCAAGCCGGGCCATTGTAAATGACGTGCTGGAAAAGGAGAGTCCGGTATATGGTATTTCCACCGGATTTGGTGATTTCAGCCGGATCTTTATTTCCAGGGAAAAGCGAGAGAAACTTCAGCGAAATCTCATCCTCAGTCACGCTACGGGAGTGGGGGAATGTCTGCCGGAGGATGTTGTAAGGGCAGCGATGTTGCTTAGAGCGAACTCACTGTGTAAAGGTTATTCGGGGATTAACCTATCTACTGTTGAAACTTTACTTGCCATGCTAAACCGCCGGGTGTATCCGGCTGTCCCGGCCAAAGGATCGGTAGGAGCCAGCGGGGATTTGGCGCCCTTGTCGCATATAATGCTGGTGATGCTGGGAGAAGGGCAAGCTTTTGTTGACGGCAAACTGGTAACTGGCGCCGAGGCGTTGGCGGCGGCTGATATATTAGCTGTTACGCTTGGCGGCAAAGAAGGATTGGCGCTAATTAACGGAACTCAAGTTATGACAGCGGTGGGGTGTTTAGTCTGGCAGGACTCAGTGGAATTGATGAAGTTGGCCGATGTTGCGGCCGCCCTTTCACTGGAGGCTCTTAAGGGAACCCGTACTGCTTTTGATTGTCGTATTGGCCGCGCCAGGCCGCATATTGGACAGATAGGTACCGCCGAAAACATGCTGCGCCTTACCGAGAAAAGCGGGATTATTTCTTCTCATGCCAACTGCTCTAAAGTTCAAGATGCTTATTCACTGCGTTGTGTTCCGCAGGTGCACGGCGCATCCAAGGACGCATTGCGAAGGGTTGAGGAGACCTTGGTTGTTGAGATCAATGCTGCTACTGATAATCCCCTAATTATGCCGGATAACGGTGAAATTTTGTCTGGAGGTAATTTCCATGGGCAGCCGGTAGCGCTGGTAATGGATTATTTAAAATTGGCGCTAGCAGAGCTTGGCAGCATTTCCGAGCGGCGTCTCAATCGTTTGATGGATTCACACCTTAGCGATCTACCTGCCTTTTTAACCGCCTATCCTGGCGAGAACTCAGGATTAATGATTGTACAATATACTGCAGCGTCTCTAGTATCAGAAAACAAGGTGCTGGTACATCCGGCAAGTGCTGATTCAATTCCTACATCAGCTAATCAGGAAGATCATGTCAGTATGGGAACTATTGCGGCCAGGCAGGCCAGGGAAATTTTAGAGAATGTGCGCTATATTTTGGCAATTGAAAGTATGGCGGCGGCTCAGGGTATTGATTTTCTGGCACCATTGGCTCCAGGGGCCGGAACCGGGGCTGCTTACAAAGTAATCCGGGAAACGGTACCTCGCCTTGATGAAGATCGGGTGCCGTCGCCGGATATATATGCAGTTTATCAACTTATTGCGAACGGTACTATGCTAGAAGCCGTAGAGAGAGTTGTGGGGCCATTGGCGTATGGCAAAACTTGTTCTGAATAAACTGTTTTCAACGGCCTAAAGAGCCTTATCTAGGCTCTTTAGGCCGTTAAAAGCTTCGCTTTGCGTCTTATGGTTGGTATAATAATTCACAGTTGGTTGGTGACAAGGAATACTTACCGGCATATAATTAAATTACATACTTACTCACTATTATTAAAAGGCGGTTAGGAGTAATCCAGCTGTCTTTTTTATTGCTGGAATTTTGTCTCCGGCTTTATGCTGCCTATTACTATTAAATATATCTTTGAAGGTGGAAAACATATGTCAGGGTATACATACGTGTTATTGTCGGCTTTGGGTTACTCAGCCATGCCCATTTTGTTAAAATTGGTCTATGCTCAGGGGATAAGCCCGCTTTTGCTGCTGATGGCCAACGGCTTGTTTGGCTGCGTATTTGCTTTAGGCGGAATTTTGTTTTATAAGCCGGAGCTATTAAGGATCACTTGGCCGCAGGGAAGGCGGCTGATCATCCAGGGCTTGTTCGGCAATTTGTTTGCCTCTGCTTGTTACTTCTTTGCCTTACAACATATGACTGCATCTTTGACCACGCTTATTCTTTTTACCCATCCAGCGCTGGTCATGCTTTTAGCGGCGGTTTTTTATAAGGAGCGGCTTAGCATCTATCATTACCTTTCGCTGGTCGCCATCTTGATAGGGTGTTTTTTAGCTATCGATATTTTTTCTTTTGAAGCGGTGCATGCAACGGTTCTGGGCTTGATTTTGGCGGTTGGAGCCAGTTTCGGCCAGGCATTTGTCAATTTTTATGGACAGAAAACGCTGGAGAATATTCATCCCATGACTGTACTTACTTACATTGTGTTTATTCAGACGCTGGGATATGTAAGCTTGTCCCCGTCGCTGGTGCTGCAGATTGGGATGTTGGGGTGGAATGTACTTGCCCTAATAGCAGTCCTCGCAGCTTTTACCTGGTTGATACCGAATCTTTTTATTCTCAAGGGTCTGGAATTGATTGGAGCAAGCCGGGCTTCCCTGCTGAGCACTGTTGAACTACCTCTCACAATTATTTGGGCGACTATTGTCTTGGGGGAGAGAATGAACTGGGTGCAGGCTGCTGGCGGATTACTTATTTTGGGTGGGCTTATCCTCCTGCGGGAGGTGGATAAGTCGCCGGTGGTTGTACCGGAAAGATGACTCGCGGGTTTCCCAGGCTTCTCAGGCTGGCGATAAAGGCCCATCTGCGGCGTTGCTCCTCAAAGCGTTTGCTTGCGTACACTCGTACGCGTCGGTCGATCACTTGCCATCCTTGGCGTGATCGACACTAGGTCATCCATGACCGTCGCGGCGCACTTTTCCGGGCGGCTCGCACACTGTTCGTAAGAAATTCGCCTGCCAACAGTGTACGCTGATAAAACTGGTGAAACCAGAACGTGCATCTGGACCTTTCTCACCAGCCTTTGTTTTTTTACAAAGACTGATTGGATTTTTTCTAAATACTTGGCAGAGCCTAATGTCTAGGCTCTTTTTATTATAAATAATAAGAATATTGAGATGTTAATGATGATGACCATTTTTGGGGTTTTGTTGCTTGCGTTTCGGCGTTCGTAGCATTATAGTCAAAGTAGTTGACGTTTTATTGACCTTAGCATGATAACGTTGTTGTTAACAACAGGCGAATTTTTTTATGGAGGCCTAACCGATAATGATTGATAATTTTAAAATTGCCGATGCCATGACAATCAAACTTGACACTGAGTTGCCAGTTATGCCGGAATTCAGTTCCGACGTGCGTCGCGCGCCATGCCGGGGGTTCCGGTTGACGCCGGCCCAAACCGAAGTGGCTTTAAAGAATGCACTGCGCTATGTGCCGCATGCGTTGCATGAAACGCTGGCCCCTGAATTTCTCGATGAACTACTAACCTGGGGCCGCATATACGCCTATCGCTTTCGACCTCAAGGGCGAATCTGGGGACGATCTATTGACGAGTACCAAGGCAAATGCTTGGCCGGGCGGGCTCTACAGGTGATGATCGACAACAACCTTAGTTTTGAGGTTGCTCTCTATCCTTATGAATTGGTGACTTATGGGGAAACCGGTCAGGTATGCCAGAACTGGCTGCAGTATCGACTGATAAAAAAGTATTTGGAAGAATTGACTGAAGATCAGACGCTTGTCGTGCAATCAGGTCATCCGCTAGGGCTGTTTCCTTCCCGGCCGGATGCTCCGAGGGTGGTTATTACCAATGCTTTAATGGTCGGGATGTTTGACAATCAGGCGGACTGGGAGATCGCGGAGCAGATGGGGGTGGCCAACTACGGGCAAATGACGGCAGGTGGCTGGATGTATATCGGCCCGCAGGGAATTGTGCATGGAACTTTCAATACCTTGCTTACTGCTGGTCGCATGAAGCTTGGCGTTGCTGGCGATGGCGATTTGCGGGGCAAGTTGTTCATCAGTTCGGGTCTGGGCGGGATGAGCGGAGCTCAGCCCAAGGCAGTTGAAATTGCCAACGGGGTCGGCATAATTGCCGAGGTGGATTATTCCCGCATTAAGACCCGCCATGATCAAGGTTGGGTCCAAGCTGTATCCGCCGATTTGGCCGAGGTGTTTCGCCTGGCAGACGAGTATTTGAAAAAAGCAGAGCCTATTTCTATTGCATACCATGGCAATATTGTCGATTTGCTTGAGTATATGGTGAAAAACGGTATTCCGGTCGACTTGTTGTCTGATCAGACTTCCTGCCATGTGGCTTATGATGGCGGTTATTGCCCCCAGGGAGTGAGCTTTGAACAGCGGACAGCCCTGCTGGCTGGTGACCGGGAATTGTTCAGAAAAAAGGTAGATGAATCGCTGCGGCGGCATTATGAGTTAATTAAAGAACTGGTAGCCCGCGGGACGTACTTTTTTGATTATGGTAATTCGTTTATGAAGGCTGTTTATGATGCCGGGGTCCAGGCTATTTCCAAGAACGGCGTCGATGAAAAAGATGGGTTTATCTTCCCTTCTTATGTTGAAGATATTATGGGGCCGGAACTCTTCGATTATGGATATGGCCCGTTCCGGTGGGTTTGCCTGAGCGGCAGTGACGAAGATTTGGCTAAGACCGATAAAGCGGCTATGTCCTGTATTGATCCCACGCGGCGCGGGCAGGACAGGGACAACTACATGTGGATCCGGGATGCTGAGAAGAATAAATTGGTGGTCGGAACAAAGGCTCGCATTTTATATCAGGATGCTGAGGGGCGGAAAAAGATAGCCCTTAAATTTAATGCAATGGTTCGCGATGGAGTTGTTGGCCCGGTAATGCTCGGGCGGGATCACCATGATGTAAGCGGTACTGATTCTCCTTTCCGCGAGACTGCCAACATCAAGGATGGCAGTAATGTAATGGCTGACATGGCCACCCAATGTTTCGCCGGAAATGCGGCCAGAGGGATGACGTTAGTGGCGCTGCACAACGGCGGTGGCGTAGGCATCGGCAAAGCAATTAACGGAGGATTTGGTCTGGTGCTGGACGGGAGCGAACGTGTCGACAATATTATCCAGTCGGCCATATTGTGGGATGTCATGGGTGGAGTGGCCAGGCGTTCATGGGCCAGGAATGAAAATTCCATCACGACGTGTATGGAGTTTAACCGGCAGTACGCTGGGAACGGCCATATTACTCTGCCGTATATTCCAGAGGAAGCGCTAGTTTCTGAAACGGTAAAGAAGGCCTTTGCCAAGCACAACCCCCGCTAGCAGGCAATTGGTGCAGTTGATTTTAAATAGCAGTAGATAAGTAACAGGAGGGAAATATTATGTCAAAACTAGTTGAGTGCATTCCAAATTTTAGCGAGGGTCGGCGGCCGGAGGTTATAGCTGCCATTGTCGATGTTATTAAGGCTGTGCCTGCGGTAATTTTCATGGACCAGTCTTCAGATGAGAGCCATAATCGCAGTGTAATTACTTTCGCCGGTACACCGGAAGGGGTAAAAGAGGCGGCTTTCCAGGCGGCGAAAAAAGCTATAGAATTGATTGACATGACTAAACATAAGGGCGAGCATCCGCGGATGGGAGCTATTGACGTTTTGCCATTTGTGCCGGTTAAAGGCGTAACTGTGGAAGAGTGTATCAATCTTTCGCGCGAAGTTGGCTTAAGACTGTCAGAGGAATTGAATTTACCGGTATTTCTCTATGAAGATTCGGCAAGCACACCGGGGAGGCAAAACCTGGCCAACATTCGTCGCGGGCAATTTGAAGGCATGGCTGAGAAAATAGCCAAGCCTGAGTGGGCGCCTGATTTCGGCAAACCCCAGATTCATCCCACTGCGGGGGTTGTGGCCGTAGGGGCCCGTATGCCGCTGGTTGCTTACAATATTAATTTGGATACTTCGGATATTAAGATTGCCAATGAGATTGCCAAGGTTATCAGAGAAAGCAGCGGTGGCCTGAATTTTGTCAAAGCCATCGGAGTTATGTTGGAAGATCGCAATATTGCCCAGGTATCGATCAATATGACCAATTACCCTAAAACTCCGCTATATCGAGTGTTCGAACTGGTGAAGTTCGAAGCCCGGCGCTATGGTGTGGGCATCTTGGCGAGCGAAATCATCGGGCTTACTCCGATGAATGCCTTGATTGACTCAGCCAAGTATTATCTCCAGCTGGAAGGCTTTAATGAAGACAAGCAAGTGCTGGAGAATTACGTTATGCAAGCCGAATAATTATAGGGTCGGTGATAAAAGATGCGAATTATCGTCAAAAATATTGGCTTGTTGGCTACCGCGCGTGGTAATTCGGCGCGAAAAGGGGAGCAGCAGGGAGAAATTGAGCTGATACCCGATACTTATGTGGTAATTAAGGACAATCTGTTCGAGGAAATCGGCGGCGCTCATCAGACCGGAAATTGGAGCGAGTCTGGCGATACAAAGGTTATTGACGCAGGTGGGGCTTTGGTGACACCAGGCCTGGTTGATGCTCATACCCATCTGGTGTTTTCTGGTTGGCGGCAGAAAGAATTGCAGCTTAAATTGCAGGGCATGACGTATCTTGAGATCCTGAAGCAAGGTGGCGGTATACTCAATACGGTAAGGGCAACCCGCCAGGCAAGTTTGGCTGAGCTGGTCGCCGCCGGCAAAAAGTCTTTGGCGGTTATGCTGGCCCATGGTACGACTACCTGTGAAGTGAAAAGCGGCTATGGTCTCACACTTGAAGATGAAATAAAGTCGCTGGAAGCGGTTGCGGAGCTTGGCAAGTGCCAGCCGATGGATCTGGTTGCAACTTTTATGGGAGCTCATGCCGTGCCGCCTGAGTTTGAAAAGTCCCGAGAGCTTTATATTGACCTGGTGTGCAACAAGATGCTGCCGGAAATTGCCAAAAGGAAATTGGCTGTGTTCTGTGATGTGTTTTGCGAAACGGGAGTCTTCGGACTGGGTGAGTCGCGGCATATTTTGGAGTGCGGCAAGCACTATGGGTTGTTGCCAAAGATTCATGCGGATGAGATTACCCCGCTGGGCGGAGCAAACTTGGCAGGGGAAGTTGGTGCCATTTCAGCTGAACACTTGATTCACGCTGGTGATGAAGGTCTGACAAGAATGGCGGCCGCTGGCACGATAGCTGTTGTGCTGCCGGGAACTTCTTTTTATTTGAATGAAGATTTTGCCCGCGCGAAAAAGATGGTTGAACTCGGTATTCCTGTGGCGGTAGCGACTGATTTCAATCCCGGTTCGTGCCCGACCGAGTCATTGCAACTGCCGATGAATCTGGCCTGTCTGAAATATCGCCTGACACCTGCAGAGGTGCTGACGGCAGTGACTATAAATGCAGCAGCGGCTATTGGCCGGGCGCAGGATGTCGGGACTGTCGAGCAAGGGAAACAGGCCGATCTTGTTATCTGGCAAGCGCCGGATTTGAATTTCATTTTTTATCATTGGGGAGTAAATCTGGTCAGGTCGGTTATGAAACGGGGAGAAATCGTTGTCTAGCGTGACCGGCTGGCGATAAAGGCCCAGCTGCGTCTGCAGAGGAAGTTCGCTCTACGAGCGAACAAAGCGACCACATCGTCGCTGAAGCATCGTGTGTCTGCTTTTCCGGGAGCGCGCTTGCCGTACTCCGGTACTGTCTGCGCGCGCTTCCTCGCAGCGACCCGCACAATGTTCGTAAGAGGTTCGCCTACAAGCAGTGTACGCTGATAAAACTGGCGAAACCAGAGCGTGCATCTGGACCTTTCTCACTAGCCTTTGACTTTTCATAAAAATGGATTTAAACTTTCGTAAATAGCCGAAGAAACAAGTGCGAAAAGGATGGCGAATATATGAAATTGGTTGATCTTACGGTGAGAGATTTTCTGAAGACCTTGGCTTCTGATGCGCCGGCTCCTGGGGGCGGCTCTGTATCGGCGCTGGCTGGGTCAATGGGGGCGGCCTTGACGGTGATGGTGGCTAACCTCACTATTGGCAAGGAAAAGTTTAAGGACAAAGAGCCGCTGGTTCAAGAAATTTTGGCGAAAAGCCGCACTGCTATGCAAGAGCTGATGGAGCTTGTCGATCGCGATACTGAGGCTTTTAATAAGGTGTCGGCTGTGCTCGGAATGCCAAAAAGCACGGACGAAGAAAAGGCCGCCAGACGGGCGGCGATGGAGGAAGCTCTGAAGTATGCCACTGTCGTCCCGTTTGAGGTCATGGAAAAATCGGCTGCCGCTCTGCAGAATTTAGAAAAAGCGGTTAACAACACGAATCCGTCTGCCCTCAGTGATCTTGGCGTGGCGGTTCAGTGTCTTATGACCGCTGTTCATGGTGCGTGGCTGAATGTCTTGATCAATTTGGGGGGCATCAAGGATCAGGGTTTCGCTGCCGGGTATCGGGAGAAGGGCAAACAATTGATGACAGAGTGCCTCTCGATTGCCGGCAAAATCAGCAGAAACATCGAGGAGCAGTTGTAGTCTGAGACGGCTGTGCGAAAGACCTCAGGGGTCGTCTTAACACTAAAGGAGGAAGTCAGTTGCTTGATTGGGTAAAGGAATATCCGGGTGCTGTGACGGTCTGTGATGTGAGTGGTAGTATTCTGTATATGAACGATAAGGCCCGAACGACTTTTGGTAATGAGCTTATTGGTAAAAACGTACTAGACTGTCATCCTGTAGCGGCGCGGAATAAACTCGCTGAAATGATCAAGACGCAAGCAGCTAACAGTTATACTATTGAAAAAGCCGGTGTAACAAAGCTAATACATCAAACGCCATGGTTCGATGGCGGCGTGTATAAGGGGTTTGTCGAGCTGTCAATTGAGATTCCCCAGCATATGGAGCATTTTGTGAGAACAGCCGCAAGCGGGCAGGAGTAAAGATTAGGCGAAACTCAATATTGAAAAGCGATGGGAAATGTTGACATTTATCCCGTCGCTTTTTAATTGAATTATGGTATTTTCACTCCGGGAGCAGTTGACGTTGTGTTGACAGGCTGTTGTTATAATATTTTTAGCAGTATTTTTATGCCTCTTTTAGAAAGGGGAGAAGTTTCGGCCGTTTATTGCGGCTGTATTCCGGATGCTGGTACTAATATTCCCCAGACCAGGAAAAAATACAATAAAGCTTATCAGTGGAAGCTGGAGGATTGCGTGAAAAACAGAATTTTGCAATGTTTTTGCATTGCGGTCGGCTGTTTAATTGCCGCTGTGTCGATCAATCTTTTTATTGTTCCCCACCACCTGTTAAGTGGTGGTATTAGCGGTGTGTCGATTATCTTATATTTTTTGTTCCACTTTCCAATAGGTCTACAAATACTGTTGATGAATATCCCCTTGCTGTATGTTGCCTATAAATTTATCGGCAAGGAATACGCGATTACAACCATCTATGGAACTATCCTGTTTTCAGCATCGATAGATGCTACCAGGTTTCTGTCTAATTTAAATATCCTGGAGGATCCCATGTTAGCCTGCATAACGGCTGGAGTGCTCTCCGGGCTTGGTTCCGGATTGATATTTCGCTGCAATGGAAGCGTTGGCGGATTGGATATTGTCGCAATGGTGGTTCGCAAGTATTATTCTTTGAATTTTGGTTTCGTCAGCTTTTCTGTAAATTGTATCCTTATGGTACTTGCGGCAAGTCTTTTTGGTCTCAAACTGGCTGTTCTGACCTTGATATCTATGTTTATCAGCGCCAACATTACAGACAAGGTTGTCGAGGGATTCAATCGTAAGAAGAATATTTTTATTGTTTCCTATAACGCAGAAAAAATAGCTGAAGCGATTTTAAAGGAAGTAGGCCGTGGAGCTACTATACTGCAAGGGGAAGGAGCTTTTACCCATCAGGAAAAGCGAGTGGTGTTTGTTGTTGTCAGCCTTACGCAGATAGCTAAGATCAAGCTTCTAGTTCAGGGGGTTGACCCCAATGCATTTATGATTGTTCATGATGTGGCGGAAGTCATGGGAAGAGGATTTACTCTGCCAGGAGTAAATAATAATATTCAAAAGTAAGTTGTAGCTTTATGCCGTAAATTAAAACCGCTTCCAGGCATTGGCGCTTGGAAGCGGTTTTTTTGTAAAAGAAAAACTGTTTTGAGAATGATTGAACCTTGGGGTGTTATTATTCACGCATGTCGCAGGTGATACCCCAACGCTTTTTCATCCGGAGGATCATTTCAATAACTTCCTGTTTTGTAGGCATATTTTCAGGCCCTCTAATTTGAGCAAGCCGATTGCGGGCTTCATCTATTTCTTGCTGACTAATTCTCTCTTTTTGCATAAAAACCGCCTCTTCTTAGGTGATAAACAGGGAAATTTGCAAACCGCGAGGTCGCAGTGACTTTTAGCGACAGTCGCACAACTTGCCCTAATAATATAATAACATCACCTCGCCCGCACAATTTGTCATAAATTGTAAACAATATAACTTTTTTTAAATAAATAATTACTTATAGTAAATTGATTGGTAATAATAGAATTTTTGGAAGGAAATGGTTGATCTTTGTCGAAATTATCAAATAAATATTATTAGTAAATTATAAATCAGAGCGCTTTGGCGGGCGCGGGTAACTGAATTACGAATGTGTACAGCCAGGAAAAAAATATAATTAGTTGTTGATTCGGGGCAGGAGATTATCCTGATTTAGTCTAATTAATTGATTTTATTGACTGCCAAAGAACAAAACAGCGTGCCGACGCCGTAGAAGAATGTTGAAAGGCGGACTGTATGTAAGATAAGGTCGGAAAAGTGACTGGTTGAAGAACGATTTTTGGAGCTCTGCCGAGTTGAATATGAACTAGAATACGACGCTTTATCTTCGGTTTAGGGGGTATTTGAATGCGACAGGACTTTTGCATCAATGACGAACGGGTCTTGGTAACTCTGGCTGGTAATCTGAGCATGGCGGAAGCTGCGCTGCTTAGGACAAAATTGTTTGGTCTCACCGACGAGGGTCACAAAAATTTCTACATTAATATGCTGGAACTCGATTATATCGACAGCTCGGGTATGGGCGTCCTGGTGGCTGTCCAGAAGCGGGCGCTGCAAAAGGACGGGGGAGTTGTTCTCAGCGGATTAAATGGGGTCGTGAAAACGTTGTTTGAAATGACTAATCTAAATGATATGTTTGAGGTCAAGTAAGAGGAAACACCTGATGCTTCTTGCGGTTTGCTGCTCCTTGTATCTGTACCGAAGCCTGCGATAGCAGGTTGTTTTGTCGTAACCCGATGCCAGCAAAAGGGGATCGGAATTTTTTTTGCTGTTTTTTAGAGTATCGCTTCTTGCAGAGATAAATAATATGGGCTAGAATCGTAGTATAGTTTTCGCTGTTTATTTCACAAGATTTGACAAAGTAAGAGGGGATAATGTGGCCAAGATATTGGTTATCAATCCTGGGTCAACTTCAACCAAGGTTGCTGTTTTCGCTGGGGGCCGGGAATTATTTAGGAAGACGGTAGAACATACCTCGCATGACCTTGAACCTTTCCCCCGGGTGTTTGATCAGTACCAATATCGCCTTGATTTAATATTGGCTGCTTTAGAAGAGGCGGATGTTGCTTTATCTTCAGTGGATGCGGTCGTTGGACGGGGCGGCTTGCTCAAACCGCTGCCAGGTGGTGCGTATTTGGTAAACGAGCAGATGGTGGCAGATCTGAAGCTGGCTGCGCGAGGCGAACACGCATCGAATTTAGGCGCGGTGCTGGCGTTTAATCTGGCTAGCGAATTCAAGGTTGCGGCGTTTATTGTCGATCCGGTGTCGGTGGATGAACTTGAGCCGGTGGCCAGGATATCCGGTTTTGCAGGAATTGAGCGAATAAGCCTGTCCCATGCTCTGAATATGCGGGCGGTGGCGCATCAGGTCGCCCAGCAGTTGGGTAAAGGGTATCAGGATGTTAATTTAATAACAGCTCATTTGGGGTCTGGCATTTCGGTGGTTGCCCACCGCCGGGGAAGAATGGTTGATGTCAGCAATGGGAAGGATGAGGGCGCATTTTCGCCTGACCGCTCTGGCGGGGTACCTTCAACGCCATTGATGAAGCTGTGCTTTTCCGGTGAGTATACTGAAGCAGAAATGACTGCCAGGTTAATGGGATCTGGCGGGGTTTATGCCTATCTCGGCACAAAGGATATCCGGGAAATTGAAAAGTTGGCGGCAGGAGGCCATGAACAGGCGGAATTGCTGTTAACGGCAATGTCTTATCAGGTGGCTAAGGAGATTGGGGCCATGGCCGCGGTTTTAGCCGGGGCGGTTGATAGGATAATTCTGACCGGAGGAATAGCTTATTCTACGCGGATTGTAGAAGATATTAGCTGTAGGGTGAGGTTTATCGCCCCGTTGGTGATTGCTGCCGGTGAGCAGGAGATGGAAGCGCTGGCCCAAGGTGCGCTAAGGGTGCTAAGTGGCGAGGAACAGGCTAAAGTTTATTCGTAGGAGGAACTGCCGTGCTCCAGAGTTTGGCGGATGTTTTAATCAAGGTCCGAGATTTAGCCAGGTGTACTATCAGTGTGGCCGCCGCTCAGGACAAGGATGTGCTCCAGGCGGTCAAGGCAGCTGGTGAAAGTGGCTTGGCCCAGGCTATTTTGGTTGGTGATGCGGGGATTATTAAGCCGCTCTTGGCGGAAGTGGGCCTTTCTGCCGATACTCCAATTGTGCATGAGCCTGATATTAATCAGGCGGCGCTGACTGCCGCCTGGTTGGTGAAATGCGGTGAGGCGCAGGTATTAATGAAAGGCGCGGTAAACAGCAGCGATTTTCTGCGTGCGGTGCTCCACCATGAAAAGGGGCTAAGGACTGGCAGGTTGCTTAGCCATTTGGCGGCCATGGAGGTCCCTGGTGAAGCGAAGCTTGCTTTTGTCAGCGACGGTGGCATAAATATTGCTCCTGGACTGAAGGAAAAGAAAGATATTTTGGTTAATGCTTTATTGACGCTGCACTCTCTTGGTATTGCCGAACCACATGTGGCTGTTTTGGCCGCGAATGAGGTCGTCAGTCCGGGGATGCCGGCCACTGTGGATGCCAGGGCATTGGTCCGGATGAGCCTGAGCGGTGAGCTGCCTGCGGGGATCGTTGAAGGGCCGATAGCGCTGGATGTCGCGGTAAGTCCGGCAGCGGCAAAGCATAAAGATTTGAGTTCACAAGTTTCCGGGAAGGTTGATCTCTATCTTGTGCCGAATATTGAGGCAGGGAACATTTTTGGCAAAACGCTGATTTATTATGCCGGGGCCAAGATGGCTGGAATCGTGCTAGGCGCGACCCATCCCGTGGTTATGACTTCCCGGGCCGATACGGCTGAAGGGAAACTATATTCGATTGCTCTGGCCTGCCTGGCGGCGGGCGGCACGGAAAGGCGGTGACTAAATGACCAAAGTGATTGTTCTCAGCGAGTATTGCAAGAGTTGCGGGTTGTGTATCAATATCTGCCCGAAGAAAGTTCTGGCGATTGGCGATAAGGCCAATTCTAAAGGGTATTTTACGGTGACAGTCAGTCAACCGGACTTATGTATCGGCTGCGGTCTCTGCGGAACGGTATGTCCGGACTTGGCGCTGGAACTTCATAAGTAATTGCGGGCAGGAAAATTGCGGGAAGGAGATGACGTTAGTGAATAAGACTTTGATTAAAGGAAACGAAGCTATTGCGGAAGCGGCTATTCGCTCCGATTGCAAATTATTTTTTGGTTATCCGATAACTCCATCGACTGAGATCGTGGAATATCTGGCGAAGCATCTGCCCAAGGCAGGCGGAACTGTGCTGCAGGGGGAGGATGAAATAGCTTCAATTTATATGTGTTACGGCGCTGCAGCTACTGGTGCAAGGGTGATGACCGCCTCGTCGAGTCCGGGTTTCAGCCTGAAGCAGGAGGGGATTTCCTATCTGGCAGCAGCAGAATTACCGGTCGTAATTGTCAATGTTAACCGTTCAGGCCCTGGTCTGGGAGGCCTTGGTCCGTCTCAGGCCGACTATTTCCAGGCCACCAAAGGAGGCGGGCATGGCGACTACCGTATGATTGTGCTGGCTCCTTCCAAGGGGCAGGAATTATATGATTTTACAATGGAAGCTTTTGATTTGGCCGACAAGTACCGGACACCGGTGTTGATTATGGCGGACGGCTTCCTGGGTCAGATGATGGAGCCTGTGGAATTGAAGGATCGCTTGCCTGTCGCGTTGCCGCCCAAAGACTGGGCAGCCGACGGGTGCGAGGGCCGCGCCAAACGGAAGGTGTACAGTTATACTTTAACCAGCGAAATCGGCGAGGCCGAAAATCTGCGCTGGCAGGCCAAGTTTGCGATAATGAAAGAGGCTGAGCAACGCTGGGAGAATTTTTATACTGAGGACGCTGAATATTTATTGGTAGGATACGGCACGTGCGGCCGTATCGCCAAAAGCGTGGTGTTGGAAGGGCGCAAGCGTGGCATAAAGCTGGGACTTATCCGGCCGATTACTCTTTGGCCGTTTCCAGATAAGGCTTTTGCCAACCTGGATAATGTCAAGGGACTGCTCACGGTCGAACTTAATGCCGGGCAGATGATCGAAGATGTTAAGCTGGCAGTAACTTGCCGGGCGCCGGTTTATCTGCATAACCGCATGGGCGGGATGCTGCCGAGCGAAAACGAAATTTTGCGCAAACTGGGACAAATCTTCCATTTGCCGGTGGCGGAGGAGGTATAATTATGGAAAGAATATTTGGCCGTCCCAAGGGGTTAACGGCTTTACCATTTCATTATTGCCCGGGGTGCACGCATGGCGTCATTCACCGGTTGATCGGCGAAGTTTTAGAAGAGCTTGATATTATAGAGAAAACGATTGGCGTTGCTCCGGTGGGATGCGCCGGGTTTTCGTTGGACTTTTTCAGTTGTGATTTCGTGGGTGCGGCTCATGGCCGGGCTCAGGCGGTGGGTACTGGCATCAAACGGGCCAGGCCTGACCGTATTGTATTTACATACCAGGGCGACGGCGATATTGCTGCCATCGGGACGGCTCACGCCATCCACGTAGCGGCCCGCGGCGAGAAGATTACTTCGATTATGGTAAATAATGCGGTGTTCGGCATGACTGGCGGACAGATGGCCCCAACCACTGTCGCCGGACAAGTTACCACCACTACTCCTTATGGCAGAGATTGTGCCTTGGTCGGACCGCCTATCGATCTGCCGAAAACTATTGCCACTCTCGACGGGGCGGTTTATGTGGCTGCTGCCTCGGTGGATTCACCAAAGAATATTATTCAGGCTAAGAAGATGTTGAAAAAGGCATTCCAGGTCCAGCAAAAAGGACTGGGGTTCGCATTTGTCAGTATTTTGTCCACCTGCCCCACCAACTGGGGATTATCACCGGTTGACAGCCTGAAATGGCTGCAGGATAATATGTTGCCGATTTACCAGATGGGGGAAATCAAGGTGACTGACGAGGTGAAGGCGCTATGACGGATAAGATTTTACTGGCTGGCTTTGGCGGGCAAGGTGTTATGTTTATCGGCAAAGTATTGACTTATGCCGGCATGCTGAGCGGGCTTGAGGTTTGCTGGATACCTTCATATGGTCCGGAAATGCGGGGCGGCACAGCCAATTGTTCGGTAATTATCTCGGCCGAAGAAATCCATTCGCCGGTGATCGAGTTTGCCGATGCCGGTATTGTGCTCAATCAGCCTTCTTATGAAAAATTTCTTTCCCGGATTAAACCCGGCGGAACTCTAGTGGTCAATAGTTCAATTATTAAACTGGAGCAGCGGCGGGATGACATTGTTATCGCCGAGATTCCGGCCAGCGATATTGCCAATGATCTGGGGAATTCAAGTTTGGCCAATATGGTCTGCCTCGGCGCATTATTGCCCAGCCTGACCATGGTCGATATGTCCAGCGTGGAAAAGGCGATGAATGCAGTGGTCGGCAAGAAGAAACCTGAATTGTTCGATCTCAATGTGGCAGCTGTAAAAAAAGGTTTAGATTTAAGATAAAATGAGCAAAAAATAAGCAAGTTGTGTAGTCTCTTGCAGAATGAATGGAATTTAATAACACTTGTTTATAAGCCCCGTACGGCAACTTTCAGCCGCGCGGGGCTTTTTGTCGATAAAGACTGAGTTTGTTATAGTTCGATCGACAAATAAATTAAACTTAAAACAATTAAAACAACTCAATTATAATTTGCGAGAGGAAAATTAGTTGAAATAAACGTAAAATGAATGGCTGCGCATAACAAAAATGAACAAAACAGTATTTAGGTATCAAATATATTGATTTATATCTTGTTTTGTATTATTATTTCAAGAGGAAGTATATTCCATGGATTGGTATGATGTTGCAAGTGTTGAGGGGGGGCGGTAGCCTGGCACAGCTTGTAGTCGGGCTTAACTGTGATACTGAAGATGGAGGAGAAAAAAATGCGTAAGGTTATGATTTTTAGTTTGGCTATTATCTTTTGTTTTTTGTTGTTATTGCCTGGTTTGGGTTTGGCGGCCGAGAGCAATTCTGAATCGACCGCGACACTGGATGAGGTGGTTGTTACATCAACTCCGTTGGAGCAATATCTGGTTACCACAACGGTCATCTCCGACAAGGATATCGCGAAGATGGGAGCACGCAATCTGGCCGATGTTTTGAATAACGTCGCTGGGATTAATCTGCACACAGGCAGGAAGGGCTATGACACGGTGGACATCCGCGGGATGTCGACAAGTTCAAGTTATGTCAAGATATACATAGACGGGATTTATGTAAGTCCGCTGGTCAAGATCAATACTTCCAGCGGCGTAGATTTAAGAATGTACCCGGTGGATTCCATCGCCAAAATTGAGGTTATCAAGGGGCCTGCCCCGGTAACCTACGGTACTGACGCCATTGGCGGAGTAATTCTCATCACCACCAAAAACGGCAAAGATTACCCGGGATACAAAGTATCCTTGGTCGGCGGCTCGAATAGCACTTTTAACGGTGCTGTGTCAGGCGGCGGCGGCGATGCCAAGCTCAATTATTTTTTCTCAGCTGGTTCCGTCCATAATGACGGTTACGACCCTGAGTCTAATGCGACACTGAAACAGCAGTTTGTAAACGGCAAACTCAATTGGGGCTTCAAGGATGGCTCGCAGATGACTTTTGTCGGGCAGTATTCCACCACCGACAAGGGCTGCATGAATTACTACGATCCGATGACCGGCAAAATAATCAGCGCTAAAAGCGGCTTTTGGGCCGGGATGAACAACTGGCAGTTCCGCGACTGGGACAAGACGGTGTTGTCGCTGGATTATGCCAAGCCGCTCAACGCCAAGCTGGACACTGACTTCAAGATCTACCATTACCGCGAGTCCCAGGGCCTGTGGGCCAACGGCGCGGATTATGACAGTTCGTCCGGGGTGAACGCCAGCAAAATGGGCTACAGCACAACCAGGTGGAACGCCAGCCTGTGGGACAGCTTCATGAATGGTGCGGATTGGCAGAACAACTGGAAAATGGATGGGATTAATACCATCACTTTCGGGGCTTCCACTTATAATATCGCCTTTAAATCCAACTACAGTAAAACAAGCGATCCGGACAATTACACCTGGAACGTTCCGGTAGGCAACAAACGCACTGCTGCTTATTTGCAGGATACCATTACACCTAATTCCAAAGTAACTTATACTCTCGGCGTGAGGGAGGACCGAAACACGTTGACCAATACTGACTATTCAACTAACAGCGGGTCGGCTACCGACCCCTCCGTCAACGCGGTGTACCAGCTGGATGACCTCAACACGCTGCGGCTGGCCTACGGCAAAACCTGCGGCTTTCCGCTACTGACACAAATCTTCGGCAGTGGAACGAAAATTGCCCCGAATGCCGACCTGAAACCGGAAAAGGCCAACAATTATGAAATCGGCTTGAAACATAAATTTGACGCCAAGACCACGGGAGATATCGCCCTGTTTGAAAATGACATCACCAACTTTATCGCAAGTGTAAAACTGACTGGGTCGACTTATTCCTTCCAGAATAAGAATTTCCAGTGGGCGAAGATCAAGGGCGCGGAGTTGAACCTGGATAAAAAATTCGACCCCCGCTGGAACGGCTTCCTAAATTACACCTATCTCGACACCTCGGAACTCAACTATAATTACGGCAATATTGTGACCCAAATGCAATATGCCCCCAGAAATCATATCAATTACGGACTGGATTACCAGATGGACAAACAGTATCAGCTCAGCCTCACCGGGCACTGGGTTCCAAGCGACAGGTTCACCAATGACACTGTTGGCAGCGACACCAGGTCGGTGCAAAAGGCCGTTCCATTCCTGGGCAGCTACAATATCCTGGATTTCCAAATTAAGCGCCAGGTAAGCGCCACCCAAGATTGGTATTTAAAAGTGTACAATGTCACTAATAAACAATACTCTGATGAGCTGTTTTGTCCCGCCGACGGCAGAACCTTTATTGTAGGTGTTGACTGCAGCTTCTAAAACTCTATAGGTAGTTAGTACAACCCGAATTTATCGCGTTGGCTGTATGACCATGTCAACGCGATAATTTCGGAATTTGTTCTGCTAGGGTAAGGTGGAGAATATGAAAACAACACGCATGGCGTGGATCCTTGTGATCCCTTTTCTGCTCGCCATTTTGGCTGGTTGTGGCCAGAACAAGGATATGCTATCCCCTGGAGGGGCGGCATATCCTTCTGGTCGTTCAATAACCGATATGGCTGGGCGAAAGGTTATTATTCCTGTCCAGATTCACAAAGTGTATGCCGTTTCGCCGATGGAAACCACTTTTCTGTACACTCTTGACCCTGATATGTTGGTTGGCTGGAGTTATTTCATGGCCAAGGGAGAGATGAAGTTTATTCTGCCCCAGTACCGCAATCTGCCGGTGCTTGGTGCCTGGACAACTTTCAATAATACGGCCAGCATCGAGGAAATCATTAAAACAAAGCCTGATCTTATTATCATGATGAAACCGATCACTCCTGCGGTAGGCAAGCTTGCCGATGAAATGCAACTGCTGAGCAAAATACCGGTTGTTGTCATTGACGGCAGCATGGTCAATATGGAGCAGGAGTATCTGTTTGCCGGCAAGGTTTTGGGCTGCGAGGCTCGCGCGGCGCAGCTTGCTGCGTATTGCCGGGAAACAATCGGCACGATACAAAAAGGAAAAACACTGCTGGCAGGCCGTAGGCCGGTCTCGGTTTATTACGCCGAGGGGCGCGGGGGACTTGAAACAGAGCCGGCAGGGTCCTGGCATGCCGAAGTCATTGAATTTGTCGGCGGCCGCAATGTGGCTGGAGCCGATATACCGAGCGGCGGTAAGCTGGGGCGCAGTCCGGTGTCGCTGGAACAAGTGCTGCTCTGGAATCCTGATGTTATTTTAGCGGGACACTTCCAAGACGGTGAATCCAGCAGTTTCCCAAGGATTGTGGGCGACAAGGGCTGGCGGGACATTACGGCTGTCAGACAGCACCGCGTTTATGAGATCCCCAACTATCCGTTTAATTGGTTTGACCGGCCGCCTTCAGTGAACCGTATCATCGGCATCAGGTGGGTGGCGAATCTGCTTTATCCAGATGTGTATTCATTCGAATTTCGAGCCGAGGTACGACGGTTTTATGCGCTGTTTTACCACTATCAGCTTTCCGAACATGAACTGGATGAACTGTCGGCGAGAACCCAGCGGTGACAGTGTGGGAAGAGTAAAAAACACTGCTGAATGGGGGTGGATGTGTGAAGTGTAACTATTGCGAACGACGCTGCGATTTGAGTGGCGGCAAGTATGGGGTTTGCCGCATGTATTATGAAGACGGCGGAACAATCAGGGAACGGTTCCCCAACCGCTGGTGCACATATATCATTTCCCGGGTTGAGTCCTTTCCGTTCTATCATGCTTATCCGGGCAGCCGCAGCATGGCGATTGGCACCGCCGGCTGCAATCTGGAATGCCGGTACTGTTCCAATGCTTTTATTGCCAAGGAAGATCCGGCGACGCTGCAGGCGATGATGTATGAATTTACGCCAGCCGAGCTTGTCCGGATGGCAGCCAAACGAGGTTGCCACAATATCGTATTTAATGTGAACGAGCCGACTGTCTCGTTGCCTTCGCTTCTGGCAGTCTCGAGGGAGGCCAAGGCAGCAGGCATTCCCTTAGGTTGTCTTACTAATGCGTATATGACTGAAGAAGCGACGGCGATCGTGGCCGAGGTATTTTCCTTCATTAATATTAGTCTAAAAGGGATGTCGGCTGTGTTTTGCCGGGAGTATCTGGGTATTCCCGATGCCCGTCCTGTGCTGCGCAACATAAAAGCACTGGCGGCAACAACCCATCTGGAAATCACCACCCCGGTGATTCAGTCGGTCAATGACAAAGAGATTGATGAGATCGCTGAGTTCATCGCTGGTGTGGACCGGGAAATTCCCTGGCATGTGTTCCGGTTGTTGCCGGAATATAAAATGAAAGAAGCGGAATATCCGAATGTGGCGGCTATCAATGCGGCGCTTGAGGATAATCGCCAACTGCTGCCGTATATATACTTCCACAATTTTGTCGGCTCTGACTGGGTCAATACCCTGTGCCCTAAGTGTGGCAAGGCTGTTATTGAACGATTCAGTCTGGGCTGCGGCGGGGACAGATTGAGCCGTTATCACTGCCAGGAAAAGGCTTGCCCTCACTGCGGATACAGCATCAATATTCACGGCAGCCGGATTGACTGGAATGGGGGGACGGCATGAGTGTGGCAATTATCGATGCCAGGCAATGGCAGAGTGTACGGGATCTTAGGACAGGTGAAAAAGTAACGGATGAAGGGCCTGGCATCGATATGGTAAGCGACGTGCTTAAAAACCATCCTTTTCCCGGTGACACCGATGCCAAGGGAAACCAGTGGGTTACTGACACGGCCCTGGATCTCATCGGGCGCTATGATCCGCAGTTTGCTTTCTTAATTTATGCTCAGCAGTATTACTTGTTCCGGTTTAACGGCCCGTCGGCCCAGGAGCGAGTCGAACTGATTAATGCGGCTTTTGCCGAGGTTGAACGATTTGCCCGGGAAACCGGTTTTTCTACCGTGATCGTCGGCACCGGTGATATGATTCCCGTAACTGACTATATCGACCTTAGTCGTTTGGACGGATTGGCGGTCACCAGTCACTGGACGACACGTTATAGTGGACTATATGGCTTGAGTGCCGGTGACAGGGAATATTTAAGTGGACTGGCCGGGATTGAAAGAGTTGTCGGTAAAAAGGAGTTCTTTTCCCTGTTTGGCAAGTCCGCGGCGGAAGCTGACCGCCTGCCGGAGTATTTGGCGGTGGCCCGGGAAGGATATTGTTTCCGGTCGACACTACTCCGCCAGCCAGTAATGATACCGGCAAATAACATGTGTGTCCCTGTAGCGGCGAATTTGGGAGCGGTGAGATCGATTACCGGGATTTCCGGTCGCGTTGCAGCCAAACTTAGATCAGAAAAGGTGGCGTTGGTGTTGATGGAAGGTGTGGGGCGAAAAGATTTCCCGCTTCCTTACCACTCTTGCCGCAACGGTGTAGGCTGGTATTGCTACGAGCCCGGCGAAGCCCAGTATTTGACGATAAGTACAGGAAAACATCAGGCGTTTGCTTATCCAGTAGGTTACAAATCCTATGTGGAGGATGACGAGAGGAAAGAATATCCTTTTTCCGGCTATTTCACGTCTCTTCCCGGCGGCACCATTGGCAGCAGATTCAGCGGCCGGAGCATAGCGGTGGGTAACAGGAGTATGTTTATGCATACTGTGACGGGAACAGATATCGCCATCGAATGTTTTGCCAGGAATCTCTACAATCAGGGCTGCATGGCGGTAATCCACAGGGAAAAGGCGTAATGCCAGAGAATTTTACCAATAATTAATATGTATTGGAGAGATGCGATAATGGAATTTGAATATCCGTCCGACCTGAAGAAAGTGGTGGAATTTCACGGCCACATGTGCCCCGGCATAGCGACAGGCTATCGCTTGGCCAAGGCGGCGCTGGCGGCGCTGGGGTACACTGACCCTGAGGAAGGGGACTTGGTGACCATCGCTGAAAGCGACCGCTGCACCATTGATCCGTTCCAGGTTATTCTAGGCTGCACCATCGGCAAAGGCAAACTGTATATCAATAATACCGGCAAACAGGCTTTCAGTGTGGGTTGCCGCAAAAGCGGCAAGGCTGTGCGGGTGGTTCAGCTGCCGTACAGCTATCCGCCGGAAAATGATGCGTTGACGCGCAGGGTCATGAGCGGCCAGGTTTCTGACGCTGAGTATTCTAAGTATAAAGCCGATAGAGCGAAGCGTATCGAGGAAATATTGACTTTGCCAGCCGAAGAGCTGCTAAAGGTTGAGGATGTAAAAATCGCCTTGCCGGAAAAAGAAATGATTTATAATTCCCCCTGTTGCTTCTTTTGCGGTGAACAGGTAATGGAGCCGTGGACGCGGCTTAGGGAGGGCAAAGTGGCCTGTATAAGGTGCGCTACGCCTGTGACGCGCTAGTCATGGCGGCGATTGATAATAACAAGCAGGCTTTGTTTTTGCCACTTGCGGTTGACCCGACATCACTGATGGACTTGTCGACATCCCGGCGGCTGCATGAAGCAGTGAGTGTTGCACTGGGGTTGGGAGTATTTAAAGGGTTGCGCAATGCCAAAACGTCTGACGAATTGGCTGGAGAACTGATTCTTGACAGTGAGGCAACTTATTATTTGCTGAAACTATTGGTGCAGACAGGTTGCCTGACAGAGACGGAGGGCAAGTTCTGCACGACTTCCCTGGCTGATGTTTATTTGTGCGATGACAGTTATTTGTATCTGGGCCATGAATTTGAGACAGGCGGGACATTTAGCCAACAGTTGCTCCGGGCGTTATTGCCGGCGTCTGTTCATGATACCCCTGAACCTGATTGGAACCGGGAACGACTAAGGCAGATCGGAGTTTTCGGGCTGATGGGCTCAATCCAAAGTACGGTTGCGGGCTGCGATTTGAGCGAGACCAGGCGACTTCTCGATTTGGGCGGTGGTCACGGGTTTTACAGTATTGCTTTTGCCCAGAAATATCCCGGGCTTAAAATAACGTTGTTTGATTTGCCGCATATCGCTAATTTGGCTGAATCTTTTGTACAGCAGTTTGCGCTGCAGGAGCAAATCGTTTTGAGGGGCGGCAATTTTTTGACCGATGATATCGGCTGCGGTTATGATGCTGTTTTGTGCGCAAATGTTTTGCATAGCAACAAGCGTGATATTGTTTTGGGGAAGGTCCGACAAGCACTGAACCCCGGTGGGCAGATTATTGTGAAAACCCGGATCGGCGATGCGCCTGAAAATCTGGTGAACGCAGACACCAAACTGTTGTGGCAGGCCAGGGGCGGCCGGGAATTATTCAGTTTTGCCGAGTGGCAGGGGTTCCTGGAAAGCCATGGATTTCGTAATGCCAAGCAGACTGGATTGTCGGGTATATATGCTACAATAGTTGCCCTGGCGGGAGAATAAGATGGAAAAAGAAAGTTGTCCGTTGGCAATAACGGAGTGTCTGGCCCAATCCCGGTTCTCAGATGGCACAGTCAAGATCCTGGCTATGGTCGCTATACTGCTGGCCGTGATTTTTGGCTCGTTTTTCATCGGCCGTTATCCCATTTCGCCGGAGACGGTGCTTACTGTTTTTGCTGCCAAAGCGGCGGGGATGCCGCAAACTTGGTCAGACAGCGTTGATACTGTGTTGATGAAGGTCCGGTTGCCAAGAATCCTGGCGGCTCTGCTGGTAGGCGGAGCATTATCGGTCGCTGGCGCATCGTACCAGAGTTTATTCCGCAATCCGCTGATGGCGCCGGAGATGATGGGGGCGACATGGGGTGCGGCATTTGGCGCGGTATTAGGGATGGTTTTTCGTTTTTCCTGGTTCGGGATGGAGTTGACGGCTTTTTTATGCGGCTTGCTCGCGGTTTTTTGCGCGGTGTTCATCAATTCGTTTTTTGGCGGTAAATCGATAATCACGTTGGTGCTGGCGGGAGTGGTGGTGTCAGCTTTCTTTCAGTCGGCCGTGGAGGCGCTGAAATATCTCGCCGACCCGATGGATACTCTGCCGGCCATGACTTTCTGGATAATGGGCGGACTGGCGAAAGCCTCGATGCAGGATGTGACCTGGACGCTGCTGCCGGTGCTGATCCCAGCGGCGCTGCTGTACATCATGCGCTGGCGGATAAACGTGCTCAGCATCGGCGAAGAGGAAGCGCATACCCTGGGGGTGGACATCAAACGCACCCGGTTTCTGGTGCTGGTATGTGCCACACTGATGACAGCGGCGGCGGTCAGCATCAGCGGCATTATTCATTGGGTTGGTCTCTTGATTCCTCATTTGGCCCGTATGCTGGTCGGAGCTAATTTCTCCAGGGTTTTGCCAGCGTCACTACTTATGGGGAGTGCCTATCTCCTGCTAATTGACAACCTGAGCCGGAGCCTTTTCACGGTGGAAATACAGGTGGGGGTGCTTACTGCACTGATTGGGGCGCCCTTCTTCGTTTTTTTGTTGTCGAAAGCTCGCAAAGGCTGGACTTAAGCTGGTGAGTGGCGGGAAAGTTGGAGGTGAGCGAAGTGTATGAGGTTCTGACCACGGGTGGTTATGTGATAGATGTTATTATTGCCTGTTCGCTGGTTGCTGTAGCTGTAGCCATCCAGCGCTGGTGTTTCTACCGCGCAGTGGAAAAGCGGGAGGCGGATTTCGCGGCAACCATGCAGCAAGCGACGACGCAGGGCGGGGGCGATCTTCCTGCCGGCCAAGACTGCGCGCTTGCGCGGCTGTGGGATGCTTTAAGCAATAAAGGTTTGGGAACCAACAGGAACTTTACGGTGGTAATGGAGACTATCTTGATTGACGAAAGCCTTCGGCTGGAAAAGTACTTGTATATTCTGGCGACAATTGCCACGATTTCGCCGCTTCTCGGCTTGCTGGGAACGGTTTTCGGGATGATTAAGACGTTTCACGCTGCAGCCAGCAGCGGTGTCAGTAATCCACAGCTCTTGGCTGAGGGCATTGCCGAGGCTTTGTATAATACGGCTGCCGGCCTGACGGTGACTATTTTTTGCGTCATCAGCCATAATCATCTGCGCACTTGGGCTGATCGGCTGATTCAGTCGCTGGAGGCGCGGGCCATGGATTTGCAGTCTTTTTTCTGTGGCGGGGGTGATGAGGGTGGGGTTTAGGCGAAACCGGCGAAGAATTGCTGTTAATATCGATATGACGCCAATGGTCGATGTGATGATGCTGTTGGTGATTTTTTTCATGATGTCCACGGCAATTGTGGTTGTTTACCCCGGTTTTACTGTAAATCTGCCGCATGCCTCAGCCGGACGGCAGCAAAACGAGCAGGTTGTCGTGATGATCGCCAGTGACGGACGGATCGCGGTTGATGGGCAGTCGGTGGATCTGCCGGAACTGGCGGCAAGGTTAAAAACCACCGACTCCGCCCGGACGGTGGTTTCCATCGAGGCTGACAAGGAGGTCAGACACGGGCGGGTGGTGGAGGTCATGGAAGCAGTCCAGCAGGCGGGGGTGACAAAAATGGCGATCGCGGTAGAGCCGACGGAGCCATGATGCGCGGGGATGCGAATAATTGGCTGACAGCATTTTGTTTTTCTGCTATTTTACATACTGTTTTTCTCGCAGCAGTAGGTTATGGTTTTTGTTTTCCGTCTGCTCCTGAAGCTAAGCAGCGACAATATATTGAGGTGAAATTGACGCAGGTAGTGCCTTTGCAGCCCAGGGCAGTAGAGGATACGGCTGCGCCAAGAGCGATTGAGAGAGTTGAACAGAGTTTTTCACGGACTGTCAGTCCGCGGAAAGTAAGCGTTGCCGCCTCGCCGGTTGCTACGGTTAAGCAAGGGGCGCCTGTTGCTCAGGCGGCGCAAACAGGTGATGTGAGCGTGGCTTCTCCGGTAAGTGGGACAAACTCGCCGGGAACTGAAGCCGGTGCCAGTAGCGGCGGCGGAATTGGTGACCATGGGCCAGCGGTGATATACGCCCCTGCGCCAGCGTATCCCCGTGACGCGAGGACCAAAAGCTGGGAAGGCACGGTGCGGGTCAAGGTGCTGATTACCGCGGCAGGGGAGGTAGGATCAGCGATGGTGTCGACCAGTTCGGGCAGCAATTCGTTGGATCAGGCGGCGATCGACTGTTTGCGCACCTGGCGGTTCAGGCCAGCGTATCGGGACGGTAACCCGGTTGCGGTGTGGGTGATTGTGCCGGTGGTTTTCAAATTGGACTGAATTGGTGG
>Ga0364910_1097_pt1 | contig 39093 bp, 19 predicted proteins | sample SorcelJu500001C4_3_FD_206970 | JGI IMG/M metagenome (GOLD analysis project Ga0364910, IMG submission 206970) | Enriched cells from Trout Bog Lake Hypolimnion, Wisconsin, USA - BchlTB.June25.5000.01.C4 | ecosystem: Environmental > Aquatic > Freshwater > Lake > Hypolimnion/Profundal zone | place...
ATTTTATGGACAAAACTTTTTCGCATTTCCTTAAGTGAAGAGAAAAATCCATTTTATATACGCAAATATATTCAACAAAACTATCGAAGAGAAAAAAAATGCACTGCTACAAGTTTTCAGCATTTACGTAGGTTGATTCAATTTGTTTCTGTAAATAAAAAGAGATTATCCTTTGCGCGCAGATTATATGGCCATATAATAAAAGAAGAAATTGCAGATCGAGGTTTACCAAAAAACTGGGATAATTTTATACAATTTTGTGATGATTTTGGAAATGACTTTGATTTTGAAGATCTTGGAAAAAAAATAAAATCCATTTTAGAAATATCTATTAAAATTACTACAAATTGGTCGTTATTCTATCAAGAATTCCATAGGATATGTTTAAAGAAATTACAAATAGATCCTGATCACTCAGTTGTGACGCAACCGAAAATAAAAGCTGTTATTGAAGAATTACAAAGGTCCCTTAATGTTCAATTTTTACAATATGTACATAACAACTTTTCTTTTGAAGATATGGTTATGCAAGCTTATCGAATAGTTCAAATTCATAAGCAATATGTGAATGGAGGAGAGGCAATAAAAGCACAAATGATGGGGTTTTATTTAAACGAATTTGAAAAACTTGGAGTTTTGACTGAAGAAACCAGACCCTTATTTCATTCCTTATATCTTCCCTCTCACGCAACAAACCATATGGAAGGTCCTTATGAATTGCCCTCTTTTTCCGGTCCAACAATTTTTCTTCATGATGATCTCGATGTGCAAAAATTTCTCGGTGCACCTCCTATCGCTAAACAACGCATTCAGAGCGCTATCTGTCAAACTCTGTCTCCTCTTTCTTGGCAACCCGAGTTTGTCAAAAATGCTCGAGAAGCGGGAGCGACAAGAGTGGAAATCGAACTTTACCACGAAGGAGGAATCTTAACTCAAGTTTTTAGAGATAATGGGCATGGAATGGGTCCGGAAGAGATAATTGCGTTTAAAATTCCCACAAAGACGACGAAAAGGCAAACAGTGAAAGATGCAAATTTTGGCCACGGAGTTTTTATGGGCTTACAAGGATCCGGTGTCATCATAGTGAAAACTAGAAGAGACGGCCGATACAACCAATTTAAAATGGAGAAAGAGGCAGAGGATGTGCTCATCCAAAGCGAAAAAGAGACAGAAACGAATCTCCCCGACGGAACGGAAATTATTCTTCAAAAGAAAATGACCAGCTCACCTCTCAATACATCCATTTACATCAATTCGAATTTAATTCAAACGTGCAAATATATCACAGATGTAGAAATTTTTTTAAACGGACGACCTGTGGCCAAACCGGAAAAACCTTTGATTATTTCCAAGTCATTTGTCAATCAAGCTGGCGATGAACAGACAATGAGCATGCAATTCCTTCATAAGGAAGCTGGAGCCCTTTATGTTAACAGTCTTAAAATGGGGCCGATTCCCGAACATTATTTTTCTTTAGTTCCAACATTTCTAAAGAATTTTTATGAAAAAAAACAAATCTCTTTCGTGTTATTTTTGCCGTCTGTGGAACAGGTCATGGGGCGTTCGGTCATTCAAACCGATCCTGCAATAGAATTTGCTGTCCAACACCTATTTCTTCAAGGAAGTTTAATCTATTTGATCGAAGAATGGAAAAAAGGACATCGATTAGACTCCTTCATTACTAAAGATATTTGGGACATCACCTCAGGGGGCGGTTATCCGCTTTCAAATGATGCACGAGATTTGTATCCATTTGTTTTTGGCAGCGGCGATAGCGGTCGACCATTAGATGAAGGCGAGAGAGGGGATGCGGAGCAAATACTCACTGCTGTTAAGACCTTTCTTTCGCAATTGCCTGAGGAAAATCTTCCTCATGGAGGCGTCGAAGGCATTCTTAAGCAAATTTCTATTCAAATTACAACAGATAATGTTTCTTGGCAAACACAGCATATGATTTTGACTCTCATGGTGCACTATCCCCTTTATCATGATGGTCCCTCTATCTATAACCTTTTTACAGACATCAGGGAGGGTTTAAATCATATCGATATAAATTCCATATATAAGCTAAATAAAGAAGAAAAAGAGACTGCAATAAAAGAAATCGATGAATTTTTTGCATCTTTTAGGAAAAAACATCTTCCTTTGTCTGCGATCGTCGAGCGATTTAAAAGAACTTTATTAGCAAAAATTCTAGCAAATGAAAAACAATCCACAAAGAAAATACAGAGCCCTTCCAAGCATTTGGCGAACTTTTTACAAAATATAGCTTTTAATATTTTTAATAAGGAAATAGAGATTAGTTTTCATTCAAATCCTGGTAATTTAGCTCATGTATATACTGGCTTTTCAACGATTTCTATTAATTTACTTCAAAATGAGTTAGAGAATTTTAAAAATTTAGTTAACGATTATAGAGACGGAATTTCAGAAAAGATTCTTGATCGTAGATATGCAGATCTTTTAAGCTATTGGCTTGAGCTGTTTGCCCATGAATTCACCCATTTGCAAGAAGGAACACAATGTGTTGCAACTCACGATAATAAATTTAATAAAAAAGTCGCAAAAAATATCGAAAAACTCTTTGAGCATCCCGATAATGGGTCGGTACATCAAATTCTTTTTGAGAGCTTAAATCAAACGTTAAAATTAGATACATAAGAAAAAGAGAATATAAAGTATAAAAATAGGATAAAATTATGATAGAAATGGGATTTCGAGATCAGTTAGATGCATATTTCCCGGAAACTTTTGGTAACCAATGGGATCAAATAATTAATGGGAGATCTAATCAGAGAGATTTCTTCATTGAAAATGAATTTCAAGAACACACAATTTCGTCAAATAGTTGTAGAAAGGAATGCCTCCAAGAATTGGTTTGCAGGGTAATCTTGATTCCTTTTGATGCCGTGGGAAGAACGATTTTTAGTGCTTCCTTCCTTGTAATTAAAATCATAGAACTTAGCATTAGAACATTTATTCTGATCACTAATTTTACGGAAGAAAATCAGAGAAGTTGGCGTTGCAATGGATGTGAGATTCTCGATTATTCTTTAGCAACGGTATTGGCGCCTTTCCAGGGATCTGTCAAAGCTATCCGATTATTTATAGCAATTGTTTGCCCTGCCACCTTCTATGTTTCTCCTGAAACCCTTCCCATGCGCCGACGAATGAAATCAGAACTGACGGAATTGGTGAAAGAACTCAATCATGAGCTAAAAGAATTGCTTGATGACCCAAATCCTGAACCTCAAGTTATTCAAGAGGCATCTTATCTATTAACTATAAAAAGCTGTTTGTCTTTTGCAACGAGATGGGGCCTCTTAGATCCTCCCGAATCGAGAAGCTTGACGTCGAACTTCCTCTTTTCTTGTGGTCGCTTTTACTTCCGACGTGATTTAAGCGCCATTTATAACGCCATGCCGGTCGATTCTATCAAAGATCAATATGAATTATTACAAGCTTTTGCGCGTGTTTTGCAATCTGAAAAAACTGAAGAGAGTTTACAGGCTTTCACTCAAGATTTTAAAACAGAAAAACAGAAGCAAGTATTGGAGAGATATCTTACCAAAGATTTTGAAACCACTTGGGAGAAAGCAGGAGGCGATTCATTATCATCAGAATTGAAAGATGCTTTCAAATTACTTAGAGAAAAGCTGCAAGCTCTGGAAGGAGTGAGCTTACCAGAGGAGGATGCTGCGGGAGAATAGCCTATTTTCCCAATTCTTTATTAGGGGTAACTAAACCGCACCAGACGTATTGTCTCCCTCTGTGCTCTCTGTGTGCTCTGTGGTTTAATATCAACCACAGAGCGCACAGAGAGAGACAAAAAACAAACGGGGGTCGCTCGGCCAATGCCTATCATTCGACGGCTCTAACTTTTACCTTTGCAGGGGTGGAAATATTTCCATTGCGATCGACAGACACAATGAAATAAGTATAGGTTTTCCCTTTTTTCCGATTGTGGTCTTCAAAGTGTAGATCATGATGCCGGTTGGAAACTACAGCTATTTCTCTTTTAAGTCTGCTATTACGATAAATTTTATATTCCACAATATGAGAAGAGCTATGCTTTGGCGCTTTCCACGTCAGAAAATTAACGTACTCAGTTTGCGTTGCAAATCGGTTCGCTCTTTGGAACCCCTGTAGATTCACTGGTGGAGGTACTGCGGCTTCATTCACAATTAGAGTGACAACAGGGGAGATTGCTGGTGAGAAAGTTGCATCTCCACTATACTCTGCTCTGATAAAATAGGTGCCGGCGGCCAACGAAGGAATGACAAAAACTGCTGTTCCGTTAACTACCGTAGCCGATCCAATGGGCGTTGATTGTTCAAAGAAAGTGACCGTTCCCGTTGCCGCTGTATCTGTTATCATTGCCGTCAGGGTTATGGGCTGGCCAACCGTTGCGGGATTGGGTGAAACCATAAGGGTGATCAAAGGAAGCGGTTTAGACAGATAAGTAAATTGATCAGCAGGAGTCTTAGGAGAAGTCCCGTTCGGTGTGGTGACAGTGACATCGACAGTTCCGCTGTTTGGCGGAGAAACCGCCGAAATTGTATTATTGTTGACAACTACGAAGTTTGCAAACGCAAGCCCAAAATTAACAAACGTAGCGCCTGTAAAATTTTCTCCACTGATTGTCACGGTTGTACCACCGCTCTCAGGTCCTTCAGTTGGACTAATGCTCGTAACAATCGGGGTTTGTGCCCCAACATAAGTAAATTGATCATTCGGAGTTATAGGCGAAGTGCCGTTTCGCGTAGTTACCGTGACATCCACCCTTCCCGTGCCGGGAGGAGAAATCGCTGTTATCGTTGCATCGCTTACAACCGTAAATGATGCAGGCACAAGCCCGAAATGAACCACCGTTGCTCCATTAAAATTCTCCCCGCTGATTGTCACGGTTGTTCCTCCACTCTCAGGCCCTTGAGAGGGATTGATGCCCGTTACAATCGGTGTTTTCTTTGAAACGTAAGTAAATCGATCATTCGGGGTTATAGGAGAAGTACCGCTTGGCGTGGTGACAGTGACATCAACCGTTCCCTTGCCTGCAGGCGAACTTGCTAGGATCACATTATCGCTTTCGAAGACGAAAAATGCGGCTGTTGAACCGAAATGAACAGCCGTAACTCCGGTAAAATTTTCACCGCTAATCGTCACGTCTGTGCCGCCGCTCTCAGGCCCTTCAGAGGGATTGATGCCCGTTACGATCGGTGTTTTCATTGTAACATAAGTAAATCGATCATCCGGCGTTATAGAAGATGTGCCATTTTCCGTAGTGACAGTGACATCAACCGTTCCCGTGCCTGCAGGCGAAATCGCTAGGATCATACTATCGCTTTCGAAGTCGAAAGATGCCGCTATTGAACCAAAATGAACAGCCGTGACTCCGGTAAAATTTTCACCGCTGATCGTCACGTTTGTGCCGCCACTCTCAGGACCTTCAGAGGGGTTGACGCTTATGACTACAGGTTTCGGCCCAAGATAAGTAAATTGATCGTCCGGATTCACATTGGAAGTACCGCTCGGTGTTGTAACAGTGACATCTACGGTACCCAATCCGGGAGGGGAGATTGCGTCAATTTCAGTATCACTGACGACAGCAAAGGGAGCGGCATTTGATCCGAAAAAGACGGATGTTGCACCTGTAAACAATGATCCGCTGATTTTGACATTTGTATGACCGGTGGTGGGTCCTGATTTAGGAGAAATTTTAGTGACTTGAGGTAAGGGAACCCACAACCACGTGTCGGTGAAAAGAGTCGAACTACTGCCGCCAAACAGAAAAGGATGGTTTATGGCAAGATCAGTGACCATGACACCCATACCACGGCCCGACGGACTTTTTTGTGTGATTTGCTGATTCCAGTTGGTTCCATCCCAGAACCAGCTATCATTCAAAGACCCCTCCGGATTAGCAACCCCCCCAAATAAGAGCAGCTGGCTGCTGACCGGATCAAATGCCATGTACGGACTACCTCTAGCTGTAGGAATATTGGTTGGAAATTGCTGAATCCAGTTAACGCCATTCCACAACCAAGTGTCATTAGTAAAGGTGCCTGATACTATACCTCCAAAGAGGATAAGCTGGTCGGTTACTGGATTAGAGCTCATTGCAGCTGAATCAGTTGGTGGTGGGCTGTCGTGGGGTTTAAGTTCCGTCCAAGTATGCCCATCCCACACCCAAGTATCATTCATGCTTCCACCGGATGTTCTACCACCGAAAAGCAGCAGTAAACCGGTCGTCGGTTCAGGTGCCATGACGGCAAAAAAGCGTGGAGGAGGGCTGGTTGCAGGCTTTAGCTGTGTCCAATCGTTTCCATCCCATAGCCATGTATCGTTCAGACTGGAACTGCCCCCTCCAAGACCGCCAAATAGCAACACTTGATGCGTTTTGGGATCAAAGTACATAACACCGCCGGTACGCCCACTTGGACTTGTTTTCGGAGATTTTAGTACCCAATTTGAGCCATTCCATATCCAAGTATCTGCTAAACGCGTAAAAGAAAAACCACCTCCAAATAAAACAACTTGCTCATTCTTATTGTCGTACGCCATCATTGGTGTTAATCTTCCGGAGGGGTGGTCGGCTGGAAATAATTCCATCCAATTGAATGATGAGGTGACTCCGTTTAATTGATGAAAGCATAAGATGCATAAGGTAAATAATAGTTTGCGAAAAAAAACATTTTTGACATAAGCCATCTGCATTCCCATCTCTCTTTTAAAACCTTTTTATCTGAATAACATAATTATATTTTTTTATTTCAATAAAAAAGCAGATGCTTGCGAAAAAATAGCTGCCCCATTTGCTTTTTGTCTCTCTCTGTGCTCTCTGTGTACTCTGTGGTAAAAATAAACCACAGAGAACACAGAGAGAGACAAAATGTCTGGGGATGTTTAGTATATACTATACTGTTCCAACTCCCCGCCTCAGCGTTAAAAACGTTAAAGACTTGATCCACTATTAAATTTTTATTTCATCATTGTGGATACCGGAAACGTAAACCAAATCTTTTTCTCCGGTTTCCGTTATTTTCTGCAGCGCGAACCACAATCTCTGAAGGGTCTAAACCGAAGCCGCGGATTCTCTTCGCTTAGCCCCACCTTCAGCCCATCCGGGAGTAGAGTCCTCATTAGAAGAACGAGTGATCTGCTGTATTTTTGGCTTCTGGGTATCTTTTGGATTATAATGCATCATAAAGATATCTGCGAAAGCCTGAGGACCAAAATAATATTTGAGAGGAACTTCTTCCTTAAATCCACTCTTCCTACTAAAAGCAAACTTTTCCCCATCAGGAGAATAGCTCGGATGCACGTCCACATGACCTTCGGTCAGAATTCGAATTTCACCTACCGGTGATCCTTTTATTGGATCGATTTCCAGGGCTCGTAAATGATATTCTGTACCAAAGCCCTTTTCAACAGCTTCATAAGAACTAAAGACAACATGATCACCTTTTGGTGATATTGAAGGCATCGTATCATTGTATCTTTCATCCCAAGTTAATCGGTGGAGTTTCCTTTCCTTATCGTCCAAATCGATGTAAAATAGTTGCTTGGTTTTCAGTGTTGAATCTTTGCGGCTAAAAAAGACCCTCTTGCTATCTCTTGTGATCGAAGGCCAAACGTTGCACGCGTTGCCATGTCCCTCAGTGAGATTAATAAATTCAGACTGTCCCGGGAACTCAACGGCGATATGCGCTTCACCGCGTGAAAAGGGAACTCCTAAAGCCGTCACTAACGTACCGTCTGAAGCCATAGAAAGGCCAAAGGGTGAGTGGTTGTCCGGAAGGGTAGCTTGCACTCGTTCTGAACTAGGATGATGGCGTTTCCACAACGATCGCATAGCTGTGACCGTAGCCATTTGATGGTTACTTTTGCTGACTGAAGGAAAATACTCGCGTAGTGTGATGCAATATTGTTTACCTTCGGCAGATCTACCGTAAAAACCTTTATCAACGACAAAGTGCCTTTTTCCTTCGGGCAAATCAATGGATTCACCATCTTCTTCGTTTGCACTGTCTGAAGGAATAATCCCATGGAAAATCAAAGATCCATCCTCTAAAAATTTCGGCCCCCAACAATGTTCATTATTTTCAAAAATGGTTTTTAAATCGCCGCCATCAAAGTTTGACTCTACGATTTTCATCCTTCCGTGCAGCTTTTCTTGATAGGCAAAAACAAGACGATCATTGAACACCGTGGGATAGGCTGCCTTAGAGTTGATCGGCGTCAACTCAAGAACCGTATCATCCAAGATATTATAACGATGAAGTTGTTGCGTGGGACTGTTGGTCGTAGCCGCAGCAGTAGAATAATAAAAAAGATGGCTGCCATCCGGTGAAAAAACGGGCGTTCCTTCCCAAAAATTTCCCGGCGGATGCTTCAGGAGAACTTTCGCCGTATCGGGTTCACCAATGATTTGGCTGTAGAGGCATCCTGCACAATAGGAAGCAGAAGGCATAGGCCCCTGATAAGGTTCTTGATTATCCCTATTCGAACAGAATACGATCTGATTCTTAGTAGGCGAAATACAAAAACTTAAATCACTTCCTTCCCCAAAAGTGACTTGTACTGCTTCTTCAATCTTGATCGTTTCTTCCGCTTTGAACTTCACTTTCCAAACATGAGACATTCCCGACTTATCCGAACAAAAATAGAGGTCATCGGGATTCTTGGGATCAAAACAGGGTTTATCTTCATAGTCATCACTATTGGTCAGTTTTCGCGTGACATGGGTAAATAAATCATGAACAAAAAGAGAGTTACATCCTTCTTGATGGCTCGAATAGATGATCAACCGACCACGCTTAGCCGGAACAGGAACTGGATTTGAACAAAAACCAGATTCAGAAGTCAATAAGAAAGGGGTTATTCTATTTTGGAGTGTGCAAAAGGGAACATGATAGACCCCCATAGGATCGGGTCGTATAGAGCTTATCAATAATACATCTTTGCTAGGTGCATTGCCAATAGCTTCAAAAATATTCACTTCTTTCCCTCTGTCAGGAAGTATACTTTGTGTCTGCATCAACATTCTCCTTTTAAAACATTAGATTATTTCAGAACATTGTTCTATATAAAAATTTTTTATTCGGTAACTGCGCATTTTCACTCAATTATGCACTCTTCCATCCACGAATCAATAATTTGATGGCGTTTTCGCTCATTTTGATTGCCCGTTTTCGACCCTCAAAAGAGGTTTCCGTGGCCATCAGCTTAGTCACGCCGATGAAAATGCAGCGCAAGACATCGTGGGCGTCCATCAACGCTTCTTCAGACTTAACATGAGGACTATTTAAGGCGAGGAGAGCTTTGTCAAAAAGCTCTTCATTTTTTCGATAGGCTGCGGGCCTTTCTGAACTGCCGCGACCATAGGTAACAAGTGTGAACAACGGTTCTGCATGCGGATACATTTGAAGAAATTCGATCGTTTTCATGAATAGCTCGATCAAATATTTTTCCGAACATTTTCCCTGTGGTATGGCACTAAGTATTTCATTCAGCTTTTCTCCTACTTCTTGGCAGAGGATCTGACAAAGCTCTTCTTTATTTTTCACTATTTCATAAATCTTAGATTGACTGTATTCGATTGCATGAGCTAACGTGCGCATCGTTAATCCTTCAAGCCCAGCACGTAAAACAATCTCATGCGCAGTAGCTATCACAAGCTTTCTAAATGCTTCTTTTTCGCGCTCTTTTCTTTCTTTAATTCCCATATCATTTGCAAATTGTTGAATGATGCTCGATTATAGAACATTGTTCTGTATTTATTCAACTTTATTTTCTTTTGCAAATCTTCAGGACCTAGCATTGTCCTTATGCATGAAGCTAAGCGTAAAGGTTAACGTGGAGAGAGATTAACCCAATCACCTTTTGTCTCCCTCTGTGCTCTGTGGTTCACTATCAACCACAGAGCACACAGAGAGCACAGAGAGAGACAAAAGGTGATTGGGTTAATCTCTCTCCACGCCTCTCCCACTAACCCGTCTGATCTTTCAAATCGATTTGCGCTGTTTCCATACGACCGCTCTACTTTTAGGCACGGGGAGCGGAAAAGTTAAGGGAAGCCCAATAGTATCGAAATTAAAGAATAATGCTTCCGATGCATTACCTGATGCTCCGATAATCAAATTGTCTTTTACTGCAACACCGTTGCCCATTGATTCAAATGCAAACCCTGCATTGTCAAATAAATTGGCTTTTTTGATCCACTTTGCATGTTGTTTCTTATTTTCTTTACCAGAAGCACACCGAAGTCGAAAAACAGCTAATGTTCCTTGAGCCCTTTCACCATTAGGCCCTGTATGAACAGGATCGCCTACTAGCGCAGTCTTTCCATCAATGGCCGTTGAAACCCCAAAAATAAGACTTGTAGGATCATCCGAAACGACCTTTTGCTTTTGTACGAGTTTTGTTTCAGACCCAACTTTTTCAAATTTAAAGAAATAAGCTGCTCCTTTTATCTGATCTGTCCCTAGATTTTCAAATGGAGCTCCAATGACAGCCCAGCCATCATCGACAGCTATTGAAGCTCCAAAATTATCGCCAATTCCTCTGGGATTGTTATTTCCAGTAAAAGCTGGAAGTATGACTGGCGTCGTGTTTGTCTGATCGCCATTGATCTTTTGGATAAATTTCCATTGACCTTTAGTATATCTGAAGACATAGACCTTAGAATTAATATCTACATGAGGAAGAAAACCCCGATTTGCATTGCTAATTAGAGCAAAATCTTTATAAGTCACTAAGCTGGATCCAAATACATCGTTCGCGGAGACGCCATCTGGATTTGTAAACTGCTGAGTAAGCACCCATTGACCATGTATCAATTTAAATGCAAAAACGGCTCCTGAATTGATCAAAGTTTCGCCAGTCAAGGGATCTACGTTCGCTTGGGTAAAAGCCCCTACTAATAAGAGTTTATTGTCTGGATGCAAAGCAAAGCTAACTCCGAAAGCAGCACCTTGTTCTGTCGTAAAAACCGGGGTAGGAGTTTCGGGAAAAAACGCTAGAGCGCTAGGATTGACGACTGTTAAATTTTCCAGACCCGGAGTTGTACGATTGATGGATTGATGAAAAATCCATTTTTCACATTTCTCGCTGAATCGATAAATAAGCAAAGATCCCGTGAAATCCTTCTGAGCAACTGTAGTAGCGCCAAGAGTTGTGCCGATACCTGCGATGAGCAACCATTCCCCTTGAATGAGAACATTAAAGGCGCTAGTTTGATCAAGCAAACCATCTGTAGTGATGGTTTGAATTTTTTTCCAATGATCATGACGTTTTTTATAAACATAGACCGCACCGCTTGCAAATTGATTATTGGGTTGAGCAACAGGAGCTCCGACGACCAGAAATTCATTGTTGACAAATAACACTTCTCCAAAACCATCTCCAACTCCGGTTTGCCCTGTATCTCCCGGAATTGTTGGAAATAATGTTTGCACTTGATCAAAACACTTGCTATATGTTGCCAATGGAAAGGCAGCCAACAGCAGTAGACAAATGAATTGCATAAACTTTTTCATCACAACCCCTCTGCTTGAGATAAATTTACAATTTAGAAAATAAAAGTTTTTATTTCAATCCGGATGTGTACAAATCACTCCCTTTCCGCAATTGAGAATAATTATCTGCAAAACTGGCAAAGTTAAAATTTCTTGTGATTTAAAACGGTGAAAACTATATATGCGTGATAATCCTGAAGAGCAAAGACTTAGCGAGCATCATCAACGCAAAAGCAATTGGCGAAAATGGGGTCCTTATCTAAGCGAGAGAGCATGGGGCTCTGTGCGGGAGGATTACAGCGAAAATGGTGAAGCGTGGTATTATTTTCCCTTTGATCACGCAAAAAGCCGAGCCTATCGTTGGAATGAGGATGGCATTGGGGGTATTTCCGATCGTCATCAATATCTTTGCTTTGCTCCGAGTTTTTGGAATGAGAAAGATCCCATTTTAAAAGAGCGCTTATTTGGTTTAAATCCTCATGAGGGGAATCATGCCGAAGATGTGAAGGAATACTATTTTTACTTGGATAGTACTCCTACTCACAGTTACATGAAAATGCTCTATAAATATCCACAGAAAGCTTTTCCCTATTTGCAGCTCATACAGGAAAATCAGCAGCGGGGATCCGACGTTCCTGAATATGAGTTGTTGGATACGGGTGTCTTTCACGATAAACGCTATTTCGACATCGAAATCTCCTATGCTAAAAAGGAGCCCAGCGATCTGCTCATTGAGATTTCCGCTGTGAACCGCGGCCCGGATCCGGCTCCCTTGCATATTCTGCCTACTCTTTGGTTTCGAAATACTTGGAGCTGGGGTTATCCACAGGGTCCGATGGACGATGTCGCTTCTAAGCCTCATCTGAGTTTAAAACAAACGAATCATACCCTTTTTTTAGAGGCAAGTCATTCCGCTGCTGGACAATACTATCTTTATGCTGAAAACCCGCAGGAGTGGTTATTCACAGAAAATGAAACAAATGTAGAACGCCTCTATGGAAAACCCAATCACTCGCCTTATGTTAAAGATGCCTTTGATCGCTATCTCACTCAAGGGGACTCCCAAGCAGTGAATCCACGCCAGGTCGGAACCAAGGCAGCAGCCCACTTTCATCGTCTCGTTGCTCCTCAAGAAACCTGGACCGTAAGATTGCGACTCTCACCTACGCTTAAAGAACAACCCTTTGCTGATTTTAACGATATATTTATGCAGCGGCAAAAAGAAGCCGATCAATTTTATGCCGAGATTCAAAATCCACAAATGGAAGAAGATGAAAAGAGAATCCAACGACAAGCCTTTGCCAATCTATTATGGGGAAAGCAACTCTATTACTACGATATTGAGCAATGGATTGAGGGAGATCCAAATTGCCCTCCCATTCGCCGAAAATTGGAGCGAAATAAAGATTGGATTCACTTAGCAAACTTCGATATCATTTCCATGCCTGATAAATGGGAATATCCGTGGTATGCCAGTTGGGATCTGAGTTTCCATTGTATTTCTCTTGCCATGATCGATTCAGATTTTGCCAAGCGTCAACTCAATTTGATGACCCGTGAATGGTACATGCACCCCAATGGGCAAATTCCGGCCTATGAGTGGAATTTTAGCGATGTTAATCCACCTGTCATGCCTTGGGCAGTTTGGCGTGTTTATAAGATCGATGGTAAATACAGAGGCAAGCTTGACCGCGATTTTTTAGAAGGGGTTTTTCATAAATTGCTTCTCAATTTTACTTGGTGGGTGAATCGCAAAGATCAGCTAGGCAATAATGTGTTTCAAGGCGGGTTCTTAGGCCTCGATAATATCAGTATTTTTGACCGCAGCGTTCCACTGCCGGGCGGAGCACGAATTGATCAAGCGGATGGAACGGCTTGGATGGGACTCTATTGCACGTTGATGATGAAGATTGCCGTTGAATTAGCTAGAACAGAGCCGGTCTATCAAGACTGTGCATCCAAATTCTTCGAACATTTCTTGCGCATTGCGAGCGCTATGATCATGCCTCAACGCAAAGGATACTCCCTATGGAGCGAAGAAGATGGTTTTTTTTACGACGCATTGTCGATTGATGGGCAAATTATTCATCTGCGTATCCGATCGTTAGTGGGTTTGCTGCCCATGCTGGCCGTTGAAACCATTGATAACATCGTTCTTGAAGAAGAACCCATCTTTCATCAACGCATGATGTGGTTCTTAAGCCAGCGTCCAGACTATGCCAGCACAATGACCTGCACTTTGAACCCTTTAACAAAATCCAAGCAGCTATTATCCATTTTGACTCGCGATCGCTTGGTAAGTACTTTGCGTTACATGCTTGATGAAAATGAATTCCTTTCTCCTTATGGAATACGATCTCTATCGAAATATCACCAAGAACATCCTTATATCCTTCAATTACAGGGTCAAACGTATTATATTGATTATCAACCCAACGAATCTCAATACCGTTTGATCGCGGGAGGAAATTCTAATTGGCGAGGCCCTGTTTGGTTTCCTCTTAACTATTTAATCATTGAAGCGTTGCAAAAATATCACTATTACTATGGCGACACGCTCAAGGTAGAATTTCCTACAAGGTCGGGAAATTGGATAACCTTAGAAGAGGTAGCAACAGAACTGTCTCATCGTTTAATAAAGTTATTTCTGAAACGATCAGATGGCACTCGGCCCATTTTTGTCCATAATAGCCCTTTCAATCAAGAAGCCGACTGGCAAAACTTGTTTTTATTTCACGAATATTTTCAGGGAGAGAGTGGATTGGGATTGGGAGCTAGCCATCAAGGTTGGACATCGCTTGTTGCAAAATTATTGCAACAATCCGGCTCTCAATAACGTCTGGAACGTCTGGAGTGAGTCAGGCCTCCCAGTTCCAATCTTGCTAAAAGTTTCATTTCTTTGTAGAACCCATCACCTTTTTAGCTAAAGAAATATGATATTCATGTCCATGAAGCTGTGAGTCTAAGCCGTATTTTTTATATGAATAAGGTGAATATCTGCAATTTCTTTAGAATAGCGATACATAGAAAACGATAATACTTTTCAATAATCTTCAATCGCGATATATGATATGCAAAAAAATATTAGAATAATAAAAAATTCTAAATTTTATTATGTGTTTTATTAGATGGAGCGTAAGTATCTTATTAATTTAAATTTTAAAAAGGAGATTTATAATGAATCTTGCTACATTAGCGACTGCAGCACAAATAACAACACCCTGGCTCTTAGATGAGGATAATATTTTGTTAAATACTATTCGCTCTGTCAGACAAACTGAAAATGGGAAAGAGATGAATGAGGTATTTTGGCAAATTGTGGCCCTCCTAGGCTTTGCAAAGGCACGTAGTGGTGATGAATGTCTTACTCGCTTTAACAGTCAGTGGCGCAATGTGCGTATTAAGAAATTAGACGAAAGTCGTACACGGCCAATTAAAGTCACAGAAATAGAAGGCGAGCGCAGATACCGAATCATTTATAAATGGAAAATAAAAGATGACGAAGAGCTTCTCAATGTCATGCAATACTCCTCTACATGGGAAAACGTCAGCAATCGGTTGAAGAAATTCACAGCGGAGGAGTGTCAGGAGCGTTATGAGAACCATTTGCAAAAAATCTGTGGGCCCGATCAAATAGGTAACATGGGTCGGGTAGAACTACAACCCGTACCCTATCGAATCGTGAAAAAAATGACGACTCTTCCCTTTGGCATCGCTCAGATGCAAGAAGCAGCTCGGATTAACGAGAGAAGGCACGTTGAAGATCTTTCAGCAGTTCATCGGTTTGAAGAACAGGCGCAAGCGGATGAAGGTCATGGAAAAGAAAAGGAACCTCATACTAAGAAACGTGATTCTCACACGCAAAGCGACACGTCTGTCAGGGATAGAATTGTTCACGAATTGTTCGAAGATGAAAAGCCTAGTGATGAAGATATGGGCAAGTCTAAGAAGAAGAATAGGCGACAGTTTGTACCTGAGGTTGAGGTTGACTATCCGCCGCTTGGCACTGGCAATATTGATTTGACACTTTCTCCATATGATTGGAGTTATGAGAGTAGCGAGGAAATTGCAAGTTCCGATAGTGATAGCTCCAATGACTATGAAGACAAAGAGTTTGATGACGTATCTTCTGATGGCGCTACTCATCAAAAAGAAATCGCTAAGGGAAATAGGACAGGAGCAGCGAGCAAGGGTGGCTGGTCAGATAAGGAAGTCAATAAATTTTTGACTGGTTTGAGAATCTACAAAGAAGATTGGCAAACGATCAAAAGCGAATATTTTCCGAATCAAAGAACTGTTGCTGCTCTGAAATCTTTTTTTAACAATATTTCGGATATTTTTCGACATGTGAAATGGAAACAATACGGTACGAATGATGTCAGAATTGAGGTGAATCGAGAGGAGGGCAAACTCGACATCAATGCCACAGAGGATACGGAATCGCGTGTGGAACTTGTTTATGTAGGAGAAAGAGAGGCTAAGTGGACTCCAGAAGACGATCAAATATTGCTAAATGAATTTTATCGAGAAAATTGTACATACCAACAAGTGTCTAAAAAGTTATACTTAAGGCACTCTGCTGGCGATTGCATGCGGAGAATAAAAGATTGGAAGAAGCATGAGAAAATTAATTCATTGAAAGGTAGGGTCCTTGTAAAAATCGATGAGAAAGGCCAGCACTATTTGGAAAGGGCAAAATCTCAAGCGTCGAGATCCTCAGATTCTAAGTCAGGGAAGCGCAGAAGCCGCGCTGTTGATAGCCGTCGGCGCTCCAACCGATTAAAACGCATGCGCACGGATGATGGGGCGAAGAATAGCGAACAGGATCTGGATGTTTAGTCGATGTGAATGAGGTCGACACTATGCCATGACGGGCAAGGAATAGCCGTGTGGGTATTAAAGGAGAGATCACTGCAAACAATGATCGCTCCTTTTTGTTCTCTGGTCTCCCATTTCCAATCTAGCTAAAAGTTTTCATTTCTTATTAGAACCCATCACCTTTTTAGCTAAAGAAATATGATATTCATGCCCATGAAGCTTGGGGCTTAAGCCATATTTTTTCCTTAACTTTTCCAATTCTGGCGATTCTACTTCTAAGATAGCATATTGCACATATTTGGATGCTTGCACAATGACAATTCGTTTCAGTTTAAAAGTGAAAGTGCTACCGATTTCTTCTGGCATGATATTTTCATCTTCATAAAATACACTGATGTGGGCGCCCGATGCTTCGCTAGAACGGAAATAGGGCGGCTTTTTAAATCCCTCTTCGTTGAGACCGAGCATGGGGAAAAGTGTATGGATATATTCATCGTCCACTTTGACATAAACAAAACCACCCGATTTCATCATTAAATGACCATCTAAAGGGAGATTCTCACCGGCATATTCGACAACTTCTTGCCAGGAAGGATAAACTGCTGTGGATGCCTCAGTTACTAAAGAAGGTTGAGCAGCTTCAGTTGAAGAAAAACTATAAGTGAATAATAAACAATAAAGTGTTAATGTTAAAACTTTAAAATATTGCATTAGGATCATCCTTTTTGAAAATTTTACGTAGAATTCACAGTTTAATCGTTCCAATGTTACGTTTTGCGTTTAATTTGCACAATGATTTAATTTCGTAATGAATTAATACCAATTGTAATTTCTAGCGACTATCATTGATAGTGTTTGTTTCAATTAAAAATTTTGTTATACTAAATAATAGAAGATAGAAATTTTTATTAGAGAATTAACATGAATGAGGGTATTCCAAAACAAATTCCTCCATCCCCTGAGGGGGTAGAAGAATCTTTTCCTCGTCCCTCTTCTGAATCGACAGAAAAGACAGTGAATCCCATTTCCTTATTAGCACAGGAAATCCTTAATAAAGAGGGAGATAATGCATGTCCTGAGCTTAAAGAACTCGTCAACCTCTTTGAAAAGAAACACAATTCTAATGACTTGAACCTGCTTAAAGTTTACTTAGGACATCTCCATTCATTAGAAGGAAGCGATAACATTGTCAAGTTTTTGTGGAAAATGATTCTTGTCAATGAACAAGGGCAATCGATACTTCCTCTTCTTTATTCTTCCGTAATGCTACATATTAATCCACGTACAGTTCCTTATCTAAAAGATCTGGTACAAGATCCAGAATTGATGCATTTATGGCTTCAATTTTCCTTTGCATCTCCTAGATATTTGGATATGAGCAAGATTCCTCCTGACTGGATTAAAAAGTTCTTAGAAAGCCCTTTAGGAAAGGTGCATCGTGTGTCTTATTCTTTCAAAGACAATCATACGAATATAGATCTCAATGGAGATTATATACAGATTATCTCTTTGGATACGAACGTCACATCCTATAGTTTTAAATATGCAAAGAGTATCGATATCCTCTTTCAGGATTTAGAGCTGTTCAAATTATGCACAGAGTTTTCAAATCAATTCCCTTCATCAACATCATTTTTACTTGAAGCCTTGAAAAATCAGCCTCAAGAATTAAAAGCAGCTCTTCTAAAAGCTAGCGAATCTCCAGAAATAGGACAATTGATTGCCAACCTTCAAAATCCAATAGATCTTATTGTATACAATCAGCTGCTTTCCCATCCGAACATCAATCGAGAAATTGTTTCTTACCTTATCCCTATGATTGCGACTTCTCCTGTCCATACGGGTCTAATCATTGCTCTCATGCTTTATGAATTGGAGCACACTTCTCTTAATGGATTAACCAAGAGGCTTTTAAACTGCGATGGTTCCAAAAACGGCGGAACTTTGATATCAGTAATGGATTTCCTTCATCCCTTTCTAGTTCAAAATCAGTTTCACTTTCATGACGACACAACTTTAGAAACTTTAATGGAATTAATAGAGAAACGTCCCGAAATAGTCTCCTTTCTTGATCGTTTGATAGATTTTGACACTAAATTTAGTGAACAAGCCCTTCATCAATTGAAAGATCTGAATCAAAAAGACCCGAGCATTTGTCTTCGTCTTTTTCGAGGAAATTATGATCTGGTCTTCACATTCGCCTTAGCAGGTTTGTTGAGGAAACAGCCAGTAGATGCTCACAAGATGACAATCTTGCTGGATTGGATAGATGGGCATCCCGATGACTATGCAGCCCTTTCTCAAGTGGTCAATTTTTGGCCCTCAGATTTACATTTATCCGGAACCTTCAATCAAATGCATGAGGGCGTATGGCTTGCCATTGCTCATCTGCCGGAAAAAGTTCATTTGGCCATTGAGGAAAGCTATGGGATTTCCATTTCTTTTATGAATTTAATTTTCTTTGAATTGTATCAGAATGCTCATACAGCCCAATTGATGAACGAGTCAACAAGCGATGCCGTAGCGGAAACTAAAGGGGAAGCTAAAGCGGAGATTAAGGAGGTTCTTGATTTTACTCATCTTTTTAAAAAGAAACCGAACCTCCATCGACGCCTGCTTAGAAGTACTTCCTTAAGTGTTGCAGAAAAGAGACAATTGGTTCTTCTTCTTAGCCATGATCATCTCATGTTATGCCGGAAGATTCTCAAGCTATATCAAAATCAATCTGAGCTTGCAAAAAAGCTTCTCCATTTGGCAACAGTTAACTATGAAACTGCATTGACGATACAGGTCCTATCGTATATGACCGCTCATCCTCAAGCATCCCTGTCAAAATTATATCAAAAAGCACTTGATGCAAACGATATTCAAGTGCTTAAGGCACTTGCCGCGTTAGAAAAGAAAATATCAGCAATATCGAATACTCCCGGCAAAATGAGAAAATTATTCGATCATTGGGAGTCATTAACTGCAAAAGAAGCCTTTCAGGAAATTACAAATTTTGTCTATGGCCAAAGCGATCGTTTGGAAGAAAAGGCCTCTCTTCAAGAGAGCGTGGGCGATCTCCCGGACATCAAGGCGTGCACCAAGGATGTTGGAGCCTTTTCTTCACTTGCGGATGTGCAACAAAAAATGTCAGCATTTCGTATAGTCAAAACCATCATTGATCAAATTGTTTCGCCTGAGGGTCGAATTCTCTTACACCAAATTGATCCTCTCTTAATTGAACTTTCTGAGCCTCTCCCTATTTCCCCTCAATATGTGCTGCAACTAACAAATGTTCTGAAGGCTCTGAAAGACAATCCCAAAATGGTGCACGCTTTAGAAGCTTTAAAAATTCCAGACAAGTTAGATCCTTCAGCGGCCTTTTTATTAAGAGCTTCGGAAGGTCTTCCCTTCGATGCTCCTATATCTTTAAACACCCTGCAAAAAACTGTATTAACAACTCTCGCTTTGCATACACGCCAACTGCCACAAGTAGGGTCTTGCGTAGGGTCCAGTCTATTAAATGCTCTCCTAGATGATCAAGAACAAGCCTTAACTTTCATTGCCAAAGTCCTTATAGATGGCAAAATCGAGGTTGAGCATCAATATCAAACATTTGATATCCATTTCACCCCTCGCCCAAATGACTCTATTTTAAAACCTCAAATTTTAATGACTTCCGAAGGGATGCTCACTCAAAAAGGAGAACCGCCTTCGGTCTCGATCGCACAACATCCTGGAATTTTAAAAATAGCTGAATTTCTAAAAATTCCTGAAGAGCTTCGTGAACAATGGCTACAAGATGCAATGGCACTCCCAGAAATCAACATTCTTCATGTAGATAACACATATTTATTAGTCGATCCAGCATCCTTAATTAAAGCTCTCGCATTGACTGCTAAGAATCTACAACCGGTTATTGCTTATCCCGAGAATCTATCAGCGTTGTGCGAGGTCCTCTACTTGTCTTCTTTCGATAACTTGACAAGTCGAATTTTGGAAGGAATAATGCTTAGCGTTGATATAAATCAAATATATTCCTTATCGGAAGCTTTCACGTTATTATTGTCCTCAATGGATCCCTCGAAGCTCTCAGATATTCCACCTATGGATTGTGAAAAACCGATTTCAATTTTGCTTCATCAAATTCAAAATGGAAAAGATTCTCCGTGCGCATACCCTGATTCCCTATTGAAAGCAATTTTTTCAAACGAAACAAAAGAAACAAGCTTTCTTTGGAAACGTGTTGTCACGACTTTAAAAAAACAATTCGCTCGAGATCTAGATGTTATCTTTGATCCAAGTTTGGGGAGAAAAATATTGATCGACCGCTCAATTGTTCAGGAGGTGCCGACTGAAGCTATCGATTCTAGTGAAAAATTTTCTGAAGTTTGCGTGAAGATAGGACAAAAAGCGACAGAATCTATTGATAGATACCTTTCTGAACATCCAGAACTCTCGAACACAAATAGATGGTGGGAAGAAACGTCTCGTGAATTAAAAAACTATCTAGGTAGCAACCAGTTTTTAAACGCTTATACCCTTCTCTATTCCGAAATTCCCCGGGACCTTCCGCCGTCAGAAAGAAAAAATTTGTCTACACTTCTTAATTTGGCACCTTTAGATCATCAAGCTAGTTACGAACAATTGCCTTGGCATTTTATACCGGGTGCGAATAAAGAAAATGCTCTCACGTTATTACATCCTTTGAAAAAAAATTCTAAATTGAAATTTCTTTCTTATTGTTGCAAAAACGCCAGTGATCTGAGAGATTATTTAGTATTGCTCACTAAGCACATTGACTTTACACAAGAAAGCCTTCAATATCTAGCTGGAAACATTCCCACACACTCCGTCAATTTTTCCTTTAAACATAAGGTGATCAGAAACTTTATTGAAGCCGAGAACAAAGAGGAATGGTTGCAAAACAACTGCATCAACACCGCCCACGAAGTCTCAGACAAATTGGAAATATCTCCAAGTGCCAGGCAAGAAATCTGTCAAACATTAGAAGCCTCGTTGCCCATTTCAGTAAGGGAAAAATGGAAAGAAATGACAGCAAACAACAACGAGAGTCATGTAACGCTGACGATGCTGCGCAAAGAGCTCATGGAAACGTTATCGCTTTGCCTGGGAACAAAAAATTCTGCTCTTTCTCCCGCTTTTAATGAACTGGACATGCTTCTTTTTAGCCGGATGCCTACTGAAGAGCGGCGCAAATGCAAGCTACTCACTTTCATTGATACAAATTGGTATGATGAAGATGATCATGCAGATCTCTTTTTTGCTTTATTTTTCAGTCCAATTAGCCTTCAATGGGAACTCTGGAAAGTAGACGAATCACATTATATTGAAAAAGTCGACGATAAAAAATTTTTCACCCCCAATGTTCCGTACAAGATTTATTATACTGCTTGAATGTTTGGGAGTCAGGCCTGCGGAGAAACGAATCGATTAAAAACCCACGACGTTTCTCCCCAAGCCTAACCACCTATTTGCCTCCCTGTTCTGTTTGTGTTAATTTCGTAAATATTTAATACTAATTATAATTTCCAACGACTTTCATTAATATTTATTTATTTCAATTATATTTTGTTATATTATATAGAATAAATTTTACTAGAGAATTTATATGAATGAGGGTATTTCAAAACAATTTCCTCCATCCTCTGAGCAGGTGGAAGAATCTTTCCCTCCTCTCACTTCTGAATCGACAGAAGCTACAGTGAATCCCATTTCCTTATTAGCACAGGAAATCCTTAATAAAGAGGGAAATAGCGCTTCTCCTGAGCTTACAAACCTCGTCAAACTGTTTGAAAAGAAAAATAATTCTAATGACTTAAACCTCCTTAAAGTCTACTTAGAACATCTCCATTCATTAGAAGGAAGCGATAAAATCGTCAAGTTTTTGTGGAACATGATTCTCGTTAATGAACAGGGGCAATCGAACCTTCGTCTGCTTAATTCTTCTATTATCCGCCACATCAATCCACATACAGTTCCCTATTTGAAAGATCTGGTACAAGATACAGAATTGATGCGTTTATGGCTTCAATTTTCTTATGCATCTCCTCCGTATTTGGATATGAGCAAGATTCCTGCCGACTGGATTAAAAAGTTCTTAGAATGTCCTTTAGGAGAGGTGCATCGTGCGTCTTATTCTTTCAAAGACAATCATACCATAAATCTTAATGGAGATTATATGGAGGTTGTCTCTTTGGAAGAAGGTCTCACGTGCTATAATTTTAAATATGCAAAGAGTATCGATATCCTTTTTCAGGATTTAGAGCTTTTCAAATTATGCACAGAGTTTTCAAATCAATTCCCTTCATCGACCTCTTTTTTATTTGAAGCCCTGGAAAATCAACCTCAAGAGATAAAAGCAGCTCTTCTAAAAGCTCGCGAATCTCCAGAAATAGGACAATTGATTGCCAACCTTCAAAATCCAAAAGATCTCATTGTATTCAATCAGCTGCTTTCCCATCCAAGCATAAATAGAGAAATTATTTCTTACCTTATCCCTCTGATTGCTACTTTTCCTGTCCACACCGGTCTAATCATGGCTCTTACGCATTATGAATTGGAGCACGCTTCTCTTAATGGATTAACAAGGCTTCTTTTAAATTGCTATAATCCCAAAAAGTGCGGAACTTCGATATCAGTGATGGATTTCCTTTATCCCTTTTTAGTTCAAAATCAGTTTCATTTTCATGACGACACTACTTTAGAAACATTAATGGAGTTAATAGAGAAAAGCCCCGAAATAGTTTCTTTTCTTGATCGTTTGATAGATTTTGACACTAAATTTAGTGAACAAGCTCTTTCTCAATTGAAAAATCTGAATCAAGAAAACCCGAACCTTTGTCTTCGTCTTTTTCGAGGAAATTATGATCTGATTTTCACATTGACCTTAGCAGGTTTTTTGAGAAAACAGCCCGTAGATGCTCATAAGATGACAATCTTACTGGATTGGATAGATGGGCATCCCGATGACTATGCAGCCCTTTCTCAAGCGCTCAATTTGTATCATACAGATTTACATCTATCCTACGGTCCCCTCAGTGAAATTCACGAGGGTCTGGGGCTTGCCATTGCTCATATGCCGGAAAAAGTTCATTTAGCCGTTGAAGGAAGCCATGGAATTCCCATTTCTCTTCTCATTTTTATTTACTTCGAATTGTATCAGAATGCTGATACAGCTCAAATGATGAACAAGCGATCAAACGATGCCTTAGCAGAAACTAAGGAGTTTTTTGATTTTACTCATCTTTATAAAAAACATCCTGACCTTCATCGACGCCTACTTAGAAGTACTTCTCTAAGTGCTGCAGAACGCAGACAATTGAATCTTCTATGCAATACTCATTCCCTGCTTTGTCGGAAAATCCTCAAGCTCTATCACAATCATTCGCAGCTTGCAAAAAAACTTCTCCATTTGGCAGCCGTTAACTATGAAACTGCATTGACCATACAAGTTCTATCTTATATGACCGCTCATCCTCAAGCATCCCTGTCAAAATTGTATCAAAAAGCACTTGATGCAAACGACATTCAGATGCTTAATGCGCTTGCCGCGTTAGAAAAAAACATATCAAAAGGATTGAATCCTCGCGAAAAGATGAGAAAATTATTCGATCATTGGGAGTCATTACCTATGAAAGAAGCCTTCAAGGAAATTACAAATTTTGCCCATGGACAAACCGATCGTTTGGAAGACAAGGCCTCTCCTGAACAAAGCTTGGGCAATCTGTCGGATATTATCGAGACTTGCGCCGAAGGTACCGGAGCCTTTTCTCCTCTTCCGGATGTGCAACAAAAAATGTCTGCATTTCGTATTGTCAAAACTGTCATTGATCAAATTGTTTCGCCTGAGGGCCGAATTCTTTTACACCAAATTGATCCGCTCCTAACAAAACTTTCTGAACCACTCCCCCTTTCTCCTCTCTACGTGCTGCAACTAACAAATCTTCTGAAGGCTCTGAAAGGCAATCCCCAAATTGTGCAAACTCTAGAATCTTTAAAAATTCCAGACACGCTAGATCCTTCTGCAGCCTTTTTATTACGAGCCTCGGAAGGCCTTCCTTTCGATGCTCCTATATCTTTAAACAACCTGCAAAAAACTGTGCTAATAACTCTCTCTTTGCATACGCGTCAACTGGCAAACGTAGGTTCTTGCGTGGGTTCCAGTCAATTAAATGCTCTTTTATATGATCAAGAACATGCATTAACTTTCATTGCCAAAGTCCTTATAGAGGGCAAAATTGAGGTCGAGTATAACTATCAAAAATTTGATATTCGTTTCACTCCTCGCCCGAATAACGATATTTTAACACATTCAATTTTAATGACTTCCGAAGGCATGCTCACTCAAAAAGGTAAACCTCCTTCGATCTCCATCGCACACCATCCTGGAATTATAAAAATAGCAAAATTTCTAAAAATTCCAGAAAAGCTTCATGAACAATGGCTACAAGATGCAATAACACGGCCTGAAATTATCATTCTTCCTGTAGAAAATAAATATTTATTGATCAATCCAGCATCTTTGATTAATGCTCTCGCATTATCTGGGAGGGATCTCCAACCCGTCATTGCTTATCCAAATAATCTATCGGCGTTGTGCGAGGTCCTCTACTTGTCTTCATTCGATAACTTGACGAGTCGAATTTTGGAAGGAATGATGGTTAACGTGGATATACATGAAAAATGTTCCTTGTCGGAAGCTTTCGGCTTATTATTGTCCTCAATGGATCCCTCCAAGCACACAGATATTCCCCCTATAAATTGTGAAAAAACAATTTCAATTTTGCTTCATCAAATTCAAAATGGGGAAGAGTCTCCGTGTGCATTCCCAGATTCCCTATTGAAAGCTATTTTTTCAAACGCAACAACAGAAACAAGCGTTCTTTGGAAACGTGTTGCGACGATTTTAAAAAAGCAATTCGTTCAACATCTAGATGTTATCTTTGATCCAAGTTTAGGGAGAAAAATATTGATCGACCGCACAATTGTTCAAGAGGTGCCGACTGAAGCTATCGATTCTAGTGAAAAATTTTCTGAAACTTGCATGAAGATAGGACAAAAGACAATAGAAACTATTGATGCATACCTTGTTGAGCACTCAGAGCTCTCGAACACAAATAGCTGGTGGGAAGAAACGTGTCGTGAATTAAAAAGCTATCTAGGTAGCAACCGGTTTTTAAATGCTTACACCCTTCTCTATTCCCAAATTCCTCCTGACCTTTCTCTGCAAGAAAGAAAAAATTTGTCTACACTTCTTTCATTGGCGCCTTTAGATCATCAAACTAGTTATAAAGAATTGCCTTGGCATATTAAACCGGGTGCGAGTCCAGAAATGGCTCTCAGATTATTAGAACCATTGAAAAAAAATTCTACACGGAATTTTCTTCCTTATTGTTGCAAAAATGCCGGTGATCTGAAAGATTATTTACTATTACTCACTAAACACATTGACTTTACACAAGAAAGGTTTCAATTTCTGGCTGGAAGTATTCCCACACACGCCGTCAATTTTTGCTTTAAACATAAGGAAATCAAAAATTTTGTTAACGCCGAAAACAAAGAGGAATGGTTGCAAAACAACTGCATCAACATTGCTCGCGAAATCTCAGGCAAATTGGAAATCTCTCCAAGTAGCAGGCAAGAAATCTGTCAAACATTAGAAGCCTCGTTGCCCATTTCAGTAAGAGAAAAATGGAAAGGAATGACGATTAATGGCAAGAGTCATCTAACGCCGACTATGCTACGTGAAGAGCTCATGAAAACATTATCACTTTGCCTGGGAACAAAAAATTCTGCTCTATCTCCCGCTTTTAATCAACTCGATATGCTTCTTTTTGACCATATACCCAATGAGGAGCGACACAAATGCATGACACTCACTTTCATTGATACGAATTGGTATAATGAAGAGAATCATGCTGATCTCTATTTTGCATTATTTTTCAGTCCAATTAGCCTTCAATGGGAACTCTGGAAATTAACCGACTCGCATTTCATTGAAAAAGTCGATGATAAAAAATTTTTCACTCCCCATATTCCATACAGGATTTATTATGCTGCTTGAAAGTTTTGTGTTTGGGGTCAGGCCTGCGGAGAAACGAATCAGCCAATATCAGGCGATATTCCTCTTTAGAGTTCCAGAAACTTTTCGTTCACTTAAAAAACCTTGCCTCTAAACTAGCATCAATTTCTTGATTTGTTTCCTCTGGAATTAAATACTTTAAGACTTCCTGGATGGAGGTACAGGTACGCTAGAAACGCCCCCGGATGGGGGTGTGGGCCTGTAGCCCAGGTTAAGCGTAGCGTAGCCCTGGGTAATTCAAATTTAAATTCGCACCTTGAAAGGGATGCGGCGAGGGTTAAGCTCATTAGGAGAACATTAACAACCTGAGTTTTGGGTTTTTTCGGCATTTCGGCTAGCGTGAAAGCTCGCGTGGATGAGAGATCGGCAATGGGTCAATATTGAAAAATACGGACCCATTGCCGATCTCTCATCCACGAAGCTTTGACGCAGCCCAAATGCGGAAAAAACCCAGAACTCAGGTTAATATGGCCCATTAGAAGGTGGCAATCAGGGTCTTAGCAGAGCTGAAAGATAGGATCGAAGCCAAGAAGTCGAAAAGGACACGTGAATGCATATCACAGCGATGGTTTTAAAAGCGTCGTAAATTGCATACAATTATAATCATTGACTTATTTTAATAATTTGTTATATAAATTTTACTATTTATTTTAATAAAATGAGAATTCGATGCTTACTATTTCCGGTTTTGTAAAAGGTTTGGTTTTGCCAAACAATGAATATGAAGAAAAAATTAAAGAAGAAATTTCCGATGCTGAAAAAGAACTTGAATACCTATGCGATCTCAAAAAATTAGAAAAATTACTTCTTCGATTTAATGATCTGGCAAAGTTCTGGGAACTTAAATATGACTTCGAACTTAGTCAACTCAGCAACTACAACACTAGTCAATTGAATTGGCTTCAAAGGAATTATCACGATTTTCAAGTAGCCTGCTTCAACTTAACCACAAAGCAAATACATGAAAGAGCCGTCGCGGTTTTTGATACAGTCAATGAAAAAATTTTGGAATATTGTAATGAAGAATGTCGAACAAGATTCCACATCGATATTTCAGAAAATCCAGAGTTCTCGAATTTTATTTCTACTGTTTCCACTGGCACGTTTTATAGTTTACTAAAAAAAATAGTAGTTGACCAAGAGAAGTTGGATGCATTAAACAAAGAATTAGGTGATCCTTTTTTAACTTTCATTTATTTAGTTCTATTAGTTAGTAAAGATGACTCAGCAATATTAAAGAGTATCCCCGCCGATACTTACGATCTCCTTTTAAGGAAATTGTTTTATTCCCCCCATCTGTTTAAAGAAATAAATGCCATCTTTTTTAAATTAGAAACTTTAAGCATCAGAGATGAAGGAGACGGAGAGATTTCCTGCCCACAACTAACTAGAATTATTTTAAAAAAATTAGAATCCTGCTTGATGACAGAAGAAAGCAAAACAGCTTCGCTACTAAGGGAATTTATCCAAAGCCAAGCAAACGCGTTAGGAGAACCGCTCATTATTTCGAAAACTTTTAGAGGAAACTTTGTATTTGAAAAAATTTTAGGAAGAACTCTTATATTTAAAGAGGGTGATAGACGTCTTGCTATTAAACTACAAAAAAAAGATGAGTCCATCGATGCTCTTTGGCAAGAACATCATATGTTGACCTTCTTTAGGGAAGGGCCGTTCAAAGATCATTTGCAATCCATTTGGCCCAATCCATTAGGTGTGCACAAAGTGTGCGAAATTTCTGAAGAGATCTCTAGTCGCATCCCCTTGGCTCTGCACGAAGCGGATCTTCACGCCTATCTTTATGAATTTCAAGGGGATGACTATTTTCATTATCTGCATGAGAAGGGTATTTCCGAAGAGCTTTTCCAAAAAGCCCGTTTTGCAGCCCTGCACGATCTTTTTTTTCTTGCGAAACATCATGTGATTTTTGCAGCGCTTGCCGATCTCTTCCACTCACAAGAAGTGTTGAAGAAAGGATGGATAATGGTCGCTTCCTGGCTTTAGCAGATTTACTTATCGAGTTCCGTCGAGATTTTAGGTCTGGTACAGGGCGGTTGCATGCGATGTGGAAAGCCATTAAATATGTTAACATTCGCGCTTCAGGTCTTGCTGACACAGCTGACATTCGCTTACTCACCGATTGGTTGAATAATTTTGATGATAACACGGTCCTAGCTGCTATGAAAAAAGAGAGAGGAAAAGCTGCCTCTATCTTTGCTTTAGCGAATTTTATTGCAGAATACTTATTGGTCGACGGATTAATTATTGGGAGAAGGAGGAAGAAAGATCTCGATTGGCAAGATCCCGACAAAGTGGAGGCTCTAGCCCTTGAAATGCAAAAAGGTCTTGTTTGTGCTTTCGCGGCATTCACAGATCTTCCTGAAGAAGACATTGACAATTTTGTCACCCACTGCGGCTTTTCCTGGGAAAGACTAGCGATTCAAATGAGTTTTTGGATGCGTAATGACGCAAAAGGGTATCCACAACACGTCATGGCCAAAAAATTACCCGATATCATTTATGATAGCAAATCAAGAATCCATATTGACAAAACATCCAAAATGAGAGGATGGAGTAATGAAAAGGGGTTTAACCTTTCTAACGGCAAGGCAGATTCCGGAACGGTTAATGGCCCTCACATGATTCAAGAAAGCGTCATCGAATGGTATTTAGCCGCTCTCTTCATGCTGCTTTTCCATAAGGAATGATTTGCTGAATAATGTCGCTTTTTCTTGCAAAGGAAGAGGGCTCTGCCCTCTCATCCTCACCATCGTGGCTTTGTTGCACAATTCACCGCGTGATATTAATTTGCCCCCAGGGCAGCGCTACGCTTGCGCTGGGCTATAAGCCCACACCCTCATCCGGGGGTGTTGTCTTAGCTGCATGCGCACATTCCCACCCGATTAGATTTATAAAATAGCTTGTTCTGACTCTCTATGCCCTATATTGGACTAACTGGTCACAAAATTATAGGGTAAAAAATTGAATCGAATTTTCGCGAAAATAGGCCATTCGTTTCGGCCCAGGACAGATCCCTCTTCTGTTCTTGACACGGAGACTAACAATATCGTATTTCTTAATACCTAAATGTGTGCTCATCCATATTTTCAACTAAGAGGTGCGTCATGGCTTCTCGCCAAAGTACTGTAGATTTCATCCTTGAACAGATAAAAGCTGCCGGGGAGGTTCGTGCAAAGAAAATGTTTGGCGAATATGCGATTTATTGCAACGACAAAGTGGTTGCCTTAGTTTGCGACGATCAACTGTTTGTGAAGCACACAGAGGCTGGCAGAAATTTCATCGGGGATTTTATAGAGGGCTACCCATATCCCGGTGCGAAACCCTATTTACTTATTTCCCGTGACAAGTGGGATGACCAAGCATGGTTAGCTCACCTTGTGCAAATATCGACCGCTGAATTACCTCTGCCGAAGACAAAGAAGAGGGCTTCACCACCCAAGGATCGGAGTCAGGCCTCCAAGTTCCAGTAAATCGCACTTCTAAAAGCACATTTGCATCACGCTAAGCTTTTCCACATACCATTTAAAACGCGATTTCTTGCAATACTTACATACTTCTTAAGAATCTAAATAATTCCACATTGAAAGAACTACCGTTTTGCCTAATCCTTTCTGCCAAAAGACTTATAGCCAAGTTATTAATGTGTCGCGCTTCCTCTTGACCGGGAATGTCTTTAAGAGATTTTAAGGCATCTTCAAGTTGTAATAAAAGTAACTCTTCTGAATTTACTGTTCTTAGCAGATAATGTAAATAATCACATGCTATTTTTTTTGGAGAGAGAGGACTATTTTCATCTTGCTGGAAGTCATAGCTTGCGAGTCGTTTTTCCAGGTCAGCTTGATATTCATCCCAAGCGAAATCTGGCGCATCCTGGAACTTTAGACTCATCCATTCCATCCCTTTGAGGATCTGCATTAGGGAAAGACGACCGATACTATCGAGGATCCAATGAGAGACTGATTGCTTTAACGACGTTTTAGCTATCTTGAATTGGGTGTCAAAATCGGAAATTCTTTCCATCACCCCATAAACATACCAGGACTTCATGGTAAACCGATTTCGCCATTTCTTAATCGCTTGAGAAGTATCCCAACACTGTTGCCATTGAGAGGTCGGCACAATATTTCTAAAATGGAGGTCTAATATCGCTGCCGGATTATCCAAAGGAAACATGAAGCGTATTTCTTGCAACAAACTGCGACTTATAAAGTCTAGCCGAACATCAACAGTTTTGCCGTTTAACTTCTTGCATTCATTTTCTAAATTATCCGCTTGACCCTTCAATGTTTCAATTCCATTGGCAAAATGAGCGTGCATTTCATCAAGGCCGATGAGCTTTTGTATTCCAAAAACGAGATTGACCGCATTGACACCATAACTCCAGAGGATTTCTTGTCCAAGATGGATATCTGTACCGGCAATCACAAGATGCCTCATTGCTCCATCACTTACAATATCGATTAAAAAAGAATTAGGAAATCCGCAATTAGCATATTGTAGATGGCTTCCCTCAGGCTTTGGTTGCAGAGCTAGTTTCTTATCCTGTTGTTCAAAACAGATGCTATAACTGTCAGAAGAAGAGAAACAAGCTACAAATGAATCTAGCATTTCTGCAGGATGAATTTGACCACCAAATTCCCCCAAGCATTGTCCTGCTTTAATGACTGCTTCATCGCCAAATAACCCCAATTGTTTATCCTTTTCACTTTGCAATCCAGGGCTTCTGTCTATAAAAAATTTGGGAGGCGGATTTTGCTTCCAAATATTGTAAGACTCTTTTGCTATCTTTTGAGGTACGTATTCTGAGGAATCTGGAGTTTGTTTCCAAAGATATTCCCACGAAGAAGGCGGATAGGAAATGCTATCATTATAGCACTCTAGGTTAAGCCTTTGTTTCAGGCTCTCTGGTTCTAAAGCCGAGAGGGGCTTTCTCTCTGCTCCCTCTTGAAAGGTCACATATTCCATCGACCGCGTCTTTTTGAATCGTCCGCGTAACCGCTTGATGTCCTCTGGTGTGCCTTCCATCGCGTTCTTGATACTAGGATCTGCACCGTTTTTTAGCAGCATCTTATAAATCTCTTGAGACACAAGAGCTGCATGATGTAGTGGAGTCCAACCTCGTGCATCTTTTGCATTGATATGCGGAATCTTCAAGTGCTTAAGAAGTGCTTCTACGACAACTATTCGAACACGCATGACCGCAATGTGGAGCGGAGTAAGATTTTCATAACCCTCATCTGCTGTCGAAATTGTTGTGATTTGCTTTGCGTTATCTTCAACATACGTGACTACGTTGGTTGAATTGTTGTAAACCAGTTGAAAATGAAGCGCACAACGAATGGCCCTTGCCTGTCTGTTTCGATATTCTTCTCTAGAATAGATGGCTCTCCATTCTTCAAGAGAGTGAATGGTTGGATTTGTAGCGGATATTCTTAATTCCATATTTGTCTCAATGGTTAATGTCGTGAAACTATCATAATAGATGTCGATCTTTTTGCCCCAAGAAATTTTGGAAAAAATGGTGTCGTAATAAAATGTACGAGGGTTTAAAACTCTAAGAGACAATTCACAAGCAAAAGTGTGAAAAGTGTCAAATAGTCTAAAATTGGTCATTGTTTACATCACCTTAAAAGTCCATCGTCTAACATATTTTGATCCTGCCGCCTATTGTTCATTAATCATCGCAATATTGCGCCAGAAGTTGCTTGACAATATTTGTCCATGCTAGCAATTTTTATTTTGTAAGTGTGTTCAGAAAAAAATACGATCTATTGCTAATCGAAAAAAAAATGGGTTTGCATGAAAGCGATACAAATATCTCAATATGGCGGCCCTGAAGTCCTTAAACTTCGAGAAGTCGATATTGGAGAGCCAGGTCCGGGACAAGTCTTAGTCCGCTTAGAAGCGGCAGGAGTTAATTTTGTCGATGTATATCAAAGGCGAGGCATCTACCCAGTAAATCTTCCCTATATTCCCGGTTTAGAAGGTTCGGGCGTTGTTGAAGCTCTTGGTGAGGGTGTTAAAACTGTCAAACCTGGAGATCGGGTTGCTTACGTGCATAACCCAGGCTCCTATGCACAAAAAAGTCTTGTAAATGCAGACTTTTTGATCCCTCTACCATCAGAACTTTCATTTGAACAAGGCGCCGCCTTCCCCTTGCAAGGTATGACCGCACATTATCTGATTCATGAATTTCGTAAGGTAAAAGAAAAGGACATTGTTTTAATCCATGCTGCTGCTGGGGGAATGGGTCTGTTGTTAGTTCAATGGGCAAAACATTTAGGAGCAAGGGTTTTGGGAACTGCCTCGACGGAAGAAAAGGCAAAGATCGCTAAAGAAGCTGGCGCCGATGAGGTCATTCTCTACACAAAGCATGATTTCGTTGCTGAAGTCAAACGATTAACTGATGGACATGGGGCAGATTTAATCATTGACGGAGTTGGCAAAACCACTTTCCCGGGGAATTTGGAAGCCGCCGCCCTTCGTGGAAATATCGTGATCTTTGGCGCAGCGAGCGGCCGCGCAGATCCTATATCACCTAATGTTCTAATGGTTCGTTCATTGACAGTTTCCGGAGGAAGCTTATATAATTATACCTCGAGCAGTGAAGAGATATTGGGCCGTGCAAAGGCTGTAATAGAAGGGATTCAAAAGGGCTGGCTGAAACTGCGAATCGACCAGGTCTTTCCTTTGGAAAAGGCCGCGGAAGCTCATCAAAAACTTGAAGAAAGGAAAACCTCAGGGAAACTCCTGCTGACGATACCAAAGTAAACTCAAAAAAGGCAAAACATTGATTCGCTATACGAACTTCCTGTAAAAAGGAAAATCAGCCAACGCAAGGATTTCTCGATCTCCCCGACTATCGCCGTAAACGTAAAGTTGAGCATCTTCTTTGGGACCCAAATAGGCAAGTAAACGACGTTTTTTTTCTGGACCCCAGCAATTCAACCCAGCCAAACGACCTGTCACACGACCCGATTCTGTGACCTCAAGCCGTGATGCTAAGACTTCTTCAAAACCATGACGCTTCGCCCATGGCTTTAAATAAATGTCTATAGAAGCGCTCACCAAAAGACAACGATGCCCTTCTGCCCGATGCCAAGCTAAACGTTGGATCGCTTCCGGTTTGAGGAATCGATCTAATATTTCATCCGCATAATTTTTACCTAAATTTTGCACATCGGAAAATAATCTTTCATACATGAAAGATGAGAGAATTTTCTCTTTAATTTCTTGTCTCGATAAGTTGCCGATAAGATAGCAAGCAAAAACTGGGCACAAAGAGGCTAAATGACAACTCGTTTTCCAAAATCCATGCATATAAAATAAAAAAGGAAGCAAAGAATCACGATCTATTAGTGTATGATCAAAATCGAAAATGGCAATTATAGAAGAGGGCTTATGCATAAATATAAATCAACTTAAATGATCAATTTTCATTGATCACAGAATTTTGTCCAAGCATTTAATCAATGAAATTTGCTAAAAGATTAATAACCTGAGTTTTGGGTTTCTACGGCATTTGGGCTGCGTCAAAGCCTCGTGGTTGAGAGATCGGCAATGAGTCAATATTGAAAAAATATGGACTCATTGCCGCTCTCTCAACCACGAGAGCTTTCACGCTAGCCGAAATGCCGAAAGAACCAAAAACTCAGGTTAAACCTGTGTTTTTTGGGTTTCTCTCTGTGTTCTCTGTGCGCTCTGTGGTTCAATATCAACCACAGAGCGCACAGAGAACACAGAGAGAAACCCAAAAACTGAGGTTAATAAACTATGTTTTGAGTTTACCCATCTGAATTTAGGCACACTTAATTAAACGGTTACATAAATTTGAATAACGAGGAAGCGATGCGTTTTGCCATTGATGACACCGCTTTAGGAATTTTATTAGGAGTTTTGGCTCTTCTTGCTCTGATAAAAATTTCTCTATTTACAAATTCGATCTCTCCCTCTCTTGCCTTTTCACGATTGACCGATTTAAAATGCCCATCATGGCGTTCTCGTTTAACCTCTTTGCCGAATAAGCTCCACTTCATAGCCCTTGCTAGCCTCTTCATCGCCTTCGTCGATCCTCATCTTCTCTTTCCAAAGTCTCCTGTGTCTATTAAACAAACGATGCCATTGCATGAATTACCCACGGAAGGAATTGCTATGTATCTTGTTCTAGATCAATCAGGATCCATGGCAGAATCGGTGGAAGCAACAAATGAAACCGGACGGCGAGAATTGATTCCAAAAATTGATTTACTTAAACAAGTGACTAAACAATTTATACTTAAACATCCCTCTGATCTGATAGGCTTGGTCTCCTTTGCCCGTGTTCCACGAGTTTTGGTTCCTTTAACTCTTGATCAAGAGGCACTCCTGAAACAACTTGCTCAAATTCAAGTGGTCAAAAATCCGGAAGAGGATGGAACGGCGATGGGATATGCTATTTATAAAACCGCCAACCTCCTTTCGGCTACTCGCTACTTCGCAAATGATCTGCAACAAGAAGGACGCCCCCCATATACCATTAAAAGCGCTGTCATTATTGTGGTGACAGATGGATTTCAAGACCCCAGTCGCTTGGATCAAGGAAACCGGCTGCGGACCATGGAACTCGATGACGCTGCAGCCTATGCCAAAAGTCAAAATATCCGTTTATATGTCGTCAATATCGATCCCGCTCTTTCAACTGCTCATCGTCTGGAAAAAGGAACGATTTCTCAAGAAGCGCGCGTGCAAGCGCAAGATACTAAGTCAGCTTACACTCGTTTTTCACTTTATCCTTTTTTCATGATCATTGGACTTGGATGCCTTTTTTTAATTTTTCTTTTAAACTCTTTTATATTAAGAACTGTGCCATAGGACATAGTAAACGGGAATTTTTTTATGTCTGGACGAGAGATTTTATTTAGCCTTCCGCAAGCAGTATTTTTGATTTTATTACTGATTCCCTTTTTTTTAGCGGAGATTGCCCTAACACGCTATCGCAGAAAACAACAACAAGCTTATGCCTCCTCAACTCTTTTGTCCCGATTGCTTATTCCTAGATCACCTGGGTTAAGGCGCACCAAAATCGCAGGATGGGCATTGATTTGGACTTTGCTATGTTTAGCCTTCATGGAACCATTCGGGAATATTCGCTATTCATCACTATCTGCCCATAGCTCTTCTGACGCCCATGCAAAACCCCAACTTGCTGCCCATGAAGTCATTTTTTTAGTAGATACTTCAGCCTCCATGCGGGTCCCAGATGGTCCGGATGGACAAACGCGTCTGGAAGCCGCCAAAGGGATCATGGAAGATATTCTACGGCAACTGAAAGGACAAACCGTTTCATTATATGCATTTACTTCAGAATTGAGCGCTGTCGTTCCTCCAACTCTCGATTACCTCTTTACACGGCTAGCAATCAAAGATTTGCATATCGATCAAGGAGATGTTGGAGGTACGCGCTTTGCTCCCGTTTTAACAGCTTTAAAAAAGCAAGCTTTTCCAGAGCCTTCCTCCAAACATTATACAGTCATTGTACTGACAGATGGAGGAGATACACAACTCGAAGCTTTAAATGGCGAGGCTAGAGAAAAGGAAAAACAAGCAATCTTAAATGCCATTCCGAATCCTGAACAACTCCATTTGCGTTTATTAACGATTGGATTAGGATCCACCAAACCACAACCCATTCCTCACGTGACGTACAATGGCAAACCTGTCTTGTCGAAACTCGAACCGGAAATTTTGCAACAGCTTGCTGCACAAGAAAGAGGCAAGTACTATATGGCGGAAGAATGGACTTCTTGGGATTTAGCTCAACAAATCCTGACACAAATCAAAAGAGATGATTGGGGCAACACCCCGGGAACGCAAGGAGAAAGAGAAGTCTCTGCAGTTAAAAAAGAAGATGTTATTGTCGATTTGTATTATCAAATTCCTCTTGGATTGGCGATCCTTTTTTATCTTCTCAATTTATTACTACCCGACGTACGGCATATATGAAACAAAGTTTATCTATCCTTATTCTTCTTTTGTTTTTATTGCCTCTTGGGAGCGAAGAAAATTTGAATAGGCTCGATCAACAAGCTCTGGCATTATGGGATGCTCATGACTATGCGGCAGCAAGCAAAATCTATGAACAATTACTCACCCGTTCGCTTCCTGATTGGCAACAGAACCGTCTGCTCTATAATTTAGGAACCATTCGACTCGCCCAACATCAAGCGATGGAAGCATTGACATTTTTTGAAAAAATCAAACCTGCCGATCTCTCCTTACTGGCCTTTGGACGTGATTTATTCCTCAATGAAGGCATTGCTTATTTGCAATATGCTCAATCAATAGCCCTAGCTTCTTCCTCATCATTCGATCAACAAGCGCTTTTTATTGAACAAGGCTTAGAGGCTTTTAACCAAGCGCAAGCACTGGACTGCGAAGAGCAAAAAGAAGAGCAAACGGAAGAATCATCCTTTTCTTGCCATCCTTACCCCCTTCTTGATCAATGGATCAAAACGGCCCACCTTCAATTACACAACGTCCATCAACAAAAGCGCCAACAATGGAACGGGAAAGCAAACATCGAATCTTTAACTGTTCCCCTTCAACAAGCGCGTCTAAGCTACGAAGATTTGTTACTTCAAGAATCTTTAACCCTGCCTGCAATCGAAAATCTGTTGGCACAATTTGAATCACTAGATGTGGACAAAGAACACACACATTCTTTGGATCAAATCAAAGAACGATTGCAAAAAAGTATAAAAGAGCTTAGATCACATCATCCTATGCAAGCCCGGTTCTTTTTAGTTGCAGGCTTTAGTCCTATCGATTCCTTCTTCAAAGAAAAAAATGCAGCACCTTCTGACATCTTGCGCCGGGCCATAGATCAAGCCGGACGCACATGGCTATTGTTTTTCTTATTCGAAAGGATAACCGACAAAAGTTCTAATCAGACGGAACTGTTTGAATTATTGAAAAATCAACAACACAATATTCTGGTTCAAGCTAAACCTTTCATTCCGGCGGTTTTAAATGAGCAAAATATTCGCTTTCATCAAGCGAAAAATCGCTCAGCGGCATGCCAGCAATCCCCATGGGATCAAGTCATCCCTTTATACGATCGAGGCTACAGAGCAGCGCAAATCGCAGAAAATCTAATCGACAAAACCCCCTTGGATTCCCAAGCCGTATTTGACAATCAGGAGCAAACAATTGAAGAATGGCAGATGGCCTTAAACCTCATCTTGCATCCTCCTCAACAGAATCAGCAGAATTCATCTTCACCCCTTTCACAAAATTTATCAGAGACTTTCCGCCAGATTCAAGAAATGTACATGGAAGATCAATCTCAGCCGGAGCAAAAGACCGAGGAGCTGCATTCATGGTAAGAGCATTCCTCTATTTCTTATGCGTTGCATGGCTAGGAATCGGAATCTTAGAAGCCGCACCCTTTGTAGACGCCTCTGTGGACTCCATGAACAGCCAGGCTCACTTTCCTTTGCAAGGAACCATCACGATTACACATAAAAAAAGCGAAAAAATTGATCCTCAATCTTTCGTCATGGATGGTAAGCCTTTGGAAACCTCTTTTGTCAAAGATGTCTCCATGTCTGCGTCATCCGATACTTTGGTCTCAATTTATAGCTTTCAATTGCCTGCACAAGACAAAGGATTATATGTACTCCCTCCGATTAGCGTAAAAATTGACGGACAAATTTATCAGAGCGACGCATCCGCTTATGAAGTACATGAGGAAACAGCTTCTCAACCTGCAGCTTCAACTTCTTCGTCCACACCGTTAGCTCCAGTGATTTTTCGCTTGGAAGCTTCCGTTCAAGGACCATCCACTCTTTATCCTGGAGAACGAACCAAACTGCTCTATCGCATTTCCTACAATCGCAGCGTAGATTTGACAAAATCGGTTCTTCCCATGGTTCATCCGGCACATTTTCAAAAAGTAGGCGATGTGCAAATTCGAGACTATCAGCTGCAAGATGTGACCGTACAAGATTTGACTCAAGAAGTTGAAGCTTCAGAATTAGGAACATTTTCTTTTGGGCCTTCTTCGATAGAAGGATATGCTTATACAATGAAAGCAGGGCAAAAAGTTTACGACCCTTCACTCTTAAAATCTGAAGCGCCTATCGTCACTTTAGAAGTTAAACGTTTGCCTCAACCCGATCAACCTGCTTCGTTTACAGGGGCGTTGGGCAAAATCAGCGTTGATGCCTCTTTGCAATCGTCAAATACAGTCACGGTAGGAGATACCCTGCAATTACACGTCATAATCGGCGGAATCACCAATCTTACAGAATTGCGACTACCTCCTTTGCAATGCCAGCCAGGTTTTAGCGGCTTTTTTCAAATCAGCGATATTCCTCCTTTAGCCGAAGTCAAAGAAAGTGCAAAGACCTTTTATGTTGAACTTCGCCCACTCACTGCTCTCATCCACCAGATACCGCCGATAGAAGTCTCTTCTTTCGATCCTACAACGGGTAAATATGTCATTCAACGCACTTCCCCCCTCTCCTTGACTGTGAATGCAAATCCTTTGGAACAACTTTCAATCCTCTCAATTCCTCTTTTGACTCGCTTTCCTCCTACGGACAAATGGCCCACTACTCGCCTTGAGCCTTTAGAGATCGAAGGAGAAGTTACACCAAGGCTTCAAACAAC
>Ga0364910_1098_pt1 | contig 39010 bp, 30 predicted proteins | sample SorcelJu500001C4_3_FD_206970 | JGI IMG/M metagenome (GOLD analysis project Ga0364910, IMG submission 206970) | Enriched cells from Trout Bog Lake Hypolimnion, Wisconsin, USA - BchlTB.June25.5000.01.C4 | ecosystem: Environmental > Aquatic > Freshwater > Lake > Hypolimnion/Profundal zone | place...
AGTTTTTTACAAGACGTTATTCAACAACATTCTCCTGATGTATTAATTAATTTGGGAGATCTCATTCGAAGTGAGGCGAAGGACTCTGATCTTAACAAGTATCAGCATTTGATGGGCTTATTTAAACAAATAAAAGCACCTGTTATCCATTTGTTGGGAAATCATGAGCTGAAAAAAATGGTTTTGGGAGAGATAGAAGGTATTTGGCAAGATTTTGGATTTGATCAAAAAAGTTACGGTTCTAGAGAAATCAATAATTTTACTCTCCTTTGGGTTGGGTTAGAGCCAGTCTCTGAAGATCACAAAATTCGTAGGCTGCCTTCTGATCAGCTAAATTGGTTAAGAAATCAATTAGATCAAAAAAAGCAGCCCACAATCATTTTTACTCACTGCCCTGTTGATGATCATAATCTTTGTGGTAATTTTTTTTATGAAACAACCGATAACCAAAATCCAACTGGTTTTTTTTTAGAAAATCAAGAGTCGATTAGGAAAGTTATTTCTGAGTCTGGTTGCGTGATTGCTGTATTGCAAGCTCATGTCCATTATTTTCACACAAAGCAGATTGATGGGATACCGTATATTACTTGTCCTGCGATGGGAGACAACATTTGTGGTCCTCATATAACAGATAATGTTCCTGAAATTTATACTATTTTAACTTTTGAAAACGATCGGATCATAGCCAAAGCTTTTTCCGGAAAATATTGTTTTGCAGGGTATGAAGGGAATTAAAATAATAGAAAAGTTTGATCAAGTTGGTGACGATTTGACGTCAATAATTGCTAGAAATAGGCCACTCAAGTAGTAAAAATGCCATGCAGTAAAAAGTGGAATAAGATAAACTGTGGACATGGAAAATTCTTCAGATAACACAAATCCTGGGATGAAAGTCTATAAAGGCGCACGATTTGATGTATATTCCCTCCAAATACCCGGATCGCAAGGTCGTTTAGTCAAGCGCGATCTCGTTGTTCATCCCGGTGCAGTCGTGATTCTCCCATTGCTTGATCCGGAGCACATTGTTATGATTCGCAATGAGCGTTTTGCAGTTGGTAAAACACTTTGGGAATTACCTGCAGGTACTCTGGAGAAAAATGAATCGCCGATCATGACGGCCAAGCGAGAGCTGATTGAAGAAACCGGCTATCAAGCTGGAAAAATAGAGGCGTTGACACAATTTTATACAAGCCCCGGATTTTGCACTGAGATGATGCATGCCTATGTGGCTAGAGATCTTATTCCGATTGGACAGGCTCTTGAAGAGTCAGAAAAGATTACTGTTGAGATCGTCTCATGGGAGCAAGCGCTGAACATGGCAGGTGATGGTACGATCATCGATGGCAAAACGCTTACAACCCTCTTGTTTTTCAAATTTTTGGCTAACTAAACCATGTTCGATCTCCGGCATGAACTAAGATGAATCAACTCAAGCATCAACGCACTTCATCTGCTTTTCTTTCCTCCCGATTATTGGGGGTACCATTCACTGCTATTTTTAATCTCCTGCTTGTTATTCTTTATCGTGATTTGCATGCGACTCCGCTTCAGATTACGATTGCGATTGCATTGCGGCCCGTTGCTTCTTTATTTGCTCCTTATTGGAGTGCTTCCATCAATGCGAGAGATCACAATCACATCATGAAGCTCTCCATGGCCAACTCTTTAAAATTTGTTCCATTTCTTTTTGCACCCTTTATTGACAATCCATGGTTTTATGTCTTCGCCTTCGGTTTTTACATGATGCTAACGCGCGGCATGATTCCCTCTTGGATGGAGGTTTTGAAAAAAAATATTGAAGGGATGTCGATGGAGAAAGTGTTCGCGTATGGATCGGCCTTCGAGTCTGTGGGAGGAGCTTTGCTTCCCGTGATGTTCGGTTTTTTGCTTGACATGGATGGGGAGGTCTGGCGGTACGTTTTTCCTGCAACTGCTTTGATTGGAATGCTATCAGCTATTTTCATCAATCGTATACCGGCAACTCAAACTGAGCAGAAGAAAGAAGAGCGGACGTTTAAGCAGCATCTCTCCAACCCTTGGAAAGAAAGTTATCATCTCCTCTGCAAGCGACCTGACTTTTTGAGGTTTCAATACGGGTTTATGTGGGGAGGTGCTGGTTTGATGATTTTTCAGCCTGTTCTTCCCAAATTTTTTGTAGATGTCTTAGATCTTTCTTATTTAGAAGTGGCAACGGCATTGACAGTTTGCAAAGGGATAGGATTTGCAGTGACAAGCCCTCTTTGGGTGACAGCCTACCGAAAAATGGATATTTTTCAGTTTAGTCGCCTTGTCATTTTTCTTATTGCGATCTTTCCTATTTGTCTTAGCATCAGCCAATTTAACTTGATTTGGCTCTATGTTGCCTACTTTTCCTACGGAATCATGCAGGCGGGGAGTGAAATGAGTTGGAATCTTTCAGGCCCTTTCTTTGCCAAACAAGAAGATAGTTCCATCTATAGTGTTGTCAATGTTTTGGCAGGTGGGATTAGAGGTTGTATTTTCCCACTCTTGGGAACTTTGCTGTATGAAGTCACGAATGCCACAATGGTTTTGTTGTTAGGATCTCTCTTTTGCCTAATCGCTACTCATCAACTCAAACCAACTCGAATGGAGTTAACTTGTCGCTAATTAAACATTTTGTTATACGATGTAAGAAAGATAACAAAAGGTGGCTATGATGAAGGTAGGTATTATAGGTGCAGGTGGGGTGGGTGCTGCCTGTATGATGGCTTTGATCATGCGTAACTGCGTTCAGGAAATTGTTTTAATAGATATTGATCAAAAGCGAGCAAAAGGCGTTGTCACTGATTTACAATACGGTACAACGACAACAGTTCCCGTTGCACTTCGGGCCGGAGATTATTCTGATTTGAAAGGGGCTGCTCTAGTTATGGTCACAGCCGGAATCAACGAAAAAACAGGAGGCGCTACCGATCGAAGCGACCCTTCAGGCCGTTTGAGGCTTCTTGACACCAATGCAAAAATCTATCGGGATATCATTCCGAAACTTGTAGCTGCGGCACCCGATGCGGTCATATTAGTTGTGACGGACCCTCCAGATCCATTAGCACAATTGTCACGTCAGCTTGCGGGACATGATAAAGTTCTAAGCGCCGGTACTTATTTGGACAGTATGCGCTTTCGCTGGCACCTTGCCAACCATTTTCAGGTAACTCCTGCTTCTGTGGAGGCAAATGTCGTAGGGGAGCATGGGACGACCGAGGTTTTTTTATGGTCTTCTGCGGCAGTTTGTGGAATTCCGCTTCGCAATTTAGGTTTTGAACCAGATTTGAATGACAAAATTGAGCAAGCCATTCGCTTCGCAAACATCACCATCATCGAAGGCATAAATGCAAGCCAGTATGGCGTGGGCATGGTTTGCGCCCGCATTACTGAGATAGTGGTGCGCAATGAACAGGCAGTCATTCCCATTGGGTCATATAATGCTCGCTATGGGACGACACTATCCTTACCTAGCATAGTTGGCAAAAATGGAGTAATCAAAATACTGGAACCTACGACAACTCCGGCAGAACAAGAGGCCTTGCAAAGAAGTGCGGAGGCTCTTAAAAATGCCTATGCGAAGATTGCGTGAAAATCATTGAAATATACGCCCAGCGGTCAACTTGACTGTGAGGCGTATAATGTCAATCAAGAACATGTATTACTTCATATATATATTACTAAACCACCCCAGACATTTTGTCTCTCTCTGTGCTCTCTGTGTGCTCTGTGGTTCAATATCAACCACAGAGCACACAGAGAGAGAAAATGTCCGGGATAGTTTAGTAATATAGTTCCCTCTGCGTCTCTCCGTCTCACCGGCTCTCCGTTAATTATTAAGCCACATTTATTGTAACGATGTTCAATAAAGTGCGGGAAGAATTTCACTTTTTCGAGTAAATCAGATTTTCCTTTATTAAAAAAAAAATTTTAGGCATGAGGAGTTATGAATATTTGTGTTAATAACCTGAGTTTTGGGTTTTTTAGGCATTTGTGCTAGCGGGTAACACGAATCTTTGACACAGCCCGAATGCCGAAAAAACCCAAAACTCAGGTTAATAAACGAGAAAACTAAGGAGTGCGAATATGAATAAAAACACAAGAATTTTAGCCCTTGCAGTTTTGTCAGTTATGACTGCCCCAGCTGCAATATTTGCAAATTACTCAACAAGTGCGACGAATCCCAGCGTTGGAGAGCAACAAACATATTCTGGCCAAGATCAATACTCTAACAATCAAGAAGTTGGGATGAGAGGTGACCGCGGCATGCAGGATGGCGGCATGAGAGGCGACCGTGGCATGCAAGATGGCAGCATGAGAGGCAACCGCGGCATGCAAGATGGCGGCATGATGAGAGGCGATCGGGGTATGCAAGGCGGTATGATGAGAGGCGATGGCGGCATGCAAGAGGGCAGCATGATGAGGGGCGATCGGGGCATGCAGGATGGGGGCATGATGCGAGGCGATCGTGGTATGCAAGGCGGTATGATGAGAGGCGATGGCGGTATGCAAGAGGGCAGCATGATGAGAGGCGATCGAGGCATGCAGGATGGGGGCATGATGAGAGGCGATGGCGGCATGCAAGAGGGCGGAATGATGCGAGGAAATGGCGGCATGCAAGAGGGTGGAATGATGCGAGGGAATGGCGGCATGCAAGATGGCGGCATGATGAGAGTTAATAATCCTTATCAAACGAATACACAAAACCAACAACATCCTGTTTATGAATACATGCTTGGGAAAGACGGCAAATGGCATCAAACAACAGCTCAAGAAAATAATCAAAACAATGTTAGTGCGGAAAAGCAAAATCGAAGTAACGATTCAAATCAAGACATCGGAGATCGTTCATGGGAGACAACCTCCAGTCGCATGAATCGCCAAGCCGCTGAATCATCCACTATGCGTTCTAATTCAAATCGAAACACTGGAGAACAAAACCCTAATACACAAAATTCCAGGACCAATTGGAACAATCAACGTTAATTTGTCCTGAACTATACTTGATCCACATCATGCTCAACTGACGGTTTGTAAAGCTGTTGGTTGAGTGTTGTCTAACATTTATTCAATATCGAAAGTCGGACCACATTGACTTACAGCTTTCCATCCCGCACCATGGGCTTTGTCAAAGCACAAACAGCCAAAAATGTCGTCCGTACTAGGTTGAAGTGCATGATTTTTAAAAAAGCTTATCAATTCTTTCAAAAGGCTTAGCAATCTTCTATGAAACAATTAAAACCTTTGCAGCTTGTCATTCAACAAAGCCCATATTCTATGTCAGAGACAATGGAGAGATTAGAAAAAGGGATCAAAGCAAAAGGGATATCTATCTTTGCTATCATAGATCATTCTGGTGCTGCTCAGAAAGTCAACATGAACCTATCTAATGAGAAAGTGATTATTTTTGGAGATCCCAAAGTTGGAACTTTTCTCATGCAAGAGAATCCCTTAATTGGCTTAGAACTACCTTTACGCATTCTTATTTCGCAGAACGAAGAAGGGGGCATTCAGATTGCTTATATTGACCCTATAACCTTAGGAGCGAGTTACACAATTGTAAAAAATAGCGAAATTTTGAAGAAAATGAGTACAGGTCTTGCTCATCTAGTTGCCGAGGTGATCGGACAATCGCTCGAGAGGCAGTGAACATTCGCAAAGTAAAGTCAGAATAGAATACGCAAAAATTGTCGTTGTCAAGGCACAGTTAGCTGGGTTGATTCAACTTAGTGCTGTGTTTAATCCATTAAAAATAATTGATACAGACTATTATTTTTATTAATTTTACTAATACCACCCTTTTTGCAAAAATAATAGCAATTCGAACTTAGAGGATTTAAGTTCAGATAAAAAACAATTTAAAATATTAAGGAGAGAATATGTTTAACAATATCATGTTTTTTTGTTTTACATCGTTGTTGGCTACATCTTCCATTTCTAATGATGGAAAATTTGAGGAAAAACCAGATTCGTTAGGTGTTAACTTGACTCATGAGGAGCAGCTTTTCGTTTCTGACGAAAATCGTGACTCAAACCAATGGGGAATGTTCGATGGTGAGCAAGAAGTCTTAGCTTTCGATCTAACTAGCGAAGATGGAAATGAAACTCCCATTGTTGAAGAAGAAAGTTTTGTTTCAAATGAAGAGGGACAATTTGACATAATAAAAGAAGATTTAGTTTTTAATCTTCAAGAAGATGAAATAAAAACTGTATAAGACTCTAAGAGCGGCGCTGTTACTGCCGCCGCTCATCAAATATCAATATTTAATTTCCCGATTTCGCAAGATGCCGCGCAAAGGGTTTCACTTCTAACCCCGCTGACACTGATAATGATATCATAAGAGTCATTCATACTCGGCGCGTATTTACTTTTTTGTTTCATCCCATTTGATGCGAGCGGCATCGGTATAGTCTAAGACCTGGAGTACTTTTGTTTTGCCAAAATAATCCCATGACCATTCTATAAAAGCTACAACCTTTTGCCTGAAAGTAGGCAGCAAAGCAGCATGGACTCCAAGCCACGCTATAAATGCAAACCACCCTTTAATTTCGCGCCTTTTTCTTCCTATTTCAACTACTGCGGCATTTCTTCCAACCATCGCCATGATTCCTTTATCGTCGTATTGGAAAGGCGTCTTTGGTTTTTCATCGATTTCAGCAAGGATATTTTTCGCCGCCCAATATCCAGTTTGTTGAGCGACAGATCCGAGTTGTGGAAAAAATTTTCCGTCTGGGCTCAAAATATTCGCAATATCACCTAAGATATAGACTCCTGGATAGTTCTCGACAGTTAAATCAGGAAGAACATTTATTCGCCCCCCATGTCCTCGTAAAAGACCGCTGCTGGCGGCAAGAGGGTTGGCTTTTAAGCCTCCTGCCCAAATGATTGTTCGTGTAAGGATTTTTCTTCCATCAGAGAGAACGACGTGATCATTCGCAACTTCCTTCACAAGGATGCCAAGCTCTAATTGGACTCCTCTTTCTTGCAACATCTTTGCAGCGTAGCTTTGAGAATCTTTAGAAAATTCTCCAAGGACTGCGGGGCCGCCATCGATCAAATAGATGCGGGCCGATTTAACTACTAAATCGTTAAACTCTTTTGGAAACGCTTCGTTGAACATATCCGCGAGGGATCCGGTGACTTCCGTCCCCGTTGGCCCCGCTCCGACGATAACAAAATTGAGGGCCCCTTGTTCTATGAGTTTGGGGTCGCGATCTGCATCTTCAAAGACAGAGATAATCCTGGAACGGAGGCGTTCCGCATCATGAAGGTTATAAAGGGGAAAGGCATATTGTTCCGCTCCTATGGTATCAAAAAAATTGACCACGCAGCCTGCCGCTAAAACGAGAAAATCTCCTTTATAGCTTTGCCCTTCTCGAGTTGTAACCAACCGCTTGTTCGGGTCAATGGCAGTTACTTCAGCCATTTTAATATCGATATTTGCTTTTCCTGCAAAGCGACATCGAAAAGTGGACGCCACCTCTTCTGTTGATAGGGCTGACGTAGCCACTTGGTAGAGCAATGGCTTGAAATCATGATAATTATTCTTGTCGATAAGTGTGATATGGACGTTTTGATGATCAACAAGTTTGCGAGCACACCCCATTCCGGCAAATCCACAGCCTACGATGATCACATGTTTTTGGCTCATGATAAACTCCTTCTAAATATTTATCGATTGCCAGGCTTGCAGCAGCTGGGCTACCGACCAGGCCTGGGCTATGCATCCTCGTGGGGTCATAGGTGCATCTCCATCAAAAATTTCACTGCAAGTTCCAAGCCCTGCAGCTAGTAAATGATAGGAGATGGGCTTCAAAAATTCTAAAGTCCTTTTGGGGTCTTTATAGACTTTCAGATGGGCTTGGCAAAAAGGGCCAAGCAGCCATGCCCAAACAGTTCCTTGATGATAAGCTGAGTCGCGTTGTGTTTGATTGCCTTCATAATACTTGCAGTAGCGTGGATCATCGGGAGAGAGAGAGCGCAGGCCATGAGTAGTAAATAATTTGCATCCGCATATATCAACGATAAGCTTTTGTTGTGCATCTGACAATGGGCTTTTACCCAATGAAATAGCGAATAGTTGATTAGGCCTTAAGGAACTATCGTTGCCTTGCGGCCCGTCGATCACATCAAAACAATAGTTTGACTTACTGTTCCAGAAACGATTAAAATGGTTTGACGCATGATTTGCCGCAGCATCAAATGTAACAGAAGACTTGCCTAAAACCTGTGCAAATTTACCGATAGTTCTAAGGGCTTGGATCCACAGGGCGTTAATTTCCACTGCTTTACCCGTGCGAGGGGTTACAACCCAATTGCCAATCTTTGCATCCATCCATGTCAGTTGCATACCGGCCTCTCCTGAATGCAAAAGACCATCTGTTGCATCCACATGAATTCCATAGCGTGTTCCTTTTTGGTGCCATTGGATAATGTCAACAAGTATCGGATATAGCTCTTTTATCAGTTCTATATCGTTTGTCGCCTCGTAGTAGGCTCTAATGGCATCGAAATACCATAGAGTAGCATCGACAGTGTTATATTGCGGCTGATCATTACCATCCGGAAACCAATTGGGAATCATCCCTTGATTCACGTATTTTGAATACGTCTGCAGAATTTCTTTTGCGATTGACTCTCTGCCGGTTGCTAATGTAAGGCCGGGCAGGCTAATCATTACATCCCGACCAAAATCGGTAAACCAGTGATAGCCGGCTAGGATTGTTTTGCCATTGGGAAACTGAGCGACGGAGCGTTTCACGATAAACTGATCTGCTGCAAGGAGAAGCTGTTTGATCCAAAATGGAACTCCTTGTTTATTTAAAGGGGATTGTTGAATTAATTCACTCTCATAGGCTCTACGTCGAATCAACGCCTTTTCTCCATCAAGATCGGCAGATTTATCAGTGCTAATGACGATTGTCAAAGACTCATTTTGCAAAAGGGTTGATTGGAATGTTCCGGCAAAAAGATGATCTTCGATACATTCGAGGCCGCGCATTTTCTCCATACTGAGATAATAATTGTAATACCATTCGTTGTTCAAGGAGGGAGTTCCCTGGGCGCTCAGAATATAAAAAGGAACAGCTCCTTCGTAAGCTTGAATTTTGAGACCTTTGGAGAGGGGGGAGATTGACATGCGCCAGTTTCCCGCATGGGTCAAATCGTGATAGCCTCTATAATTGATAAGAGCTTTTAGAAAAAGCTTTACTGGTAAGGTTGCGCGCAAAACCTTGTAATTGACATAAGTTGTATTGGATGAGGGTTCCATCCAGATTTTTTTCTCTAATAAAGCATCTCCGCACGCAAAATTCCAAGTCGGAATGGCGTTTTCAAAATAGAAGCTTTCGATGTTGTGATATCCTTGTGGAGAAATCATCCCGCTGCTCCATCGATTGGCTGATAGGGGATATTCAGTTCCATCATAGATGACTTCTTCATCGAGTTTTGTGGCTAATAGTGTGCGTTCTAGGGGAGGATTCAAAGCTGCTATAAGAAGACCGTGGTAGCGGCGTGTGAGCACGCCGCTTACCGTGCCCGAACCATAGCTTCCTAGGCCGTTTGTGATAAGCCACTCTTGAGTTTCTGAAATTGATAACGTGCCAGTGCTCTCTCGGCCTGATGAAATCGCTGTTGGATAACCATCAGACATAGCCCAGAAACTCTTGTTCTAGTTCTTGTGGTGATTTCTTCGATTCATGTCTTGAATAAGAATGAATCAAGTTGGCAACCAATGCCGACCAACCTGTCTGGTTACTTGCGCCTAACCCAGCTCCGTTGTCTCCATGATAGTATTCATGAAAAAATATGCAGTCGCGCCAATGGGGATCATTTTGAAATTTTTCAAGACCTCCATAAACAGGCCTTCGGCCATTTTTGTCTTTTAAAAAAATATTGATGAGTCGACATGATAGCTCATTGGCAACTTCCCAAAGGGTAACCATTTTTCCTGACCCAACAGGGCATTCAACTTTGAACTCATCGCCATAATAATAATGAAATCTTTTCAGCGTTTCAACTAAGAGAAAATTGAGAGGAAACCATATGGGGCCTCTCCAGTTGGAATTGCCTCCAAATAAGGTTGTTGTGGATTCAGCAGGTTCATAGTCAAGCTTGAATAATTTGTCACCAAATTTAATAATAAAAGGATGTTGAGAGTGAATCTTAGAGACAGCGCGAATTCCATAAGGGCTTAAAAATTGATCTTCATCGAGAATTTTCTTCAGCATTTTGGACAATTTTGTGAAATCCGCAAAAGATAAGAGGATTCGCTCTTTGGAGCCTTGCGGATCAAGAGCAGCAATCGTCTCCACCATTTTGCTACGATTTTTGACAAACCATAGGAAGCGCTCCCTGTAATTAGGAAATATTTTGCCTGGTTGGAGCAATTCATGGCTGGCAATCGCAAACAAGGGGATAATTCCGATAAAATTATCCTGATACATTGTCCAAAATTTCCCTTGAGGAGTCTGCAATAATCCGTAGTAAAAACCCTTTTCGTTATCCCACAATCCTTCTCTTAGACCTGTGACGTTGTTAATGGCATCTGCGATGGATACAAAGTGCTCAAAAAATGTAGTTGCCATGTCTTCATAAACTTTATTTTCTTCGGCTAATGCAAGAGCCATTTCCAGAAGCATGAGGCAATACATTCCCATCCATCCCGTTGCGTCCGGCTGCATCAGCATGCCGCCGGTGGGCGGGCCTAAAGTGCGGTCGAATGCCCCAATATTATCTAATCCAAGAAAGCCCCCCTCAAATATATTACGCCCGTCCACATCCTTTTTATTGACCCACCAAGTAAAGTTCATCACTAATTTTTGGAACATACGTTCCAAAAACGCTCTATCCTTCCGACCATAAATCTCATGTTCTAAATGATAAACGCGCAAGGCTGCCCATGCTTGGACGGGAGGATTCACATCTGAGAAAGACCATTCATAGGCCGGCAACTGGCCCTGGGCGGATATGTACCAAGAATGCGTCAATAAAAACAATTGATTTTTAGCAAATTCAGGATCGATGATGGCCAAAGATGTGGCTTGAAAGCTTAAATCCCAAGCAGCAAACCATGGAAATTCCCATTTGTCAGGCATAGAAAAGATATCGTAAGCATCAAGAAATGACCAATGACAGTTGCGGCCTTCTTTTCGCTCTTGGGGAGGAGGAGGCTGTGCTGGATCTCCCTCCAACCAATCATGCACATTGAAGTGGTAGCATTGCTTATTCCATAAAAGGCCTGCAAATGCATTACGCTGAACTTTGCGCATATCATCAGGAAGAGGACCCGGGGTAATGCGTTGGTAGAAACTATCGGCTTCCTTTATCCGCTGAGCAAATGAATCATCAAAATCGGTGTCAAATGGATGGGACAAGCCTGAGTTTTTGCTTAGCCTAAGATTGATCACTTTCGATTCGCCACCCCCAATTTGCAGTTGATAATGCACTGCGGCTTTTGTCCCTCGATTCCCGGGGTTGACGGCATCATGACGTCCATGGACAATATATTCATTGATTCCATCTTTAACGTACGGAGAGTCATTGGATACGTGAAACAATCTTTGTTTATTCGTTTCATTTTCCGTAAATAAGATAGCATCGGGATCATCGCAATACAGCCAATAATCTCCCAAGTTTGAATGAGAGGCCTTTAAAACTTGCATATGATCGGTTTTTTTGTCGATTGTTATCGAAGGTTTTTCGCTGCCGAATTTCCACGACCAAGTGTTGCGAAACCATAATGTCGGTAGAAGATGCAACGTTGCCGTTTCGGGTCCTCGATTAGCGACAGTAATCTGGATCAATAGATCGTCAGGGGCAACCTTTGCATATTCGATGAATACATCATAATAGCGGTCATTATTAAAAATGCCGGTGTCTAAAAGTTCGTATTCAAATTCATAACGATTTCTCTTCCGATTGGTCTCTACTAAATCGTTATAAGGATATGCACCTTGAGGATATTTATAGAGATATTTCATGTATGCATGGCTTGGAACGTTATCTACATAAAAATAATACTCTTTGACGTCTTCGCCGTGATTTCCTTCATTGGCAGTCAGTCCAAATAACCGTTCTTTTAATATAGGATCGCAGCCATTCCACAAGGTAAGTGCAAAACAAAGCAGCTGCTTGTCGTCAGATATGCCTGCGATCCCATCTTCGCCCCATCGATAAGCTCTTGAACGTGCATGATCATGCGGAAAATAATCCCAAGCTGTTCCGTAGGGGCTGTAATCTTCGCGAACAGTACCCCATTGCCGTTCGCTTAAATAGGGTCCCCAAAGGCGCCATGGGGCTGTTCCATCCCTCGCTGCTTCAAGCCTCTTTTCTTCTTCTGTCATTTCAATGTTATTTGCATTCATCAGTTATAATCCCGGACTTTGATGCATGAGGCCTCCATCGACAAAGACAGTTGTGGCGGTCATATAGCTGGCGCCTTCTCCAGCCAAGAAAGCCACAACGCTTGCAATTTCCTCGGGTTTGGCCATTCTACCCAGAGGAATTGCTGTATCGAGTTTTTGCAATAACTTTGGATCTTTCATCGTTGATAAATTAATGGGTGTTGCCACGGCTCCAGGCCCTACTCCGACAATGAGTATATTATGCTTGGCGAGTTCGACGCCCGCAGTGCGTGTGAGCATCCGCATGCCTCCCTTTGAAAGACAATAAGCAGTGTTGTTAGGCATGGGCCAATCTTCGTGTACCGAGGTAATGTTGATAATCCTTCCTCCTCCACCTTGTTTGATCATTTGTTTGGCAGCAAGTTGTGTACCGAAAAAAGCGCTTTTGAGATTAACTTCCATCACCTTTTCATATTGCGCCTCAGTTGTATCGAGAACCGATGTCCGCGTTTCAACTCCTGCATTGTTAACCATAATGTCCAAACGACCAAATTTTTTGACAGCCGCGTCTACGAGCTTTTGCAGATCGGCCACCTTGCTAACGTCAGCATCGACTCCTATCACTTGGTCGCCTAATGCAATGACTTTCTTTTCTATCTCTTCAGTGGCTGCAGGATTAAAGAGATAGTCGATGACTATATTGGCGCCTTGTTTGGCCAATTCCAATACTATACTAGCTCCTATGCCACTATTGCCTCCTGTCACAATCGCAACCTTGCCTTTTAAGCTCATCGTCTTTCCTCCTGTTTAACTGCAGATTTTTGTGTGATTATATATGCTAATCCTCCTAAAATAAGGGCTATGAATGCCCCTACAGCATAAATTTCCTTCAAGCTCATGATGCTTCGGTCTAGGAGAGGCCCTGCTCCAAAGGCTGCAATCCCATATCCGAAAAGATCGGATGCCAACACACCTCCTGCGATAGAAGCGGTGAATGATGTTAACTGTTTATCGCCGAAGCTTATGGTTAGAGGATAGAGCGCAGAGCAACCAAATCCTGCAAGTCCGAATGCAAAAATGGCGAGATAAACATTATTCGGAGGTAAAGATGCAAGGAGGATGAATGCAACCGCCGCAATAAAAGGAAGGATCCTAAAGGCTCGCCATTCCGCAAATTGTTTTTCAATCGCGGCAAATAAAACTCTTCCCACTGTCAACATTCCCCAAAAAGTAGCTAAAGCTAGGGATTGTACTTTTATGGAAGCATGCACATGCTTCTTCATATATATCAAAGCCCAATTTCCATTAAGCGTTTCGATGATGCCATACAGTACAGCAAATACTACAAAAAGCCAAAAACGGGGTGGAATTGAAATCTTTTGAGATGCTTGGGATACTGCAGTCTTTCCTCCTGGAAATTGTAGTGGGATGCTGTAAAGAAGCAAAAGAAAGATCAATATGGTCATAAGAACCGGAAACCCCCACCAAAATCCAAACCCAACGAATATAGCCATAAAAATGGGAGCAAGAACTGTTCCGACGCCCAATAAAGCATTAACGATAAGAATGATTGAATTGATCTTTTCCGGATAAAGCAACGCGGCAATGGTATTTAGCGTTGGAGCGGTGAGGCCTAAACCCAATCCTAAGAAGGCGGTAGCTGTTAGCAGAATACCAAAAGCCCAAGAAGTGTTGTGCATAGCAACGGTACTCAGCGCAAGCAACACCATTGAGATCAAATTGGCGATAAGCCCGAGAAAATAAACAGGTTTCGAACCATAACGATTGCAGAGTTTTATGCTAAGCAATGAAAAAGCTATCGATAGGATGGCCTGGGGAATAAACAAGCTTCCGTACATCGTGCTGGAAAAATTGAATTCATGCGGATTGGTGAATATCGTAGCGGCTGCAGGAAATGCTACATAACCAACTCCTTGAATAAAACTCGCTGCATAGACAGCTGTGATTTCTTGTTTACTCATTTTTAATTTGCCTATTGGGAATTTCAGGGACAGGTTTAGCACCTTTGGCATTCAGCTTAATTGCCCAAACCGAGTCCGATGAACAAATAAATAAAATATTGTTTTCTTTGCCTCCAAAAGTCAAATTAGCTGTTTGTTTAGGCAAGAGAATCTTTCCGATCAATTTTCCCGAGGGATTGTAAACATGAACCCCATTTAAAGCTCCGACATAGATATTTCCTGAAGAATCAAGACGCATACCGTCAGGGACTCCAGGCGATACCTTTGTGAAAAGACGTTGATTTGTCACTCCTGTTCCATCATCGGTGACATCGTAAGCATAAATCGCGTGGGGATAAATTTGATAAGAAGTCCGGATTGCTTGGGACAAACCGCTGTCAATGACGTAGAGAATTTTTTCATCCGGAGAAAACGCAATCCCATTAGGCATTTTCAAATCGGTAATAATTGCGTGCAATCCATGAGTCTTTGGATCGAAACGATAGACATTATTGGGTAAATAACATTCTTGAGGGAACTCAAGGCAACCGTAATTTGGATCTGTAAACCAGACTGTACCGTCAGATTTGACGACAAGATCATTTGGGGAGTTCAAAGGCTTTCCCTGGTAAAATCCCACCAAGGTCGTTACATGACCATCGTGATCTGTTATAGAAACTCTCCTACCCGTTGTTTCTGCAGTCAGAAGCCTTCCTTCTAAGTCAATAGTCTGCCCATCGGCAATACTCGAAGGATGTCTAAAAATGACAGGTTTGCTCCATGAAAGAGGAGTTATCTGATTATAGGGTATGATGCCATGCCAACGAAGGATCATAATGTTGTCGTTAATCTGATCGGTAAATAAGAGATATCCTTCCTGGCTATCTTTGACTGAAAGATAGACCGGTCCTTCGGTAAAACCAAATCCTTCTGCAAGATGTACGAGTTGGGGCTTTACCCCCAAAATTGAAGCAAATTCCTCTGAATAAACTTCGAGGGGAAGCTGAGGAGTTGTTGAAATTGGATAGGGAGGATTTTTCTCAATTTTATCTACAGCAAAGCAATCATCGTTCGATAAACAAAAAAAGAACATCAAAAGATAAAACAAATTTTTCATGGCAAAACTCAGACAGTTAAATTGGTGTTGGCAAACGACTGAATCGGATCCTATCTCAAACCAATATCAATTTCAAATATTTATTGCATTAGATTTCGGGTCCGAGAGCATTTTGGCCAATAGCTCTCTTTGCTCGAGTAAAGAAATTAGGTTACCCAAATTCCCTCCTCTAAGAACCGTACATGAAAGTTTCCTTCATACTGCTCAAGACCGTTGTTCGCAATACGGTTCTTAATTCTTTCCCTTTTCAATCTATTCTTTCTTTAGGTAAAATAGTCGTTAAAATCATTGTTGTAAGGAGTTTCTCTTCCTTTAATTTTGATATACCTCTTTATTTTTGTATCGGAGGCTTTTATCGGTGCGTAGAGTTGTGTTCCTTTTTTAGTTTTTTACTATACTGAAAAGGACCATCTTCTTAGTCCGATTCTTGTAATGATTGTTTCATAGAAAGATGAATTTAGGAGAATCTCAATGCAAGCTCAAATCCATACGTCAGAAACGAGAACAGTCGACTATCCTCCAGGAGACGGGGGGATAACCCGGAACAGCTCAAACAAGAAAAGGAAAAGAGAAGAAGGCTGTCAAGGAAGTGCTTTGGTTACCATGGAGGAGATAAAGCAAACTTTCGAGGGCTTGGATGCTATGCTCAGCCGCCTTTCATCACCTCCAATCGATGGAATTCTGAATCAAGAAAGACTTGAACAACAAAAATATGTTTTAGAAAAAATCAGACAATTTCGTCGGAAGGTATCCCTTTTAGAAAAAGCCCGCGATCAGCAATCGGAAGTTAATGTAAAAGAGCGACACTCTATTGTAATTGATCAATATAATCTTAAGACACGCTATCAAGAGTTCTTGCAATTATGCAGTGTTCCTGAATCCTCTCTTGATCGATACAAAATTGAACTGTATTTCACAGGATTCTGTGATTATGCATGGCATTTTCCCCTAGAACGTTCTATGCAATGGGAGATTGAAGAGCGAGCATCAGTAATACTTGGAGACAATTTTAGGTATTGGTTTGGTATTTATAACATGCAGGGTAGTATGGATTTATTTCCTATCAGTAAACTGGCAGTTGCCTCAACTCATAGCTACCAGTTGCACGACGCGGTAGAAGTGAGAGAAGAGGGAACAAAAACAAAACCCTTTGCCATTTTCGAAGTAGATTTTTTGCATCTATGTAAGTTCATGGCATCTCCTGACGATTACATTTTGCCTGATCAAGGAGAAAAGGAAAAAACAAAAGCATTATTATTGAGCCTGATGATGCGTTCTCAATTTTATGCATATGCTGACGCTCAGACGTTCTTCGAGAGGAGCTTCAAACCTTTTGTTACCTTGGACAATGCCAAGGAAATTTATGAACTTGCCAGCAAATATAGACTACCCCTGTTGCAAAAATATGCTATTGAATGTTTCCCGGGAGTGTCACTATCCTCGCAAGGAGGAGCAATCACGATTACAGATCGTTTTTTTGAACGGTGCGATGACCTGCCTTCAATTAATACATGCACTTTATTAGATGTTTCTTGCAGTCTTTCTTCTGAGCGAATCAAGCAGCTTGTTAAAATTTTTCCTGAAATTGGAGATATCTCTCTTCTTATTTGCGGGTCTATCTGCCATATTGAACCAAGTGATTTGAAAGGTTTCAAACGGCTTCAATGCGTTTCTTTTAGTTGGAGAGTTAACAATAGGGAAGTAAGAAGTGAAGAGGAGGCACTTGGCATTCTCCAAAGTGATGCTCTTAAAAAAATAATTGCACCCTATAAAGTCAGTTTTAAGTATATCGAAAGTTCCGAATCAGTCTGCAATCCGTCAGCACAAGCTTTGCTTCACATTGCAACGATGTTCAGTTCGATCGAGGCATTGTTACTTCCTCCAGAGAGCGCGATACTAGCTGATGTTGGGGTGTGGCAAGAGATTTTGAGTCAACTACCTCATATTCGCTGTTTATCCATTCCTATTGGTGTCATCAAATCTGACTTGAATCTACCTAAACTTTGCCCCAATCTTCAAATTCTTGTTTTAATTGGATATGACTTTACCTTGGATAATATTCGCACCGTTGTACAAATTACAAAGGAATGTGAGCACCTAAAATCCCTTTTTTTTGAGTGTGTGCCCGTCAATGACCGAGAATTTTGGGTCGATTTTGTAAACGCTACATTAAACCTTCCTGACGGCATAGCGATAGTAATGCCAAAGCAGGGTACCCCTTGGAAAGCTATGATCACCGAAATTATTGATTCAATGCCTAATTCTGCGGCTCGCATGAAAATTAAAAACGTATTACCCAACCTCAAGAAGGTTGATTTAATGAAACAAAGCAACGATATGGACACCAAATGGTATTCGGACTCTTTTTTTAAAAAAATGGCCAGACCTCGAAAATATAAAGATACAGATCAAATCTTGGTCAATGAAATTGCTAGCCTAATGCCGCCAAGACGAAACCTATGAAATGCGGTAGTCTGATTTTTTAGGACAGGTCTTCTTCTTATGCGGGGTTTGGGGTAGCAGTCTAAGTAAATCATTGACTTTTGCGGATTTAATTTATTATCATTATTTGTTATGAAATTTTTAATTACTTTTTTTCTATTTGTAAACTTTGTCTGCTTACAAGCCTCCGAACTTGTCTCTATTACCTATGAAACTGATGAATTTTTCATTATAAAAAATGTTTATTTTTTGAAAGACAATACGGTCCCTTTCCCTCTCAAAAAGGGAGAGCAATTTATCATCTCGAATGAACAAAAGCATGAGCTTCCAGATAACTCCTATTTTATGACTATGACATTGTCATCCCAGCGCTACAATGCCAGTCATCATTTTACATCTACAGTTGCTTCCATTAGTCCAACTGCTACAATAAAAAATATTCTGGAAAAGAGGAGTTATATTGAGGAGTTTCTCTGTACGCCTGATGATTGTTCGCCGTTTGCATGCTGGCTAGCTTGCAACGAATACAAAATAGAATTAGAGGATGGCCAAGTATACTCCCTTACTACAAACTTGAGAAAGGACAGTCCCGAATGTGCCGAAGCCGCTCTTCAAGAGATTCCTGCTGTTCAACCTGGGGATCAGATTTTGTGGAGAGAAGGAGGAGACTATGATTGGTTTTATAAACTTACAGGCATAAAAAAATGGATTTACAGGCATTCCCGGATTTATCGCGATGGTGTTCTATTACAGTTTTTTAAGCCTAGCATTGTAGGTACCAAGCGATCTCCTCCTGCAGGAGATCTGATAGATACAATCCAAACGTTGCCTTCTGGAGAAGGGAGCTTTGCGATCAGAAATATGGTGTATAATTTTGATGCTAATGATGCTGAATTTTTAGACTTTGGCTGTTACACAGTGATAAGTGAAGAAATAGTCAAATTAGCTAAAAATAGCTATGAAATGATTATTGGAATCAATTCCTGCAAAGATCAAAAGACACATTACTTTGTATCAGTGTTACTCAGCAGTGAGGCATTCGAGAAAGTCACAAAAGTCAACAATGAAGAATGGTCACAAGGTAGTGAAATTTACTTTTATTATGCTGATCTTACCCTTGAAAGCGGCTATTCCTATCGTCTTGAATATAGAGTCAAAAAAGGAAAATCTTCTTTTCAAGAATTTAAAAAGAGTATCTCTGTAAATCCTGGAGATCAAGTTAATTGGGAATCATGTGGTAGTTTCAGGTGCTTCCATAGGCTTGAATATACTTATGAACCAAAACTTAAACGTGCCGGTAAGGTTCTATTTGAAGTGCTGCTCACCGGACCTTTGCATTATTTTTCTATTGAGGGAAACTAGCAGGTAGATTTCATTTGAGAAGGCAGTACTTGTGCGCAGAATTTTGCATGCATCATGACAACTATTAGAAATGAATCGATGGATACATGAGTTGATTTCAGTAAATCTTACAATCAAGCTAAGTGATGAGGCCAGGGCAACCTCATGATAAAAAACAAAATGGAAAATTTCTCTCGAAGAAGTTGCGTTTCTTATCCAAAACTCGCGTTAATAAATGAGATAATGATTCACGCAGAGGGAGACAATTATTCTTGCTCCCCAACGGGAAATAACAAATTGATTGTTTTTTAAAATACTCATTTCTAGAAATTTGCAAGTTGTCATTTAGGCGAGGGCGAAAAAAAATAGCTACCCCCATTTGCTTTTTTTTCTCTCTCTGTGCTCTCTGTGTGCTCTGTGGTTCTATATCAACCACAGAGCACACAGAGAGCACAGAGAGAGACAATTTGCAATTTGTTATTTAGGAGCCGCGGAGGCGGAGAGACGACGCAGACATCGAAATATAGTCAGGAATGAACAATTCTCTCATCTGAGGGATTCTGTAAATATACTTATTTAGGTATTTATCTTAGTGAAATTTTTCCAGTACTCAAACTTTTTTCTACTGTTTGATAATACTAAGCAAGCGGCCTCTACATCTTTCTTCACATCATCAAGAAGTCCCTTTTCTTGAAGGTCCCTTATTCCAATAATAGCAAACACGTAGCACATCGGTCGGCATCAGAAAAGAAAATTTTTTGGCCTTTATTACCTCTTAGCATGACATGGTAAAATGATCCTGAAATATGGTATCGTTTTGATCTTGCCATTTGCACCATCTTTCTTTATCTAAAAATTCTTATCGAAAGACATCAATGCCGATTTGTAAATTGCAGAATTGCGGGTTTGACCCCGAACACTATTATTTTAGTGAATGGAGTGAGAAAACAAGCCAAATTGATACCCAACCAAATTTGCCAATTGATCCATATTCTAAAGCAGTTTCAATTTAACATGTTTTTTGGAGGTGAGATCTTCAAAGATAAATATTCTTTCCTTGCCTTCACCATCACTTTTGATAAATTTAAATTTCCGAGGAAATTGAAATTTCGCTGATAATGATTTGCTTTCAAGTTCAATAAATCTTAAATCGTCTCCAAAATGTTCTATTGAAAGGGTTATTTTAGGCCCATTAATATTAATTAGGTAATAATCGAAGATTAAATCATCTTCCTGTAACTTTTCAGAAGAAAATCGTCTAAAAGGTCCCATAAGGTTGAAACCCGATGTATTAAATTCGAAATAGGCTGTATATCCAACATCGTCAGGATTGTTGCGAGAAAACCAAGTAAAAGGACTCCTGCAATAATGTTCCCCAAATTTAATTAAACCTCCCTTATTAACATCATCGATGATCTGTTGTTTCATTGTTTCTGCTTCATTTCTTGCCACTTCCCTATTCGAATCGATTGATATGATAAGTATCTGATAAACGGTATTATCTTCCGCAGTTAAGTTCAAAAAAATATTGTGCGTCCAGCCAGCTCGGCCCGTAAATCCACCACCCCAATACCATTCTTGCCGATTATCCGTTTCGACTGCTTCTTTTATTGCAACGCCAGATTCAAAACTATTCATAGTCGACTCAAAATATTTTGTCTCCTTAGTCACAGGAGAGGTCAAACCGATAAGTAGCTGGTAGCTATGTTCAGAAAGTGGGACGATCTCTTCACTTTCGATAATAAAAGTTTGCCCAATTTCAAATGGATAGGGTTTATTGTCACTCTCATATTTGTATGCATGCCCCTTTATTCTAAAATAATTCTTGCCAATGTTGGTAATAGGAAATTCTTCTGCTATGATTGACACAGAAAAGAACAAAAAAATGGAAGCGATAATTAATAAAATAAATTTCATATTAAATCCTTTCTTCTTGATATTAAATTCATCACTTTCCTGCTTTTATAAGTAGGAGAGTGTTTCTGTAGCGTTAAATTTGCATGCTTCGTTTTAAAATATTTACCACAGAGAACACGGAGTGCACAGAGAATTAATAAAAATGCTCATACACTTCACTCGGTATGGTGGAGTGTACCACATTTTATTTTTTCTCTGCGAGCTCTGTCACGACTTTAGGAATTTTTTGCATAATGTTCGGGGTCAGACCTGGGCCGAAACGAATGGCCTATTTTCGCGAAAATTCGATTCAATTTTTACCCCCTAATTTTTTGACCAGTTAGTCCAAATCCGTGCTTGCCATAGGAAATTAGCAAGCTTGCTAATAAAGGTACATCCACGGAAGAATGGAGAAGATTGCACTTGAAGTTTGTTTAACCCGAAACCTTTTAGATTGATTACTCTCAGCTATTTTCTGGGAAATTTTTATGTTTGCTACTATTAATCAACTTGATATGATGCGCTTTGCGTTTATAAAAAAAATTGCCAATATAAGCATAGAACATATTTTAAGCTGGGTGATGCTTTGAGTAAGTATTTTATAAATAATTGGAAATTTCATTTTATTTTATTAACTACGATTACGAATGGATTTGTTACCATGAATATTACCTCTTTGCATGCTTCGCGATTTCTCTATAGAATTGATAATAAAGAATCTAATTTTTATGAAAATTACACTCTTCTTAATGAGATTAGAAAAGGTACTTATAGCTCTGTTTTTTTATCTAAAGATAGTCAAGGTCAATTAGTCGCGGTTAAAAAATATGCTATCACTGATGAGAAAATCATAGATCTTTTAAGGCAAAAAGGAATCTGTGTCGATGCATATATCAAGCAGCTTGCAGAAAAAGAACTACAAATTGGCCAACTTACAGATCATCCAAATATTGTTAAAATAAGGGAAGTGTTTTTTGAAAATTCTACGGCTTATGTAGTTATGGATTACGTAGAAGGTAAAACATTTAATTGTTTTGAAAAATTTTCTTTAGAAACACGAGTTACTCTAATGCAACAGTTTTTAAGTGCGATAGAACACTTTTTGTTAAGAAACATCATAATCGATAACCTTTGTTCAGAGAACATTTTAATTTCTCCTGATAGTACTCGTTTGACTTTTGTGGATTTAGGAGGAAATAAAATTATTAATAATGACGCTGAAATGTTTGTTGGGCATTATTTGGAAATGATTGAAAATATGTTAATAATTTTTGGTGGGGATGCTGCAAAGGTACTAGATAACTGTAAATACCTTCTTCCTACAACATTATGGGAGGAGACTATCTCACCTGCCCATGTTAGAGTGCTTGTTTCCTGGGTAAAAGCTGTACAAAAAGAGTTATCTACCCCACTTAATATCAATAATACGTTCTACGAGGACTCTACCGATAAAATTTTAGCAGCCCATACCCACTTGCAATCCCAATATCCTCATCACATTTCATTTAACACTGCACAACATTCAAAATTTCTAGCTTACTCACTTATTGCTACTTGTGTTCTAAAAAAGTTTAGTCCAGGTAAGTACCCAGACTCTTATTTACACAATACACATGTTTTGCGTTATCCTTGTGATAATCTCCCTAAAAGCCTTGAGGAGTTGTTTCAGTTACTGCCACTTAGAGATGATTATGACACAGCATCTTCACTGGTTGGCGATGCATTAATATCAGTAAGTCCAAGCTTAAAAGAAACAGAAGGTGAGGAGTCGGCATGGGCAATTTTTGCAAATAATGAACGTAAGAGCAGTGTAGCGGATTATATAAATAAATTCATTGAGTCGGAGAAAGTATCTCCCGTTCATTTTCGCAAACGAATAAAAGCAGTTGTAAAAAAAGCTCCTAAAAGTAATGAGGGTTTAATCTACATTTTCTTTATTCCCACGGATACGCCACTTTATAAAGCGGTTTACCTTTCTCAACCCTATGGTATTCCTATCGGCGATCCACTCTCTATGAATAATTTATTGGATTTTTATGAACGATACAGACAAGGCTTAGTTGAGGAGAAAAACTCACAATTGCGATTCCTGCCCTCAGCTTTAATTCCTGAGAATAATTTCGATTTAACCAAAATAAAATCCTACAGATTTACAACTATTCCAATAGAACAATTAAGTTGTTATACAAAAAAAATTGATAAGGTTGTAAGCAAAATTTTTGAAGATCATTTAGAAGAGATGCTTCAATTAGCAGCTTTAGCTTCTGAAGTTGAAGTGCAATTAAATCCGCTTGAAAAGCAAAGGGGATATCGAAAATTATGTTACAGGCATTTATGCAGGAGGGATATTCAGCTAGCTTTGTACTATTGGCATAAAATAGATGATCAAAATCCTAACAAGTTTTCTTATTTGCCCGGAATTATTGCTTGTTTATTAAAGAAAAGTCAATTGATCCACGCCGATCACTATTTTCAGAAGTATGAAGCGCAGCTAATACATAAAGAACAATTAATAGCTCGTTTTGCACTAACTTACATTGAACAGGATAATCGTCTTAAGTTCGATTTTATGCTTAAAAAATTATCTGAATCAAGAATAAAGCAGTTTCTATTGGTTTTGGTTGGTAGTCGATATCCTGAATATGCTCAGGAAAATGTTCCTGAAGACTTAGAAAATCTAATGTCTGATGACGAATTAATCGATTTGGCTATTGTCTCAGATTAGTATTTTGAGGCCATAAATCAGCATCGATACTATATCAATTTATGAATATTCGGCGTCGGACCTGAAATTCTGCAATTTACAAATAATACAAATTTCAGAAGAAGCCAAAGTATGCTCTGAAACTGGAGCACCCTTGGTAAAAAAATCGGCGAAATTACTCTAAGCAGGCTCATAAGCCCGGCAGTTTTTCCATCAAACAAATTGTACGTCCAAAATATGCCAATCCACAAATACGTGAAGAAGGGCTTAAGTCAGCGGATTTACCAGAGAGCTTGTTAAATCGCTGCCAACCAGATGAAAGTATTCTTGCTGAAATTTTGGTTAAGAAATTTGCGATCATTTACCTCTCTATGTCATCAGCATGCGGCAAAAATACTTGAAGGATATCATAGAGTGCTTCTTTCCGATAAGTATTGCGCCTATGATGGCTCTAGCCAACAAGAAGGAACTGATCTGGTGTCCTTGTTGGGCGCATATTCGACGAAAATTTATCGAAAGAAATATGACTCATCAACGGGAGGTAGCTATCCTCCCATTACGCCTTTTTTGATGCGTTCGCCAATATTTTTATCGATATTGTACCAATAGTCAAATGCTCGTTGTAACACAGGTTCCGATACCCCGTCTTTTAGATGTCCCACAACATTTGAAACAAGACGTTCACGTTGGGCATCATCCATGACTTTACGTACTAAGTCGCCTGCTTGGCTCCAGTCATCATCGTCTTTTCGTAAAGTGTAGGCTGCATGGATGAATTCACCACTTGCACCCCACACTTCCAGCTGTGGATAATGCAGACCATCAGCTTTAGGTCCTCCTTTGGAGTTTGGCGCATACACGGGATCAGAGACATTTTCTACTCGCATCGCTCCATCTTTGCTATAGCTGTGTATAGGACATTTCGGACGATTAACCGGTATTTGCTTGTAGTTTACTCCCAGGCGTGCACGGTGGGCATCTGCATAAGAGAATAGGCGTGCTAAGAGCATTTTATCTGGACTAGGGCCTATTCCTGGGATCATGTTGTTTGGTTCAAAAGCTGCTTGTTCTATTTCTGTGTGGAAATCTGTGGGGTTGCGGTTAAGCGTCAAACGGCCAACCTCATGCAAGGGATAATCACGATGGGGCCATACTTTGGTCAGGTCGAATGGGTTAAGCCGATAGGTGGCAGCTTCCTCGAAAGGCATAATCTGCACTTTGAGGGTCCAGCTGGGATAATCGCCTTTTTTAATTGCTTCAAACAGATCGCGGCGATGGTAGTCGGCATCGGTACCGGCTAGTCGGTCGGCTTCTGCTTGAGTAAGGTAGTCATTCCCTTGGTCTGTTATGAAGTGATATTTTACGAAAAAGCGTTTCCCTTGTGCATTGACCCACATATAAGTGTGGCTGGAATAGCCATTCATATGCCGCCACGCTTTGGGAATTCCTCTGTCTCCCATCAATATGGTTACTTGATGAGCAGATTCAGGGGAAAGTGTCCAAAAGTCCCATTGCATGTCATGGTCGCGCAAACCGTTATCAGCACGTCTTTTCTGTGAGCGGATAAAATGTTGGAACTTCATCGGATCCCGGACGAAAAATACAGGGGTATTGTTCCCAACCATATCATAGATGCCGTCACTAGTGTAGAACTTCAGAGCAAAGCCGCGTGGATCGCGCCAGGTATCAGGACTTCCTTGCTCTCCGGCCACTGTAGAGAACCGTATTAAAGTGTCTGTTTTTTTACCTGGCTGGAAGACTACCGCTTTTGTATATGCACTTACATCTTTTGTTACTTCGAAGTAGCCGAAAGCTCCGGCTCCTTTTGCATGCGGTTGTCTTTCCGGAATTTTCTCGCGATTAAAATTAGCCATTTGCTCGATGAGATAATGATCGTGCAGCAAGATGGGACCATCCGGTCCGACTGAAAGGGAATATTCATCACTCGGTACAGGAATTCCTGCATCATTTGTGGTAGGTTTAGGAGGGTCTTTTTCCATGGTGCGATCTCCTTTAAAGATTGTTTTATCTATATCAGAAATGAAAAAAAAACGACCTATTTTTTTAACAAGGCTTAGAATCCTAGCATTAAAGATAGTTTTATTTTAAATGAATCGAAAAATTCAGAATAGGATCTCAATCGTCTTCCTAACGAAAACTAATAGTTAAAAAGGCTTCTTTACGGGTATTGTTTCCTTCAATTAGGAATCGGATCATGATTGAGCATGAATTCATTAGAAAAGAGATCATGAGGGTAATTTCTTCTATTATTCCTTTTGATCAAAAAGAAAAAGAACACCTTGATTTTGTAGAGACATGGATAATGTCATGCGCCTAAATTTTCCGGATAGATAAGCCCGATAAGCCAAAAATTCACTTAGTCTCATATTTTGTGCTTATCGTTCTTTCATGAATAAACCTCTACAATCTGGTTGCGGAAGCAGCATCAGAATTTAAGATCTCTCCTCATCTTAATTACACTCCTTGGATACTTTGGATACTTTAAGAAGCGATATGTAGGCAGTTACACCCGGAACAGGAAATACATCTGGTGTAATAGGTACAACATCAGCATTGACCATTTCAAGTAATGCAGCACCTGCAACACCTGCAGCAATATCTTCTTTTGTGATTGTAATATATGTTGGGGGAGACGTGTTAAGATTTTGAGTATCGTTGACAGGTAGTGTGGTCCCCCCAATCCCTATACCATTAAGGAATAACGTCACAAGAGTATTAGTTGTCGCACTTAACCCATAAATTACCTGATAAACACCTGGAGTAGTTATCGCAATTGCATTCCCAGGTTGTTGCCCTACAACTAAACCAGAGGACAAAAATGTCCTATCTGCTACCAGGGAAAGATCTGGAGTATTAACAAGAAAACTTTCATTTAATTGAATAGTCGTACCCGGAGCAGCTGTTTCATTTCCAGTAGTACCAAATGTCCCATAGCTGGGAGAAAACTCTTTCCGATGTTTTTTCTTATTGCTTGGAGGCTTATTGCTTAGTTGCTTACCGCGGAGATGATTGTTCATCCCAAGATGTTCTTGCACCATTGACTTGTTTGCAGTACACAAAGAATTTTCTTGTGTAGAGAGTGGTTTCATGGACATCCCGTTATTGTCTGGAGCTGAAAATAACGTGGTAGTTGATGCCATGATGAGGAAAAAAAGTATTCTTTTCATCTTGTTTTATCATTGTTGTAGTTAATGTTGTTGAAAGCATCCAGAGGTCTGCTTTTCCTCCATTTATAATTTTCCTTATTAGATGTCAAATTTTTTTTGTAAAAATATCCGACTTTCCCCCTTTTTAGGTTCTGTCGGATAAATTCGCATTTTCATCTTCGTTTTCTGCTCTTGATGAAGAAGTTAATTTCTTTTCAAGTTCAAGCGCGAATTCATTTTTTTCTAAACTAAGAAGCACTCTTCTGCATTGTAAACGTGAGCGCTTACCTTCAAATATCTGCTTAGAAATTTCCGCATAATCCTTTCCAAATTTTTGTTGCCCTGCCTTTAATTTTTCGATCTCTTCTGCACTCATTGGACCTTTAATCACATCTGGATTTAAAATTTGATATCTTAGATAACACTGTCCTAACGTACGTCCTGGTATTTGCCTTGCTATAGCTGACCACCCTAAACCTGATTCGACTAATTCTATCAACTGTTGATCTTCTTCTTTTGGCCATTTTTCGTGCCGAATGTCCGCATCCAACACACCAAGATATTCCATTCGACACGCAATATCGGAACGTGTCCAAACAAAAACCTTTTTAGCAATTTTTGCCCAGTTCGTAGTGCCATATTGATCAACGGCTAGGCAGAGCTTTTCTCTTTCTTCTTCAGTCCAAAAACCTTTGATAAGTTTAGGATGAAGGTGACGCATATATCTACTTCTACACCTCTTGTTTAGATTGCAATCTCCAAAAAATTTTTCACTGATCCATGACCATTGATTTCCATATTTTTCTACAGCTTCGCGAAGGATTTGATCGTCCTCTGGCGTCCATTTCTTCTTTCTATTTTTGCTTGCGACTTGTACTTGTTGGGCTGATCTTTGCGAGACTTCGACATCTTCTCGGCGCATGTGCTGCAGAGGTCTACTGATTCCAGTGCCTAACTCTTCGTGTCCGACGCGTCTTTTTGGTAGATCTTCTCGCACGGTCAATGGGTTCGCTTTTCCTCGTGGACGATTTTTATTAAATTGCCTTCTCATTTTTTTTAGTTTTGTTACTTTCCCTTTCGTTGGAGCCTTCGTTGCTCCGGGGCGAATACCTGCCAGCGTCAATGAAGCCTGTGTGCTATGGGTTCCTAAAGAAGGTTCTAAACGCGATCTTTTTTGCAACCGTTGTGGCTTTGGAGCCAAAATGTCCGCTCTTCTCCGTTTATCAGCCATTGGATCTTTCATCTCATCTGCTTTCGAAATCTCCTCTTCCTTTAACAATGGAGCATAAGCCGGGTGATCTAAAGACACTACCGGTTCTGCCTGAATTGAACTTACAGACTCTTCAGAACGATGCCTTTTGTCTTCTCGTGTTTGACTCAGCTGTTGTTTTGCTTTTCGCTTATACGAAGGCATAGCGTCCAGCATCTTGCACAACTCCTCTTGTCTTTTTTGCTCAGGCAATATTTTCGCTTTTACAGTAGCTGCGCAGTCCAACTTTCTCTGTCCAGCATGGAACAGTGCATCTTTTGCTTTTTCCTGGATGATCATATCTTGCATTTGAAATACAGGGAGCACATTCACTGGACGAGCTCGTAATTTTCCTTCTTGATGAAGCCCTAAACAATCTGTCTGAGGAGCAGCGGATTCACATGCATAGACGTTCATAATTTTTACCTTTATTTATTTTTAAGAGATGAAAAAGATATAACAAATTGATTATACAAGACGATTAAAACGCAGCCAGTAAATGGAGCTAGAGGGTTTCCTAGATTAACATAGAAATTTTGCATTAAATCAAGACCCTAGGTCTGACCCCGAACATAAAACGATCCAAACTCATAGAACTTTCCATAAATTTCTCCTTTTTTTAATGTGGCAGGGAGCTGTTGCATTAATCCTAGAAGTCACCTTAACGCCGCAGAGTTAACCACCCAGATCCATCGTACGTCTTTTTTTGCTCTTTTCGTTGGTCTACCTTGTATGTTCCTGCAAATACTTAATTTTGTAAATGCATGCGCATTTTCTAAGCTTTGTAGCATGATGTTACATAGTTATGGAACACAAAACATCTTCTTTTCTGGCGTTGGCTTTTCTGTTGCCGATGAAGAGAACTGGGATGAAGCGGCATTTCAAGTCATTCGAGGAGGGGGATGTGGAGTGGATGGGACAACCACCCCAAATATCATCAAGATCGACACGCGACATCATGTGATAAAATCTTTGGAGATTAACCAGAGAGAGTTATTCGTGCCTCCTACAATCTCTCTAGAGATTGCTCATTTGCTGAAATGGCTCCAAGAAAAATTTGCCTGTCCTGTCGATGTTGAATTCATGGTCAACAGAAACGGTGCTGGTCAACATCAATTATCCATTGTTCAGGTGAGACCTATTACACATTTAAAAAGGGAATCGTGCTAGGCGTTAGGGACACCAAATGGTATTCGGACTCTTTTTCTCAAAGAATGACTGGAGCTCGAAAATATAATGATACAGATCAAATTCTGATCAATGAAATTGCTAGCCTAATGCCACCAAGACGACTCTTATGAAAGTCAGTACTCTGATTTTTTAGGACAAATCTTCTTAATCCTTTCAGCTCTCTGTTTTTTACACTTTGTGCATCAACTAGGATGTTTAGGACTTATCCAAATTTTGTAAGCTTATGCAGGACAAGTCGCCAATCCTTTCATTGCAGAAAAAAAAACAATTATATACAACCTGATAATGTAAGATAAATTTTAATTTGAAGTGTTGAAATCAACTTTTTACAAAAGGGGAGTATTTTATGGCGGACGAACTGATCAATATATACGAATACGAAGCGGCAGCCAAAGCCAAATTGCCTAAAATGATTTACGATTTTTATGCTAATGGCGCTTACGATGAAATTACTCTCAAGGAAAACCGCGAGGCTTACGATCGCATTCGATTGCGTTATCGCATCTTACGCGGTGTAGGAAAAAGAGATCTTTCGACCACGTTTCTTGGGCACAAAATCTCCATGCCAATCATTATTCCTCCAGTAGCATTTCAAGGAATGGTCTGTGAGGAAGGAGAGGTTGCCACTGCACGGGCTGTTGCCAAAGCTGATATCTTGATGACACTGAGCACCTTGTCTAATACGACCATCGAAGATGTAATAAAGGCTGCCGACGGCCATCCTGTTTTTTTTCAACTATACATTTATAAAGATCGCGAAGCGACTCGCGAATTAGTTCAAAGAGCTGAAGCAGCAGGTGCTAAAGCTTTAGTTCTTACGGTAGATGCTCCTTTATGGGGCAAAAGAGAAAAAGATGTGCACAATCATTTCACTCTTCCAGACGGATTGCAACTTAAGAACCTTGTGAGCAAAATGAAGGAGCTTCCCAAGGCGGCAAAAGATTCGGGATCGGGTTTGGAAGCTTATGTAACTTCCTATTTTGATTCAAATTTGACTTGGAAAGATATCGATTGGCTTCGTTCGATTACTAAAATACCGCTCGTGGTCAAAGGAGTAGCGCGAGGCGATGATGCAGTGTGTGCTGTCGATCACGGTGTTGATGCTATTATTGTTTCCAATCATGGTGGACGGCAATTAGATACTTCTTCTGCAACCATCGATGCACTCACAGAAGTTGTAGAAGCTGTAGATGGAGCAGTTGAGGTTGCAGTGGATGGAGGGGTGCGCAGAGGTACAGATGTGCTAAAGGCCCTTGCATTGGGTGCAAAAGTCGTCCAGATAGGCAGGCCTATCATCTGGGGATTGGCAAACGGCGGAACTGATGGTGTGACGAAAGTCTTAGAGATAATAAGAAAAGAATTCGATCTTGCAATGGCTCTCGCAGGTTGTACGAATGTAAGTGAAATTAAAAGAAATCTGATTAGAGAAGCCCCTTATTGGTGATGAGAATTAAACGCAAAGCGGAACAATCATTTTTGCTCACTGCCGGAAAATAACAAATTGCTTTTTGTCTCTCTCTGTGTTCTCTGTGTGCTCTGTGGTTGATATTGAACCACAGAGCACACAGAGAGCACAGAGAGAGAAAAAATGGTCTGGTTGAAAAAATATTGGCCCCTGGGCAAAGCAATTAGCCTCCTCCAGTTACAACCATGACATCTTCTTGGTATCGGGGCATATCTTTGAAATATTCTACGGGGACTCCAAAAAGTGAGGATAGAGCTTCATCTGAATACGCGCTGAGAGAACCCGAGATCCCTAGATCATTTGGTGTGCGATGAGTAAAGAACACTGTCATGTGTAGCTCATCACTCCCTATATTTTCAATATAATGAAAATAAGCGGCAGGAATAAAACTCCCTTCCCCTGGTCCTATTTCAAAGCTATCCACATCTCCTCCTGGAGAGAGTATATTTAAGCGGGCTCGTCCTGTAAGAACATAATTTAGTTCACTTGCATTAGGATGCCAATGGGGCTCTCGTATTCCCTTTTCATTTATGCGCAAATTGAAAAAGGCAAGATTTTCTAAGATGGGAAAAGAATTTCCATTGATTATTCTTGCAGAACCACCTTGGGTTACAAGCTGTGGATTTAACTTTTCAGCGTTGATTTTAAATTGGCTAGCAATAAAAGGCAAAGAAGGCTTTTCATTTACGTGACCCGAGATATTAACGTTTTTTTTAGTTTGAATCTTTTCAAAAAAGGAAGTTGGCAATCCAAACGTTGCTGCGAGGGCGTGAGCAGGTATGGCGTTGACTGAATCTGAGATGTTAAGATCTTCCGGGAGATGATGAGAAAAGATAATAATGAATTCCGCAGCTTCATCGCTAATGTTAGAAATATAGTGGAGGTATCCTTTTGGTACATAAAATACCTCGCCGGGATCCACGGTGAATGTATTATGTTCAGCTTTGGGACTAAAAATCGTTACGATGGCCTTTCCTTTTACACAATAGCTCAACTCTGCGGCATTCGGATGCCAATGGGGTTCTCGCATTGAATGGGGAGTTAACTTAAGAATTGATATTGAAATATCTTTTAATATCGGAAGTTCTTCGGCCGTGATAAGGGTTCTGTTGCCGTCTGGTCGAACGATTTGAGGTTTTGTTGTATTGAAAGAAAAAGAGTGTTTTATTGCCATATATATTCATGTCCTTTGCGATTAGAGCGCGTATTTTGTGAAATTTAAACATCTCCTCGGGAAATTCATAGCAGGTATGCTTTCATGAGGAAAAGTTGAAGAAACGACGCGGTGTTATCTGTATTTATTGCTTATATTAGATTTTAATAAAAATGCAAGAGATACTGATCGGCTTGTAAAAGATTTTACCGCTTAGGTTGGCTGTTTGTAAGAAATCGTCCGTTTGAAGACGTCCGGTATGTTGATCTTGATAAGTCTCTTCCAGTCCAGTCATTTGAGTTTTGATCGCCTGAGAAAAGAATTCAGTCAATGCATTAACGATTTTTGCTGGCTCGCTGTCAACACTACTCCTAAATAACAAATTGTAAGTTTTTAGGTTTGTCTCTCTCTGTGCTCTCTGTGTGCTCTGTGGTAAAAATAAACCACAGAGCACACAGAGAGCACAGAGAGAGACAAAAAGCAAATGGGAGTAGCTATTTTTATCGGCCTCTCCTAAATAATAAAAGCAAGCAATTTGTTATTTCCCGATAGGGGTGCCGAAGGAACTGGCATGCTCTGCGCTATGGATAGGCAGAGCTTTGCTCGGCTCCTTTACTGGATTTCTCCATGATAAACAATAGAATAAATCCAACTGTTCCCATGCTGAGAGCGACAGGAACTACAGCAACGCCATATATAAGAGCAGGTGAACTGTTAGGACCACCCATTGCATTTATCGTACTCCCAATGGTTGTATGAAACGCATAACCAAAGATCATGATGATCATATTCGCTACAGCTGTGGTTAATCCTGCGACATGTTCTCGCACATAGGTGGATGCTTTATAAATAGCCAAGATTTGATAAGCACAGCATATTCCCACCAACACAAAACTAAAGCTCAAAGCTCCGGGTGTCAATTGCGAGACGATCATTAAGAAAAAACTGATGGCCATTGCGATTCCGGCTCCGATGATGGTCACTAGGTAGCTGCCGACTTTCTCGGCAATTAAGCTTAATACAGGTGCACCAAAACACATGCCTATAAAAATCATTGACGGCAAGCTTGCAGCTAAAGCACTATCATAACCATAAACTTGTTTCAAAAAAGCTGTCCCCCATACATCTGCAAATCCTTCCAATGGACCTACCATCAAGCCGGCAAAGAGACAGCACCAAATGACCCGGCTGTTGCCGAGTACTTCTTTAATATCTGAAACCACCGTACTCTGCTGAGAACTCTCCATCTCCGGAATGATCCAATAGGTGAGCAATGCCAGTCCTATTCCTCCTATGGCAAAGCACTGGATGACTGTTTGATAGCCCAAAACCTCTCGCATGTAGCTTACAGGCCCTCCTCCATAAATTGCACCAATTAATCCTATCATGACTGAAAGACTTAACATCCGAGGAAAGCGTGCTTCGCTAAAAGTCATTCGTATAATCTTAAAGACTCCTAAGATAGCGGCTGAAGATCCCATGCCCATCAATGCTCTTCCAATAATCGGATAAATCCAATGATCAGCAAAAATAAGAGGCAATAATCCGAGAACGGTTAAAAAAATACACCCTGCCATGATTTTTCTAGGGCCATAGCGGTCAAGCATGATGCCTATGGGCAAGTGCATCAGGGAGTAGCCAATGTAATAAACTCCTGAGAATTGGCCGAATGTTGCTGCGCCTATATTGAATTGTTGCATAATGTCATCCAACATAATGTTGGGCATCACTCTTAAAATGTATTGGTATGCGTAGAAAATGGATGCAATGATCCATACAGTCCAGGCAATGCTTCGTGAAGTGGACATTTTTTATTCACCTTTTTCAATAATCATTTCAAAAATTATATAATATTATTATTGTTTGTGTCTAGGTTTTTATTTACTTAGCTTATTTCTGTTTAAGTTGAAAATCAAAAATGTTTCTAAAGAATAATGAACCTTTCTTATATTAAAAAAGGGGAATGCCTCTATTTGACATAGAGCTTGTCATCTTTTAGTAGGGCAGCCAATAATGGGGTTCAATGAGAGTATTTGTTATTTTTTTTAAGTTGAGAACTTTGTAAAGTGGCTGATTATATGACTAGAGGGCGTTTTTATGATGCTGTTGTCGTTGGGTCAGGGCCAAATGGTCTTGCCGCGGCAATAACCCTTGCGCAGTCAGGTCTCTCTGTGGTCATTTTTGAGGCTAAAAGCACGATCGGCGGTGGATTGCGATCTGCTGAGCTGACGCTTCCGGGATATATACATGATATTTGTTCGGCCGTGCATCCGCTTGGAATTGCTTCCCCATTTTTTCGAGGCCTGCCTCTATCCAAGCATGAACTTGAATGGATTCACCCTATAGTTCCGCTTGCACATCCGTTAGAAGATGGCACAGCCGTTCTTCTTGAGCGATCGATAGATCTAACTAGTCGACATTTAGGAGTAGATGGTGCATCGTACAAAAGGCTTATGGAACCACTTGTTGCAGATTGGGATGCCCTTGCTGCAGATATTCTAGCACCGATGCACTTGCCGCACCATCCAATGATGCTGCTTCGTTTTGGTTGGCTTGGAATTCGCTCTGCCAATGGTTTAGCCTATCAATTTTTTAAGAACCAACGAGCTCGCTCTCTTTTTGCAGGTTTGGCGGCGCATTCCATGATGCCGCTTGAGCGGCCTCTAACATCCGCATTTGGTCTGCTTCTGGGCACTTTAGGACATCATGTAGGTTGGCCCATTGCGCGTGGTGGATCTCAAAAAATTGCTCAGGCTTTGGCATCCATATTCTTGAATTTGGGGGGTGAGATTGTCACAGATCAAACGATTGTCAGTTTGGCTGATCTTCCTCCTGCTCGGACCATTCTTTTTGATGTCACCCCAAAACAATTATTGAAAATTGTTAAAGAGGGCTTTCCGGCTAAATATCGTCGAAAGCTGGAGAATTATCGCTATGGTCCGGGCATATTTAAGATTGACTGGGCTCTCAATGATTCCATTCCTTGGAAGGCGAAAGAGTGCATATTTGCCGGCACCGTTCATGTGGGGGGCACGCTGCAAGAGATCGCACAATCTGAGCGTGAAGTATGGGAAGGAAAGCATTCGGAGAGGCCATTTACTCTTGTTGCTCAACCAAGTTTATTCGATTGGACGCGTGCCCCTGACGGAAAACATACCGCATGGGCTTATTGTCATGTTCCAAATGGGTCCACAGTCGATATGACAAAGCAAATTGAATCTCAGATCGAGAGATTTGCGCCGGGATTTGGGGATTGCATCCTTGCACGCAGCACTCGAACAGCCATCCAAGTGGAGGAATACAATCCAAACTGTATTGGGGGAGATATTAATGGCGGAGTCCAGGATATTCATCAATTCTTAAAAAGACCCGCAGCGTGGTTTGATCCTTATTCCACGCCAATCAAAGGCCTTTATATTTGTTCTTCATCGACGCCTCCGGGAGGAGGTGTGCATGGCATGTGTGGCTATCATGCTGCTCGCTCTGCGCTTAAGCAACATTCCAAGGGAGAAATAAGCCTATAATAATTATTATATTGATAAAAAATATTTAATAAATTATAATGATTGTTTTAATAAAGATAAAATGTGCTTTGTGAAAATTAAAAATTCATAATTAAGGAGAAGCTGATGCAATCTAATAATAATAGTATCGGTATGGCAGCTGCCTTGTGGCAGTGCAAGAACATTGCCGTAGAGCGGTGCCAAAAGGCGAGAAACTCAGAAAGCAACGCACGCTTTAACGTATTGCGCCCAAAACTAGGGAGTGATTTAGACGCTAATAAAAAAGCTCTTGCTGCTGCCAAGGCTGAGAGAGCTGCTGCGGACAAAGCTTTGTTATCAATTTCAAATGCGGTCAGTAAATTTCCAGTAAATTTAACGGAAGCTGACCCCACATTACTAGATAATTCATTTTCAACGGAGATCAACGATGGACCTTCTCTGAAAGCGGTTCAGTCAGTGCAAAGAGCAACCCAAGCAAGCTTACCTGGGGGGCAGAATTCTACACTTTCGAGTCATTACGCACCTTCCGGAACAAAATCTAAAATGAAAGAATTAAAGAACGCAGAGAAAAACGATCTTTTAGGCAACAAATTCGAGGATAAAATTATTGATGATTCTCTCCAGTTTGGGCCAGAAGACTGCATTAAAAAAATATATGAGATTGGACCTGATGAGCCAAAAGACGTAATTTTTTTAGAGACTAAACCTCGTTCTATCTCCGAGGCTGTGACAAAAGAAAACTGTTCTTTCGACAAAAAAGTAAGGCTTGGACCTGATAGAGATATTAAGTACGGTTCTCGTTTTGACAAGGCTGGTGATATAGGGACCATACAGCCAAAACCAAGTAAAAGCATTTTTATAGAGGACCAACCTTGTTGGTACTGTGCGGATGGTCATTATCGAACATATGTTGTATGGGACAATGGTTATAGTGACTGTTACTGCATTGAAAATCTAAGAGATCGGCAAAGTGAACTGTATTTTGCATAATTTAACCGATATACAATTCATCTATATCAATTGCGAATTTCATTGAGGGATTCTTTTACCTTGAAGTTGATGATAAATTGCTTTGGCTACTTGAAGGTCTTCTATGGCAACTCCAGTTAGGTCTGCGACTGTGATCCATTGCTCTTTTCGCTCCAAGGGTTCCTTTAGTAAAGTTCCGATTTCCATGACAGTTTTGTCTTTGCTTTCGCTTTTCGCATGAGACAAATCTCCATGATCCAGGCATTGTGATAAACTATCGACTATAATCAGATCAGCTGATCCGAAAACGGTGGCGTCCAATTCTTGCTTTCCGGGGCTATCAGCCCCGATTGCCGTGATGTGGGTTCCCGGCAATAACTGATAGCCAAATAGAAGAGGGCTTGATGATGTTGTTGCAGTAACGATAAGGCGGCATTGTTGAGTGATTTCATCGATGTGATTCGCTACTCGCATATTAAATAAAGACAGATCGGGGTCTTGAATAAATGCAAGGGCTTTACAGGAGTTTCTACCCCATACAAGGACCTCTCTGCAACGAGTGGCAAATTGCAAGCCGAGGAGCTGTTGTTTTGCCTGTGTTCCTGTGCCGACAATCCCGATGTATTCGACTTGTTTAGGCGCCAAATATTTTGCACAAATGGCTCCTGCAAGTCCCGTTCGCAAATCTGTCAACCTTCCTTCATCTAAAAGGATCGCCTGTAAAGCGCCTGTCTGTTGAGAAAAAAGAAGCATCATCCCATTACTGCTGGATAGTCCCAATTTAGGATTGTCATAAAATCCTGAAGCAACTTTGATCACATAAGAATTTCCATCTAAAAGAGCGCATGATTTTATGTGCACATCTCCCTGTGGAGAAGAAAATTGCAGCAATCCTACAGGGGAAGTTTGCACCTTGCCCTCTGAGTGTAAAATTAATCCACTTTCAATCTCCTTCATTATCTGCGGGATATCAATTACAGCGTCTATGTGTTCTTTAGTATAAATTTGCATGAGAAAGTAAAAAGTCTTTAATCCTTCAAGTAATTATAAATTGTAGCGCGAGACATTTCTAAGACCTCGGCAATATAAGACGCTGCATGTTTTGCTTGAAAAGCACCCTCTTGATGTAAAGCACGGATGAGTTCTCGTTTTTTATCTTTGGTTAAGCCTTTTAAAGCGAGACCTTCTTTTCTTAAAAATTCATTGACATAGCAGTTAATTTTTTCTCTCCAGTCATCTTTAAAGAGAAAATCCGGCTTTTCCCCTTTATTAAGGGGTTGGATCATTTCCAAGATGACACGATGAATTTCTTCCCATTTGGAAAGATCAAGATTGATGCATAGAAGATGTGTAGGCTTACCTTGCGGATCTCTTAAAGTGATGCTGATCGATTTAATACTCCTTCCATCCCAATTTGTTTTGAAATACAAAGGAAAGAGATCAGGCATTTCAGCTAAATTGCCTGCTTCCTCAATCAAAGACTCGTCACCCTCTCTTCTTTTAGAAAAATTATTAAATATTGCTGCGATTTGCCCAGTTTGCAGATCATGAATGACAACCTCGACATGTGGATAAAAAAGAAGAGAGATCCCTTGTGCAATTGCCAAAAAATTAGTTTGTAATTTATCCATATTTTATCAGGTGATTTTATAAATTATACATTTTAGTATAAAATGGACGAATTTGTCAACATTATATTTGTCTGAAACATATTGCGAAAATAAGTACAAGACGAGTCATCAATTGTTATTTCATCCCATGGGTAATTGTTTGGCTATCATGCAACCTTGATTTTGCACAACTTCCATTGCGAATGCGAAGCGATTGACTTGTAAAGCCAAATGAAGATCTTGTGTTGAAAATTCACCTATGGCGGGATCAGTGAAGGTTATTCCCTCGGGCGAGTTTCTTACTCGATCAAGAAATGGTTCTAAACTGACATCTTGTTGCATTAATTTGCATTGCATGTATTCGGCTAATGCCAGGTCTTCATCTCCATTGTGAACACCGGTTACAATGAAGGAGAGGTGGGAAGGATTGATTTCTAAAATGCGTTTGATTGTTGCTTCCGCAACTACAAAGCTTGCGAGGAGGATTTGATTTGCATGTTTGCAGCTTACAACTCCTTGTGTGCCTGCCGAAGTGCGTTGCACCAATCTCTTTCCTGATAAATCGACACGTTGAATGTCAGCAGGAGAGTTTCCGAAGTGAAAGCCTTGAATGAGTCTTCCATCCTGCTCTCCCATGAGAAGGAGCGAAGGATCAGAGCGGTGTTTTTGGAAAGCTTCGTCGGGCGAAGAAACTAATATAATTTCCTGAGCTCCTGCGGCAAAAGCGAATGCTGCTGTTGTAAAAGCCCGCAAGACATCGATCACTACACAAAGACCTTGTGCTTTCGAGCATTCGTGTCGACGTAAGATAGTAATCTTCAAGAGAACCTCTTATAGCCTGCGTTGTCAATTTTTCTCGGTCTCTTAGCTTTTTTAATTTTTCTTTGTTCTAAA
>Ga0364910_1088_pt1 | contig 38749 bp, 42 predicted proteins | sample SorcelJu500001C4_3_FD_206970 | JGI IMG/M metagenome (GOLD analysis project Ga0364910, IMG submission 206970) | Enriched cells from Trout Bog Lake Hypolimnion, Wisconsin, USA - BchlTB.June25.5000.01.C4 | ecosystem: Environmental > Aquatic > Freshwater > Lake > Hypolimnion/Profundal zone | place...
AGCGACCACATCAGTGCTAAAGCGCTTTGTGTCTGCACATCCACAACGCCGCTGGACAGCACCATTGCAGTCTAGCGCCGCGGGGATGTTGTTAATATCGGATACGAGTTCACGGGGGCTTTGGGTGCCTAAATTAGGTCGTTATATCACTTACACTGTAGATGATGGCCTATGATTTGGTGTGGTACGTGGTACACACTTCCGGGAGCGGAAGGAGTTGTGCAGCCCATGAGGAAGGGTGCAGCTATTGCAAGTAACAAACCACCTGCCAACACCCAAGCAAATATAGAATTCTTCGTGCTGTTGAGATCGCTTATATCCGCCACCTCCTTTCAAATATATTGGGGAATATCAGGCACAACTAAGACTAGTGGTCCTACATCGCTAACTATGACCTGAGCCCCGAACATAGGGTAACAAAATTTACACCATGTGTCAATAATAACAAAAAATGTAAAAGTATTCAGTTTATTAAGCCAAGTTTGTCGCTTTATGGACTTGTTGCGGCATATGGAAAAAGCTAAATATAATAATTTTACATAACATTTATCCAATAATATGCATATGATGTAACAGATTTACCTAACAAAATTATAAGGAGGTATTTTACATGGAAGGTTGTTGTCGTCACCCCAGATGCCACAGAAGATGTGTCGGAGAAGTAGTAAAAAAATTCAAGCTGTATGAAAATTGCTGCTATGATATGGTTTCTGTATGCTGTTGTTGTGGCCACGAGTATGAGTTTGGCCGCTATCGTGCATGTCCGCGATGTGGTGAAATGAATGAGCCCTCATTCGGTATATTTGGGGGATTCAGAGGTTTCGGGAGATTTTAAGGCTTTGGCTAAGCGGCGCTTAGCGGCTGCCTACTACTATCGTTTAAGCGGTAACAGCGGGTGGCAAAGGGGGAGTTCCATTTTTCTGCCAAACAACAAGAAAGCCGCTAATTTAGCGGCTTTCCGGCTATTCAGGATTTGATTGGTGGAGGCGAGGAAATGAAATACTATACAAATATACCCATTTTTAGGTTGTTCAGATTCATTCTTGGAGGATTTCCACGAGATAGAAGTGACCCTCCAAATGCTTTATTATTATAGGATTAAGATTATTATAAAGTCCTGGCGTATAACCTTGGGGATAAACTTTGAAAAATTTCTCTCTTAAATATTGATCGCCAGAATTAATAAGTTTTTGGCTGTAGTCAGATCCGTCCGGAGGCGGTAGACCAATTTGGTCGCTTTCATCATATACAAGTATGTAATAGATGTCCGTGCATGTTGCACCGCCGGTTACACCCCAATCCCAACTCTTAAAATGCATCTTGCCATTTTCGTTCGGTTGGGCGGCTATATCTATTAGGTAGCATGGTTTGCGATACTCCAAATATATTAGCTCTTGCTTGAGCCCTAGTTGTCCTAGCATCCATAATATTGTTGCAGCGATAAAAGGTGCGGCAATAATGGAAACAACGCGACGCCAGTTACGCCTGTACGCATTTCTGATCAAAAATACAATCATAATTATTGCCCAGATAATTATAGGCAAACCAATTATCGGAAGGAGAAGAATGTATAGGTTGAAGATCCTGTCCAGTTCACCTCCGTAACATACAAAAAGAAAAATTAGGCCTGTCCACAATGAATATGATGGGGTATATGCATCAATCTTCGAATTCATATCTACCTTACCATCCTGTTGATTGTTTAGTTTATTTTCTTGCATGGCCCCACTCCACCTTCGTAAATATCCGTCTGCCCTTAATGAAAAGAAATTATTTTTACGGAGTTGACGGCAACCATTCTTTAGTGCCCGGGATGGTTCTTGTAAAACAATTTACTTCCAGCCCCTCCACCAGAATTTGCTCGATTCAGTACACCACAGTGAGTAGGTAGAAATGCCCGTCGAGGCGTTTAATGATAACTCCAGATTCTTTTGCGGATTCTTCTCTGAGTGTTATTTCTGGGTCGACATTGGCCTTCATCGCTTTTCGCTTCCATTCGGCAGATCTTAACCGCGGCATCAGGGGTGATTTGATCGCTATCATCATAGACCAATGTTTCGAAGACACCACCTAATCCGCCAGATTCTCTCCAAAGCCAGGTTTTTATCCGGGGCGAACTTTCCACTGCCTGAATTTCTGAAAACTCTTTTATATAGCTGGATTTATTGTATTCCAGAAGAATCAAATCAGGTGTGACCCCCAGTGATCCGAGCATACTAGAAAATAATTGTACAATGGCAACGGCGACTATAATCGACCCCATACGGGTGAACGGTTTATAGATAGAATTACTATATAACCAACAACCAATCAACACAGGAATCTGCTGCATGGCGGCGATAGTAATTCCCCAGATATTGATGTTTAATGGCAGTGGTAATGCAAATTGGTGGTCAAAAGACCAAAAGGAATGTTGTATGGACATTGCATAGCAGCATATCGGGAACATGACAACGAGACTGTAAAATGGAACGCGCTGCCAAATCCGGTACGAATTATTGCCACGATGGTTCCAACTATTAGTGGAAGTTCGGAATCCATAAGTGAAAAAATCAGCCCGTCGATTGGTGACAAAACTATCATAATAAGCGCATTGGATTGAGAACGATTTGGGTTGTAGTGGATAAAGTCTACCCAGACTATGTTGCCAATCATATTTATCGTAATAATCGCTATATATATTGCAAAGCCAACTACAGTAAAGCTAACTAGCGTTCTTACGAGGGAAGTAGATGCAGATTTTTTTGCATCAGTTTTTTCCATTGGAACACTCCTCTAAAATGTAGATAATAATCAAAACATCCCACTGCTGCTAGCCTTGTTTTTTCAGTTTCAAATTCTGCATGTTACAATTTCCTTGTTGCCAAGATAAGGGACGTCCTGTCATTAAAAACCTGCAATCACCAATCTATTTCCGCAATGTTTTGTTCGCATATCTTATCCACAGACTTTCACCCAAAGCCCCTATAGCAATCCCCGTTATGTAGCACAAAATATTTTGCCATGAAAAGGCATGCCCTAGGAGCAAACCTCCAGCCGTTGTGTACCGAAATGCATCAATCCCAGGAGTATGAAAAAGTTTTGCCGCTTCAACCACTATCGAAAAGACGGCTGATGATAGCGCATTATTCAACGTAGACTTTTTTCTGAAAAGAAAACCCATAATGAAAAACACCATAAGTCCCCACAAAATATCTCCGATCCATTTAGGCAGCCAAATGGATAGCTCTCTAGAAAGCAGGCCTAAGACGATGACCCCAATTACCAGAATCACGTAATTAATCCTATGGCGCATAAGCAGCATCACTGCTTATCATCCGCGGCGTATTCCAGTATGTCACCTGGCTGACAATTCAGCGCCCGGCAGATCGCCTCCAAGGTGGAGAAACGGATCGCCTTAGCCTTATTGTTCTTAAGGATGGAGAGGTTGGCCAGAGTCAGGTCGACTTTGCCGGCGAGATCGGAAAGCCCAATTTTCCGTTTCGCCATCATAACATCAAGATTAACGATTATTGCCATCTTCATTTCCTCCGCTATATTGTGAGATCATTTTCTTCTTTGACTTCGACCGCCTGTTTGAACAGCTCGGAAAAAACCAGCCCCGCGAGGCCGAACACCAGAAAAGCTATTGCGACAATAATAGTTAAAAAACTGATGAAAAAGATCATCTTTATGATATAAGCCGCTGATATGAGAAGCGCTAGCGCGGCTATCCGCTTAAGATTGGTCGCGTTTTGTCTCTGAAAAGGCTTGTGCTCGTTTATACGGCGAAATATTTGCCGCAACTCGAAGACCATGACTACACCAAATGTACCTGTCACGAACAAGAATCCCAACAAGAACCAATAGTTTTCGCCAGCAGTCCAGGTGATCATTTCGAAGCACCACTTCAGACTGAACGGCAGGCTGATTACAATCGCCGCCCCAACTACGATAAGCACATCCAGCATATATTTTACAGCCCCAGAAATCCCTTTTTCACTGATTATTTCCACTCGCAATTCCTCCTTGTCCTTTTTATGATTTTATTCTACACCAAATATGTTACTGAATCAATATATTTTTATTGTTTATCGATAAAAATATATTGATAAACTCATGGACGGTTTATCGCACAAGTAATAGATCAGCCCTTACGCACTCCTACAAACGACAAAAAAACCACGTAAAGTGGTTTTTTGCTTAGAAGATCAAACTATGTTTTTTCCCAATGTTTCAGCTCTCTGTAGTCCGTCGGTCTTTAGAATATCATCTTTATCATGAAGACCCGGTACAATGATTATGCCGCTATCCTTCCAGCTCACGAAATCAGCAATTAGCTTATAGGACGTAACAATGCCAGCGTATGTATCTAAATCTGTCCCACCTCCGCAGACTAAAAGGATGCATTCCTTTACCTTCAATGGCCGTTTTCCGATGAAGAAGGAATAGAACTTGTCAATAGCGGCTTTCAGCTGTACCGAAAACGTGAACCAGTACAAGGGTGTTGCCAGCACAACGATATCGGCTTGCTCCACAAGCGGTGCAAGTTTAGCAAAATCATCTGGAACAGAACAGGCGCTGCCCTTGCTGAAACAAGTCTGACAGTCTATGCAGCCCTTAATGTATTTGTCCGCAGTTGTAAATTTTACAGTTGTATGTCCCGCCTGCTGGGCGCCGGCAATAAATGCATCTGCCAACTTATCGGTATTTCCACCTTTTCGAGGACTACCTGTTAAAACAAGTATATTTTTTGACACGTATAGATTCCTCCCCTAATAAACTCTGTAAGAGCTGAGCAGCAAAATTGGGGCCGTGAGCTGAAGGCTTTTTATTTACTTGTCTTTTTCGGATAGCAAAACTCCGCCGACCCCAATATTGTCGATGTCATTTTCTTTCACCAAAACGACATAAGCCTGCTCAGGGACATTCATAATGCTGCTTGCCGATTTAGTTAAAACTGCTACTAATTCGCGCTTTTGCTCTTTACTTAACTTAGCTCCCTCAATAGTGATTACTGGCATTGTACATTCCCCCCTATACGTTATAGTTGTTTTACCCAATTATATGTGTTATTCTTTCAATATAAAAGTATGCACTTTAAAGGTAGATACTATATATTGAGGTATATACTATATAATAGGAGAGTGACGATATGGCAAAAACAGAGGAGGAGCTTAACCTCAACTGCCCTGTTACATACACCTTGTCTGTTCTCGGTGGCAAATGGAAGTGGTTAATCATCTATATATTGTCCGAGCAAGGAACCTTAAGATACGGGGAATTAAAGAGAGCCCTTGCGGGGATTACCCACAAAATGCTAAGCCAACAACTAAAGGAACTCGAAACTGAACAATTGATTAATCGCAAAGAATATCACCAAATTCCGCCTAAAGTTGAATACTCATTAACCCCAAGAGGGCAGACACTTCTTCCTATTTTGGACCTCATGTGTGAATGGGGCCAAACCAATTTCCTGAAGGAAAACCTTATCTTTCCGTGTGCGAAATAATAAATATAGCGTCAACAATAAAGAGAAACTCAGCATGCTCATTGTGCAGAGTTTCTCTTTTATTATTGGTGGAGGGAGGGGAGACCTTGCAAATCCACCCAGGTTGTATTCATTTCGGAACGTCTGTCTGGTAGCCATTGGTTCTGGTATGACATTTTCAGACGACTAATTGCATCCGGCATACATTAACTGAATTCTATACACTATATCAGGGGGGATGGTGTATTCATAATCCCGCCAACCGTTATAATTTTCCTTCCATTTTACCGTAACGCCATTTTTAGTTGTCAATAACGCTTTTAGTACCGGATCCGGTATGTAAAGACTGAAATTAAAAAATGAGGAATCAAACATTGAGTAATTTCGCGCGGTATCGCCGAAAGGCATCTGTTGCGACAAAATCCATTCTTGGTTGTCAATCTTGAAAGTCACAGTAGAATACATTCTATGCTCACCGGAACCGCCACCAGTAAAAGAAAAATTAAATCTGGGATACGCCTTGTCAGTACCGTTTACAAACCAAAAGACTGCACCCATCTGGTACGCCAAATGGGTACAACTGTCTCCCACATAAAACCATTTAGTGCCATCCTTGTTTACGCCATGTTTTATTTTATTATCATGCAACGCCTGGGTTAGCTCCTGTTGATCAAAATTTATTGTGCCGGCAGTTAAGTCATCTTTTGCCATCTGATTAAAGGTATCAGGGGTTTTCCGGTAGTCGCTGAAAAGCAGTGTCGCAAGATATCCGACCGGGGAATTGGGAGCAGCCTGGGTCCAGTTAGTGAGATCGGAATTCGGGAAGGAATTCATCAGTTTTCCCTGTGGCGAAAAAGTCTCCCGTTTCTGCAAAATGTAATTCAGATTTTGCTTTACTACGTAATACGACACATCAGTGATGAGGGACTTGTCCTTAGGGACAATTTTCATTACCATCTCTAATTGCTTATCATTACCCTCTCCCGAAAACTTTAACTGCGATGCATCAACCTGATATGTCGCCTGCATAGTGTACCCCATCGATATCCATTCGGAAGCAAGCGCAGGTCTATTAAATAAGAGAATTAACAGTACCGTAACAAGCAGCAACTGGGGTTTTCTCATCATTATCCTCCAATATATTTCTTTTACCTACATTTTTGCCTTTTCTACAACCCCGTGAGTTTTTTAATCCATCAATAGTAACTCGAATATTATATATTAACTTGGTATTCTGTTCATTTCTACAATTTCCTTGTGAATAATTACTGTTTTTTTGTAATTCCGGTTTTATCTGGTAGATGTGACCACCCCAGCACCCCCCTACAAACAACAAGAAAACCGCGTACTACGCGGCTCTCAGGGTAAGTCCGAAGTTGAATGTTGGAGGCGAGAGGCGTCGAGCCCCTGTCCAATAATACAGGCTACAATTATTGTTTTAGCTTCGTTGAAAGCGGGGCCAGCAAGGGTGTTCGGCGGTGTAGCGTAAAAGCAGACACACAATGCTTCAGCATTGATGTGGTCGCTTTAATTAGACGCTGTAGGTGAAGAGGTCGGTCGGTAACGGCATCGTGCCCGCAACCAGGACGGTGGCGGGAAGAGCTACTGAGCAGGGATGCGAATTAGCTCTTCGCGCACATAGGTGGAGATTAATTTGCAAATGACTCTTGCGGCGGATAAAACTATGAGATCAGAACGTATACGATAGCCGTCGGCCCAAACCGTACAGCGCCTTTCTCCTGAGCTTCGTCCGTCCGGCACTCTTGCGGCGAAAAGAGGGTAGAAGCAACATCAGAGAAAAAGCATCGTTGATAAGGTGAGATAACAAAGCTCGCGAAAATCGGCCTTTAAATGTCACGGGGGACGGCAGACTGTGTGAAAAGTGGCCGAGTTTCAACCAAACAAATCCACCGATATGGTAGAATATGTGTCGCGAAGGACGGTTAATATCTGGGCAATTTACTTTGTTCCAGATAGTAATTATCAAAGCCTATTTCATTCATGCGATTGTTTCGATCAAGCCATTTTTCTCTGGTCTTGCCTTCAAATTGCCTGTCACAGGGATAATCGTTGCATTCAAAACAAAAATCCACTCCCTGTTGTCGATGACAAGTTTTGGCATGACATTCGATAGGGCACCGTAAATTTTCACTCCGGCAACCACCACAAGTGCCTTGGGCAAAGTGCTGTAGAAATTCGAGAAATATAGGATATTCATTGAAGAGGGGATTATTTACCGACTTCATACTTGCTACTCGTTCATAGCCTCTAAGCAGAGCTGCTAGTCTCGCACTTAAGCTCTTGATCTCGCCGTTTTCATAGTCCGCACATCTTGTACAATCCAATCCACAAACAGCTAATTCAGTTCTAATCTCACTACTCATTATATTTTTCCCTCTCTTCTAATAATCACAAGGAGTTTTGCCATCAAGTTAAATATGACATATATTCAAATGCTGTTATTCCATATATTCTTTTAAAATGCTTATTTAAATGGGTTAAATCAACAAAGCCAAATTCTGCTACTGCCGAATAAACATCTTTGCTTTTTTCTATTAACTGCTTTGCAAGTTCAACCTTGCAATTTAGAAAATATTGATATGGCGAAATTCCAGTACTAGCTTTAAACATTCTGATAAACTGAAATTTTGAAATATCAAGTTCTCTACAAATAGTATCAAGACTCAGTACTTCTTCTAAATTCGAATTAATCATTTCTTTTGCTTTTTTTATTAATTTATTATCTTTTTTGTAATCTGCACAGGTATTAGTTGGATTGAAGTTATCTGCGAGAGATAGAAGCAACTCACTACACAAAGCATCATCTTTTTCATCTAAAATTGCACTTGAAAGATTTAAGATGCTATTCCTAAGGGCCTGATTATAGATAATTGGAGTTGCAAAACGAACAATATCCCTTTTTCCAAGCATCTTTGAAAATAGCTTTGGATCAATATATAGCATAACGTAATCAATGCCCGTACTATCATGAGCCATACCGTCATGTATCTGTTCAGGATTAAAGAGCATAACCCCATTCTCATAGGATGAATGGAAACTGCCATCTAAATTATATTGTTGAATGCCGCGCAGAGTTACACCTAATGCATATTCCTGATGACAATGCTTTTTATAGGTGAAATCAGTAAAACTAGCTGATAGCGCAGTAATATCCGATGATTTTTTATATATGAATCTTTCCATATCCATCATCTCCTAATAATCTCAACCAGCCCTGAGCCCATTATAGCAGAATAGGTTAAAAAAAGTGACATGCATATATTAACCGGCTTCTGATACTTCAGCAGCAATTCCTTGAAAATCGCCCCGCAAAGCACCCACGTGACAAATGCTAAAAAACCGATAACGGTAATAATTGTAACAAATATTGCTAATATATGGGGTTCAGTATAGTAGGGCATAACAAAGCTCGGAATTACCGTCATAGTAAAGAGCACCACCTTGGGATTTACAAACTGCATAATAAAACCTGACCTAAAAGTAGCAGTTTGTTTTACAGTTGAACTCGCTGTATCCATTTTATATATCTGATAAGCTAAATATAAAATATAAAGGCTGCCGATTACCTGCATTATAATCAAAATTTTGGGTATTACAACCACAAGCATGGTATTTAATAGTGCGGATATAGCAAGTAAGGCACCAAAGGCGATCGTTGCTCCATAAGAATATTCCATAGCTTTTTTTATTCCAAAACCCTGCACCGTAGACAAAATAACAATATTGGTAGGGCCAGGTGTAAATGTCACAATAACGCAGTATATTAAAAAAGACGCAATGTTCATGATATAAACTCCTCGTAAGTTATTATCAAGAATTATACATCCCAAAAAATAAGTGCGTATAGTATATTATTGCACGGCAACTTTAATAAGTTTGACCAATTCTTGTACCATTAGGACAAGCTTAATTGTTCCCCTTTGTTTCTTTTCTGAACTCACAAAAATTATTCCCCTGGATGTACGGCTCTTTTGTATCATTATCAAGTAATCTAGTCTTTCCTTCAATTCCAGTTTTAGTTGGTGGAGGTACCCGAACCATCCCCAAAACACAAACAACAAAAACCCGCGTGCTACGCGGGTTTTCTACTCTCCGGATTTAAGTGGTGGAGGCGAGGGGAAACCTTGTAAATCCGCTCGATTTATTAATTCTCTAATTTGATAACTATAGCCTATCCACAAAAGTTTTAATCTGTTGTATTTTTTGAAACTTTACCGACTAGCTGCCTTAGTTCTCTGATGGCCGCTGCCTGCGCGGCCTCCACTCCTTGCTTTTTAGACAGATTACTAACTCCTTTGCCAACGGGTGTGCCTTGCCACTGTCCATTTCAAATTATCTAGCAGCTGTCTAATCCAATAGAATAATTTCAACAGCGAATTCGAACGTTGTTCTTTTTACACATGATCTGTTGCCAAGATTTTGCTTGGTTTGAACAGTCGTTAATGATTATGTCTAAATCACTCTTGATAGCGTATTCCATAATATCATAAGTTATTTCACGACTATATGTTGGACTAGTCACTGTAAATGATTGTGAGCAATAGCTATATATTTCTGCATCGCCAACGTACTGATTATTAAGCGGGCATTGTATCATCAATTCAGCCAAATTAATTTGGTAAATCCCAATATCCTGCAATAGATGAATGATACCACGTTTTATTAAGTGCTCTTTTGCGGCTGGTACCGATGGCGTTTCAACGTTTACGTGTTTTATGTATTTTACGGCGAGTTTCATTTTGTCAATAACTTCGTCACTGAACTCAGTAGCCCCCAAATGGACGCGTATTTCCTGGATGTTCAGTCCAGCCAAAATCCGTAAGGTTTCGTCGTTTAATAACACGCCGTTAGTATACAGCCATTGATAAACTTTAGGATAATGAGTATAAACAAATGTTGCGATCTCCTTGATCTTGGGGAGGTAGAGAAGCGGTTCTCCGCCTGAATAGCTGATCCCGGTGATCAATGTCGCCTGATTTTCTATCAGACATCGCAAATCCTTAATTGGCATAAATCGGGTTGCTTGCTCGTTGTCAATCCGAATATTTTTCTCTTCACTGCTTCCTTGAGAGCAATAATCACAGGCAACATTACACTTGTTGCCGACGTATATACACATCCATGTTCCCGTTTTGCATGCCAGGCATCCATTGGAAATTGCCTTATGGCTGGGAGTTTTTGTCCAAACAGAGTTACCTCTATCCTGAACGATTAAATCGTCTTTCAGTTTTTCTTGCCTGGGCTTGATTCGCGTATCGAAATAAAATGCTTGGCTAAGCATTTTTGCCTCCATACAGCCTCAAAGTATTTAAGGAAGGGGCTGACCCCAATAGCCTTGCGGCAGCCCTTTCCGATGGAAAAGTATTTGCCCTGTTTGGACAGATATTAGCCTGGAGCGAACTCGCAACCACCACTTGGCCCGACCGCAATAATTTCAGCAACATTGATTCTGACGATGTCACCCGCCCTAAATACCGGAGGGCTAATCAGCGTTAGCGTGGAGTTGTCTCTAACTATTGCGGAATCGCACAGCAGTTCTACAAAAATAAATTCAGGTTCGTTTTGCACCTCGACTTTCACAGGCGGGTCGTCGTGATGACGGTCCTTATCAAAAAGAATCTGCCCCTGCAAAACAAGCCGACCGTCCAAGAAAAAGGTTACGGCGCCTATGCAGTCAACCCAGAAATTTTCTTTTTGTGGCATCCTTGGTGCCTCCTTTTTAAATTTCAATTACCAAATTGTATTCACCATTTCTGTAAATATACGTCGCAACTTTATCCCAACCAGGAAAGTAACCGGCTGGTACGAATCGAACGTACAACCAATGGATTAGAATGGCAAGAGTACATGCCCTTTTGATTCGTAGTCAATTTTACGCTGGCAACAGTGCTCCAGAATCCAGGTACCCCTTTTCAACCACCAAGGAAAACGGGACAGGTCTCGGTCTGTCGGATGGTGGAGGCTAGGGGCGCAATAATACAAGCTACAATTGTTTCCGCTTCGTTGAAAGCAGGGCCAGCAAGGGTGTCCGGCGGCGTAGCATAGGAGAACTAGGCGCTGTAGGTGAAGAGGTCGGTAACGGCCTCGTGCCCGCAACCAGGATGGTTGCGGGAGAGCTGCTGAGCAGGCTCTGCCTTTTGTTCTTTTTCAAAGTAGAGGTTATTTGGGGGTCTGGGTTTTTAACCAGCAAAAAGTAATATTGTTCCGAATTTAAAATATGATGGAAATTAAATTACTAAAATGGTAAAATATGATAATTAAAGATGATTGTTTCATATTATGTAATAAAATGCCAAAAGGCTTTCGCGTGTAATCTCAATCTAACGAGCGTAGCGTTTCAAAGGGGAATGGAGGTGCACCATGGTTACCGAGGACGTGAGGCTCTTAGTGGCAACTGTGCAGACAGGAGAAGGAAATATTAGCCACTTGTCCATCCGCTGCAGGTAGTTTGCTTTTTCATCAAAAACAAAAAACTAAGGGGGTTATTTTGTGAAAAAAAGTTTAGCAACACTCCTCGTGGTAGCCTTCGTACTTGGCATCGCCGGCACCGCTCTGGCTTTTCCAGTTGACTTCAGCGGCGATGTAAGAGTACAGTACGCAACCTTTCAGGATAACATCACTGGTTCAGATGATTCCGACGCCGATCATCATGACACTAGGTCCCGCATCCGACTGAACTTCTCGGCTCAGGTCGATCAGGATGTTACCATGTTCGGCCGCTTGGGCCTTCGCACCACCAGTGGCCTTTCCTCCCAAGATCCCAACAAAGGCCTTCTGGATCAGTACGGTGTAGAAATCAAAGCGAACGACCTTACCTACAGTGTTGGCCGTCAGATCCTCAACCTCGGCCAAGGCAGCGTTGCGGGCTTCGGCAGTGACGTCGGCTATGACGCTAAATTTGACGGCCTGGTTGCTTCCGGCAAATTGGGCGCCGTCGACGCCCATTTCGCAGTCGGTAAATCCACTGACATCAATAGTTGGAACCCTAGCTCTGGTAAGGTTACCACCGCTTACAACGCCAAAAACATCTGGGGCATTGATTTTTCCGCTCCGCTAAGCAGTAACTTCACCCTTGGTGCCACCTACGCTACGATTAAGGACACTGTTATTTCAGGTCTTAACGCTGCCAAATACACTGGCGTCAACATGACTTTCAACCCCAGCGACAACTTCACCCTCAACGGCGAGTATGTCAAGTCCAACGCTGATACATTGAACAAAGCTTACTTCATCGCCGCCATCTATAGCTGGGACAAAGACTGGTTCTGCATCCAGTACAACAATGTTCAAGCGAATGGCGTCGACCAGGGCCTCAGCGCCATTGGCACCACTACATATCCGGTCCAAGGTGATAACCTGCTTGCTGGCACTGGCGAATACACAGGCTTCACTTATAGTTACAACCATCAGATGAGCAAAGCTGCTGCGTTTAACGTCTGCTACATGAGCCTTAAAGCCAACGGCCTTGACGATCACGACAACGAATGCACCGCTGGTGTAACCTGGAGTTTCTAACTCTATTAGCCTGAGGGGGCCGTCCAATAAGGATTGTTACGGGGACGGCTCTAGCGACGCATTTTATATTGGTGGAGGCGAGGGGGGCCGAACCCCTGTCCAAGGCTACAATTATTTCTACTTCGTTGAAAGCAGGGCCAGCAAGAGTGTCCGGAGCTTCGTCCGTCCGGCACTCTTGCGGTGAAAAGATGGGATAAGCAATATCAGAGAAAAAGCATCATTGATAAATGAAGGTAAATACATTTTGGAGAAAGAGAAGAAATATCAAGGAGTTTTTCTCCAAGCTTCGCCCGCTCGGCTCTCTTGCATCGTTGCTAAAGGCTGATATAACAGCAAAGACCGCGCTAATCGCGGCCTTTGCTTTGTCTAAATCCCATGCGGGGCTATGAATACGTTTATCTCACTACATCAATAAACACAACAGCTTTAGTAGCTCGTTGTATAATCTCTTGAGTTGCTAGTGCTACCTTGTCTTGAGAGTATGATAAATTGACAGGCGAAGCAATCAGTAGATACGAAATTTTCACAGCATAATTCACATTCTGTGGTATTGTGCCAGCATATTTGAGTGTATAAGCAGGATCAAGACTTGCCCTTGTTATTCCTATAACCTGTCCATATCCATTGATTAATGGGCCGCCACTATTGCCAGGTTGAATGGGAATGCTTATCTGGAAAGACCTTAAGTCATCGCCAAAGCCAGTTAGGCTGTTAATGATACCGTCACCGGCCTTGGGACTGAATCCCATCATATCAGGCAAAGGGAACCCAACGGTATAAACCGTTTCTCCCAGCTCCACGGTACGGGGATCTCCGAGGGGCAGCGGAGTAATTACTTGTTCAAGGCCGGTGACTTTTAAAATAGCGACATCGTTATCCGGATCTTCTGAAAGAACGGTGGCCGATACTTTTTTATCTCCGTATGTAACCGTAATTTTTTTCGCACCGTGAATTACATGCGAATTAGTTGCTACAAGATCATTCTTAATAAAGAAACCTGTTCCTAATACTTCAGTTTCCTCAGCAGCAGGAGCTGAAGTTTCGAAATTGTCAATTCGTATAAATGACACACGACCAATGTATCCGTCGTCAATTCCCTGGGAATTATATGTTGGCACCGGCATATTAGTTTGCATGACTTTATCTTCAGTCATAACAAAAGTTGTTGCCTGTTCACATGGATAAGTAAAGAATTTTTTCCTATACGAATATAAATATGTTCCATTATAAATTCCAGGTGCTGCGGTTTTCTTTAAGGTAATTTTAAGTTGTCCGATATTTCCTTCGGCATTTCCAGCAACTTTTATTCCGACATAGTCGGCGTCAACAGTAGAAGATGGATTCTTAGTGATGACAATTTCTTCATAATTCCCGCATTGAATATAAGACCAAATTCCCTCAACCGGATCAAGTTGACGATTCTTTAAGTATTTATCCACAATAGCATCCTTAGTGGTTTCCGGTACGATTTTTGTTAATGCCAGACATTCAGAGGTTGTCACAATTAGCGTTGCAAACATAATTAATAATGGAATCATAAATATGATTTTTTTCATCGCTTTCCCTCCGCCTAAGGATAATTAACGCATTCACACCAATGCATACATATACTAATTCCCATAATAATGTCAAAATCCTGCAAAATTTACCATTTCTTGCAGGATTTTATTTACGCTTCAACAAATAGCTGAAAAACCGCTAAGTTAGCAGATTTTTAGCTATTCCGGGTTACCTGTGGGAGGCGATCTGTGGCGCTAACTTGGCTCATGCAGCACTGATAATAGCATCAGTGCTTATTGTAAGCCAATACTCCAAGCCCTGGCAATGGTATACCCTATTAAAATGCATGCAGCAGTGTTGGTCTAATTTCACGTCTCGGCCCGATCATCATTATCCCTTTAATTTCAATCTGATAATCACTAAGTTGCATTATAGCTAAACTAGCAATATCATTGGCTCCAGTATTGATAATAGGAATTGCTCGTGCACATGTTTTTTACAGATACATATTATGTAATATACCTATATTAGTTAATGTAGGAGGATTACACTCATGGAGAAATACGAAAAACCTGAGTGGGACGAACCGGAGATAGAAGAATGGGATGTGGATTCTGAGTATGATTCCAGGTGCTGGCCAATGCCGCAAAGTGGGATTTGTGGGCCATGCCCACCCACAGGAGGAGCGGGGATGCCATCACCATCGCCATCGCCTTACCCATCGCCCTACCCATCGGCAGCACTCACGCCATATGCACCACCGCAGTACAAAACGTGGATGCCGCCCATGCCTACACCGGGATTTCAAACTCCTTGGTCTCCTTGGATCTGGCCCCCTTGGGGCTGCGCCCCATGTGCCCCCCTTAATAAATATAAAATCCCTGTCTGTCCACCCTGTCCCCCGCCCCCAAAAATGTTTAGGTGAGGAAGTTGCCGCTAATTCGTAGTTGGGGGTACCTGCGATTCTCCCCAGCGCCCGACCAGAGCCGACACGTGCGAGAGTTGATAACTACTGCAAACAAAAAGTCAAGGTATGTACCTTGACTTTTTATATTGTGGACTTTGCCGCGAAGTCGTCGGCAGGGGCTGGGCGTTGCCGTGTTTTGTTCTAAATGCAAGATTTGCAAACCTCGTAAGGTTTCGGTTTAGGATCTTCTTCTTGGCCTTTGACTAAAGACACCAGTCTATCAATAGCACGATTGAAAATCCGCTCAGTCATCTCAATGGGTTCCTTGCCGCCCGCCTCACGCACGTCTGTCAAACGCCAAGAAGCATTAGGATTATTATTTGCTAGTAGCTCAAATTCCGCACCCGCATGACCAACCTGAACATCGTGTGCCGGTATTATCATTAGAAAACTTGTCGGAGTATCAATTGTTTGCGTGGTCGTATAACCGCCAATACCGTTGTAACCTGGATGCCATTGAGTGATATAAGTATAATGGTGTTGAGTTATCCATTGACTAGATAGTGGAACATGTTCGGTGGTATATCCTTGAGCAGTGATTTTCAGTTCAATCATAGCATCAACGATATTAGGTAAGTTATTGCTCATAACATCATTATGCTTTGCGGAGTCATTGACTTTAAGCTCGTTTATATCTGCACCCGCTACTTTTCCGATAGTATCTTCAACTTGATTTAAAGACATGAATTTCAGCTTTGATTTATGCTTAGGATTAATAAATATTGCATTTATTTTATCAACTAATTTTTGCTTTTGCGATTCATCTAGTTTTAGATCGTCGCTAAAGGAATATTGAACCATAACCGTCTTTAATTGCTTAAAGTTGTAGGTATTATCAACCCATTCATCTTTTTTATCTTCAGCAGAAGCGAAACTAGATGAAACCAGACAGCCAAGGAGAACAATGAAGAATAATAATTTGCGCAACTAAGTCACCCCTATAATACAATGTAATTCCAGTATATCCCATGGAAATTATAGATGCAATAAAAAGAGCTGGGCGTCTAACTGTGATACCTTTGCGGTGAAAGTACGGGAGAAGCAACCTTGTTGATATGAGCTGAAAAAAAGTAAAGGCCGCGATAATCGTGGTCTTTACTTTTATATACATACATATTCTTAAAACACATCGCCGACGTTTATCGTGGGTTCTGGAAATAGGTTATACCAAAAAGCTTTGTCTAATAGTCACACGTTTTTATCTGAGCTGTTTCCTCACACATTAAGTCCTCTTGGATGCCTTCAAGTACTTGTAGGAAATATTCGGCCTCCCGCAGCACATGGTCCGCCAGGAGGGGAGGAATCAGAGAAACGACTCTACACGAAGCAATCAAATCCCTTGCGGCTTTTTTGAAGTCGCGAATTTTAGTTGTCTCCTTTGTAACATCCTTTTCGAACCGTGCTAAGTCGCCGTCGGGACTGGAATGCCATAACATACTATCAAGGTCGCGGGCTTGAAGCTGTAATCTCTCGAATTGCACAGCGAACTCGTTCGCCTTTTCAATAAAATCGCGTTCTGATGGATCGAGCAGTCCGGCGATGAATCTTGCATGGTCTGCCATATGCCTGAGCCAGAAAACGTTATCGCTCACAATAGAGTCGACCGGATGCTTCATGTCCCCATCTCGTATTTTACCTAGCAATTTGGAAAAGTACATCGCCTCACGAGAAATATGGTCAATCAGGAGGGGGTAATTATAACCGCCGATTTGGCAATGAACAATTAAGTGTAGAACATGCCGTTTAAAAATAAAAATATTCTTGACTGCAACCATTACCTTATCGACGAAGGCTACAAAATCTTCGTCGCAATTCACCTTCTGAGACTGCTCTTCTAAGGCGGCAAACTCGTCGTAAAATTGCTGGGCCTGACGAATAAGCTCGACATCCGAGCAAGCGAATCCAAGCTTCATAAACAAAGAGTGCTCTTTCATGATCCTCAGCCAGAACTGAACCCGGCTAAGATTTAAGCACTCATAAGGTTTTACCTGTGGGCAAAATATATCCAATTGTATCTCTCCTTATTGGTTTCTATTACATAATATGTAAACTGTTTGATTGTTGCCACACAGGTGGGGAAAGAGGGGTAACGTTTCTCTTGTCTTGTGATAATTGCTGGCAAAAAATAAGGTGGCTAGTGCCACCTATCAATCAGCTTTTTTTACTTTTATCCTTGTTTGAATGAGGCTCAGGTGTGGTGTCGGTCCCAGCTTTAGGAATAGCCTGATGTTGTTTGCAGCCACATTGTCCATGATTTTTGTCATTCATAATATCACCTCCTAATATTAGTGTTCCCTCAAGATTCATATTAATTAGTGGCTGATTTAGGCAAAACAAAGCCTACATAGCATTTTTATTATACAAACAGTATAAATAGCAAATAAAACAATCATTCTGCATGGTTATTAATTCCAGTGGGAATAATATACTATAACGCCTGATAATGAAGATTAGAGGTGAAATCCATGCAATATATGATTATTGGTGTAGCACTTATGGTTGCAATATCAATTGGCTTGTTTCTTCACACAGCTATAATGATTATAAATTTGTTTATCAATTTCTGTATGCTGATTTTTTAGCGCGGAATTCCCCGAGTCGCAACGTTTACTTGGGGGCTGATCCAGGCCCTGCCGGGATTTTTTCTTTGGACAGCTGTTTTTACTAAAAATATGTGACAATACCAGATCATGGCTGGATAATCAGCTTAATTGGTGGGGAAATTATGATCCTAGCCTTAAGACGATTATTAAAAACAATAACGGGAGGAATAAAACATGCTAAGTTCACGGCGGCAGTCTTTTTCACCGCACGATAAAGTCTGTTACCAGTGTGGTGGACACGCAACTAAGCAGTTTAGTACTCACTCAAATATTCAGCATTGGTGTTCGAAATGCGGGACATGGTCATAGAGACAATTTGGGGGCAGGGGGGACACTCCCTGCCTTTTTTAATTTAGCTAACAAGGGATCGCCAGGCAGAGTGACACACTGGCTATAGCTGGAGGCTTATACTTCCTGCGTCTGAGCAACATATTCTTCAAAACAGGAAGATTTAAGGAGGAAGAAGAGGTTTAATTGCAGAATACTGCAGAATAATGTTGTGAGAATCGGAAATAAAACTTCAATGGACGGTGGGAAATGGACATTAAGGACAGTGGAAACAGGACAAACTTTAACACCGGGGCTGTTAGAGATTTACACGAAGGAAAAGGGCGATATGATTTGATTCCATGGGATGCAATTCACGAACTGGCAATTCATTGTGAGCAAGGCGCGAAAAAATACGGTGAGAGAAACTGTGAAAAAGGTATTCCGATTCATTCTTTGATTGACAGCGCGATCAGGCATTTATCCTGCTATCTTAGAGGGATGAAAGATGAACCGCATTTAAGAGCAGCGCTTTGGAACGTTGCTTTTGCCATTTGGATGGAGAAAAATCGACCTGATATGCAGGACATCCCAGTTCGAATGTCACCAGATGGCGATAACAGTTGATTCTAGTGCAATATTATTCGCCAGCTGCTCTATTGCACGAAAATACTGGTGCTGGTGCGTCAAATCAAAAGGCCGCGCTTACCGCCACCAACCCTTCAATTTATAGCAAAAAGCCCGCGAATTTCGCGGGCTTTTATCATGAATAGATTTGGCTGGTGGAGGTAGGCCGGCACATCATTGAGATTGAGCGATATTTTGAACCGTAGAAAAGGCATGCTCATTTTTTGTAACGGCCAAGGGCGGAAAACAGCAATAGGAATTCGTTAATCTATAAATTCGGTTCATAGCACTATCCACGCCCTCGTTAGGAAGCTCCTTGTTAATCACCGGATAATATACCTTGAAGTTTTTCACAGGAAAGCAAAGAGCCTTGAATCTTTTAGCTCCTGCGGGGCTAATGGAATACGCGGGAGTTCCAAAACACTTATCTAGTCGGAACATACTGGGTTTTTGCTGCAAAATCTGAAAGTTAACAATCGATTCTCTAAGCTGCTCCTGACCAAATAGAACTACAGCAGGCGAGATGTTGGGCATAATATGCAAAGAAAGAATAGAATCGAAATTCCAGCCCCAAACAATAATATCCCAGTCAGGAGATAAGCTGTTTATCAGCTCAAAAGATTGTTCTTCGAAATCAAAGCGAAAAATAGCATCATCCTCCGCGACTGTTAACGTTTTATTAAGCTTTATAGCCTCTTCCCACAAAGCTAAATGTGAAAGAACGCAGCCATAAGCGCCAACAGTGTAAGGCAATTCTTTCTCAAATAAAGTTGATGTTGCAAAAAATTCATCAGTCAGTTTTGCGCCATCAACCGCATCAAAAAATTCAAAATTAATATGGGAATTGTATTCCCTAAAAGCATTTCTACGATCAATTGATCTTTCAAGGCTAATTACTTTGATAGGATTGCTCATACTGTCTTTGCTCCTTATCCCTTGTGTCCTAAATTTCGCAATGATACTATCCTTGAACAATTAGCGTTTCATTTTTAAATGCAATACGCAAACTCAAAGGATTATATACTCATTTCCCATCATTCGTCCTTATTTCTACAAATTCCTTGTTGTTATCTCCCGTTTTTGTAATACTATATCAGACTGTCAACAATGCTTTCGGGTGTTTCCCGCAGGGCAGGCGAATACCGTAGTACAATCGAATTTGCTAAAACGTCATAAAGAGCCTGATGCTTTTCGGTGAAGGCCGAGAAGCTAAAGACACCGATTTGACCGACAGATAAGAGCAGTGCCATAATGTCCATATCTGGGAAAAGGTAAATAGGTACTGTCCACAACGGGACCTTAATGAAATTTCTCATGAGGGCAGCACCAAATGTGAGTTTCTCGCCGTTTACATTAACTACGCTAAGACCCATAGCTTTCTTGCCCAATGTTGCTCCGACCGAGCTTTCCATCGCAGCTAAAACTAACCAAAACGCAAGGGCTATGAAGACATTGATCCATTGATGATATGGGTTAAGTGGCCGGGTATTTGACGCCAAGCCACCAACTGAAATCGAAAACGGTATTAAAAGCAGCATAAGGATCAGTAAATCAATTAGATAAGCCGCCGCCCGGCGCAGAGTGCCAGCGGGCTTAGAATTAGACGAGCAGAAGGTATTGGACGTTAGTCCGTTTTCTTCTGAATGATGCTTATCCAACCGGTAGAAGGACCACATAAGATAGAGCATAAGCAGTATACCGGAGAACCGGTCAATGGAAGCGGCGTATGCTGCGATAGCTACCCCATAAGCTAGATCAGTGGGTTTCTTAAGAAGGATGGAGAATATTATGGATATAGCTAATGACTCAAAAAACCAGGTGCCGGTCGAATAGGGGGAAACAGAAAAGGAATCGATAGCCTGAAAACTCTGCCATACTATTAAGCCCTTCGCAATACTCTTTCCAAACTTTTGGTTTGTGGACTGTGATTGATAGATTGTCATATCTCCACTTCTCTCCTGATTTCTACCATCAATAAAGATTGCAGTTCTTAATTGACAATGCAAAACTAAATTATTACTAATTACTATTATAGGGAATAAATGTAAAGATTACATGAAGATACAGTCCTATGTTCGCTGCCTGACGTAGGGCTTGAGTCCTGAAAAATCTGTATTAAATAATACAGGCCAGCAAGGGTGTGCAGTTTTTCACCGTTCGGCATTTTTGCTGCAAAAGTACGAATAAAAAACATCCGAGAAAACGCATCGTTGATAAATAGCTGCAAACCCAAAAGTCAAGGCACATACCTTGACTTTATTTTTGTCCATAAACAGTTTGCCAATTTACCCCAATTTTTATATAATGGTAATAATTGGGAAAAAATCTCAAGTGAGCAGTCTGCGAGAATAGCGAGGAGTGATAGACTTGCACAAACTCTTGATAACCTGCCTAATAGCGGCGATGTTCTTCACCTCGGCGGTGGCGGTTGCCGCTTCGCCCACCCTTAAAGATGTAATCGACGATATGCAAAAATTTCAGGGTTATGCCGGAGTTTATGCTATTAACCTTAAGACCGGCGAATCTTTTTCGTATAACGCTGACAGCGTTTTCCCCACCGCCTCGACCAGCAAATTGATGGTTGCTCTGGCTGTTTACAAGTATCTGTATTCAGGAGCGGCGCAGGGGAAGAAGGACTTATACGATAAAGATATAGCCGCGATGATAACAGTCAGTGACAACTGCGCTTATTTTGATTTGATATATGAGCTGGAAAATTATTGCCCAGACGGTTTAAATAAGGTAGCCGCAGATTTAGCCTTGAGCGATACTTTAATCCATGATAACAAAGCTTATCAAAAGTATAATTATCACAGCGTCACAACACCTTGCGAAATGGCCAAGGTGATGCAGGCCATTTATGATGAAAATTATTTGGGCAATGAGCTGTCAGGCAAGCTTAAGACTGAATTGGCAAACACGATATTCGCCAGCGAAATTCCTCGTTACATAAAAAGCAAGGTGCTGCACAAAGTGGGGGAGCTGGATAATGTGTTGTGCGATGTGGGGATTGTCGATGACGGCGCGGAAGCTGTTCTAATCAGCTTTTATACCACTACAGACGGGTGCGATCCTTATGCAAGCGATTTTATCGCCACGACATCGGCCAAACTCTACGCTGCCCTGCGTACCCCGGACGAGCAGCATGAAAGCAATGATCATTGAACAGGGGTTGAGGCTTTTTATCGCCTCCCGGCGAACGCGATACAATGATACGGCAGAACTGCCATATGTATCTATATTCACTGTTACGGCGCCACTTTTTGTATATCAAAGTGAACGGTGCCGCAGGGACATACGCAATGATAACAATTGTTTTCAGAATCAAAATCAAGTGCAGGCGTTTTAACATCAAATCTAGTTACCATAACCCATGGATAAATTGCATTCAGTGCCGTTATACATATAGGTCCGGATTTAGCATAGTTGATCCGAGGGCCTTCTAAAACCAAAAGATCTTCTTGCGGCATCATTGGACAACTTGACTCAGTCACTGTAATTTCAACAATTGATGTAACATTAGCTTGACACTCATTTCCCATTGCAATTCACTCCTATTATTTAGTTTGGCGCTTACATTAGGTGAACTCTTCGATGGTACCTGTCGTAAAACCGGGGCCGCTTAACAGCGACCCCGATTAGGCAGACTTTTACTATTAAAATTCGGTTTTAATGCTTGACAATTCGGCTTTCTTTTGGGCTTCACTGACCTTAAAGATCTTATAGAGAGCCAACAGGCCAAGATACCAAGGCACACCAACGTACAGGCCTGCCAAGTTGTCCGGGTCAGCAGTCATGCCGTAACACACGGCCGCCAAGAAGATTAATACCAGGTAGTTGGCGTAAGGGCACAATGGCATTGCGAATTTCAACTTGGAAAGTTGCTCAGGGCTCAAACGTTTACGCCAATTCATGTGTTCAATCATTATTATAGCCCAAGCCCAAATACATCCTGTAACTGAGGCAGCAGAGATATAATAGAACACCCGGTCAGGTGAAACATAGTTCATCCATACGCCGATCAGAGCAACAACTGAGGTTGCTATGATAGCGTTTGCAGGAACTTGGGAAGCGTTGAGTTTGCCAAGGAATTGAGGAGCTTCGTGGCGCACGGCCAGGCCGTACAGCATGCGTCCACAGGTGTAAAGACCGCTGTTCAGACAAGATGCAGCTGAAGTCATAATAACAAAATTCATTATCGAAGCGGCGTAAGGAATACCGATTTTTTCGAAGATTAGTACGAACGGGCTTACGTCCGGTCTCATTTCATTCCAAGGGTAGATGGACAGGATAACGACAACTGAACCAACATAGAAAATTAATACCCGCCAGAAAACTTTGTTGATAGCTGATTTTAACGATTTTTCAGCATCTCTGGCTTCGCCGGCAGTTACGCCGATCATTTCTACGCCGGAATAGGCGAAGGTAACCATAACCAGAGCTGCCGCGACACCTGTAAGGCCATGGGGCATAAAACCTCCGTGGCTCCACAGGTTGGAAATGCCGATAGCCACGCCGGAATTACCGATACCGAAGAGCATCATTGCGGCGCCGATGATTAGCATACATATTATGGTGATAACCTTAATCAGAGCAAACCAGAACTCGAATTCGCCATAGAGTTTAACAGCGATAAGGTTTACCGCGGTCATAAAAAGAAGGGTAACAATTGCTACTATCCATTGCGTAATGTCGGGCCACCAGTATTTCATATAGATGCCTACCGCCGATATTTCGCACATGGCGATAGTAACCCACATGTACCAATAAGTCCAGCCGGTGATGAAGGATGCTGTTGGACCAACGAAGGCTTTTGCGTAGCCTGCGAAGGAAGCGGAAACAGGATATTCAACAGCCATTTCACCAAGAGCCCGCATTACAAAATACATAATGACGCCACCAAAACCATAAGACAAGATTAGAGCAGGCCCCGCCATTTTAATGGACTGGGCGGAGCCCATGAATAGTGCTACACCTATAACACCGCCGATAGCGATAAGTTGTATGTGCCTATCTTTTAAGTCTTTCTTTAGGTTTTCCTTTTCAAACTTAATTTGATTTTCAACCATAACTGAACCCACGCTCCTTCAAAATAGTTTAATCCTTCGGTTTGCTAACTTTTTTCCGCGAGGCGATCAGTCCAACATTAATCACCCCCATTTCAGTTATCAGCCTAACTTTTTTCCCGCCGAGAGCTTTTATTCAACCCCTTCTTTAGTCATCACTCCTTCGCCAAATTCTATCTGGCAGGCAAGATAAATGAATATGTAGAAGGCAATCCCGGAACTCGCCAAAGAATTGGCGAGTTCCGGACAGTCGAGGACATCCACAACAAGTCAAAGGACCTTTTCAAAGACTCATTGCAAGAATTATCGAAGCCGAAACGATAGAAAACTTAGCTTATGACAAACGCAGTCTGGAAGGTGACAATACCGGTAACAGCCGCAAGGGATACAGCAAAAAGACCATTAAGCGGAAACGGCCTTTGCCGCATTTTAAAATAAGTGGAGCAAAAAACTCCGTGGTGATCCGGTCCGGGGTAAACAACTGGATTGAACTAACAACTTATTTCAAATATCCGCTTGAAATCCCCGGATGATATACACCACTAATATGATCGAGGGATACCACCGGCGGCGCAGGAATGGTAGAAAAATGAAAACAGCCTATCTATTCTGTGAGGCTCTACGTAAGATCATTTACCTGGCCACGGTGGATGTCGCCAAGAAATTGACTATGCCGCTCAGAAATTGGACAGACTGTATTTTTTAGTTAATGATTTACTTCGATGACCACTTTGTTGAGTGCCTATATTAGTAGTTCGAACAAATATTTCCGCGGCCTAAAACTTAGCGCCAAAACCATTTAGACAAAATGCTTTACACTACCGCTTACCTGAATATTGTACGGTTATCCATACATACAACCGTACGGTTATTTATACAATATATACAATTTATAAACAATTTATCCAAAGTTTGAGAACGAATATCCTAGGTGTAATTCTGAATGCGGATAGATTGGAGTGACTCATCGTACGCATCAAAAACCTCTTCCGATAAAGTAGTAGCTGCGGCTTTGTCAAGGCAAACCTGCCATTAGAGTCTGATTTCCCATTTAACCTTTTCTCGCCAAAGCGTGCTTTGATTATGGATATAAGGCCCCCAATGAAAACTCCTATAAAGGGTGCTATCAACAAAGTTTTCTGGCGGAATACTGATTGATATTCAACTGTTTTATAGATTTTTTCTTTGAGGGCCAATATTAGGATGATGCAAAATTTGTGCCTGCGCTAACTGGGAAAGTACAAGATGGGCGAATAAGATTACTATGTCATGGGGACGGTTTCTAGGGAAAAAACATATTATCAAACGAACGCGGGGAAGGGTAACTCCTGCAAAGTAGGCCAGCAAGGGTGTCCGGCGGCGTTGCGTAAAAGCAGACACACAGTGCTTTAGCACTGATGTGGTCGCTTTGCTAGCGAAGTTGGCGAAGTAAGCCGCTAACGACACCGCGCGCTCGGTCAGGACGACCGAGCGACGAACCATCAGCCATGGACGGCTGTTGGTGAGGGTGCGGCGGAGTCGACCAGAGCCTTACGGAGCTATCATCCGGAGCTTCGCCGTCCGGCGCTCTTGCGGAGAAAAACGGGGAGAAACAACTTCAGAGAAAAAACCTCGTTGATAAAGGCTAATAGCAAAGACCGCGATAAAAATCGCGGTCTTTAAGTTTAACTATCAATGTATGATTAGCAATCACAATCAGCATAAGCCTTGGCAAATAGCCATACATAATCATCTTTGGTTATCTTGCGGGGATTACTGTCGTTTGATCCATTTTTTACCGACATTTCGGCTAAAAGTGTGAAATCTTCTTCATTAATATTGAGTGCTTTAATTCCCGGTAATCCAATTTCTCGCGACAGGGTCTTTATATATTCTATTCCTTTCATTGCAGCTATCGCGTCATCTTGTTCATCTATCCCCATTGCTCTCGCTACGCGCGCATATTTGAACTGGGCTGACGGCAAATTGTATTCCATGACATAAGGCAGCAGTATGGCGTTGCACATCCCGTGCGGCGCATCGTAGATACTTCCCAGTGCTTCCGCCATACAATGTACCGAGGCCACATCGGCATGGCTAAATGATAACCCGGCCAATAGACTGCCCATCATCATTTTATCCCTGGCTGCTAAATCAGCGCCATTTTTCACTGCGGCAACAATATTTTTGGCGATATATTCAATAGCATATAAACCGACTGCTTCGGCAATTGGCTCGGTGCAGCAGGCGGTATAACCTTCTATGGCGTGAGTCAGGGCATCGATTCCTGTGGCGGCGGTGACCAGAGGCGGGACGGAGAGGGTAAGCTCAGGATCGATTATCGCAACTTTTGCAGCAATGGCTGTGCTTTTTATGGTAAATTTGAATTTTTCCAGCGTGTCGGTGATAACTGATGAAAATGTCACTTCGCTGCCTGTCCCGGCTGTCGTCGGTATCGTTATCAGCGGGATACAGTCAGCAGTTATCTTGCCTTTACCCTGATAGTCTCTGGCTTTCCCGCCTTGTTTTGTTAAAACTGCAACTGCTTTGGCCGCATCGATCGGGCTGCCGCCGCCAAAGGCTACAATTGTATCGATCGACTCTAGCCTTGCTGTTTCGGCCGCGCACTCCACATTATAATCTTTGGGATTGGCCTCAATTTCACTATAGGTGATAAAGGTCAGACCTTCCTTGTCGATGAGGTCGGTGATTGTTTTCACCAGCCCAGCCTTAACAAGGCCGTTATCGGTTATTATCATTACTTTCTTGGCGTGTAGCAATCTGAGTTCTTCGCCTAATACCTGGACCATACCGGTGCCATATCTTATTTTTGTCGGTAGTATAAAATCAAAGCTGTTGATCATTTTGTTCCTCCTAGCAGTGTTTTTCTTAGGACGCTCCAGACATGTGAATAGATAATTCCGGTTGAAATAGGCAAATTCCTGCTCGTAGGCCAGAAAACCCGGAGCTACCGGGGCCCGTGGTATAATCCACCTGGTTTTAGAACCTGTGAGCAAAAACCGGATTTTCTACGAAAAATATCTAGAAATACTGTCAAAATTAAAGGAAAATATGGAGAAAAATAGAATTTTGAATAATGGCAGCAATAGTAAGGGGTGGATATAGTGAAACAGATGTTGAAAATAGTTATTGTTGTAATGATCTTTCTTATGGGCATGACACTAACTGCTTATGCGGACAGTAATGAATTGGCTGTATATGACAATAATGCTTACGGTTTTCAAATGAAATATCCTATTAGCTGGAAAGCTAGCGAGGGGTTTATGGGATCCGTGGTTATCTTTATCTCTCCACGTGAGAACGCAAATGATAAAGCTAGTGAAAATGTTAATATCGGTGTTGAAGATTTAACTGCATATCCGGATATGACTCTAGGCAAATTTGAAAAGCTAAGTCTGGACCAGATTCAACATTTTATCACCAATTTCAAACTGATTTCAGAGGGCGATGATGAAATTGCCGGCTTTCCAGCCAAAACACTCACTTATTTGGGCAGACAGGGAGTACTTAAACTGGAATTTTACCAAGTTTTCATGATCGCTAATAATAAGGTCTATGCTTTTACGTTCACTGCTGAAGAGGGACAATATGCTAACTATGAGGAAAGAGCCAAGGATATAATAAAGTCCTTTAATTTCCGAGAGAAATTTATTTAAACGAGAATGATCTGGCGGATAGGGTGTGGCTGGTTAGGAAAGGCCGTTCACTGAAAAGTGAACGGCCTTTTTTGTGCTGTGGGTTGCGGGTGACAACGATGGTCGCCGTTAGGATGCTGTAGTTACTGCTTGCTGCCAAGATATCTAAGCCTGTCCTGGCGGTTTTATCATGCATAAATGTTCTGCCATGAGGAGAACATCATTGTATATTCTATAAATGAAGCTGGAACCGTCGGTCAATGATCTGGAGGTCAGGGGAACTTTCGCACAGGATATTATTATACGATCGGTGGAATTTGCTTGTGGAGAAACAAGGTAATTCGGCGGAAAACGCCCCAAAAGGAATGGACTCCCAGCTTGAGAACCTGCGGTCCTTGTCTTGTCATGCCCAAGAGGTAGCTCAGGATATGGAGTCAATTGTTTATTCGCTGCAAAATTCCCAGTCCGTGTTTCTCGGCATAGAGCAAAATGAGAACTTTGTAAAGAATAAAATTGGCGAGGGCTTTGATGTAAAATACCATCGCTTCGTTATTGAGGCGCTAGATAATCGCCAGGCATTAATTATCTATATAGAGGGAATCGTTGATGTAAAAGCAATCGGTGAATTGCTGCTTTCGCCGTTGATGCAAAGGAATAAGATGCCACAGGCAGTGGGCGCTGCTGAGAAGCCGGGCATCATATCGATGCTGAGCAGTGCCGGTATTTCTATAGCCACTGTCAAAGAATCGCAGAACTGGACTGAAACTTGTGACGCCATCATGGAAGGAAATTGCGTCCTTTTTGTGGATCAATGTGACACGGCTCTGCTTCTTTCTGTCAGGCAGCAAGAGGGCCGCGCTGTTGAAGAACCTGCCACCGAGAGCGAGGCGAGGGGGCCTAGAGATGGCTTCACCGAGAAGATCCAGACAAATACCGCGCTTATTCGCAGCCGGATTAAAGACCATGGCTTGCGGTTTGAAGAATTCAAAATTGGCGAAAGGACAAAGACGCTGGTTGTTTTGGCCTATATTGAAAGACTTGTCAGCAAGTCTATTCTGAATGAAGTCAGAACCCGGCTGAATCGAATAAAAGTGGATGGTATTTTAGGATCCTCCTATATCGAGGAACTGATCGAAGATTCCCCTTATTCCATTTTCCCGCAAATTGACCACACCGAAAGACCCGATAAGGCCAGCGCGGCAATTTTGGAAGGGCGGATTGTCCTCATGGTGGACACCACCCCATTTGCATTGATTATACCCACGGTGTTTTGGAACTTTCTGCAATCAGCCGGCGATTATTATGAGCGGTATTTTATTGGCACATTTTTGCGCTGGATTCGATTTATCGCTTTATTCACCAGTGCTTCGGTGTCCTCCTTCTATATAATGACTACTTCCTTTCATCAAGAGATGATCCCGACAAAACTTGCTCTGCAAATCGCCGCAGGCCGGGCAGATGTACCATTTCCGGCGGTTCTTGAAGTGCTGTTGATGGAAATATTGTTCGAAATAATAAGGGAGGCCGGTCTCAGGCTGCCCAAGGCAATCGGCCAGAGCGTAACTTTCGTGGGTTCGATTATTATCGGCCAAGCTGCGGTGCAAGCCGATCTTGTGGGACCGGCTTTGATTATTGTTGTTGCTGTTGCCGCCATCTGCAATTTTGCCATTCCGTCTTACAGTCTGGCAAATGCCGTGAGGCTGATTAGATTTCCGCTGCTTTTGGTTACTGCTGCTTTTGGGATTTTTGGCTATCTGGTGGGGCTTACTGCAATGGTATTACATTTATTGTCTTTACGTTCTTTCGGGGAGTCGTTCTGGACGCCGCTAATTCCCTTTGAAAAAAGCGGCATGAAAGATGTTTTCATGAGGGCCCCTATGTGGCGGATGCTGACAAGGCCAGGACTAAGCCATTCTGAGGACAACGCCAGCAGGCAGGCGCGCGGCCAGAAACCTGAGCCGCCTGATAATGGGTGATCTGAAAAATTAAGCAGGTATGGTGGGCAATGAAAAAAATAGCGGCTGTGGTTTTGATAATAATAAATGCTATGCTGCTGCCCGGTTGTTGGGATATGCGGGAAATCAATGATCTGGGCATGGTCATGGCGGTGGGGATTGACAAAGACGTCGCCGCCAATCTGTATATCGTAACAGTTCAAATTGCCAAACCTGCATCGGGAGATGGAGATAAAAAGAGCGAGCATATTTGGGTAGTAAGCGCTGAGGGCAAGACAATATTTGATGCCGTAAGAAACTTGGCGCTACTATCTTCCAAGCGGATCATGTGGGCCCATAATAACCTCATTATTATCGGTGAATCGGTGGCCAGAGACAGTATAATTCCGGTAATTGATTATTTCACTCACAATCCGGAAGTCCGGATGGAGACTTTCGTAGTGGCGGCAAAAGGCGATGCCAAGCAGTATCTGTCTTCCACAAGCGGACTGGAGGAAATACCTGGTCTCGGGTTTCGGGATATGTACCGTTACGAATTTCTTACCGGTAAAAGTGTTCAGTCTAATGTACTTAGAGTGGCCAGACGCTATTTTAGCGATGACCGCCAGATAGCAATCGCCGCAATCGATTTCGAAAAAGGAGTGATAAAACCAGGCGCCGAACACCCGGAAAGCGAAGCAAAAATGATTAAATTGGCAGGGGCGGCGGTATTCAACGACGATAAACTGGTCGGTTGGTTAACGCCGGAACAAACCCGGGGACTGGCCTGGCTTCGCAATGAAGCTAAAGCCGCAGTCGTCACGGTTAGGGCACCTGGCAATGAAAATAGAAGTGTCTCAGTAGAAACTCATAATGTTAAAGCTAAAATTGAGACCGAGGTGCACGAAGGCATTCCGGCTGTAACAATTATACTGTCCGGCGACGCGCATATCGATGAAGAAGACAGTGCGACGAATCTATCGATGGAGGAGTTCAAGGAGATAATTGACCAATTGGTTGAGGCTGAAATTGCCGCTGAAATTAAGCTGACTTTGGACAAAGTCCAAAAGGAATACAAAAGTGATGTCTTGGACTTTGGCAGGACAATCCATGCTCAGCATAAAGAGGAGTGGAACAAAATAAGGGATCAATGGCCAGCCCTCTTCCCTAAAGTACCGGTGAAGATTGTCGTCAATATTGAAATAAGGAGCAGTACAACACTGCAACAACCGATGAAAGACCTGAAAAGAGGGATAGGTCAATGATGAACGTAAAGGTAAGCAGAACAATGTATTTCATTATGATCATAAATATACTATGGGACAAAGCCATCGGCGCCACGGCGTCGGTAACAGCCAGGGCAATCGGGCCGGACACCTGGATTTCCATGTCCTTTGGGTTTGGTGCCGGAGCTTTTATTATACTCATCGTGGCCTATCTTGGTTCGAAGTTTCCGGAAAAGACGATCATCAAGTATTCTGAGGAATTGTGGGGGAAACTGCTGAGCAAAATCGTCGGGATAATACTGGCGGTATTTTTCATCGTGGCCTATGGTGTTTGCGCCAATGTGCTGATCCTCCACGCTAAAGAGTATTTCCTGGTGGAAACACCTTTTGTTCTGCTCTGTCTGATCTTTACATTGCTGTGTATGTATGCCGTATACCTGGGAATAGAAGTAATTGCCAGGTATGCGTTCTTTGGAGCGGTGTCGATTTTATTAATGACTATGCTGATGGCAATGGGATCAAATGATGAATTTCACCTGAACTATTTATTGCCATTGATGGACCGGGGATTTTGGCCGGATATCGCGGCTAGCGTGTATTCATTCGGCGATATCGCGCTAGCCGTTTTAGCCGCCGGCTTCCTCTATCCCATGCTGGATTCCAGCAAGAAATCTCTTTCTCTGTCATTTTGGGCCATGATCGCGGGGGGAGTTGCAGTTATTATTTGGCCGGTGATTGAGACCGGGGTGCTGGGGGGAGATATGATGCAGCGCTATGTTTTTTGTTGTATGGAGCAGGCAAGGGCCACAGAGTTGAGCCGATTTTTCCCGCGCTTTGAATTAATCATGATCGTCCTGTTTAACGCCGGATGTGTTGTGCAGTCGTCAATCATGTTTTACTGCGCAAAACTTGCTATTCGTGAGGTTACCGGCATCAAAAAGGATGTCTATGTTATTATTTCGCTGGCGGTTATCTTGACTGGTGTAACCTATTTTATTGGCGTTGATAATAATAACTATTCAGGCTTCCTTGCTTATCCCTGGGCGCAGGCTTGTGCGGCCTTGAGCATCGGCTTGCCTTTTCTCCTGCTGGTTACTGCTTTGGCAAGAGGTAAGCTGAAAAGCAAGAAGCTGCTCTGTCCCCCGAAAAATCAGTCCGGTTGTTGATAATAGCAAAGGCCGCGAAAAATTCGCGGTCTTTGCTCTGTTAATTGCTCCTTTTGCTGTTAGCGCATTCTTATAGGTCGCGAAAATTTATCTGCGCTTGTTCTTGGCCTTGGCAGTATCTCTTGCCTGCTTCAAACCACTCATTCCGCCAAACATTTTGTTGATCTTTTCCTGTTCAAGTTGGCGGGAATTAAGGCCTTGATAGTTTACCTCGGTTTGAAGCTTTTGATAGCTGCCCAGTCGTTCGGAAGACAGAGTGCCTGTTTGAATGGCAGCTTTTACAGCACAGCCCGGTTCTTTTTGATGCGTGCAATCACTGAATCGGCAATTTTGTGATAACTGAGCAATATCGGCAAAAGATTTGGATAGGTCGGCGGTTTCGATTTGCAATTCACGCATACCGGGGGTATCGATAACCACACTGCCATTGTCAAGAATAATCAGTTGCCTATGGGTCGTGATATGCCTGCCCTTGTCATTGTCGCCAATCTCGCAGGTAACGAGGAGTTCCTCTCCGATAATTTTGTTGATCAAAGTCGACTTTCCAACACCGGATGATCCTATGAAGGCCACGGTTTCGCCTCTGCCAAGATAGTTTTGCAATGCGTCATGTCCGTCTGCTTCCGTGCTTGTTGTTACAAGGACATCTACGCCGAGGGCGACAGAATAAACGTCAGAAAGTCTGGCTGCTAAATCATCACACAGATCGGATTTTGTCAGTACGACAACAGGAGTGGCCCGGCTGTTCCAGGCAACTGACAAGTATCTCTCGAGGCGCCTAAGATTAAAGTTGTTGTTTAGTGACATACAGATAAAAATAGTATCAATATTGGCAGCAATGGGCTGGCGCTGATTGGACGAGCCGGCTGATTTCCGTTCAAGTAAGCTGTGACGGCGAAGGATTTGATGAATAATGGCATTGCCGCCATTATTAGTAGTACGGTCAACCATCACCCAGTCGCCGACAACCGGGTATTCAGAGCAATCCTTGGCCTCAAAACCCAGTTTTCCAGCAATATCAGCTTGAATTTCGCCATTTTCTGCAACTACCTTGTATAAGTCGGTGTATTGAGCTGATACTCGGGCAAGGGTTAATCCCTGATATTCTTCAGCTTGCTGCTTGAAGCGGGCATTCAGTCCAACATTATATAAATCGATTATTGGCATTATTTTGTCCTCCCATATCATTGTTCGCAAGCATCTGGGAGGGCTGACAAGTCTAGCCTGCAAGCACCTCCCGGCAGGCTACCGACTGCATTTTATATGATTTAAACATAAAATCAGCTCCTTTCATTTGTTGTTTAGTATATCACAATAGTAACAAAATGCCCCTTAGATAACAAGGCCGGTTCGGGTGTACCAAACTGGCCTTGTTATACGCCAGGGATAACAGCAAGAACTTCCAATACTATTGATTCTGGTTAATAGATAATTAGAAATAGAACAAAAGTCAGTGATGAAAGGGCGGTTTTTAAAGTGGATAGCGAATTATTTCAGAAGATAGTAGCAGGCAGTATTTTCAGCCTTGCCGGTGAAGCGAAGGTCGGTGACCTTGCGTGGCACGAGCACCCGACTTTTCCGGGAGTGGCCTTGAAACATCTTGTTACAGCCGCTAGTACCGATGGCAAGTTCAGCAGCCATCTGGTATGGGTAAAGGAGAGTCATGAGATTGGTGAACATGTTCACCAGGGCAAGTGGGAAATGCACGAAATTATTCAAGGGCAAGGCGAATGCCAGATTGATGGCAAACAGGTGGACTATTTTGCAGGGGTATCGGCTGTTATTCCGGCCGATTTGCCCCATAGCGTCAAAGCGGTGGGCAACGATCTATATATATTGGCGAAGTTTATTCCGGCTTTGCTTTAGGTCTGGAGAGGAGAATGCTGTCGGGTTTCGAATAATATAGTCAATCGGCTAGCGTTCGGCTGTAATTATTGACTAGGGTGAATAAAAGATGAGGAAAGTGCAAAAAGGGACAATTGAGTTTTTTGATATCAGAAAAGAGCTGGGCGTTGAGGTCGTACATGGCAGCAGGGTAGGGCACGCTTTTTCCCGGCATACGCATAGGACACTATGTGTCGGTCTGGTTGAGGAAGGGGTCCGCATACTTAGCTGCCGGGGCACGCGGCATAGAATAGGGGCAGGCGGGATATTTCTGATACCTCCGGATGAGGCGCATACCTCGGAATGTGAGGGTGAACATCATTCATACCGGTTACTAATTGTTTCACCTGAGCTGTTAAACAGCTTATTGCCGACAAGTGAAAATGAAAGTATCGCTACGCCCGATTTGGTTATCGAAGATGAACGGTTATTTAGCCAACTGCTGGATACGCACAAAGTACTGACAGCTAAAGAAGCGACCTTTTTCAAGCAGGCCATGCTAACCTCTGCCTTGGGAGATATCTTGGAGTATGGTGCGGAAAAACAGGCCAATGTGAATATCGGGTCAAGCCAATATCAAAATATCCGGGAGGTTCAGCAATATATTGAAGCTCATTTTATGGATAGTTTTTCGCTGGAGGATGTTGCCCAGAGGGCCTGCCTAAGCCCATTTCATTTTTTGCGGCTGTTTAGCAGGGTAGTCGGTGTTCCGGTGCATATCTATCAACAACAGATCCGGATCCGTCAGGCCAAACAGATGTTGGCAGAGGGGACGGCACCGGCAGATGTGGCGGCTCAGACAGGATTCTTTGATCAAAGCCATTTTTCCAACACTTTTAAGAAGCTGGTGGGTATTACGCCCAAGGATTTTGCCAATTCATATTTTACCGTAGTATGAAATGAACATGACCCGCAAGCGGGTCATGTTCATTGATTTAAGTATTAAAACATTTGAGGATTCCATCCAGTGGTTTGGTATATATTTTTCCGGGTAGCCCGACAATTATCTGGCAGTCGGCACTGGCGCAACTGTGCTGCCCGCTGCAGTATTTCGTAAATATTTCAGTGGCTTCGTGGTTCTCATTATGGCTAAGCGCATACGCTGAAATCTGTTGCGCGACTTCCTTGCCAATAAAGGAGCATTGAATAATCCGGTTAATAGTAATTGTTTCCCGCACTTGTCATCGGCCTCCCTAAACTCTTGCTTTTCTAAATATAGCAAAAAGTTAGCCGGGTTGTGTAAAGAATTTGTTATTTTATTGTAAATAAAAAGATCTTCACCCTATTGTGAAGATTTTTCCCGAAAACTATAGAATTATCTTGGTTCCCCCAATAGTGACAGGCGGTTTGTGCCGGGTAATTTTCAGCGATTTACAATTAATATTTGGGGATTCTGCGTTAAAATAATATCTCGAGGCGGAGTATAAGGAGTGCCGTCAGGATGGAATATTAGCCTGACAGTGGGCTGCGCCGGGAACTCGGGCGGCACGGATACTACAATGGCAGTTTCCCCGGTACTAAGCAGTACTTCGGTTCCTGGGGGGTGAATAGCTATTTTGGCTAAAAATTTTTGCCCGAGGTCAGTATCAAAATGGGTTCCGAGTCCTGCTTTGATAATGTTGTAGGCATCCAAGAGCAGCATGCCTCTGCGGTAGGGGCGATCTGCAGTAACTGCTTCAAAAACATCAACTATTGCCAGTATGCGGGCATAGCCCAGAATTTCATCACCCGCTAAACCACGCGGATAGCCTGACCCATCCACTTTTTCATGATGCTGCCAGGCCATATGAGCAACTAAGCTTGAAAACTCCCATCGCTTATTGATTAGAGCGTGAAACCCGTAAACAGTATGTAATTTCATTATCGAAAACTCTTCGGAGGTCAGTTTGCCTGCTTTATTTAAGAGATTATTATCTATATAAACCTTGCCTACATCGTGGAGTAATGCCCCGCAAACAACCTCTTTAATTTTTGCTGCGGGAAGACCACTAATGCGGGCCAGTAAGCTTGCGTGAATTGCGCAATTCAGGGAATGAGCCAAGGTATAATCATCATGTACCAGGACACCGGTAAGCTGAATTAAAACTGATGGATGAAGTAATATTTCTTCAACTATGTCGGAAGCAATCGCGTAAATTGGCTCCGCCAAAAAGGTTTCGCCTTTTCTGATTTTGGATATCGTTTGACTTAATATTGATAGGGCTCTTTGCTGAGTTTTCATGGAAAAATACTCAGGGTCATCAATATCAGCTAACCCATCTTTAACAAAAAGATTTTGCAGAGCTAGCGTCGACAATTTATTTATGTAGTCTTCCGTCAGAGTTATTCCGGCGGTTAAAAGCAATTGACCGGAGCTGTTAAAAATATGTCGTGCCAAAACCATTCCTGGGGTTGCTTCGGCTAAAGAGATTTGCTTCATATGTGGTTGTCCCCTCAGGTTATTTTTTCACCAAGAAGCCAAACCTTCGGATTCAATTGCAGTTCGTTTTTTTTGTTTAAATGCAGTAGTCTCCAGATTGCTGAAATATTTTTCTATCCCCAGTAAAGTCTTCCATCAGATGCTGTGGAGTCGTTGCCGCTGGAAATAATGGTAAAGCCTCCTGTGGCGGTTAATTCCTTGGCATAATGACCGTTTCCGCGACATCTGGCGCATATTCTTTGGTATAAAGAATCAGGCCAGCCCAAGATTATCCGTTTAGGTACCATGACGGTCTGATATCCACGGCCTTCACAATCAGGACAAACATTTACCTTTTCATATATTGCTTCGATATCTCTTTCAAGTTCATCAGCCTGTCGGCGGAGGTCTTGTTGTTGCCGCCGTAGCGCAGTCACCCCGGTTAATCTCGGCACAGGCTATTCCTCCTCAATGAATTTTGCGACATACCTGATTTAAAAGTGAATTAATTATTAGAATGATGGCAATCTTTTGTTGTTGGAACAGTGTCGTTAGGTATTTGCAATGTTGGTTGAGCTAAAAACTGACGTAACATTGGGTTGGTTTCTTTAGAACCGAATTTCGGTCCACGCAATAGTGGAGTTGTCGCTTTTAAGGAAGATAGTTCATCAAGGTATACTCCCATATCCAGTAAAACTACCAGGCGATTGCCGGTTTTACCTATGCCTCTAAGGCATGAACCACGTTCATTGTAGACACCGGGAGTTGGGGCAATGGCGGCAAAATTCAGGTGCGTCATTTCTGTTACTTTGTCAACAATAACCCCGACTTCCTGCGAATTCATTTCCATGATAAGTACCTGCCGGTTGCTGACTCTTTTATTCGGTAAGCCCAAGATTGTTGACAGGTTGACAACCGGGATAAGGTGGCCGTCTGAATTTAGGACACCTTCCATATAATCCGAAAAACCCGACAATCTAGCTGCTGCCTGGCAGCAAGTTATCTCTTTGATATGGGCCTTCGGAACGGCGTATTCTTCCTCGTCAACCCAGAATGTCACCACTTGCTCTTCCAACATCGACACCATCCTTCATACTATTTACTACAGATCTATAATAGTGTTTGTTGAATTTTTGGCGCTTCTTGTGACACCAATAATTAGAGTATTACTCCCTCGCAAGAAAAACACAAAAGCAAAAACAAATGATTTCATTTATCGACATTACTAGACAGCATAATTCACACAATTTAAATTATATACAACCAATCGACACTTTCCTATTATCTGGCAAATGCAATTTTCCTCTTCAAAAACAAAGGGGTGTTATCCCTGTTAGATAACACCCCCGTGGTTGTTGACTTAGAAATCATTGATGCTACCGAGTTTAAGTAATTTAATTGCTGTGGAGAGAGTAACTCTTGTCTCAAAATGTTCAAGAGAGACTCCTAATATTTCTTCAATGCGTTTTTTGCGAAAAACAACGGTTTTATAGTGGAGAAACATTTTACTTGCAGCCTCTTTCAAACTGGGGCTTTGTAATAATTCCTCAAGGGTGGCCATTAACGACATACCCTTTTTATTGTCGTAATCAATAAGCTTGCCTAGCTTGTCCCGAACGAATTCAACAGCTTGTTTTTGCCCCCCCAAATCCGCCAGCAACTGAAAAACTCCAAGTTTGCAAAAATGAAGTATCGTCTCGTTGGTTTTGTCCTGGCAGCGGGCGGCAACGACAGCAATCCGCGCCTGTCGATAACAGTGCGCTACGCTGTCAAGCCCGGCGCGTCTATTGCTGATACCAATCATTATCTTCAGGGCAGGGTAAATGCTTCTGATCTTCTCTTTTAGGCAAGAGGCAAAAGTTACACTGTCTTCCGAGTTATTGTCAATATTCTCAGCTTGGCATAGAATGGCAATGCCTTCCCGGCAATCCCAAACTAAATAATCGGGGTTAGTGGCCAACAAGTCAACAATGTTATTTTTTAAAGAGTGAGTGTCGGCATCACTGGAACCTGTTTCAGGTATTAACGCAGTAGATTTTTCAACAACTAATATACAACAAAATAGCGGAGCGGTCAGGTCTATTCCGAACTCTTTGGCGTTAGCCAAAGCATTTTTGTCGACCACTATATTGCCAGTGATAATATCATTGAGAAAATCGCTTCTGCGCCGCAGTTCATAGGTTAACTTGAGCAACCGCTTTGATTTGATCTGATCGGTAATGTCGATTCCCACGGCGGCTACAGTTTTTTTTCCGTTGAACAGGTATTTCATGGGTGCCATTCGCATTTCGAAAATTCTATTTTCTCCATCAAGTTCAAATTCATGGACCATAAATTGAGATGTTCCGGAAAAAATAGTTTGAGTTATTTGATTTAGCATAATATCAGCGTCATTTTTCGGGAACTTTTGGTGAAGCAAAAGACCTGTTAAGTCTTCTTGCGGGTTGCCCAGAATTACTCGACCGTGGCC
>Ga0364910_1095_pt2 | contig 38535 bp, 31 predicted proteins | sample SorcelJu500001C4_3_FD_206970 | JGI IMG/M metagenome (GOLD analysis project Ga0364910, IMG submission 206970) | Enriched cells from Trout Bog Lake Hypolimnion, Wisconsin, USA - BchlTB.June25.5000.01.C4 | ecosystem: Environmental > Aquatic > Freshwater > Lake > Hypolimnion/Profundal zone | place...
GATATGGTCGTCAAACGGCAGGGCCATCGCGTTGGCTTCCAGAGTCGCTAAGGCGCTACCCTCATCAGTCGGATGTCTGTGAACTGTTTCGTCAGGTGGGGTTCAGAGAGGTTCGGTGTTATGAATTAACCGGCGGAATTGCCGCCATTCATGTCGGCGTGGTATGAGTACGGAATATACGCTGTTTTCACAAAAGTGCAAGGACGGTGAGATATGTGGAAAAACGACAAGGCATCCAGGTTTATTCAGCCATAAAAATTTATGATGGTAAACCTGTGGCAACTTCGCAGATGATCTCTGAGGAGATGCCCTTGACCATATATCTTAACGGCAAAGAGTTGGTAACAATGCTTTGTTCGCCGGTAGAGCAAAAATATCTGGCCTTAGGTTTTTTGGTTTCCGAAGGAATGATTGCCTGCCAGGAGGACTTGACTCAGTTTATGTTGGATGAGGAGCGGGGACTGATTTGGGCTGAAGCTGAAACGGTTCCAGCCAATGCTGGGTAGATGTACTTTAAACGTTGTCTGTCCGCGTGTTGCGGGCGTGGACGGGCAGAATTCTACTTTGCCAATGATGCTCGCGTGTCAAAACGAATCGACAGTGAACTGAGGATCGGGGCTGGTGAAGTAAACTTCTATGCTCAGGCATTGGAGGAGGCTTCAGCGACGCATCACATTACATCTGGAGTGCATAACGGCGCGGTAGCTGCTGATGGCAAACTACTTTGCTGTGCCGAAGATATCGGCCGGCATAATGTGTTTGATAAATTATACGGAAAGTGCCTGGAACAAGGGGTGACTTTAGCTGATAAGGTCCTTGTTTTTAGCGGTCGAGTTTCTTCGGAAATCATCCTCAAGGTCAGCAAGATGGGGGTGCCGATTGTAATCGCCCGTTCAGTGCCGACTTCATTGGCGATTGATCTGGCGGAGGAACTTGGCATTACGCTTATCGGGGTTGCCAAGGGGGACTGGTTTAATATTTACGCACAGGCAAACAGAGTTATTTGTTGCGCCGAATAGCTGTAGAGCTAAACAACCGACCAAGCCGGAAAGGTACGCTTATACTTTGTTGCATGAATTGGTCCAGTACTATCTATTACTCGAGCATTCATGGGCCAGATGGTCGACTGGAACAGCACCATGGCCTCCTATTGTGGCCTGCCGTTCTTCCTGGTTTGCTGGCTTGGTTATAAATATATCAAGGGGACAAAGGTCGTTGCTGTTAAAGACTGCGATTTTACCTATAAAGAGTAAGTTCATAAGAAGTTAATTTGAACTGTTTTCCCTGACAAGATAAAATTATGTGACCTGAAAATTTAAAGGGAATAGTCTTCAGGGGCTGTCATAAGACAGCCCCTGAAGCAAAATATTAAGGAAATGAACCAAGAAAATTGCTGAAAAATCAAAGAAATATTAACAAGGGAAAAAAAGCCTGATCCGAAAGTTGTTACTTCAACTAATTAATATTTTGCACCTAGCACTATCACTTGATAATCCTAAGAACGATTCCGATAGTGGATCATTGTGTTGCGGTACCGGCAAATATCAACAAAACGGGTAAACTTAGTGATAATTATTAGGGGAATCGTTAGTTGATATATTCATTGTATTTGGACAAGAAAATACTTGAAAGATCATGACAATAGCCTGATAATAATGGTGACACATAGAGATTTTGCCTTAATTGCTGGACTTTGATTATTAACACTTTGTTAAAATTATTTGATCAACAAGTTTACATACTGCATAATGAAATTATTGGTGGAACTGTGTTATGATTTTTATGTCTGGGATTTGGTTTCAACTAAGCTCAGGGTATACCGAGGGGAACCGGAAGGCAGAATAATAGATAAGTACATAAGTTAAATGATTTAATGTGGGAACCCAATCGTTCTTTAAGCAGCAGATTCCTTCTGGCTCTTCCGATAGTTTAGAGGACGATTCATATTTTGGGTGTGATTTTGTTAGGCAACTGTGGCAGACGAATCTCAATTCTAGTAACAAGTTCAGTAATAGTTGTACCGCAATAGATATTCGTTTGTTGGACGATAGTATGCCGCGGAAGGAGGATAAAACTGTTAAGGCGGTGATTTTTGCCGCCGGACAACCCTTCGCATTGGCGATAACGGAACCGTATAGCTCGATTTATACGAAAACTATTTCCCACATGCAGGGTGAATATCTGGTATTTGCCAAATAAATTTTAGGAGGAAAAAACAATGGTTATTATAGGTGAACTGATTAATACAAGCAGACCCGCAATTAGAGAAGCAGTTGAGAAAAGGGATGCAGAATATATTAAGTCGGTCGCGCTAGATCAGACAAAAAGTGGCGCGAATTATATTGATGTAAACTGCGGAACAATGGTAAACGATGAAGAAGAAGTCATGGCTTGGCTGGTCAACACAGTTCAAGAAGTCGTTGAGACCCCTTTATGTATTGACAGCCCCAACGAAAAGGCTCTGGAAGTAGGCTTGGCGCTTTGTAAGAATGGTCAACCGATGATTAACTCCATCTCTGATGAAAGAGACCGTTTTGACGCAGTGCTCCCGCTGGTACTTAAGTATAAAGCGAAGATCATAGCTTTGTGCATGGATGAAACCGGAGTGCCGACTACTGCCGATGAGCGTATTCGGGTAGCAAAAAACCTATATGCCAAACTTACCGCTGCTGGAGTTCCCGAAGGAGATATCCATTTCGATCCTTTGGTAAAACCGATCAGTGTAGTTAATAATGCAGGGATTGAAGTATTAGAAAGCATCAAACTTCTGAAGGCAATGTATCCCAATACGCACTTTGCCTGCGGCTTGAGCAATATTTCTTTTGGCTTGCCAAACAGAAAAATATTAAACCGTTTATTTGTGGTTCAAACCATGACTTTAGGTATGGATGGTTATATTCTCAATCCTACTGACAAAGGTATGATGGGCATCATTTATGCTTCCAATGCTTTGTTGGCAAAAGACGATTATTGCTCCAAATATCTGATGGCGTTCCGCAACGGCTTATACGAGTAAAAAAGTACTTTCTGCAAGTAAGACTCGATAGTTTTTGAGAGTATTCTGCAGATAAATACTATATTTTTGGAAGTTGAACCGGCCCCCCAATAAAGGGGGGCCTAAGTTCATATTATCTTCGTTTACAGATAACAGTCAGAAGGTATTCCGATGGCGGTATTTCTGCCGGGATGATAGTGAGCTGCGGCAGATAGCGTAGGAGTGTTGCCCTTTTGGATCACCGTAGTTGTAATAGATAATTGGGTTTAGAGCAAATGATTTAATGGTGAGGGGGAAGCGGTGATGTATAATATCAAGGATGTAACCGGCCAAAAGCTGGTGGAGGTACAGCCGGGTGAATTACTGTTAAATGTCTTGGTGCGCGCTGGCCTGATGCCGCCGGATTCACCCTGCGGAGGCAAGGGGCTGTGCCGGAAATGCCTGGTGAAGATCCGTATGGAGGGAGATTGGCAGGAAGTTCTGGCCTGTCAGACCAGGGTTATATCTGATTTGGAAATCGATATAGCTCGACTTGGGGCGCAAAAGCAAGTTTGTGTGAGCGAGGGTTCCGGTCAGCGCAGCCAATTCAATCCGGCTGTCTGTAAAGTATTTATTGATAAGCTTCCAGGTAAATTAACCCTGTGTTGGGAAGAACTATGTGAACAAGCCGGAATTCCTGTACAGCAGGCAATACCGGAAAATATAAAGGTTTTAAGGGACTTAGCTGAGTTTGCACGCCATAGCGCGTCTTTTACCGCCGTGATTGCCGGGCAAGAAGTGCTGGCGCTTGAAGCAGGAAACACTTTGACCGAAATGTATGGTATGGCATTTGATATTGGGACAACGACTGTTGTGGGGTATCTGTTGGACTTGAGTAGCGGTCGCCGCCTGGCTACAGCATCGACGCTTAATCCCCAGGTTCAGTATGGGGCGGATGTCATGACCCGGATTACTGCAGCTGCAGAGAATTCTGCAGGGCTCAGCAGGTTGCGGGACTGTATTATCGAGTGTGTTAATCAACTTATCTTAGAGGCTGCCCAGAGCGCCGCGGTTAGTAAGGATGCTATTTATGACCTGGTATTTGTCGGCAATCCGAGCATGCAGCATCTGTTTTTTGGTATTCAACCAGCCGGAATAGGACTGGCGCCATACCAGCCTATACTGAGAAGTGATATGTTATATAGGGCAGTGGATATAGGGCTTACTGTAAATGCAGCGGCTCAACTATATTGGTTGCCTGGTGTTTCGGGATTTGTTGGGGCAGATACAATCGGAATGTTGATTTCTCAGCCAATCGATGACGCTGAGCAAGTGACAATTGCTTTGGATATCGGAACCAATGGTGAAATGGTGTTAGCCTGGAAGGACGAGCTCTGGGCGTGTTCCACTGCGGCGGGACCGGCGTTCGAGGGAGCTTGCATGGCTTGCGGGATGCGGGCGCAGCCTGGTGCGATTGATAAGGTAATAATAAATGGCGATGGTGTCCAGTATAGGGTAATTGGCAATGTTCTTCCGCGGGGGATTTGCGGCTCCGGCATCATAAACGCCATAGCAGCAATGATTAATGCCGGGCTGATAGACAAGTCAGGAAGATTGCTGGAACCGGCGGACACCAATCCACTTAGAGAATTGGTTGTTAAGCGCGCGGGGCGCGGGGCTTTTTTGCTGGTCGCCGCTGATCAGACGGCTGACGGCAAGGAAATAGTGATAACCCAAGAAGATATCCGTCAGTTGCAGCTGGCAAAGGCGGCGATAGTTTCCGGACTGAAGATGATGTTAAAACAGGCTGGGATAGATGTGCCGGCTGTCACCAAAGTGGTTTTCGCTGGAGCCTTCGGATTGTTTTTAACTTCAGAAAATGTGGGTACTATTGGCCTTCTGCCGGAATCACTGTGCGACAAAATCGTTTATGTCGGCAATGCGGCCGGATTTGGCGCCGAGAATGCTTTGCTTTCCAAGCAAATGCGGCAGGTTGCCGGAGAAATCGCTAAAAGGGTTAACTATGTCGAACTTGCCGGCCGACCGGAGTTTTCCGATATATTTATTGGCGAATTATATTTTTCCGCCGTGAAAGCGCAGTGATGAAGCAGACCGAAATACTTGTCTGCCACCAATAAATAAACTTATGGTAAATCAAAATTGATTTATTATTGTAAACATAGCAAAAGTTAATAGCAACAAACCTTATTAATATATTCATTGGTCGGCAGATAGCCCTGTTAAAGCATGGTTTACCAAGGCCACCCGATTTCCGCGGGTGGCCTATTATTATGTACTGATTCTTGGCATGAATATTGCAATATATAAGCGTAGTGGCCATTCCGGCAGCAAGTTTATCAGAGTTTGGTGCGTATTTCTGTCACCGCCAGGGCAACTGCTCCAGGGGTGAGCCGGAGAGATAATAAGAGCATAATAAAGATTTATTCAGCAAGATGTTTAAATAAAAAAGTACTTGACCTTACTATTATTAAATCAATTGATAAGTGTTCTGATTTTTCCGGATTCGTCGTCTGGATAAGCCGCGAAACATGGAACTGTATCTGCGCTTTTATGTTAAAGAAACTATGGGTGGTGAGAACATGAGCTTTGGGATATGTGTTGAGGAGCTGCTGCAAGCAAAGTGCCTTCGCCGCTCGGCCCGGATCATCGCAGGGGAAAAAGGACTGTCGAATCTCGTTAATTGGGTTCATGTTCTGGAAATCAGGGATATTGTCAAGGAATGTGTTAATGGACACGAGCTGATTTTGACCTCCGGTATCAGTTTTACTAATAAAGAAGTAGCTGTGAAATATTTGACGGAATTGATTGAGCAAGAAGTATCAGGTCTTTGTATAGATACAACGCTATACTATCGTAAGGTCGATCAGGAAGTGATTGATCTGGCAAATCAGTCTAATTTTCCCTTGATAGTTATTACTGAATTTACGCGATTTATTGATATTTGCCGGGACCTGAATACAATGATTCTGAATAATGACGCAAAACTGATTCAGGGTGTGGACTATTATGATAATCAGCTTAAAGTTGAAAAACAGGGCAGTATAGAAGACAGCATAAAATACACTGCTGAATATTTAAACCTGCATGTGGCCTATCTGTCACAAAGTGGCAAATCCTATATTTCTTCTTCAAGTGTTAAAAAATTAATTGATCCCAAGCTGCTGGAATTGAGTAATTTACTAGAAGGGGATGAGATGTATTGCCGCGGTAATGTGGCGATTAAATCTTTGAAAATACTCGGAAAAAACTGGGGCCATCTTTTCATTTGCAGTTCAAGAAAAGATATATCGGAATTTGAAACGATGATTATGCAAAGGCTCGCCAGTAAACTACAGAATGATATTTTTACAGAGCTTGTAATAAAAGAAAAGAAGCTATATAAGAATAACGAATGGCTAAAATTCTGGCTCCAAGGCAACTTATCGGAGATTGCCATGCGGGAAAGAATGAAAGAACTCAGTATCTTTCAGAAGTTTGGCAGTTATGTGGTGTGCGTGGCCAAATTGCCTTTGGATGAGAGTTCCCTGATATCAGGCGGCGAGGTACAGATCGGCGGAAAGCTCCGGCTGTTTGACGATTTCCTTTTGCACATAACTATTATCGTCAGAAGGATTTTTGAAGACCAAGGATTTTCTGTTTTAGGGTATATGGAAGATAATATAATAAGCTATATTGTTATGATACCGAATGAGACGCAGGATATTTTGGCGGGCTTGGATAGGGCGATAGAACAGCTCAGGGACTATCAAAATCAGTTTATCAACTATAAATCCACGGCGTTTTCTATTGGCAAGAAGGTTAATACAAGCCAAGAATTAGATAAAAGCTACAAAACAGCCTTATTCGGGCTCAACATGATTGACCAAATGCCAAATAGAATAATCATTTACGATAAATTATATATAATCCGCATAATGGAACAACTTAAAACACAAGGCGTTTTAGAAGAGTTTATTACCGATCATCTTGGAGCGTTATTAGATCCGGCGAATGAAGAATTGATTAATACTTTGAGAATCTATTATGAGTGTCATTGCTCGAAACAGAAAACAGCCGAAAGGCTTTTTATTGTACGCCAAACACTATATTTTAGATTGCAAAAAATTGAAGATATTCTCGGAAAAGATTTTGATGAAGGCGAAAAGCGATTCGCTGTGGAATTTGCTATGAATGCGTTGCGATTTCTCGAATCTAAAATTTCCGAGACTCCAAAGACAAGTCTGCTTAATCAGTGATATTGTCCGACTTAATAATTATGTAGCGTCGCGGAAATTGGGAACTTGTAACAGTGCCAAAACTTATACTCTTAAATTGCAGGGTGAATGTGGAGGGAAAAGCGAATGAGCTCAATCGCGCGAACCGTAATAGAAATACCAATTAATGAATTAAAAGGAGTGGACCATAAGTTTGGCAGACTAACTAAATTTAATATGAAGAATATCCCTGAAAAGTTTAAGGATGAGATTTCCAAAACACGAGAATTCTGTTTTGAAGATATAAGGCCAATGTGCGTTATTCAATCCATTGGCATAAAGAATATAACTGATGAAGAGGTGGAATTGGAAGATGGTAGTGTCTTGCATGGCACTTTGCCGCCGGTTCTTCTTGCAGAATCATCTGAGGTCATAGCTTTTGTAACTACCCTTAGAAAACGTAATGAGTCGGTTGCTGCTGAAGACTCGATGATAAGTGAATTCTTTGTAGATGCATGGAGTTCGGCAATTATCTCCAGCGCTGACAGCTGGCTGTTGAATGAGATCAGACGCACGATGCGAAAAAAAGGTTTGTTTGCAACTATTTCCTGGTGTCCCGGACAGAACAATTTTCCGATGATTAACCAGCGGAATATCTTTGAAATACTAAAGCCGGAAGAACTTGGAGTGCAGCTGACAAAAAGTTATATGATTTCGCCAGTAAAATCGGTAGCAGGGATAGTAGGTTTAGCGCGCTCAGAGGACACCAGACGGTTGAACGCTTGTAATTTCTGTGACCTGAAAGATAATTGTCCGTCTAACAAAAGCGACAGCTGTTATTTAGGTAACGAGTTCTATGAGGACATTAATTGAAAGATCGCAGCAAAAGGTTGGCGTGGAAAAAATTTCCTGATGATCAAATTTCTAAACTATGGCAATGAGTTTGTTCCGGTCCGGATATATAGGAGGACATCCCCTCTTCCGGGCAGAATATCTATAGGCGGTTAGATTTCGACATGAAGTTATCGCCTGATTTAATGGGAGTGAGACTGGAATGGAAGAGAAATTCACAGTAACGCAAAGACAGCGTTTGGTGGAACTAAACGCCTCAGAGGATTTGTTGGATCTTTTTTTCGAAGATGCCGGACAAAGAGACAGTTTCTTCAGAAAAGAAGAGACGGCCTTGGCTAGGGTTAATAAAGAGAAGATCATTAATCTTATGGGAACTAAGCACAAGCCGCTACTTTGTGACGTGGAAGATCGTATGATAACCTGGTTGACTGAAACGGAAGACTTTACTCAGGTTGCAACGCCGATTATCATTTCCAGTGGAATGTTGGAGAAGATGACTATAACTGCTGAACATCCGCTTGCCGCACAGGTGTTTTGGCTTGATGCCAAGAAATGCCTCCGTCCAATGTTGGCTCCCAATCTTTATGAAATGATGCGTGATCTTCATAAGGTGGTAAAACAGCCGGTAAGGATTTTTGAATGTGGCCCCTGTTTCAGAAAAGAGACACAGGGTGCTCATCATATGAATGAATTTACGATGCTAAATATGGTGGAACTAGCTGGCGTTGAGGATGGCGGACAGATGGAGCGACTGACTAAATTAGCTCATGCTGCGATGAAGGCTGTTGGACTTGACAATTATGAGCTAGAGATAACGGAATCTGAAGTTTATGGTGAAACACTGGATATCGTATGCGGCGATATTGAAATAGCATCAGGCGCTTATGGTCCGCATCCGCTGGATGGCAAGTGGGGAATCTTCGATACCTGGGTGGGTATTGGCTTTGGAATGGAAAGAATAGCGATGGCCATGGGTGGTTATCAGACGATAAAACGCGTGGGAAGAAGCCTGGCGTATCTTGACGGAGCCCGTTTGAATGTCTAGCCGCGCTTGTTGAAAGGTGATTGTGATGACAAGGCTTGTTGAGGATTGGATTAAAGATATTGACGTCACTATTAAAGAATACGAAAGCGACCTCAGGTTCAAAACCGGGCTCGATTTTGTTGCTTTAGCCAGTGCGGCCAGCGGTGTCGCCAGGGAAAGAATTGAACTGACCGCGAAGAATAGTCGGGTAGGGGTAATTCCTATAACTGCCGGGCAGGGAATTATCGGCTATTTTGCTGAGTCGGTGGCGGCGATACTGCAGTGCATGAATTTTGACGCTTTTGTGACTGCATGCACAGATGTTGCCGGCATCTATGAAGCTCATCAAAAGGGAGCAAAGATTTTATTCTTTGCTGATGAAGATAGATTTTTAGCTGTTAATCTAGAAAGAAACATAGTTGCTGAGAATGATCAAGCAACTGCCAGAGGATATGTTGCTGCCCTGGAAGCCGCGACAGGCAATTTGAAGGATCAAGAGGTTCTGGTTATCGGCTGTGGACCTGTCGGCAGGGCGGTATTATCGAATCTCAAACAAAAAGGCGCACATCCTGTAGCTTATGACAAAGATAAGAACGTTTTGACATCTTTGGCTAGCGAGGGGTTGAAAATAGTGAGCGATGTTGCTATAATTGCTAAATATCGGCTAGTTGTCGATGCAACCCCTGAAGGCGGATGGATTCATAAAGGTATGCTGCATCCCGAGGCGTGGATAGTTACTCCTGGGGTTCCGCTATCGCTTGATCCTGAGGCATATGCTTATTATAAACAAAGAGTCATTCATGATCCTTTGCATATCGGGGTGGCCACTATGGCAGCCCTTGTCTGTAAAGAGTGATAATATGGGGGGCTGATCGAATTGATCGCATGGACTCTAAATTCATGTAGCGGAGTGTGACTCTCCGGCTCCCCGCCAAAATACATAAACTATTCAGTGCATATTGGGAGAAATTTATGAAAGATTTAAATCGTGGTACTCTGACGAAACCGGAAATAGTAAGATTGCTCTCCATAGAAGATCCGGATGAACTTGAGGCTCTATACTCATCAGCCAGGCTGGCTCGCCAGAAGGTATTTGCTGATAAAGTCTTTATGTACGGCTTTGTCTATTTTTCCACCTATTGCCGAAACGACTGCAATTTTTGTTATTACCGAAAATCAAATAATATTGACCGTTATCGCAAAGACCCTGCTGAGGTCGTTGAAGTGGCAGAACGCCTGGCAGCTTCAGGCGTGCATCTCATAGATCTGACGATTGGTGAGGACCCCCAATATCACCAGGAACATTTTAAATCGGTTCTTGACATCGTCGGACAGATTAAGAAGAAAACTGGTCTGCCTGTTATGATTTCTCCGGGTGTTGTTGCTAATGATTTAATTGATGAATTCGCTGCGCTTGGGACGGAATTTTACGCGCTTTATCAGGAGACGCACAATAGGGATCTTTTTGCGAAGCTCCGGATAAACCAGGATTATGATGAACGGATGAATGCCAAGCTGTATGCAAAAAGTAAGGGCATGCTGATAGAAGAGGGCCTTTTGGCAGGAGTCGGGGAAACACTTGAGAATATAGCGGACTCGATTATCGAAATGGGCAGGATTGGCGCAACTCAGGTAAGAGTAATGAGCTTTGTTCCACAAAAGGGAATTCCGATGGAACATGTTGATACTCCGGATAGAAAACTCGAGCTGAAGATCATTGCGATTTACAGGCTCATGTATCCCGAAGTGATTATACCGGCATCACTTGATGTGGATGGTATCAGCGGATTAAAGGTCAGAATGGACGCCGGTGCGAATCTGGTTACCTCAATCATTCCGCCGCATTCAGGCTTTTTGGGGGTTGCCCAAGGCTGCAAGGATGTCGATGGCGGCGGACGCACGGTGGACGAGGTCACTCATATTTTGGCCCAGATGGGACTTAAACCGGCTAGTGCCGATGAATATAGGGCGTATATAAAAAGATGAGAAAAATAGTTATAATCGGGGGAAAACTTCAGGGTCTGGAGGCAGTATATCTTGCTTTTAAAGCAGGGATAGAAACCACCCTGATTGATAAAAGAGAAGGAACGCCGGCGAGCATTTTGTGTGATCGGTTTATCCGCGCCGATGTGCTTGAAAGAACGCCGGACCTTATTGCCGCGCTCAAGTCTGCTGATTTAGTGCTGCCCGCATTGGAAAATGAAGAGGTTCTGGTGACTTTAGACTCGCTTGCCAAGGAGCACGGGTTTAAACTCGCCTTCGATTTAAGGGCGTATTTAATATCTGCTTCGAAAATATTGTCGGATAAGCTGATGGCAGATAATAATATTCCGGTACCAAGGTATTATCCGAACTGCAAAGCACCATATATCGCCAAACCGTCCTCTGCCAGCGGCAGTGAGGGTGTAAGGTATATTGAAACAGCAGCGGAAATGGCGACTTTTCTCCAAAGCGTACCTGAGCATGAAGAGTGGGTCACCCAGGAGTTTCTGGCAGGAAGGTCCTATTCAATTGAGGTTATTGGCAAACCGGGCAGATATAAGACCTATGAAGTAACTGAAATTCACATGGATGAAGTTTATGACTGTAAGATGGTCACTGCGCCCTGTGATATTCCTGATAAAATGAAAAAAAACTTTGCAGAAATCGGAATAGCGTTGGCTACTATTGTTGAGCTGAGTGGAATAATGGATGTAGAGGTTATTGATGACGAGGGAGAGCTGAAGGTTCTGGAGATTGACGCCAGAATCCCAAGTCAGACTCCTACTGCGATTTATCATGCTACAGGGGTTAATTTTATTGAGGAACTTGTTGAACTTTTCTGCGATGAGGATTCCAAGGATAGTGGACAGGCACCGAAGGCGGAATTCAAAAAGCATGTATCGTTTGAACATTTACTGATTAAGGGAGGCCAGATAAAAACGGCTGGTGAACATATTATCAGTCAGGCCGGACCGTTAAAATTAATAAAGGGTTTCTGCGGTGCTGATGAAGCGATTACTGATTATATTGCCGGAACTGCTGGTTGGCGGGCTACATTTATTAACATTGCCGATACACGGCAGCAATTGGATGATAAGAGGCATGGTTTACTGCGAGCAATAAATGAATTGCAAGGAGAGCAGCTTGAGTATATAGACTTAAGCCCGACGTTTAAAAATGAGCAATGATACTGCAGCAAAAAGGTTTTACCGCAAGAATGTGGAGCTTTTCCGGTTGCTGGAGAAGATTAAATTGTGGCCGTCCAGAAATGGGACGCTTCATGGCATTCGCAGTATAAAAATCAGCGGGGACTATGCGGTGATTACCACACACTGTGGGCAGAGTTTCCCGGTTAATAATTCCAGGAATTCCCGTGCTGCCAGGTGGCTGAGAAATAAATGGATAAGGTGTGCCTGCACAGGGTGTAAAGTACCAGCCTGGAAGATGGAGAAGTATTCGACGACTTGTTTTACTGAGCATTTTGGTTCGGATTTGAACGTAAAAAATATCCCGCCAACTTGATGAGAAGCTCAGGCGGGCATTGGGCAACCAAACGCGGAGCAGATATGCTCCGCGTTTGGTTGTTTTAGCGATAAATATAATGTTGCTGGAAAAGCGAACGGGAGGAATATTATGAAAGTGGTAATTATGGCACCGCGCGGAAAAATGGGTAAGTTGATCACCAAGGCGGCATATTATCACCAAGGACTGGAAATAGTTGCCGGAGTGGCGCCGCCGGGCAGTGATTATTGCGGACAAGACATCGGGATGGTGGCTGGTATGGGGATCGAGGCGGGAGCGCCGGTTGTTGACGACTTGTCAAAGGTTATCGACAAGTGTGACCTGATCATCGATTTCTCAACAGTCGAAACGACGATGGCGGTGCTGGAGGCGGCGGTTCAGCACGGTAAAGCAGTGGCTTGTGGCACTACAGGGTTTTCGCCGGAGCAGTGGGACAAGATGCGTCAAGCTGCACGGCAAATTCCGTTGCTATACGGAGCGAATACTTCGCGGGCTGTAAATCTATTGTCTTCAATACTGGAGCTTGTAGCGACGAAGTTGGCCGGTGAGGCGGATATCGAAATAATCGAAATGCATGGCCGGGACAAGCTGGACGCGCCTAGCGGCACTTCCAAAGAGTTGGGTCAGGCTATTGCCAAAGGGTTGGGGCAAGACTGGGAAAGTATTGCGACTTTTAGCAGGCAGGGCAGTGGCCTACGAATTCCGGGCACTATCGGCTATCATTCAGTGCGCGCCGGTGATATATCAAGTAGTCACACGGTGATATTCGGACTCAAGGGAGAGCAACTGGAATTTACGCACCATGCTTTTAACTGGGAATGTTTCGCCGAAGGAGCTTGCGCTTGCGCCGCTTTTCTGGATGGAAAACCGGCTGGCTGGTATACGGTACAGGATGTTTTACGGTAGACTATAAAAAAACAAAAACCGTTTCCGAATGCTAAATGCGGAAGCGGTTTTCTGTTTTACACATGAAATGTTAGGATAATTTTAATTATCGCTTAATATTATCAGCAATCTGCGTTTGTTAGAGTAGAAGAATTCTGAACTATAATGGCGCCGTTTATTTGCATGATTTCTATTGCTTGCTCAGTCGTATCTGTGGCTATGCCGCAGCACGCGCCGAGATTGACTACAACATTAAAGCGAGATCGGCAGAGCTGCAATACAGTGTTTTTTACGCAATAATCAGTCGCCAGGCCGCCAACAATGACTGTCTCAATTCCGTGAAAGCGCAGGAATTCAATGATTCCGGTGGTTTTTTTCTCTGCAAGATCGTGATAGCAGGCCCCATAGGGGTGCATGGAGGGATCGATTCCCTTGTAGACTTGAAAGTCGTATACTTGTGGGTCTAAACCGTCAATGTATTCAAAGCCCTTAGTTCCGACGATCGCGTGCGGTTTCCAGTAAATATCCGCATTAGGCTGGTTGGCGATTTTTGAGAACTGCGGGTGATCCTCGGTGGCAATCCATACGGCTTGCAGACAGTGGGCGTCGCGGGAGGCCACCCGTAGCGAGGCGAATTGCGCCTGGGCATTTAGCTCCCTGGCGATTTGGTTGCCATTAGGCACAGGCAGTTCGTTCGGGCAAGTGGGGGTGAAAGTATTTTGTGGATCGACATCAAAGCTTGCCACTTTAGCAATGGGAGGCAATGTATAAGGCATCTGACCGCCACCTTTCATTTTATTTGTTGCCGGGATGGATCGACCAGCCACATGAGCAGTAATTCCGTTTGTAGGAATTTTTCTATACCTGCAGAGAAATTCCTGCCTGTGACATTGTTCTCCCAATATACAGCCTAGACGAAGTTTGTAAACTTAATCCGGTTAATATATAATGATGTGCACCCTCTGGCTGGTGTTTCTAAAACATTTTGGAGAAAAGGAAATGAATTTATGAAAATACAGGATCTTTCAATGTGCCGGCTAGTCAAAGGCGAGGATTTGAACCACCATGGGACATTATTCGCCGGGAGGGCTGCCGAATGGTTCGTTGAGGCTGGTTTTATCGCGGCTTCCTCCAGCACCAGTACCGAGAATACTGTTTGCGCAAAAATCCATGGTATGGTGTTCACCCGACCGGTAAAGAAGGGGAGCATTCTTCGGCTGGAAAGTAAAATCGTTTCCGCTGGTAGAACAAGCATGATTGTGTATGTGAAAGTTCTGCTTCACCCGCAAAATGAGTTTGTTGTTGATGGGTTTTTGACGTTTGTTAATGTTGACAGCCAGGGGAAGTCTCAGCCACATAATCTGATAATCGAGGCTAATACACCTGAAGAAAAGGAACTGCAAGAAAGGGCTAGAGCCTTGTAATAATTCATCTTATTATTGCGAAAAGCAATTTTTATCTGCCCGAAACTTTCGGGTGCGATTGCGGCTTATCGCATCGAGACAAGAAAGTACTCAGAAGATAGGTCTTCTGAGCGAAAGCGGTTAACTGGATTTTTTGAGGTAGTGGGAGTCAATCAGATACGGTTACGGCGCTTGGCTATTTTCCAACCAGCAAATACTACTATAACTAAAATGGCGACAGTTGCGTATCCAAGAATATCCATCGTTTACACTCCTTTCTTCTTAATTTAAAATTTTTGGGGGCAAGACCAGAAATTCTTGAGGCCCTAATAGATGAGGAAAATCATTTTACCATAATACAAAGGTTGTAATTATATTATTTACAATAAATGTATGATATATAATATCTGTTTGTCCGGGTTAAAATATGATAATATCTTTTATTGCATATTTATGCTTGAAAACTTTTGTCATTCCCAAAGATTTGCTATCTGCGATATTCCTTTGAAGTTCTGCGTTCCCGGGCTGGGGTGCGACTTGTCATAGAACTGACGAACAAATCAATAGCGGTAGGATTTGTACTTTCGCGTTTGTGTTGCGGACAAGCCGCTGGTTTTTATTGCCGGAACTCGCGCCAAGTGGCTTGACATAACAGCGTCATCATGATAAAATATATTTCGTCGCAGGCGATGCCTGTTGTTCATGGTGGCTGTGGTGAAGCGGTTAACACGCCGGATTGTGGCTCCGGTATTCGAGGGTTCGAGCCCCTTCAGTCACCCCATTAAATTTAATAACATAGGGGCGTAGCCAAGCCGGTAAGGCACGGGACTTTGACTCCCGCATGCGTTGGTTCGAGTCCAGCCGCCCCTGCCATTAGTGACCCACTAGCTCAGTTGGTAGAGCACCTGACTTTTAATCAGGGTGTCGATGGTTCGAGCCCATCGTGGGTCACCATTTCCTTTAATTATTAAGTTAATATGCGGGCGTGGCGGAATGGCAGACGCACCAGACTTAGGATCTGGCGTTTCACGACGTGGAGGTTCAAATCCTCTCGCCCGCACCACTAATAATGACAAGACCTCTAAAAATTTACTTAGAGGTCTTTATTTTTGTTTGTTCAGGCCTTGAAAGTGGTTTGACAGCGTTTGGCTTATTATGGCGGTTAATATATTCGCCTTGCTCAACTCCTGTGCTATGGTTACTCAGGTATGATTGGGTTATAGCGCAGAACTAACATGCAGAAAATAGAAATTTGGAGGATTCCCTGTCGAAACGGCGAAAGGAAGAAGCAGTAGTATGCGAGTTTAGAGGTAATAAAATTGTTGAAAAATCTTAATTTTCATCGGTATATTAAGAATATTTTCTCTTTAGATGATTCAATCTACAGATTATTTGACATGATACCTGTGGGAATTTCAGTTTTAGCAGATATCTCCTGTAACGAAATCAGGCATAACTTCAAGGCCGCTGAATTTCTGCGGATTGAGCCGCGGAATATTCTTTCTCAGTCAGCGGCTCAGTTGCCTGCTTTAAGAATTCTGCGTGATGGGCGGGAACTTTCGCCGACCCAGATGCCTATGCAGCGCGCCGCCCTGCAGGGAGAAGAAGTTGAGGGCGAAGAACTCGAATTTATTTGGGGGGATGGAGTTCGCAAGTTTGCTGTGTGTAGTGCCTGCCTCATACGAGATGCCGCTGGGGACGTTATCGGCTCCGTAGGTATCAGCGAAGATATTACTGAGCGCAAACGGTTAGAGAATGAGCTGCTAGAGCATCGTAATAATTTGGGAAGACCTGTGGTTGAGCAGACAGGTGAACTGGAGAGTTCATTGCGGGAACTGCAGCAGAAGCAGGAACAAGAGCTGCGTGATAGTGAGGAAAAGTATCGATTTCTTACCAGTTCGATGGATGAGGGTCTGCAAATCTGTCAAATTATCTGGGGGGATAATGGTCAAGCAGTTGATTATATTCTCTTGGAGGTTAATCGGGGCTATGAACAGCAAACCGGCCTGTCCTGTGACCAAGTTGAAGGCCGGAGAATAAGGGAGATCCTGCCTGATGCTGAGCCTGTTTGGCTGCAACGGTACTCCGAGGTAGTGAGTTCTGGTCGGCCGATACGGTTTGAGGAGTATAATGTTTCAACAAATCGCTGGTACGACGTGTACGTTTATTCGATGTTGCAAGACGGTAAGTTCGGCGCCGTTTTTAGGGACATTACCGATCGTAAGCGAACTGAGGATAGCTTGCAACAGTCGAAAGAACAGTTTCTGAGTATATTCAACGCAAGTCCGGCGATGATTGTAATTATTAGAATGAAAGACAACAAGTATGTTGAGGTAAACCAGAGATTTTTAGATGCTATAGGATTCACGCGTGACGAGGTTATTGGTTACACAGCTTTAGAATTAGGCATATGGGGCAAAGATGTCAGTTTAGCAGAGGCTCTGGTAAAAAAAGTGGAAGAGACCGGGAAATATTCTAACATTGAATTTACTATGACTACGAGATCTGGGGGAAAAATATCCGCGTTGACATCTCATGTTCTAATCAATTATGGTGGTGAACTATGTCGGTTAGGTACAATGCTGGATATGACTAAAGAAAAATTGCTGGAGGCCGAACTGATGCGGCTAGAGCGACTAAATCTTGTCGGTGAAATGGCCGCCAGTCTTGGGCACGAAGTCCGCAACCCGATGACTACGGTGCGCGGCTATTTACAGATGTTTCAACGCAAAGAGAAACTCGCCGATTATCATGAACAAATCACTACTATGATCGAAGAATTGGACAGAGCCAACTCGATAATAGGTGAGTTTTTGTCTTTGGCGAAAGATAAGAGAATTGTATTGAGGCCGACTTTTTTCAATGCGGTTATTCGAAAACTTCTTCCCTTACTTCAGGCAGATGCAACTCGTGAAGGTAAGGAAGTTGTAGCAATATTTGAAAATGTTCCCAAGGTAATGGCAGATGAAAATGAAATAAGGCAGTGTATTTTAAATCTAACTCGCAACGCTTTGGATGCTGTCGGAGCAGGGGGGCTGGTGACGGTGTCTACTGATTGGGATGGACAAGATACAATTTGTTTAGCTGTTAAGGATAATGGAACAGGTATACCGCCGAAAGTGCTGGTTAATCTGGGCAAGCCTTTTATAACAACCAAAGAGAATGGGACTGGATTAGGAATTCCGGTGTGCTATCGAATTGCCGAACGTCATAATGCGAAAATGGAAGTGGAAACAGGGCCTAACGGCACAACCATCTTTGTTAAATTTAAGGTTGAAAATAACAAGTTATAGAACTGGCTATTTTCAAAGGCTTACAAGCGATTTGGCTTGTAAGCCTTTTGTGATTACTCTTCAGTGGCATATTTTTCTGTATTGATGATTGTTCTGGCGGCCAATGAGGGGCTTTTCGTTGTTTGCAGTGAAAAGTAAATCAACGCACTGATTGAAAGACTGATGAAATAGCTGATATCTGCTCCACCAAGATAATTATTTGCCAGTGGTCCGGTAAACAAAACCGAGCTCATGAATGGTACGGAGGCAATAATGCCGACCCAAAAGGCGATATTGCCGGCAGCACCGCTGTATTTGCCTGAAGGTTGCCCCGAGGTCCCGTGAACATAAAAGTCTACCAGAATAACACCTAACCAAGGGGCAATCCAGTAGGAAAGCAGCACTAAGAAATTCTTGTAGGTATCTGTCAAATGACTGTCGCCGAATGAAACCAATAGCACACCAATGCTACCGCTTACCATAGCGGTTGTATATCTTTTCATGGGAAATCCCATACAAAGCGCAGCCAGTCCGCTGCTGTATATGGCAATAGCATTTACCGGCAGTACACTAAGGATAATTACTATCATAGCTGGAATGGTAAATATCCCCATCAATCTGGCGAAGAAGTCAATCGGGTTACCGTTAGCCTGCAAAAAGAGCGAGGCGGTCATTGCGCCCAGTATTTCCAGCCAGATACAGACGATAGAGCTTCCCCAAAAGGTTGCCAGCCAGACGTTCTTTTTACTGGAATGTTCAGGCAGATAGCGTGAATAGTCGGCTCCGATGGGGCAGAAGCTGATTTGATACGAAAATGCTACCGTAGCAGAAAGGATGAACATACCGAGGTTGAATCCCCCGGGCGCGTCTGCCGCACTTAGGAGGGCTGGCAAATTGTGAACGGAAATAATTGTAATTGCTATAAACATAATTCCCATGGCGATAGACATCCAGTGGGCGAAAGTGTGGATGAAGTTATATCCGTATATCGCAATTATCAGCGTGATAACTGCGATAAGTAGTAGAGCAGGCAAATATCCAAGCGACGAGATTTGTTGCAAGGCCATGACTGCCAAGACCAGATTAACTGATAGCCAGCCTACGTTGTTGAGGAAGTTTAGGAAGGCTAGTCCGCGAATTCCTAGTTTGCCGAAAGCTCTTTTGCTTGCTGGTATAAGCGGGCGGCCAAGGGCGGGGCCTAAGGCGCTAGAAAGGCCAAGTAACGCCGCGCCGAGGATATTGCCAAGAACGACAGATAAAACAGCATACTTTAGCGACAAGCCAAATTCAATGCCTAAAAATCCTGTAAACCAGGTGACAACATTGAGATTGGTTGCAGACCACAGTGTAAACATTTGTCGTGTTTTTCCATGTCGTTCTTTTGGAGGAATGGGTTCAATACCAAAGGGTTCCACTGCCAATATTTTTTCCTGATAGTCGATTTCGCTCATCTTGCACACTCCTCAACGGTATTTTGTGATACGGTTGTAAATTAATTATTGCGCAAGTTTGCAACAAAAAAAGCCTAGCCAAAGAAAGGCTAGGGTATTTTATATATAATAAAATCCTACCTTCTGGCAGTGCCCCTTGCGCGAGGGCAACATGGCAGCCGAATCAGGCAGGTTTCCTGGCTACGGATCATCGTCGCTCCTGCTCCTTCCCGTTTCCGGTGGCTATATGCAGGGCAACTTCCCGATTACAGTGGCGCGACCGCGTCGTTTCCAGAATGCACTTGTGAATTCCGGCCGATCTTCCCTATTATTCTCTCTTTATAGGAGAGACACCTGATTGGTGGCAAATATTCTGTTATACACAGGGTTTCTCTGTTGATAGGCCGGGTTCCTGCTTGCATAGCAATGAAAATGTAATAAATATAAAAATCTAAAAAGAGGGTTTTGGGACAAAGTATTGTAATTTCAATGGGTTGTAGCGATGATTTATTTGTATCGTTTTGTAAATGAAGATTATTATAATGTTGCGGAGGCTTAAGATGAAATATAATCAAGATGAAACGCCGTTGTTTGATGCAATCATGGAATATATCAATAGAAATCCAGCGTATTTTCGCATACCGGGCCATCGTTTTGAAAGAGGGATAAATGCCAGGTGGAGAGCTTATGTTGGTGATAATATTTTCAAGATGGACCTTACTGAAACTTCCCTGCTTGATGATTTGTATAATCCCGAAGGACCGATTAAGGAAGCAGAGGTTTTAGCTGAGGAGGTTTTTCAGGCGAAGAGAACTTTCTTTCTGGTTAATGGGACAACCTGCGGGAATGAAGCAATGGTGATGTCGACGGCATTTCAGGGGGAAAAGATCATTATTCCCCGCAATGCGCATAAATCAGCATTAATGGGATTGATTATCAGTGGGGCCAAGCCGATTTATATTATGCCGAGGTTATCCGAAGAATGGGGCGTTCACGGCGGAATGGATCCGGAAGATGTAGAACGGGCCCTCGAAGAAAATCCGGATGCTAAAGCCGTATTTGCGGTAAGCCCCACCTATTACGGTTTGTGCAGTGATATTAAGGCTCTTAGTTCGCTGTGTCATAAATATGGTATTCCGCTGGTTGTTGATGAAGCCCATGGCGCGCATCTTTACTTTTCGGACAAGCTTCCTGCCGGGGCGCTTGAGCAGGGAGCTGACGTCTGCGCGCAGAGCATTCATAAGGTAACCGGATCATTAACGCAAAGCTCAATGCTCCATATTAACCATAATTCACTGATTGACGAAGAACGAATTGAGGCAAGTCTGCATATCGTCCAGAGCACCAGTCCTTCCTATATTTTGATGACATCGCTGGATATGGCTCGCCATGATTTGGCAACAAGGGGAGAAGAGGTTATCACGCAGGCTGTTGAGTTGGCTGAGTATACCCGCAATGAAATTAACAAGATAGCGGGCATGAAATGCTTAGGCGGCGATATTATCGGGACTGCCGCTATCAAGGATTTAGACAGAACGCGGTTGACAATCAGTGCCAGGGAAATAGGAATTACCGGCTTTGATCTTAAAGATATTCTGTTTGAAGAATTTTCAGTTGACGCCGAATTGTCAGATTGGTTAAATGTTTTGGTTATTGTGACTTTTGCCAATGTGCAGGAAGATGTGGAAAGACTGATCGCGGCGCTACGGGAAATTTCTCGGAAGTATAAAACAGCAAATGTTATCAGGGTTGAGACAAAAATACCAAGTACGCCGCCATATGTTTTTTCGCCAAGAGATGCTTTCTTTTCACCGAGTGAAAAAATTAGCTGGAGCGCTGCCAAGGGCAGGGTTGCCGCTGAGATGATCGCACCATACCCGCCTGGAATCCCGGTAATTTACCCGGGAGAACGGGTTAGCGATGAAGTTTGGGAATATATTGAAAGATTTAGACGGGAAAGGCGTCACCTTCAAGGGCCAGCTGATTCGAATCTTGAAACATTTAAGGTCATTAAGGAATAGCTAGTTAAGTGCCTGGTAGAACTATTCATTTTATCGGGAAAAAGGGATTTGCTGCGAGTTATGCCGAATTACCTGACTAGATCATCAGGTTGGAGAAGATTATCGACCGACCTTGGCAAGGGGGATGGCTATGGTTTCGTGTGACATCATTTGTTTTATTGACGATAACAATGTTGTGCAGCATTTTGAATTTAAAAGCAATATTGGCAAAGATAACTTTCAGGAAGTATGGAGCGAGTATGTTGGCAAACCAATTACCGATTTCCTTGATATTGACCTAAATGCCGGCAGTGGGTATGTAGACTGGCTGGGCACCATACTCAGGTTTACCAAAAGTGAAAACTTTATGGGAAAAGGGTTTGTGCTATTTATGACCGGGGGTACGAACAACGGTAAGGTATATGAAGAAGCAATGGATGCTATTTCTGAAGGAATACAGATTTTTGACCGGAACGGATACCTTTTGTTTTGTAATAAAGCAAGCGAACGAATTGAAAAGACTGACAGAACCAACATCATCGGTAAACACTTGTTGGACATTTACGAACTTAATGAAGAGTATAGTACGACTCTGACGGCGATAAAGAATAAAAAATCGGTTGTTAACAGATGTGACAATTTTAAAAACAGAAACGGTGAGATTATAACCACCATCAATTCAGGATATCCGCTGTCTTTTGATGGCGGTCTGATCGGTGCCCTATGTTTGGTGCAGGACGTGGCTAATCTTGAACAAAACTGGACAAGAACCAATGTATTTGAAAAATATTTGTCGGAACGTGATTTAGATGATCGTTCCAAAAAGAAGAAAATTTTCTATACTCATAAATATTATACGTTCAGTGATCTAATTGGGAAAAACCCTAGTTTCATGGAAGCGGTCAATCTTTCCCAAAGTGTTGCATTGCGCGACTGCGCCGTGCTGATTTGCGGTGAAACCGGAACTGGGAAGGAATTGTTCGCCCAGAGTATTCATTCAGCCAGTAAGCGAAAAAACAAAGAATTTGTGGCGATGAATTGCGCCGCCATCCCAGAGAGTATGATCGAGGCAATCTTGTTTGGTACGGAGAAAGGCACGTTCACCGGGAGCTCAGACCGGATGGGACTGTTTGAACAGGCTGATGGCGGGACGCTTTTTCTCGATGAAATCAACTCTATGGATTTGAACGCCCAATCGAAATTGCTGCGGGTGCTGCAGGAGAAAAGATTCCGTCGGGTCGGCGGATTAAAAGATATTGACTGTGATGTGAGAATTCTGTCTTCCACCAATGAAGACCCGTTGAAGTGTGTTGAAAGTAATAAATTGCGCCGGGACTTGTATTACCGGATTAATACGGTTACGGTAAATGTTCCTCCCTTGCGGCAGCGTCCGGAGGACATCGACGTTTTAACCGGCTATTTTATTGAAAGGCTGTCTTACCGTTATTCGCGGCAGGTGGACTCTATCGCCGCTGAAGTCGCCGGTAGGCTAAATAGGTACAACTGGCCGGGTAATGTACGGGAACTATTGCATGTGTTCGAATATGTGTTCAATATAATAAACGGGAAACAAGTCGAATTATCGCATTTGCCGAAATATTTGCAAGGGGGACAAAGGGAGATTGACCCTAGCAAGGCAGATGGGTGCAAAATGAGTTTGCAGCAGGCGCCGCTGGAGCAAATTATGGCGGAGTACGAAAAACAGGTGCTGGAAGAATTGTTGAAAAGGTTCGGTTATAACGTGACAAGGACGGCAGAGCTTCTGGGAGTGAAAAGGCAGAGCCTTCAGTATAGGATAAATAAGTACGGCATAAGGATTGAGAAGTGATTTTTCGGTTGCAAACAGATCAAAACGCAAACTCACTTTGCATGCAAAATGAGTTTGCGTTTTATTGATCCCGCAATATACACGGACGGCAGCACGCAGGTACAAAACAGTGGTCACAAAGCCGAAGTGTTGAGCGTAAATATTCATTGATCTTATGTTCGGATCGTATTCTTCCGGGCAAGTCGAGCGTTAGTGTGATTCTGGCGGGGAGAAAAATGGGGGGTGCACGGCTGTGAACCCAATCAGACCGTAATCCACCATTAATTTGGATATTCAGAAAGTGAAAATTATAAATCAATCTAAAGAAGGCATAGTTTTGCATTTTGGCAAGACTATTTTACTTTTGGGCTGGATCAGATAATGTGGCATGGAAATTGCTTATTTTAATAGAAAGTAAGATTTGAGAAAAAGGAGGTATAAGGTAGAAAAAAAGCTTTATAATAATTTTTTAGAAAGAGGTGTAATTTGATGTTATTGTCAGGTGTTGACAACGCAGTTATCGTGATCTTCTCTATTTTTATAATTTATGTCGGAATCCATTTTTCAAAGGCTGTTCATGATATGGAATCATTCTATCTTGGTAACAGAAGCCTGCCTTGGTCACTGACTGTCGGAGCATTAGTTGCCACATGGTATGGCGGTGTCGGGACCATTGGTACTGTTGAATATGCGGCAATGTATGGATTATCAATATGGCTTATCTGGTGTGTAACTGCACATCTAGGGCGGATGCCGCTAGCTCTTTGGGTAGGTCCTAGAATATCTATAAGAACTGATGTGACTGTACCGGATTTGCTTCAGGATATATACGGTAAAGGCGTCGCCCTTATCGGAGCCATTTTTATGCTGGTATATTGCACCCAATTTGCTCAGATTACGGCAATGGGTGAATGTGGAATAGCTTGGGGAATCACGCCGTTTGAAGCTGGCGCAGGACTGATAGTACTGGTTATTATAGTCGCTGTATGTGGTGGACTTATGGGCGTTGCTGTCACGGACATGGTGCTTTTCTGGTGCATGTGCTTTGGACTGACGATGGTACTGCCGACCCAGTGGGCAGACGTTGGCGGCTGGGCAGGTCTGACACAGGCTTTGGGTAAAACTCCGGATCTGATGGACCCTCTTGGCGGTTTGACATTTATGAAGGGTCTTATGCTTGTTGTGGTTTCTTTTGGTGTTTACGCTGACCCAACATTTTATCAAAGGTTCTCCGCGTCAGATTCTCCTAAGTCAGGAAGACGGGCAATGCTTTCCTGCTTTTGTCTTTGGATCTGCTTCGACATTATCCTGACTGTAACCGGACTTATTGTAAAAGCTAAATATGGCGATTCAATTGGACCTGGTGAAGGATATATCAAGCTTGTACTGACCACACTGCCTGTAGGTGTTAGGGCACTGTTCATGATCGGTCTTGCCGGGTCGATTATTTCGGCACTGGATGGTTACTACTTGTCAGGTGCTGCAACTTTCGCGAACGACATATACGGGAGACTCAAAGGGAATGTGAGCCAGAAGGAACTGGTGCTGATAACCAGAATAACTATAGTCGTTCTGGCAATTATCGGTCTATCAGTTGCTTTTCAGTTTTCTACCGCCCAGGACGCTTTCCTGTTTATTGCTAGTGTTTGGATGTCTGCAGGGTTCGTCCCGATTGTTGGCGGGTTGCTTTATAAAGGTAAAAAGACCCCGGTCGGCGGGTACCTGTCAATGCTTGTGGGAGCAGGGGTATTTGCCTATTTCAAATACTATCCCTTGCAGGCTTTTGATCTGGAACCACTGGTAGCAGCTTTGCCGCTGTCTTATATTGCCTGGATGATTGGCAATCAAATAGGGAAATCAGTTGAAGTAGAAAGCATAAGGGAGGTAGCATAATGTCAAACCAGAAAAACAGTTTGGAAATATCCTGGATTGGCCTGGATGGTTTCTTGGTAGCTTTGTATTTTGTACTTGTTGGCATTATATGCTATGCTATATTCCGTCACAACGATTTCATAATACAGTACTTATTACCTTACGGCTTTATGATTGCTGTTACTGGCATATTCATTAATTATTTGAGCCTGGTATTTAAATTCGCCAAGACGAAGAAAGAATAGGATGTTTTAAGACGGTTGGAGAAGTGATTTATGGATATTAGAATGTTTCCCATAAAAGTTGACAGAACGGCAGCAGAGCAGAAGGCCAAAGAAAAGGGTGGTCTACTGTGGAGAGCAGTATTTTCAGGTAGTGAATTATCTGAAATGCGGCAGCATTTTATCGAATTTAAGCTTATAACTTTCGAAGCTGTTTCTCGCCCAACCATAGTAGAAAAACTGCTTTTTCACAAAAAAGAGATCAGGAAACAAACCATCACTATGCTGGCTAATGGTTCTACAGGGTCTGTTGCTTGGGTGGAAAACATGCCGGACATTGTTACGCTGCAGGATGTTGATGAAACTTGTGTTCAACTTTCCGATAAAAGCGACAATGATCTTATCCGCAGAGGCAGAAAGATTGCTCTAAAGGTAATCCATCGATTTGCTGGTGGAATTCCGGAATTGGAAGTAGTTAGAATTGAGACCGTTTTCAGACCTTATTGGGTTGCTTTTTATGGAGACGTGGCCGAAGGGAAAAAGGTTCGCTATAAACCTATTCCGGCAGATGCATGTGACAGTTACAGAAGTTTTTAAGATTTGAGCTGGAGGTTTGCCGGGGAAATCAGTGAATAGCTAAGCAGGTTGTTGAAGCAGTCCATTCTGGACTGCTTTTTTTTATGCCTTCTCCTTTATTGACATACAAAAATCCCCTCGAAGCAACAGGTACTGTCTGCTTAGAGGGGATTTTTGTCGCAATCGAAGATGTCTTTATTATTAGAATTTTAAAGGCCCAATTTTGTCTTCAACACATTTTACAAGTGCTCCATCGTGAATAAGGTCTTTGATATATTGAATGTCAGGATAGAAGCAGCGGTCTTCGTTTACTGTCGGTACTTTTTCCCTTACCAAATTATAGACAGCCTGTGTGACTGAAGACTGCTTCATCCCTTCAATGAAATCAATTGCCTGGACTTCTGCCATTATCTCAATTGCCAGAATGTATTCCAGCTTTTTCGATACCAGATATGCTTTCCTTGCAGCAAAGTAGGCCATCGAAACCGGGTCCTCCTGGCTGGCACATGTTGGGACATTGTCAACACTTGAAGGATGACAAAGCACTTTGATTTCTCCTACCAGGCCGGCAGCGGTATATTGAGGAATCATGTAACCGTTGTTTAGTCCAGGGTTTTTGACCAGAAATGAAGGGTATCCACTCAAATGTCTGTTTACCAATCTGTCTACTTTTCTCTCCGAATTTTTTGCCAAGGTGCCCATCGCAATACAGGCTGAGTCCGCGTGGATACCTACATAGGATCCGTCAAAATTCCCTGTCGAAAATGCTATGCCGTCATCGTCTTCGGGCCAAATAATCGGATTGTCGCTAACGGAATTCATTTCTTCACTAATTGAAATCATTGCTTCTCGCAGTGTTCTTTTTACCGCTCCGTGTATTTGCGGCAGAGGCCGGAGTGCAAGGCTATCCTGCACTTTTAGGTTCAAACTTGCAGCTGATATTTCGCTGTCTTTTAATATTTCAAGAAGGTTTTCGGCGGTTCTATTCTGTTCGACATGTTTTTTTCGGTTCATTACCCTGCTGTCACAGGCCTTCAGCGTACCTTGCAGCGCCTCGTACGCCAGGGCTCCCGCAATATCGGCAGCCTTTACGGACTGAATTGCGTTATATATGGCAAGTACGGCAGTTGCAGTTACAGAGGTTGATCCATTTAAGAGTGACAGTCCTTCCTTACATTCAATCTTTATTGGTTTAAGTCCAGCTCTTTTCAAGGCCTCGCCGCCATCAACCAGCTCGCCTTTATACCAGGCTTGCCCTTCTCCCAAGAGTACCAATGCAACGTGTCCTTCTACGCCCAGATATCCAACCGATCCCTCACCAGGCGCATAGGGGGTAACCTCATTGTTGATAAGATCCTTGAGAAGTTCCAGCATTCCAAGTGATACGCCGGAGAAACCTTGTCCCATATTTAATAGCATCATAAGTTGTATACCGCGGACAACTTCTTTTTCCAGCGGTTCACCAACCGAGCAGGCGTGAGAACGGATAATGTTGGTCTGGAGTTTTACAGAATCTTCAGGTGATATGACATTTCTCACATTATCTCCGAAGCCAGTTGTAACACCATAAATTAGTCTGTTTTCCTTTAAGAATTTTTCCAGCAGACCCTTGGCCCTGTTTACTTTTCCGCAATACTGATCAGAGAATCGGACTTTTGCACCATATCTCGCCACGGCGACAAATTCTTCAATAGTGAAACTTTCGCCGTCCAAAAAAACTTCCGAAATTGTATGCGGATCTCGGCACAAAATCGTATCATCACTAAAAGCCAACTTAAACAGCCTCCCTTAATATAACTATTTCATTATAAATATTACGCATAAAGCATGCCAAATCCGGCCCATAGAAATTCCGAATCACATAAAATATATAGAAAAAGAGCGGAATTGTTTTGGGTGTGTACCAAATGATTCTGCTCTTTTATTTAGCTTTACCTGGAATTACAAAATTAGTTTGGCACGCTTTATGCTTTATATTTGTTTGTTGGAATAATAGATTTTCATACGATATCCCTGTTAATTCAAATTAGAGGAGTTGAAAAATGAGTAATCAAGGATCAAATAACAGTCTACATAGAACAGTGGATTGGAAACAAGGGTTGTCAATAGCAATAGGGGTACCTTTATTGATTTTACCATCTATCGGATATTTCGCCAGCTACGTATGGTCCTTCTCCATTATTATCTGGTTACTTTCAGTTATACAAGGGTTTTTCCAGAATATTGCCTATGGCGAGTTGGCAACTATGTTCCCTGATGCTTCCGGGTTACCGGGTTATGCACAAAAGGTATTTCAAAGTGATAATCAAGAAAATGGTTTTAGCAGCTTTATTGGCGGATTCAGTGCCTGGAGTTATTGGTTTGCCTGGAGTCCTGTAATGGCAATATTCTCTCTGTTAATTGGTAGTTATTTAAAAGAATTGATCATGGCTTTTAATAACGCTCCCGAGATTGTAATTGCTGCAATTTCAGGAATAGTCATATTTGTTATATTGTTTATTGTGAATTATAAAGGGTTAGAGAATGGAGCTTTGTTAAGTTATGTGTTGGCAGCTTTATCGATAGTACCTATTTTAATAATCACATTGGTATCAGTAATTAAGGGCGATTTCAATTTTAGTAACATACTGATACATTGGATCCCCACTGATTTTACTTTTGATATCAAACATATCTTAATTATTATTGGATTGTTTGCTATGGCTCAGTGGAGCGCGTGTGCCTGGGAGACAGCAGCCGTATATGGACCAGAATATAAAAACCCACGAAAAGATATTATTAAATCATTATTTGTGTGTGGCGCGATATGCTTATTTACCTTTGCTGGTATTCAGGCGGTATGTATTGGCGTTATTGGCATAGACGATATTATTGCTAGACCTTATTTACCGATACTAGTTGTTGCAGAAAAGATATTTGGATCAATGGGGGTAAATTTATCGATATTGGCATTAGTAGCGTCGATGGTATTAATTATTCAGACTGCATTTTTAGGTTCAGCCAGAGCAATGCACTCTATGGCTGTGGAAGGAAATTTGCCGAAAATTTTCGGTAAAACAAACCAACATGGGGTTCCTGTATTCGCTATGGGACTCATTATTGTTTTTAATTTATTATTAATAGGGCTAAAAACACCAGCATCTATTCTTGCAGCGTCTTCCATTGGTTATGTATTTGCTAATGGAATAAGCCTTTTTGCATACGTAAAAACAAAATTTGATAAAAAGTTTGATAGCTATGAGAGGGTATTTAAAGCGCCAGATATTTGGAAATATATAGCCGCTATTTTTGCAATAATTAATATTCCGGTATTTCTGGTAGGAATTATATATTTAAACAGCATAGATTTAGGCTGGAAATCAACTATACTTGGATTCGCTGTTCTCGGACTATATATTCCTTTATGGATTGCTACCCAGAATCGCAAGGGGGCTATGAATAATAAGCAATAAATGATTATTGTTTATTACAAGTTCGAATCAATTTGTTGGAAATCTTAATGAGGGGGAATAAGAATGCTTTTGAGACCAGGTATACTGTCTATAATTTGTATCGCTTTGAACTCAATCTTTTATATGCTGGTTATTACAAGTGGCAGCCCTGGTATTCCAATTTTCGTATTCATCCAGATATTAATCGCATTTGCGGTATTCTTGGTTTACTACTTGCCGTCTGCAAAAAACAGGATTTCCGAGATTATTGACGACTTGACGAATAGCAATCTTTTAAAAGCTAAGCAGAAGGAAAGTGGGGGTGTACTTGAAGGAAAGCTCAATGAATTCATTTATTCCCTGCGAAAAACGATATCAGAGGTGTATGGAGTATCTAGGATTGCTGGCAGCACCGGTATATATTTGCTTGAAGATATAGACAACATATCAAAAGCTTCTGCAAATATTTCAACTACGCTCAACGAAATGGCAAATGGGAATTCAGAGATAGCTGGTTCTGTTGCCAAAGCATCAGGAAATTCGGCAGAAATTTATCGGTCGGTGACAGGTATAAAAGACCAAATCGCTTTAATTAGCATGAATTCTCAAAATACAACGCAAATGGTTGCGGAAGGAAATGATGCTCTAAGAGTACTTGGCAAAACCTTGTATGAGAGTATCGAATCCTTCGGGCAGGTTGGCAGCGTAATAAACAATCTGAAAAAGGTGGCATCAGAGATCAACTCCATTGTTGATACCATATCCGGTATTGCTTCACAAACAAATTTGCTCGCACTAAATGCTGCTATTGAAGCAGCACGTGCAGGTGATGCTGGAAAGGGCTTTTCCGTTGTTGCAAGTGAGGTCAGAAAACTGGCGGAAGAATCCGATAAATCTGCTGCCAGAGTAAGAACCCTGATAGAAAAAGTTGATTTTGAGGTTGATCGATCAATTGAAGCAATAAATAATAATAAATTGGTTGTTGCAGAGCAGGAAACACATTTAAAGGATACGGAAAAGGCATTTTCCAATATTGATGCTGCCATGAAAGTCGTGGAAGAAGAAATAAAAGATATATTCACCGGGATTAACAAACTTAATGCTTACAGTGAAACATTGACTTCGCAAATGGAAAGCATATCGGCAGTCTGTCAGGAATCAGCTGCCAGTTCTGAAGAGCTAAATGCATCAATGCAGGAAAACGCGGATTCCTTTAGCAGCATATCAGAGAAATTCAATGAGTTTGCTCAAAAAACAGAGACGATTTCTACCCAGCTTGAAAAATACAGTTTTATAAAAATCGCGTATAACGAATACGGTGAATCAATTTTTCAGATGGAGGTTTTGAAGGAACTAATTAGGCGAAAGCTTGGATTGGCTGCAGAAGGCGTACTGGTAAACAGCCAGGAAGCATGGCGGATCATTGCCGAGGGCAAAGCAGATGTTACTGCCGTGCCCTGGATGCCTATTTCAGATGCATCTTTGGACAAGCGATATGGAAGCATGCTGGATAATCTCGGCCCCAATCTGACCGGATGCAAGTCAGGGCTAGTAGTGCCTTCCTATGTTACGATCGACAGTATTCAGGAAATGAAAAACTGTGCAAACAAATTTAACAATAAAATATGTTCGCTTCAAAGGAGGACAATCGTAGCGCAGCATGCAGCCGAAGCAATTAAAGAATATGATTTAAACGGTTACTCAATGGAATACAATGACGAAGAAGTAATGCTTGCGGCTTTGGACAAGGCAATCAAGGGTAAAGAATGGATTGTCGTTACTGGCTGGCAGCCCCACTATAAATTCGGAGTATATGAGCTAAAATTTCTGAATGACCCCAAGGGAACATTCGGCAAGGAAGAATATTGTACTACCTTGATACGAAAAAGACTGAAAGAGGAAAATGCTGAGTTGTATCAGATATTCAAGGACTTCAAGCTAAGTATGGATATTGTGAACAATGCGCTTTGCGAGGCATATCAGGGAACAAAAATAGAAGATGCGGCGATAAAGTATGTGGACAGTCTAAAAAATATGTAGAATAGTTGTGCGAATGGCATAAAACTTGCAAAATAATAAAGTGCAGTTGCTGATCAGGATGAACGAAATACAAGGTATATCAGAGCAGGGATGAATGCTAATACAATAGGGGGAAATCTAATGAAACCGAATGCAAGGATACTGACCAATGAAGATCTCGCAAATATACACCAGTGTTCGCTTACTATTTTGGCGAAAACAGGAGTAGTGTTTCATAGTGAAGATGCGCTTGAGATCTTACAGAAACATGGCGCAAGGGTTGAAGGAAACAAGGTATTCTTTCCGGAGAAGCTAGTTGAAGAAAGTTTGAAGACAATTCCCGCTTCTTTCGTTTTACACGGAAGAAATCCCAAAACTGATGTTGAAATAGGAAAAGATAGAACAATCAGCGCCCCAGCCTGTGGGCCAATTTTCATAAGAGAAGAAAAAAAAGGGAAACGAGAGGCCACTAGTGAGGACTATATTAAATTTACCAAGCTAGTCCAGCAGAGCGATTTCCTTGATTTATGTGGCGATGGGATCGTATATCCAAATGATGTTGACACAAGTTTATTTCACCGCTATGTTATGTTGAATACGATTAAATACTCTGATAAACCATTAATGGGGCTAACAAGTGGCACAGAGGTTACCAGGGAATGCATTGAGATGGCAAGAATCGGCTTGGATGGGCAAAAGGGGAACATTATCTTAGGAATGGCGAACGTGAATTCACCTTTGTATTATGATAAAAATATGGTAGAGGGAATAATGGAGTATGCCAGACAGCAACAACCGATCGGTATAGCCTGTTGCTCTATGGCTGGATTTACCGGACCAGTGACTATTGCCGGTTTGCTGGCAGTAAATAATGCTGAGGTGTTGTCAGGTATAATTCTGGTTCAGCTTATTAATCCAGGCAATCCTGTCATTTACGGAAATACTTCTACAGCTGTAAACATGAAAAAGATGGGGCTATTACTGGGAGCGCCTGAAACCTCATTAATCATAACGGCAACAGCCCAGATCGCAGAGTTCTACAACATGCCTTGCCGTACCGGCGGAGGTCTTACGGGAGCTGTTTCGAGCAATATCCAGGCGGGGTATGAGGCCATGATGTCCTTATATACGACATACCTCAGTGGGACCCACTTTGCCTTACATGCTACCGGAATTTTGGACAATTTTGCCTCGATATCGTTTGAGAAATTCATAATTGACGAAGAGATGGGGTTAATGATCAAGCGGTATATGCGGGGCGTGGATGTTAATGAAGACACGCTGGCCTTCGATCTTGTAGACAAAATAGGTCCATGTGGCAACTATCTTGCGTCAGATCATACCAGCAAGCACTTCCGCAAGGAACTATGGATGCCTATGCTGCCCTATTCCGATGATAATGATGGGATAAATGAAGCGGCCCTCAAGATATGTGACTCAAGACTGGAGCAATATGTAAGACCTCAGCTAGATGCGACTATAGAGACAAGATTAGACAAGTATTATGAAGGTCTGTAATTAAGTTCATACCCCAATTTGAAAATAGCGTGAGTAGTGCTAAATCGATAGGAAAAGTGTTGAACAAGTATAATGCGCTGGGAGAGAATATGAGTACACAGCATTTGGAGGATAATTTTAGCAAAGTTTTTGCAGCTCCTGAATTTATCACGCCTTACCTGCATTTTTTTGCTGCGGAGACGGAAATGCGACTGGTTGTACTGCTTGGCAAAGAAAGTCTAACTGCTGAAGATATCGCCGCTCGCATGTCTGGCCGGACGGAAGAAATTAACGGCTTGCTGCATGAAGCTTTCAATCGGCAGATTATAAACCAGGAAACTAAAGATGGCTCTATTTATTACTCTGCCAGCAATTTTGGCAGCAGGCTGGACAACTTTTGCATGTTTGGCAATTATACTGTTATTCCCCGTAAGGTACGCAAAAAACTGGATGAATGGTGCTTTGAAGAGTATCTGAAAAGAAATGATTATTTCAAAAAGGTCATTGACGCTGACCCGGAGTATGATAATTGCCACAATGAATGGGTGCTGCTGTTAGACGAAGTGGAAGCACTGATCGACGCCGCGCCTGTAATCCGGGTATTGCCTTGTGACTGCAAGATGATGGCCGATAATTGCGATTATTCACGGGAGATCTGCCTGACTCTTGACCCAAAGCGCATCACAGACCGTACCGGCGGACGGGATTTGACCAAAGAAGAGGCGAAACAGTTGGTGCGGAAGCTTGACCGGGAAGGGCTGATGCATACTGGCGGTCCTCCCAACTGGAAAGAAGCTGGGCCTAGCGTGGTTTGTAATTGCTGTTCTTGCTGTTGTTATCCGTTTCGGGCGGCAAAACAGCTTGGTACCAAGGGGAAGTGGCCTAAAGCGCGCTATGTGGCCGAATTGGACCGCGAGAAATGTATCTCGTGCGGCTTGTGTGCGGGGCGTTGCCATTTTGCTGCATTTAATGTTGATAAAGTAGATCAAACAGCAGGGCTGAAAAAGGCTATATCGTTTAATGCGGACCTCTGCTGGGGTTGCGGCTTATGTGTGAACACCTGCCCGGTGCAGGCCATACGGTTAGTCGAAATCCCCGGTATATGATAGAGGTAACTTTTCGGAGCTGGATGGTGGCGAACGATATCCTTAGGACGGTTTGACTCTATGCTAACTTGTCGTTATAATAAAGATCATAAAAGATGTCGTCTTATTTATTGGAATTTGGACACTTGCCAATTGCCAAGATAGATAAGGCCAAGATTCAGCGGGTGAGCTTGCTGTTCTTGGCCTTTTTTTACAGGATATCGAACTGATCCCTGCTCAAACGGTGAGTTGGGGGATGGGATTGCCAAGTTCGTGGAATTATTAACGACGCAAGATAAAAACATCGGGGGAGGTAATAGGATGGAAAAGAAGATAAAAGTGGTACAAATGGGATTGGGACCGATCGGCAATCAGGCGACAAGGTATCTGGCGGAAAAAGCGGGGATTGAGATTGTAGGAGCGGTTGATGTTGATCCGGATAAGGTTGGGCAGGATGTTGGAGTGCTTGCCGGTATTGATGAAATCGGCGTTACGGTCGCTGCGAGCATCGAACAGGCATTGAACGGAAAAAACGCGGATTGCGTACTGCTGACGACAGCTTCGAGTCTTGAAAAGATCTATGATCAGCTTGTAAAACTATTGCACTACGGTGTTAATATTGTCTCGTCTTGCGAAGAGCTGAGTTATCCCTGGCTGACTAATACCAAAATGGCAATGGATATTGATGAATTAGCCAAGAAACATAATGTCTCCGTGCTGAGCACTGGAATTAATCCGGGCTTTCTGATGGATTTTCTGCCGGTGGCGATGAGCGGCGTTTGCCGCAGCATTAGCAAAGTTACGGTGGAACGTATTCAGGATGCGACCTTCCGGCGAGTGCCGTTTCAAAAAAAAATCGGCGCAGGATTAACGGTTGCCGAGTTTCACGAAAAAGTTAAGGCCGGTAGCTTGCGCCATGTAGGGTTGACTGAGTCGCTCCACATGATTGCATCCCGGTTGGGCTGGAAGCTGGATAAAACTGATGACACCATCTCACCAATCATAGCCACCAAACTGGTGCAAACCGACGCCATGATTGTCGAAACTGGCAACGTTCTTGGTGTTGAGCAGATTGGGGTTGGTATTGTAGCTGGAAAAGAAGTGATACGGCTGTCGTTTCGTGCCGCTATTGGCGAGCCTGACGTCAGAGACCGGATTATTATTGAGGGTTCGCCGCAGATTGACACCTGTATCAAAGATGGCGTCAATGGTGACGTGGCTACTTGCGCAATCTTGATTAATGCTATTCCGGTGGTGGTCAAGGCTGGTTCTGGGTTGCGGACAATGGTGGACATAGAACCAATATCCTATTTCGCCTGAGGTTATGAGGTCAGGGTTTATCTGACCGAAGAAGGAAAGCTATAGTAGTATCTGGCACCAGTTTTGTGATCCCGATGGGTTCGTTCCAGCGGGGCAACAAGTTCTGTTGCCAGATATTTTTATTTAACAGGCTTCAGCGGTCGCTGACGCAGGTTGAAGATGACCATATTATCGTATATTTTTGTGCTTTGACAAAGGTTGGCTAGAGACAGATATGGTTGAGTCTTTGCAGAAAACAGATTTTTTGCGCAATTGACGTTCTGTTGACTTTATGTTTATATAATGGCTTTGAACAAATCTGTAAGTGACGTGAGTTACAGGTTGGGGTTTCAGTAGAACGATTGGCGTATTTTATATACAATATTATTTATTATTTTTGGCTTTAGCAGGGTTAGTCTTGAAGGGGTGCAGGAGGGGCTATACATGGCAATAAGCATCAACGAAAGGTATTGTAAGGGCTGCGGCATATGTGTTGCGTTTTGCCCGAAGAAAAGTTTGGCGCTTGACGAAAGAGGCAAGGTATTTATTAAAGAGCCGGAAAAGTGCGTAGCCTGCAAACAGTGTGAGCTAAGGTGCCCGGACTTTGCAATTGAAGTAGTCAAGGATGTGAAGGGGGAGACCAATGGCTAAAGTAAGGCTGATGCAAGGTAATCAAGCCTGTGCAATTGGCGCTATTGCTGCCGGGGTCAGGTTTTTTGCCGGATATCCTATTACACCGAGTACTGAAATCGCCGAGATTTTGGCGGAAAAACTACCGGCAGTCGGCGGTAAGTTTATACAGATGGAAGATGAAATTGCCAGTATGGGCGCGGTGCTTGGCGCTTCCCTGACAGGGGTAAAGTCGATTACCGCAACAAGCGGCCCTGGGTTTTCACTTAAACAGGAATTAATTGGTTATGCCGCAATGGCTGAGATTCCCGTTGTCATCGTCAATGTGCAGCGGCTCGGGCCTAGTACCGGCAAACCCACGGCGCCGGCACAGGGGGATGTGATGCAGGCCCGTTGGGGCACTCATGGAGATCATGGTGTTATCGCGCTTTCACCCAGCTCGGTTCGGGAGTGCTTTGATCTTACGGTGAAGGCTGTAAATTTCTCCGAGCGGTTTCGTATGCCGGTAATTCTGCTGTTAGATGAGGTTATCGGCCATATGCGCGAAGGGGTGGAAATACCGGAAGTTAGCCAAATAAAGATTGAAAACCGGAAACAACCAATTGTCGGACCTGAGGAGTACGAGGCGTATCGTCCGGATTCAGACGGTGTTCCTCCGATGGCTGCGTTTGGCTCAGGGTACCGCTATCATATAACTGGTCTGGTGCATGATTATCATGGTATGCCTTCCGAGAGTGATGAACTGACTGAGGAACTTATTGACCGGCTTCATTCTAAAATTGAACGGGTGAAGGATGAGATCACGCTATATGACGAGGAGTTTATTGACGATGCGGAAGTGGTCGTCATTGCCTTTGGGGCTTCAGCGCGTGTTGCTATTGACGCCGTCAAGGCTGCCCGGGAGCAGGGCGTCAAAGCTGGGCTTTTGAAGTTGATCACAATTTGGCCTTTCCCCAGCGAGGTTGTAAGCAAAGTAGGCCAAAAAGCGCAAAAGATTATTGTGCCGGAGATGAATTACGGGCAATTGGTTGGCGAGATCGAGCGCTATATACCAAGGGAGAAGGTTATATCGGTAAGGCGCTACGACGGGGGCCTGTTCAAACCGGAACAAATTCTCGAAGCAATAGTGGCTGCGGGAGGTGAACGAGTATGATGGCGACGCAAAAGTATCTTCGTTGTTCGACGCTGCCACATATCTGGTGTCCGGGCTGCGGCAACGGTATTATCCTGGCGGCTATTGTCAGGGCAATCGACAGGCTTGGGCTTGACAGTAAAAAGACGGTGATTGTGTCTGGTATCGGCTGTTCGTCGCGTGCGTCAGGTTATATGAATTTTGATACCATTCACACTGCCCATGGTAGGGCACTCACCTTTGCAACCGGCATTAAATTGGCAAAACCTGAGCTCAATGTCATTGTCATTACTGGTGACGGCGATGCCACAGCGATCGGCGGGAATCATTTCATTCATGCCGCCAGGCGCAATGTCGATATTACTACGATTATTTTCAATAACAGCATTTATGGAATGACTGGCGGCCAATATTCACCGCTAACTCCGGCTGGCAGCAAAGCTACAACTGCACCTTTCGGCCATATTGAGAGGCCTTTCGATATCGCCGCGCTCGCCGCCGCCGCAGGAGCGGTGTATGTCGCCCGCAGCACTGCGTTTCATGCCGCGCTGACCACGGATTTGGTGGTAAAGGGCATCGAAAGTAAAGGTTTTGCGGTGATCGACGCCATTACGCAGTGCCCGATTTCTTATGGCAGAAGAAATAAAATGGGATCGGCTGTTGACATGATGACCTGGCAGCGCGATAATGCCGTTTTTGCCCAAGCTGCAGCAAGGATGCAGCCCGAAGAGCTTAAAGGCAAATTCATTATTGGCGAATTATTTCAGACACAGGCGCCGGAGTATACCGCTGAATATGAAAAGATTATCGCGTTGGCGCAAAAAGGAGAGAAGAAAAAATGAGGCAGGAAATTTGCCTTAGTGGCACCGGGGGGCAGGGGCTGATATTAGCTGGCATTATCCTGGCTGAAGCGGCGATTCTGGATGGTAAAAATACTGTGCAGACTCAGTCTTATGGCCCTGAAGCGCGTGGTGGCGCGAGTAAAGCGGAAGTGATTATCAGCGATGATGTCATCCATTATCCTGAAGTTATCACCGCTGATATATTGCTGGCAATGAGCCAGGAGGCGTGCGCCAAGTACGCAAAGTCGCTGAAGAAAGGCGGCAAACTGATCGTTGATACCACAAACGTCAGGAACTGGCCGGCGGTTAATGGGGAAGTGCTGCCTGTGGAGATTACTAAAGCAGCTCGCATGGAACTGGGAAACGCTATGTTTGCCAATATAATTGCTTTGGGGGTTTTGGTCAGCAGTACCGGAGTTGTGAGCCTCGATTCTTTGACAAAAGCTGTACTTAACCGGGTGCCGCCAGGCACTGAGGCTATAAATCAAAGGGCTCTGGAGATTGGTTGCAGTTTGGGCGAAGCCCAAAAGGCAATAGCGTGATTGGCTAAAATTCTCAAATGGTAA